>Ga0208563_1000031_pt1 | contig 156770 bp, 142 predicted proteins | sample June2015DPH_17_1_2_FD_184717 | JGI IMG/M metagenome (GOLD analysis project Ga0208563, IMG submission 184717) | Peatland microbial communities from SPRUCE experiment site at the Marcell Experimental Forest, Minnesota, USA - June2015DPH_17_150... | ecosystem: Environmental > Terrestrial > Soil >... | reverse complement strand
CCCCGCCCTACTCGCCGGCGTCCGCACGATTCGTTACCACCGGGCCTGCCGCCCCGCTCGATCCCGGCGCCGGCAAAGTCTCGGCAGCACCAGCGGCCGGCGGCGCCGGCTTCGCCGCCTCGTCAAGCGCGCTCGACACATCCAAGGCCAGCGTCGCCGCAGGCATTACCCCCGGCATCGACCCCTAACCAACGCAGCGGGAAGGGATCTCTTCCCGCTGGTTGCGCGCCGCAGTCCTCTCTGAACATTCTCGATCCCGGATGGCCAGGCAAATCGGTCCCGTTCAGGCCCGAATCGAATACACGGGCATAACCACCGTCACTGCGGCGTTGCGTGCGATGCCGTTGGAACGGGCGGTGCGCGCGGGCGCGCGGCTGGGAGGATGGGCGATGAATTTCGATCGTCCGAACCGGCCGATCGCGCTCAAAAACCTCGAGATCGCTTTCCCCGAGATGACCCCGGCGGCCCGCCTGGCAATCCTGCGCAAGATGTATCGCAGTTGGGGCCGCGTGCTTGCCGAATGGACCCACTTGCCCGAACTCAGCCGCGCCAACATCGAGCAGGTCGTCACCTACGAGGACAAGGAAAATTGGGACGAGGCGGAGCGACGCTCCAACGGCCGCGGCATATTGGTGCTGACGGCCCACTACGGAAATTTCGAGCTCCTGCCGATAGCCCACTCCATCTACGGCTACCACCTCGCCATGGTTCATCGTCCGCTGCGCAATCCGCTGATCGACGCCGCCGTTTGCGCTGAGCGAGTCCGCCACGGGAACAGACTCATCGCGCGCAAGGCGGGCGCGCGCGAGATGATGCGGATGTTGCGGCAGAACTGGATGATCGCACTCGCGCTCGACCTCGACGTGCGCAAGGGCGTGTTTGTCGATTTTTTCGGGATGCCAGCCTCCACCAGCGACGGCATGGCGCGGCTGTCGATCGCCACGGGCGCGCCCGTGCTGCCGGCGTTCATGGTGCGCGAGGGCGACACGATTCATAACAAGATTAAAATTCTGCCCGCCATCTACGCCGAGAAGACCCGCAACCGCGAGGCTGCCGTGCGCGAGTACACGCAGCGCTACACCGACACGATCGAGCAGATGATCCGCGAGCATCCCGATCATTGGAACTGGATTCACCGTCGCTGGAAAACCCGCCCGCCCGGCGAACCCCGCTTCTACTAGATGGAGATCGCTATTCAGATTGTTCCCCTTCCCACGCGGAAAGGGGTTAGAGGTTGGGTGTGGAGTTGCAACAGGTTGTCCCTCGGAAAGCGAGAGATAGGAGTGTGGCCGCCGAAAGCAAGGTTGGCGAACACTCGGAACGGCCTATGCTAAGTCACTAGGACAATAGCCCTGGTTCCTTGCAAGCCGCCTCAGTTATCGCGCCGTCCTAACTGCTCCGCCGGGCTTTCCCGCCGGGTGCCGCAACCATCATCTTGATAAGCTCTTCCGTGATCCTCGGCTCCAGTCCCTCGGTGTGGCCCTTATCAAGGCGCACGACGTCGGCGATCAGGCGTCCGTCTCGAGCTTTGGGATAGAGATATACCTGAGCCGTGCCCGGTCGGGGCGACAGACCCCAGGCTGGGGTCGATTTCCCTTCGCGGATGGTGTCATAGATTTGGCCGGGCTCGTCATCGACCACATCGGCCAACCTCACCCGTGGGCCGGCCCCGTATTTGTCAGCCCATGGCGAAGTCGATGGCAGGGCGACCATCTCATGCTCGCCCGTCGCGAAGATAAAGGAGATGTCACAGTCAGGCGGCGAGGCGCGGCCTGGGCGGGGTGTGTCGCCCCCCTGGGACGGCATCGGGGGCAGTGGCCCGCGCACTGGGACGAAGAAGGATGCTGGAAGCTCGATCGGCCCGATCCGCCCGCCAGAGAGGCTGAGCCAGCCGTCGACTCGGTGCTTGAAGAAGTCGTCACCGAGCAGGCGGTTCGCCGTCATGCCGCCTTGGGAATGGCCAATGATCCAGAACGAGGCGATGTTGTCCTTCCCATACCTGTCGAACACATAGTTCACAATGTTGCGCAGATGGGCGTCATCCGCCTCTCCCAGCCAGTGCCGCACCGGCTCCTTGGTGGCCGCAGATGGCGTGGCGATAACCAGGCGATACCTCTCTTTGTATTGGAAAGCCGGGAAGTAGGCGCGCTGCCATGCGCCGACCGAACCGCCCCCGTGCAGGCTCAAGAGGAACACCACCTTGTCGCCAGGCTGAAGATCGTCTGGATCGTCAAGATAGAACTTGCGACCGGTCTTTTTGTCCACCGCGCTGATGCTGCCCACGCTCGTTTCTCCCAACACGCCGATTTAAGCCGGGATTTCCGTTTAACTCTCCGATTTCAACTCGCCTTGTAGTCTTAAGCGGCCTCCCCGGCAAGGACTTAGCCCGGTTTGATCCACGGTTTTTCCATCGTCAACGCAAGCGTGAGCGGTCTCACTCATGACATTAGCCTTCCGTTAATCCAGCATAGCGGATCAACTGGCGGATGTAAGCGCGCATTTCTTTCCGATTCTTGCGGCCCGGACGAACCAGCAGGTGATACATGATCGCGCCGCCGATCATGTCCAGCAAAATCTCCGAATCGGTTCGTTTTGGAATCGCGCCACGCTCGCGTGCCCGACCGATGATCTCGGCGACCATCCTGCGCCGCGGGATCAAATAGGTGTTCCAATAAACTGACATCAGCTTCGGAGAGTCAGGCACCGAGCCGACTAGTTTTGCGACCGTCTTGAGATAATCGCGCCTGGTAACCATCTCGGAGAGCGCGTTAATCAGTTCGTCGGCCATCCGCTTCGGCGCAACACCGGCCGCCGCCGTCAAAGATCGCTCCGGGGCTTCCCTGGCCACTTCCATCGCTTGAGCGAGTAGGTCCTCCCTACCGGACCAGCGGCGGTAAATGGTCGTCCGCGCAACACCGGCCCGTCTCGCAATCTGCTCGAAGCTCGCGCCCTCGATGCCGTGCTCGACGAAGAGTTCCAGCGCCGCGCGCAAGATGGCCTTGTCGGTGGCCGGATCGCGCGGCCGCCCACGGCCGGCCTTGGCTTGGCGTCGCGCGGTATTCACATCGCTCAGGTGTTAATCCGAAGCTTGCGAAACATCCTCATCCGGCGAAGGCTTATCCAATAGATCAAGCGCGGGGACGCGCGATACACGCGCCATATCCATCGAACCGCCGCCGGAAAGACGATCAGAGCCTGGTTACGGGACACTCCGCGCAGGATCGCGCGCGCGGCATCTTCAGCACTCATCTGGCGGATTGGAAAATGAGATAGCCGGCTTACCCGGACCACCTCATCATGCGGCATGTTCATAACGACCATGTTCTCATAGACGCTCGTCTTCATGTCGCCCGGACAAACGGCGCTCACCTTCACTCCCAAGTCAGCTCCTTCAAATCGCATAGAGAGCGAGAGCCCGACTATCCCGTGCTTGCAGGTGCAGTAGGATGAGTTGCCGGGCTGCGGAATCAGGCCGCTGGCGGAGGAAATGTTGACGATGTGCCCGTGGCCCTGTTTCGCCATGACTTGATACGCGTCGATCGTCCCATAGACGACGCCGAGCAGGTTTACGCCGAGGACGCGGTCCCACTGTTCCGCGGAGATGTCGCGCGCATCGCCGCCGATAAAGATCGCTGCATTGTTGAAGATGTAATCGAGGCGTCCGAATTCGGCGACCGTCGTTGCAATCAGACGCGCAACGTCTTCTTGCCTGGAAACGTCAACCTGCACCGCGCGAGCTTGTGCGCCGCTCTGTGCAATACGGGAAGTCACCTGTTTGGCGGCATTGTCGTCGATGTCCGCGACGACGACGATCGACCCTCGCCGCGCCAGCTCCTCGCAGAGGGCCTGTCCCAGGCCCATGCCGCCACCCGTGACGATCGCGACTTTGTTCTCAAACTGTTCCATCCGGCTATATACGATACATACCTGTATCGATATTGTCCATCGGATTGCACACCCCAATCGCACCGGCGCGATCGAATCCTACGAAGCGACCGCCTCGCTCAGCGCCATCAGGCATACGCCGGTCGCGAACGGCGCGGTCCCGATTTCGATCGAATTGTAAAAGGTAAAGTCGCCCGGCGGTGTTTGCTGCGACACGCCCGTGAACGCGCCGTGCGAGTCGGTCTTCGCGCAAATCGCGCCAAGCGCGCGCGAGTAGGCCTCGCGCGCGCGCGCCTCGTCGAGACCGCTCAGCCGGGTCCGAATCGCGCGGCCCAGCGCGAGCGCGAATCCGGCCGCCGCCGACGCCTCGAGGTACGAATCGTCGCGATCGATCACGGTGTGCCACAGGCCGGACTCGTCCTGCAACGACGCGACTTTATTGAGCTGGAGCGCCAGCGCCTCGCGTATCTTGTCAACCTTTGCAGCAAGCGGTTGAAACTGGCCGGCCGCCTCGATTTCCGCGATCACTTGCGGCGCCGCGATCGAAAACCAGCTGTTGCCGCGCGCCCACAGACACGGCGAATGCGACTTTCGGTCAACGTATGCGACATGCCAGAAAAGTCCGCTGCCCGGGTCGATCAGATGATCGCGATGAACGATCATCTGATCCGCCGCGCGCTCGATCATCGCGGCGTCGCCCGAGATTCGGCCGAGCAATGCTAAAGCGGGCGCGGTGAAGTAGCAGACGTCGATCCACACTTCGAGCGCCGGTGGATGCGGGATGAAAGCGCCGTCGGGGGTTCGCGCGGCTGAATTTTCCATGAAGCCGACGATCGCGCGCGCATATTCCAGGTAGCGCGGATCGCCCGTCTTCAGGTGCAGGTCGAGCGCCGGGAGCGCTTCGGCCGCCCAGAACCAGAACCATCCGTTGGTGCGCGGACCCGCCGCGAGCTTTGGCGCGAACCATCGCTCGGCCGCCTCGGCGGGGGCGTTGGTCCCGAGCGCGCGCGCGGCGTATACGAGGCCGTCGCACAGAATCGCGTCGCCCCAATGAGGCTGCTTGGCGAGCAACTCGCGGCTGGCGCTCGCGGCCAGGCGCTCGAGCGCGCGGCTTAGTTCGTCGATTCTAATCTCGGCGGTATCCATTGCATCGCGCGGTCTCCACAGCCGGCGGCGCGGGAGATATACTTGCGCAGAGACTGCACCGATGGCGCTTATCAAGTCAAAGACTCCGAAGATCAAAGGGCTTCACGAAGTGGGGCGCTACGCCGTCGGCGTGCAATGGGTTGACGGTCACGACAGCATTTTCCCGCTGGAAAATTTGCGCCGCGGATGTCCGTGCGACGCGTGCAAGGGCAGCGTGAACGGCGACGTGCCGCCCGCCAGCCTCCGCATGCGGCAGCTTTCGCGGCTGGGCGAAGCGGCGGTGTTTATCGGATGGGTTGACGGCCACGAGACCATCTACACGATGCCCCAACTCAGGAATCTCTGCCGATGCGCATATTGCGTGGCGGAGCCCGAGCGTCCGATCACTGGCGGCTAGTGCGTCGTGCTTGCCGGCGGTTGTTGCGGATGCTTGACGATACTGCCGCGGCCGCTTGGGCCGCCGTTGAGTGCGTCGAGATTTACCTGCGCGACTCTCAGATTGGGATTGAGCTTGAGGGCCTTCTCCCACGCTTCTTCGGCTTCGCCGAAGCGCTGCAAATCGTTCAGCGCCATGCCCTTGGCGTTGTAAAGCCGCGCGTTGCGAGGGTCCTTGATTATTCCGGCGTTGGCCGCGAGCAGCCCATCCTCAGGGTCGCCGACGCGCAGATACACGTCGGCCAGCTCGATGAAGTTGCTGCCTGACGGATTCAGCTCGGTCGCCGTGCGGTACATGCCGATCGCACTATCGCCGTCGCGCAGCACGCCGTAGCAGAAGCCGAGGTCCACGTACGCTGAGTCGTTCCGAGGATCGATGCGCAGCGCCTCATGCAGCTTGTCCATCGCCTGATGAATTTTTTTGGTATCGACGGGATCCTCCCGGCCCGCCTGCATGATCAGCTTTTCCGCCTCGGTAACAACCGCGTCGGATGCGGCGCGTTTGTCGCCGGCCGCGTAGCTCGAAGCTGCGATCGCCAGGACTCCCAATGCGGCGATCGCGATGGCGAGAATCAAAACCGGATTCAATCGCGAGTTGCCGTGCAATCGATAAACCATGCTCACGCCACCATTCACCCCGATGCCAATGATAACAGGTGCTGCGTACAAATTGGCAAGATTGAGCACCCGCGCGCCTCGCGGCGGTCAGCGTTCTTCGCCGAACAGGAATATCGAGACCGCGATCATCGCGAACATGAAATTCGGAATCCACGCGGCGATCACCGCGGGCAGCAGCCCCGAACGGCCCAGCGCGGACGTGATTCCGAGCGAGGTCCAGTAGGCGAAGCCGATCACGATTGCCAACCCGAAGCTGCGGCCCAGACTCAGGTTGCGTGGCAACGGATCGAGGCTGAGCGCCATTCCGAGCGCGGCCATTATCAGGCACGCCAGCGGCATCGCGTACTTCAGATCGCGATCGACTACGTAGCCGCCCGGGTCGAGTCCCTTGCTGCGGAGATCCGCGATGTAGCGGTCGAGTTCCCACAAGCTGAACTCCTCCGGGTCGAAGCGCAGCAGCCCGAAATCGGCCGGAGTCAGTCCAAGCTCGAGGCGCGTGGCGTCAGTTTTGGTCACCGTGCCGCCCTCGGCGATCTGGAACGAGTTCAACCCGCTCTCGACCCATTCGTGGCCGTTCCATTTCGCGCGCGCCGCATGCTCTAGGTCCTTGAGTCCGAAAGCGTCGTCGAGTTGGTAGTGGGTAATTCCGTCGAGCTGCGCGGTTTCCTTGTCGTAGCTGTCGACCGAAATAAATCCGTCGCGCACGCGCACCCAGATGCGCCGGTTGGCGAATACCGCCTTGAGCTGGTGCTTCTTGAGTTCCACCGAGTAGATATACTTTGCCTGGCGCGTCGCGGCGGGAACCACTGTTTCGCTGATGAAAAAATCAAAACCCGAAATCAACACCGCGACTATCAGCACCGGCGCCGCCATCTCGAGCCGGCTGATGCCGAGTTGCTGGCAGGCCAGCACCTCTCCCGATCGATTGAGCAGCGCGAAGCCGAGCAACACGCCGGCCAGACTCGCCACCGGCAAAACCTGCGAGACGATCAGCGGCAGCTTGAGCGCGAAGTACTCGAGGCCCAACAACCCCAGCCCGCCGTAGCGGATCAAATCGTCGAATCGATCGAACATGTCGCCGAGCAGATAGGCCGCCGTGAAAGCCGCCAGGCAAACCATGAACGGGCCGAAGAACTGGCCCGCGATGAAGCGGTCCATCACCGGCGAAAGGCGGGGTTGAAGTTTCATGCGGCTTGCCTGCTGCGTTCGAAGCGCTCGACGAGATCCCAGATGATGTCGCCGGGGCCGCGGCCCTGGTCGCCCTTGTCAGATGCGGCGCGATAGAAGAACCAGAACGCCAGCGCCATGAATACGATGTCGGGGATGCTCATCGCGGCCCACGCGTCGAGCTTGCCGCGCTGCGCCAGCGTCTCGCCCACGCGCATCAGTGAGTAATAGAGAAAGAACAGCGCGACGCTGACGCCGAAGCGCTCCGAATGGCCGCCGCGCGCCGGTTTGAGCCCAAGCGAGATACCCAGCAGTGCGAACAGCATCGTGGCGAACGGGACGGTAAACTTGCCCGCCCGCTCGGTCTCGGCGGCGTAGTCCGGTTTCCCTTTGGCGCGCGCCGTCTCGATGTCGGCGCGCAGTGCCGAGTACGTCATTTCGCCCGGATCCTGCTCGCTGACGCCGAGCGCCGACTCGGGGCTGACGCTGAGATCGTAGGTCTTGAAGCTGGTCACGTGAGTCGCGTTGCTGGCGGGCTCGGCGCCGAAGATCGAACCGTCGGACAGCCGCAGAGTGATCGACTTTTGCTGCGCGTCGGGCAGCATCATTCCATGCTTGGCGATTATCGTGTTCTGGTTGTGCGGATCGCGCGCGTCCGAGATCATGACGCCCTTCAAACTGGAATCGGTATCGGACATCTCGTCAACATAAACGACCAGGCCGGGGAAATTGCTGTTGAAGACTTTTTCCTTCAGCCCGGCGCTGGTCCGGGTCTGGCTGAGTTCGTAAAGCTTGTTGCGCAGATTAGAATTCGCCCACGGCCTCAGCGAGAACGCGAAGTAGCTCGAAAGCGCGTACACGCCCAGCGCCACCATCATCACGGGCACCGCCAGCCGATACAGGCTGATGCCGCAGGCGCGCGCCGCGGTCATCTCCTGGTCGCTCGACATCCGCCCGAATCCCATCAGCACTCCGAGCAGCACCGCCATCGGAAACGTGAGTTCCAAAAAGGCCGGCATGATGTAGCCCATGATCCCCATCACCTCGCCGAGGCTGACGCCGTGATTGACGACCATGTCCATCAGCTTCAGCAACTTGCCCGTGACCAGCGCGAAGGTCAGCAGGCCGACGTCGACCGCGAACGGCGCCAGCACTTCGCGCGCGACGTAGCGGTCGATAATGGCGAATCCCGGGATTGCTAGTCTCATTGTTTGATCCCTGCCGCCGGCAAGGGGTCGCCTTCAAGCTTAGACATCCCGGCGCGCGATTGAAACTTGCGATTCGATTTTCTTCTCCCGCAGGCCGCGACAGCTACTTGCGCGGCGCTCTGATAGTATCGCCCCCGATGAGAGACTTTCGCGACAAGGGCCGCAATCCCCGCTTCAACCGCAACGCGCCGAGTCCGCCGCGCCGGGATTCGCCCGCGTCCATCGCCAAACCTGTCGCGGCGCCGGCTTCGGGCCACGACTATCGGCGTGCGGATGCGGGCGAGCGCGAGATTCGGCGCGCAAGCGGCAACGACCGCGAAATAGTTTATGGCGTCGAACCAATCCGCGAGTTGGTCGCTGCGGCGCCCGCCTCGATTCGAGTGCTCTACGTGAAATCCGGCGACGAGCGGCGCTTCGCGGCTGAGATCGATCTCGTCAGAACCGGCGGAGGCCGCGTCGAATTCGCCGATGAAGCCGGATTGGAGCGATTGGCGGGACCGGCCGCCCGCCATCAGGGGATTGCAGCCCTGATGCGCGAGTACGAGTACACGCCGCTCGAGCAGATTCTCGCCGAGCAGCACGATCCGATCGTGCTGGTGGACGGCGTCACCGATCCGCGCAACCTGGGCGCCCTGATGCGCTCGGCGGAAGGCGCCGGCGTCGGTGCGATCGTTCTCGCCAAGGACCGAACCGCCGCCATCACGCCCGCGGCGGTTAAGTCGTCGGCCGGTGCGTGGATACATCTGAAGATCGCGCGATGCGGTAACGTCGCGCGCACGATCGAGCAGCTCAAAGAGGCGGGCTACTGGACCGCGGCGCTCGCACCCGGCGGCGATACGTCGATCTACGCGCTCGACACCTCGCGCAAGCTCGCGATCATCGTCGGCTCCGAGGGGCGCGGCGTTCGCGACATCGTGAAGAAGGGTGCGGATTTTGTCGTGGACATCCCGATGCGCGGGAAAGTCGGCTCGCTCAACGTGTCGGTCGCCGCCGCAGTGGCGCTATTCGAAATCGCCCGCCGCCGCTCCGCCGCGAAGCAGGCGGGTTAGCGCCTGAGTCGTTATCGACATTGCTGATGTCGGGCGAGACCGGCCGGCGCGGCCAATAGACCGCGCCGGTTCGGAGAATTACGGGTTACCCCAAGAACCCGCAGCAGTCGTACTACCGGAGTTGAATTCAAGGCCGCCCTGGGTAGTCGTGCCCTCCTGGAGTTCGACCAGACGCGTGGTGCCGGTCGTGTCCTGAAGAGACAGGTACGACTCATTCGCTTGTTCTGATAACCCGGCGTTGGTGGTCAAGAAATTACCGACGGACGAAAGAGTGTCACCGGCGCCGTCCTGGCTGAAGAATCCGTTGAAGTTGCCAGGCGGATAGTAATCGATACCGTTGCGCAGGTTGCCGGATGAGTCGTACAACAGAGCGTAAGAGGCGGAATTGTCGGCCGCATTACCGATCAGCGATTCGTTATGACCGGCTCCGTCCTGGCTGAAGAATCCGTTGAAGTTGGTGGGTGGATAGTATTGGATCCCGTTGCGAAAGTTGCCGGACGAGTCGTACAGATAGGCGTAAGAACTGGAATTGTCGTACGCATTGCCGACCAGCGATTCGCTCGGTCCAGGATACGTCAGGCTACTTCCACTTCCTGTCGGTGTGTAGATTCCACTGTAGAATCCTACGAAGTCGGTGGTCGGATTCACCTGGATACCGGTGCGCCCAATCCCTGAGCTGTCGAAAAGTAGGATACCCGATGGAGTGGTCGTGCCGTCCAGGCTCGAGCCTAGTGTGAGGCGGGCGGTTTTGCCGTCGGCGCCAGCAACTCCCAGGCCAAATCCAGGGATGGCAGCCTTGGATCCGAACACCCCAAATCCACTGCGCTCAACCCCGTCACCTGAGGCGAGCGTGTTGCCGTCAAATCCCTCCAGGCCCGCCTCTGTACCGTCATCAGACACGCCGACCAACATGAATCGTTTTCCGTTGCTGTCGAAAAAGGTCAAGCTTCCGCCTCCGTCAGGGGCGGCTGTAAGCGTGGCGAGAACCTGGCTACTTTTGTTCACCAGGTTGAGTGTTTGCACGCTCGCAACTGGACTCAGCGAGCCGGCCGGACCTCTTGGCCCTGCCGGACCTGTTGGCCCTGCTGGACCTGTTGCCCCTGCTGGACCTGTTGCACCTTTTGCACCTGCTGGACCCTCGGGACCTGGTTTCCCTGTTGGACCTGCTGGTCCAGTAGTGTTCCACGTCAACAAAGTTTGAGTTGATTTGCACGCGCCCGTGAGCAGGATTGTGATTGCCCCTGATTTGGCGACGCACGCCTTGATCTCTGCCGCCGAAGCGACGTTCGGAAAAAATGCGACCGCGATATAACTGAGAAATGCAGCCGCAGCCATCACTTTGGACCCCACCCAACGCGACTCTCGACGTTTGCCTGACCAGACCTTGCAATTCATACGACCTCCCCGATCTCGTCGACGATGCCCGCCGAGTTTTCCGACGCGCACCACGCACGTCGAACCATCCCTAAGAGTTCACAGCCCGAAAAGTGCGAGTCTTTCCGGTATTGCTGCTGTTGACGAGATTAACGCGCTTTTCCTGCCGGACTAGCGGCAAATACCGCACGAAGGTACTGATGCGCCAGCCTTATGTCAAGAAAATTGCTTCCAACGGAGACAAATGAACCGGCCAGATGGTTCGATCGGCGCCATCGCAGCTTTCCGCAAGTTCCTAAGGCTGGCTACCTATCGCGATTTGCTCCTGGCGGTCTTTTTTGCCATCGGCCTGGCTTCGGTCGATTTGCGCTCGGCGAGACCGGGATACTTCTTGGCCAGCGCCTTCTTGATAGTGTTCACCCAGTTGGATTCGAACTCGTCCGCGATTTTTCTCATCCCGCCAACTTGCCGGCTGGCTTCCTTCATCTGCGCTTTCAGAAGCGCGGCTCCCTTGGCGAGATGCGGATGCATCCCATGCAGGTTGAGGTCGGTCAGCGTCTTGGCAATCAGCTTCAGTTCGCCCTTGATGCGGTCGGCGTAAACCCTGGCCCATTCGAGATCGATCAGGGTGCTGCTGGCAGGTGGCTTGAGTTTCGTCATGCCGAACACTGTCCCCGTCGACGCCCGCGATCGCAAGTACCGCGCTGTCACGTGCGGAACCACGAGGCTCAGTTTGCGCGCCGAAATTGTCGAACGCGACCTGCCGCGCCCGGCCGCCCGAATGCAAGAAGCAGACCCTGAAACGCCGTTCAGCTTGACAGTCGCGGCGGCGGCGAATAACTTTTCTTTCTTAACGTCGTTTGCCGATGTAGCTCAACGGTAGAGCACCTGATTTGTAATCAGGTGGTTGCGAGTTCGATTCTCGCCATCGGCTTGGTCGGCACAACAGCCTTGGGAGGAGAGGTTCCCGAGTGGCCAAAGGGAGCAGACTGTAAATCTGCCGGCTTATGCCTTCGGAGGTTCGAATCCTCCCCTCTCCACCAGTATGATAATGAGTTTGAAGGGGAGAGCGGGAATAGCTCAGTTGGTAGAGCGCGAGCCTTCCAAGCTCGGGGTCGCGGGTTCGAGTCCCGTTTCCCGCTCCAGATTTTCCATGACGGCGAGAGGCAACGAGTTTTGTGGATCTTTTTTCACTGAAAAATTCCGGTTGAGCAGTGCACGAATGCCCATGTAGCTCAGTCGGTAGAGCACTTCCTTGGTAAGGAAGAGGTCACGGGTTCGAATCCCGTCGTGGGCTTTCCAAATTTGCGCCGGCTAAGCGGCGGAAAAGTTTTTCGAGGCGGACAACAATGAGAGATCTGATTTCGCTTTCATGCGAAGGTTGCAAGTCGCGCAACTACACGACGAGCAAGAACAAGAAGACGCAGACCGACAAATTTTCAATCAAGAAATTCTGTCCGAAGTGCCGCGCGCACACGGTGCACAAGGAAGGCAAAATTTCTTGAAAAGCAGTTTGTCCGAAAGCGGCGCGTATCTCGGGCGGGTATATAAGGATGGCGCGTCCGGCGTTCGAATTGCGCGCCCGGCGCGCGCCGGCGCAAACGGTTGCGAGGGTCAGTAGCTCTAATTGGCAGAGCATCGGACTCCAAATCCGAGGGTTCCAGGTTCGAATCCTGGCTGGCCCGCCAAAAATGACAGCGGTTTAACCGAAATAATCACGCGGTTCTTGATTTAGGCACGAAAAATGGATAGTGTGAAAAGTTACTTCAATCAGGGCGTAAGTTTCGTCACGGAAGCATGGACGGAGCTTGCCAAGGTCCATTACCCCTCGCCCAAGGAGACCATGCAGGCCACGATTGTGGTTGTCGGTCTGACGTTTGTGATGGCGCTGTGGCTCGGAGTGATCGATTTTTTCGCGGTTCGCGGCGTGCAGATGCTGCTCCGCTAGGGACCAAATGACCGGACGCGGAACCGCTGATTCTCGATGAAGACTGCTCATTCAAATGACTGAACCGATGACCGAAACCGCGAAGCCCGCGATGAAATGGTATGTCGTCCATACCTATTCGGGCTACGAGCACAAGGCCAAGGCCGCGCTCGAGGAGCGGGTGCGCTCGCTGCACAAGGAAGACAAGATCGGCAAGGTGCTGGTGCCGATCGAGCGGGTGCAGGAACTCGGCAAAGGCGGCGCGCGCAAGGTTTCGAGCCGCAAGTTTTTCCCCGGCTACATCTTCGTGCAGATGGTGCTGGACGACGAGACCTGGCACGTCATCAAGAACACGCCGAAAATTACCGGCTTCGTCGGGCATTCCACCAATCCGCCCGAAGTTCCGACGTCCGAAGTTGAAGAGATCGAGCAGCAGATGGAAGAAGGGGCGCTCAGGCCCAAGCCCAAGGTGCTGTTCGAGGTGGGAGAGGCGATCAAAGTTGTCGATGGCCCCTTCCAGGACTTCAACGGCACCGTCGAGGAAGTCAAGCCGGAAAAGGGCAAGGTGCGCGTTCTGATCTCGATCTTCGGCCGCGCAACCCCGGTCGAACTCGACTTTGTGCAGGTAGAGAAGGCCTGAGACGACGAAAAAACACTCGATTCGCCGGATGTGCGCAGCCGATGCGCGCAAGCGGCGTTCGCGACTGAGCAACCGGGGACGATTTTAAAGTGGCTAAGAAAGTAGTCGGATCGATCAAGCTGCAGATTCCGGCCGGCGCGGCGAATCCCTCGCCGCCGGTGGGCCCCGCGCTGGGCCAGCGCGGCGTCAATATCATGGAGTTCTGCAAGGCCTTCAACGCCCAGACCCAGAACATGCAGGGCCTGGTGATCCCCGTGATAGTCACGGTTTACGCCGACCGTTCGTTTACTTTCGTCACCAAGAGCCCGCCCGCGTCGATTCTGCTGCTGCGCGCGGCGGGAATCGAAAAGGGCTCGCCGATGCCGAACAAGAACAAGGTCGGCAAGGTCACGCGCGCGCAGGTCGAGGAAATCGCCAAGACCAAGCTCAAGGACCTGACCGCGGCCGACCTGGCAGCGGCGGTCAATACCGTTTCGGGCACCGCGCGCAGCATGGGAATCGACGTCACGGATTAAGGCTGAAGAAGATGGCAGGCAAGAAATACAAGGAAGCGGCCAAGAAGATCGATCGCGAAAAGCGCTACACGCTCGAAGAAGCGGTCAAGCTGGTGGTCGATAACAAGGTCGCCAAGTTCGACGAGACGGTCGAGATAGCAGTGCGGCTCGGCGTCGATCCGCGCCAGGCCGACCAGAACGTGCGCGGCACGATAGTGCTTCCCCATGGCACCGGCGCGGTTGCGCGGGTGCTGGTGGTCGCCAAGGGCGAGAAAGAGCGCGAGGCGCGCGAGGCGGGTGCGGACTTCGTCGGCGGCGACGAGATCATAAAGAAGATCCAGGAAGAGAACTGGCTCGACTTCGACCGCGTCATCGCCACGCCCGACATGATGGGCCAAGTCGGACGAATCGGCAAAATTCTTGGACCTCGCGGCCTGATGCCCAATCCCAAGGTGGGCACCGTCACGTTCGATGTCGCCAAGGCGGTCGCCGAGATAAAGGCCGGCAAGGTGGACTACCGCGTGGACAAGGCCGGTGTGGTGCACGCGCGCGTGGGCAAGGTGAGTTTCGGCGAGCAGAAGCTGCTCGACAACGTGCGCGCGATCCTTGGTGCGATCGTTCGCTCCAAGCCAGCCAGCGCCAAGGGAAATTACGTTCGCAGCGTCGCTATTTCCTCGACGATGGGCCCGGGAGTGCGGGTCGATACGGCGCAGGCGGCGGCCAAGGCGCTCGCGGCGGCCGCATAAGTTTTCGTTCGTGGGAGCCGGATCGGTATAATTAGATGAAGAAATCAGAGAAAACCGCGCTGGTCGAAGATCTGACGCAGAGTTTCGGCCGCGCCAGTATCGCGCTGGTGTCCGAATACCGCGGGATGACGGCGGCGGAATCGACCGAGATGCGCAAGCGCTTGCGCGCCGTGCGCGGCGAGATGCGGGTGGCCAAGAACACGCTGATCCGCCTCGCGATCAAGGGCACCGCCTACGAGGCGCTCGACAGCAAGCTGGGCGGGCAGATCGGGCTGATCCTCAGTTACGAGGATCCGGTCGTACTGGCCAAGACCTTCACCTCGTTCGGACCGCTGGGCGACAAGCTCAAGCTTCGCGGCGCGGTGCTCGACGGCAAGGCGCTCACGCCCGCCGAGGTCCAGGCGCTGGCGGCGTTGCCGCCGCGCGCGGTGGTTTTCGGCCAGTTGCTCGGTCTGTTGAATGCGCCGGCGACTCAGTTGGTCCGCTTGCTGAACGAGCCGGGCTCGTATCTGGCGCGCGTGATCGACGCGATTGGAAAAAAGAACGGCGCCGGCGAGGCAGCTCCGGCCCCGGTGGCTGAGCCTCCGGCGGCGCCGGCCTCTGAGGGTTGATTAAGGATTACTGATTTTAATTCATGCACAACGCCCGGAAGAGGTTTCGCTGAAAAAGCGCTCCCACATCTCCCCGGATGCGTGAACAAGGAGAGAAGGTAACATGGCAGAAGCACAACTCAGCCGCGATCAGGTCAAGGATTATCTGAAGAACCTCAGCCTGATCGATGCAGCGGCGCTGGTGAAGGAACTCGAGGCCGAGCTCGGCGTATCGGCTGCGGCTCCGGTCGCGGCGGCGGCAGCTCCGGCAGCCGGCGGCGCAGTAGCGGCGGCGCCCGAGAAGGAAGAGTTCAACGTCGTGCTGACGGGCTCGGGCGACAAGAAGATCCAGGTGATCAAGGTCGTGCGCGAATTGACCGGACTCGGCCTCAAGGAGGCCAAGGACCTGGTCGATGGAGCGCCGAAGGCGGTCAAGGAAGGCGTCAACAAAGCCGAGGCCGAAGAGATCAAGAAGAAGCTCGAAGCCGCCGGCGGCAGCGTGGAGCTGAAGTAGGAAGGATTTAGTCCTTTTGACGCACAACAAAGGGTCGGGAAATTCACGAGGCGCGGGACTTTCAGGCGCGCGCGGATTTCAAACGGTCTTTATCGATGAAGCCGTGGGCACGGGGGAGACCTCTGCGCCCGCGTCCTCTATTGCTTCACGGCGCGCCGAAGTCTGTGGCGCACGCACGGTGAGGTAGCTGATGGCCCAGGTTCATGTAACGAGCAATCTCCGCATTCGACGCTCCTTCGGCAAGATCAAGAAGATCATCGAGATTCCGAATCTGATCGAGATTCAGAAGCGCTCGTATGACGATTTCCTGCAGGTCGGCGTCTCGACCGAGGACCGCGCGGACGTAGGTCTGCAGGCGGTCTTCAAGTCGGTCTTTCCGATCAAGGATTTCAACGAGACCGCGTCGCTCGAGTTCGTCTCGTATGAGCTCGGCACGCCCAAGTACGACGTCGAGGAATGCCATCAGCGCGGCATGACGTACGCGGCGCCGCTGAAGGTCAAGATTCAGCTCGTCATTTGGGACGTCGAGAACGGCCGCCGCTCGATCAAGAACGTCAAAGAGCAGGAAGTTTACTTCGGCGAGATTCCGCTGATGACCGGCAACGGCACCTTCATGGTCAACGGCACCGAGCGCGTCATCGTGTCGCAGTTGCATCGCTCGCCCGGAGTATTTTTCGAGCACGACAAGGGCCGCACCCATTCCACCGGCAAGCTTTTGTACTCGGCGCGAATCATTCCGTATCGCGGCAGCTGGATCGACTTCGAATTCGACCCGCGCGACGTGCTGTACGTGCGAATCGATCGGCGCCGCAAGTTTCCCGCGACCGTGCTGCTGCGCGCGCTCGGCATGACCACCGAGGATCTCCTCAACTACTATTACCGCAAGGACGTAATCGTCCTCGACAGCAAGCAGTACACCAAGCAGTTCGTCGCCGACCATCTGCTGGGCTCGCGGGTCAGCCGCGACGTCAAGGATCCCAAGTCGGGCGAGGTTATCGCGCGCGAGGGCCGCAAGTTCAACAAGGCCATCGTGCGCGCGATGGAGCAGGCGAAGATCAGCGAAGTTCCGGTCGCACTGGACGAGATTGTCGGCCGCGTGTCGGCGCACGATATCGTCGATTCCACCACCGGCGAGGTGCTGATCGGCACCAACGAGGATCTGACCGAGGAAACCCTCGAGAAGCTCAAGGCGCACGGCGTAAAGAAAATCGAAGTGCTGTTCACCGAGGAGGCCCCCGGCGGCGGTCCGCTGCGCCTGACGCTCGCGCAGGACAAGCTCGGCACGCCCGAAGAAGCGGTAATCGAGATCTACCGGCGCCTGCGTCCGGGCGATCCGCCGACCCAGGAAACGGCGACCACTTTCTTTAACAACCTGTTCTTCAACGCCGAGCGCTACGACCTGTCGAAAGTCGGGCGCCTCAAGCTCAATCATAAGCTCAAGATTGACGTGCCGCTGGAGCAGGGCACGCTGCGCCGCGAAGACATCCTCGAAGTCGTCCGCTACCTGATGGAGCTCAAGAACGGCAACGGCCAGGTTGACGATATCGACCATCTTGGCAATCGCCGCGTGCGCGCGGTCGGAGAGCTGGTCGAGAACCAGTTCCGCATCGGGCTGGTCCGGATGGAGCGCGCGATAAAAGAGCGGATGAGCCTGCAGGATATCGAGACCCTGATGCCGCAGGAGCTGGTCAACTACAAGCCGGCTTCGGCCGTAATCAAGGAGTTCTTCGGCTCCTCGCAATTGTCGCAGTTCATGGATCAGACCAATCCGCTCAGCGAAATCGCGCACAAGCGCCGGCTGTCCGCGCTTGGACCGGGCGGACTGACCCGCGAGCGCGCCGGATTCGAGGTCCGCGACGTTCACCCGACCCATTACGGCCGCGTCTGCCCGATTGAAACGCCCGAGGGCCCCAATATCGGACTTATCGCGGCGCTCTCGACCTACGCGCGAGTCAACGAATACGGCTTTATCGAGACGCCGTACCGCGAAGTCGAAAACAATCGCGTCAGCGATCGAATCGTCTATCTGTCCGCTCTGGACGAGGAAGACAAGGTGATCGCGCAGGCCAACGCGCAGCTCGACTCGCACGGCCGCTTCACCGCCGACCTGGTCTCGGCGCGCGTCGGCGGCGAGTCCACCGTGATCCGCGCCGAGGACGTCCAGTACATGGACGTGTCGCCCAACCAGCTCGTGTCGGTGGCCGCGTCCTTGATCCCATTTCTTGAAAATGACGACGCCAACCGCGCGCTGATGGGATCGAACATGCAGCGCCAGGCGGTTCCGCTGCTCAAGCCCGACGCGCCCCTGGTCGGCACGGGCCTGGAAGGCACGGTCGGCCGCGACTCGGGCGTTACCGTGATCGGCAAGCGCGACGGTGTCGTCGAAAGCGTCGATGCCGAACGAATAGTCGTGCGCGCCGACAAGCAGACCAAGGATCTCCGCGACGCCGGCGTCGATATCTACAATCTGATCAAGTATCAGCGCTCGAATCAGAACACCTGCATCAACCAGCGCCCCATCGTGGTCAAGGGCGAGCGCGTCAAGACCGGCGACGTGCTGGCCGACGGACCTTCCACCGACATGGGCGAGCTGGCGCTCGGCCGCAACGTGCTGGTCGCGTTCATGCCGTGGGGCGGTTACAACTTCGAGGATTCGATCCTGATCTCCGAGCGGGTGGTCAAGGAAGACCTGTTCACGTCGGTGCATATCGAGGAATTCGAATGCATCGCGCGCGACACCAAGCTCGGACCCGAAGAGATCACCCGCGACATTCCCAACGTCGGTGAAGAGGCGCTCAAGGACCTCGACACCAGCGGCATCATCCGCATCGGCGCCGAAGTGCGCCCGCAGGACATCCTGGTCGGCAAGATAACGCCCAAGGGCGAGACCCAGCTTTCTCCCGAAGAGAAACTGCTGCGCGCCATCTTCGGCGAAAAGGCCGGCGAGGTTCGCGACACCAGCCTGCGCGTGCCGCCGGGCGTCGAAGGCACCGTTATCGACGGACGGGTGTTTTCACGGCGCGGCGTGTTGAAGGACGATCGCACCAAGGAAATCGAAGTGCTCGAGGCCGAACGTCTCAAGCAGGACGAAGCCGAGGAAGTCCGAATCATCCGCCAGGAAACTCTGCGCAAGCTCAAGAAGTCGCTGGCGGGCAAGAAACTTGCAGGACGCGTGATGTCCGATGAGCGCAAGGAGCTGCTCAAGAAGGGCGACACGCTCAGCGCCGACGAACTCGAGGGATTGGCGCCGACCCTATGGGGCCAGGTCCGCGTCGAGAACGAATCGGCGCAGGAGGAAGCTGCGCAGGCGATCGCGGCGATGAACGCGAACGTCGAGGCGGTGCAGAATCATTACGGCGCCAAGATCGAACGGCTCAAGGGCGGCGACGAACTCGCGCCCGGCGTCATCAAGATGATCAAGGTCTTCGTCGCGATCAAGCGCCGGCTCCAGGTCGGCGACAAGATGGCGGGGCGCCACGGCAACAAGGGCGTGCTCTCGCGCATCCTGCCCGAGGAAGACATGCCGTGCCTGGACGACGGGACCCCGGTCGATATCGTGCTCAATCCGCTCGGCGTGCCGTCGCGCATGAACGTCGGGCAGATTCTCGAGACCCATCTGGGATGGGCCGCGCGGGAACTCGGCCACAAAATCGCGGAAGACCTGCGCGCGGGAGTCAGCGCCGCGCAGCTCAAGCGGCGGCTTAAGGAAATCTACCCGGAAAAGGAAAGCCACGAGTTTATCGACGAGCTGGCCGAGCCCGATATCTTCAAGCTCGCGGCCAAGGCGCTGGCAGGCGTGCACGTGGCGTCGCCCGTGTTCGACGGCGCGCGTGAAGAGGAAATATTCCAGCTGCTCAAGCGCGCGGACCTGCCCGAGACCGGACAGGCGACCCTGCACGACGGACGCACGGGCTTGCCGTTCGAGCAGCCGGTGACGGTCGGCATCATGTACATGATGAAGCTGCATCACCTGGTCGAAGACAAGATTCACGCGCGGTCGACCGGTCCCTACAGCCTGGTCACGCAGCAGCCGCTGGGCGGCAAGGCTCAGTTCGGCGGGCAGCGGCTGGGAGAAATGGAAGTGTGGGCGCTGGAGGCTTACGGCGCCGCCTACACGTTGCAGGAGATGCTCACGGTTAAATCCGACGACGTGGCGGGACGAACGCGGATGTACGAAGCGATCGTCAAGGGCGAGAACACGCTGGAGCCCGGACTGCCCGAGTCGTTCAACGTTATGGTCAAGGAGCTCCAATCGCTGTGCTTGAACATGGAGCTGCTTGAGCAGCCGCAAAGGGCTTAAGGCCAGGGAGTAATAAAGAGATGGAAGATCTCTTCGGCATTTTCGAGAAGCCCAAGAATCCACTGGCGTTCAACGCGATCCGGATTTCGATCGCGTCGCCGGAAATGATCCGCTCGTGGTCGCACGGCGAGGTCAAGAAGCCCGAAACGATCAACTACCGGACCTTCAAGCCGGAGCGGGACGGACTGTTCTGCGCCAAGATTTTCGGGCCGACCAAGGACTACGAATGCAACTGCGGCAAGTACAAGCGGATGCGTCATCGCGGCGTGGTCTGCGAAAAGTGCGGCGTCGAAGTGATTCAGTCCAAGGTCCGCCGCGAGCGCATGGGTCATATCGATCTCGCCGCTCCGGTCGCGCACATCTGGTTCCTGCGCTCGCTGCCGTCGCGGATCGGCACGCTGCTCGACATGACGCTCAAGGAACTCGAGAAGGTCCTCTACTTCGAGTGCTACATCGTCATCGACCCCGGCGAGACCCCGCTCCAGTACAGGGAGCTGCTGACCGAGCGCAAATATCGCGAGGCGCGCGAGCAATACGCCGACGGCTTCAAGGCCGAGATGGGCGCCGAGGCGGTTCGCTCGCTCTTGGGACAACTCACGCTCGACAAGCTTGCCGAAGAGCTGCGCGCCGAGATGAAAGCGACGGCCAGCGAGGCGCGGCGCAAGAAAGTCGCCAAGCGCCTGAAGGTCGTCAACGCGTTTCGCGACTCGGGCAACAAGCCCGAGTGGATGATTCTCACCATCCTGCCGGTGATTCCTCCCGATCTCCGTCCGCTGGTGCCGCTGGACGGCGGCCGCTTCGCCACTTCGGACCTGAACGATCTGTACCGGCGCGTGATCAACCGCAACAACCGGTTGAAGAGGCTCATCGAGCTCAACGCCCCGGACATCATTATTCGCAACGAAAAGCGGATGCTCCAGGAAGCCGTCGATGCGTTGTTTGACAACGGACGGCGCGGCCGCGCGATCACCGGACCGTCCAAGCGTCCGCTCAAGTCGCTGTCCGACATGCTCAAGGGCAAGTCGGGCCGCTTCCGGCAGAACCTGCTCGGCAAGCGCGTCGATTACTCGGGCCGCTCGGTAATCGTGGTCGGCCCCGAGCTCAGGCTGCATCAGTGCGGGCTGCCCAAGAAGATGGCGCTCGAGCTGTTCAAGCCGTTCATCTACAACAAGCTCGAAGAAAAGGGCTACGTCACGACCATCAAGAGCGCCAAAAAGATGGTCGAGAAAGAGGGCAAGGACGTTTGGGATATCCTCGACGAGGTTATCCGCGAGCATCCGGTGCTGCTCAATCGCGCGCCTACCCTGCATCGGCTCGGCATCCAGGCGTTCGAGCCGGTGTTGATCGAAGGCAAGGCGATTCAGCTGCATCCTCTGGTATGCGTGGCGTACAACGCCGATTTCGACGGCGATCAGATGGCGGTGCACGTGCCGCTGTCGATCGAGGCGCAGGTCGAGTCGCGCGCGCTCATGATGTCCACCAACAACATCCTGTCGCCGGCGTCGGGCAAGCCGGTGATCGTGCCGACCCAGGACATGGTGCTGGGTCTTTACTACATGACGCGCGAGCGTCCGCTGGCGCGCGGCGAGGGCAAGAACTTCGCCAACGTCGAGGAAGTGCGAATCGCGTACGATCACGAGGAAATCGATCTGCACGCGAAAATCACGGTGCGGATGTCGCCGCTGCTGGCGACCGGAATCGTCCCCGCAGCGGCCGAGACCAACGGCCATCCTCGCGGCAAGGCCAAAGAGCGCGCTGCCGCAGCCGCAGCCGCCGCAGCCGCGATGCCGCGCTACGAGCGGGTCACCACCACCGTCGGCCGCGTGCTGTTGTACGAAATCGTGCCGCCCGAGATTCCGTTCACCGAGCTCAACAAGACGATGAAGAAAAAGGAGCTCGGCAACCTTATCGACTTCGTATATCGGCGCGCCGGCGACAAGGCGACGGTTATCTTCGCCGACCGCTTGAAGGACATCGGCTTTGAATTCGCCACCAAGGCGGGAATCTCGATCTCGATCAAGGACATGACGATTCCGCCCCAAAAGGCGCATCTGCTCGACGGCGCGCAGAAGCAGGTCAACGAGATTCAGCAGCAGTACAACAACGGCGTGATCACCGACGGCGAGCGCTACAACAAGGTCGTCGATATCTGGGCCGAAGTTCAGGACCAAATCGGCAGCGCCGTTATCAAGGGCCTCTCGACCCAGGTCTTCGGCAAGAACGACAAGGGCGAGACCGTCACCGGGCCGTCGTTCAATCCGATCTTCATCATGGCCGACTCGGGCGCCCGCGGTTCCGAACAGCAGATTCGCCAGCTGGCGGGACTGCGCGGCCTGATGGCGAAGCCGTCGGGTGAAATCATCGAGACTCCGATCACCGCGAACTTCCGCGAGGGGCTCACGGTGCTGCAGTACTTCATCTCGACCCACGGCGCGCGCAAGGGCCTGGCCGACACCGCGCTCAAGACGGCGAACTCCGGCTATCTGACGCGGCGCCTGGTTGACGTGGCGCAGGACTCGATCATCAGCGAGGACGATTGCGGCACGCTGGACGGGATCGAGATGTCGCCGCTGGTCGAAGGCGGCGAGATAATCGAAGGACTGGGCGATCGCGTGCTCGGACGCGTCGCGCTCGAAGATATCCGCGACGCGTTCACCAACGAAGTGCTGGTGCGCGCCAACGAGATGATCGACGAGGACAAGGTAAAGAGAATCGAAGACGCCGGCGTCGAGCGAATCAAGATTCGCTCGGTGCTGACCTGCCAGTCGCGCCAGGGCGTGTGCGTGAAGTGTTACGGACGCGATCTCGGCCGCGGGCATCTGGTGAACCTCGGCGAATCGATCGGAATTATCGCCGCCCAGTCGATCGGTGAGCCGGGCACGCAGCTCACGATGCGCACCTTCCACATCGGCGGCACCGCCAGCCGGCGTGCCGCGGATACCACGCTCGAGGTCCGCAACGAAGGCGTGATGCGCCTGCATGGCGTCAACACCGTCAAGAGCCGCGACGGCAGCCTGGTCGTCATGACGCGCCACGGCGAGGTCGTTATTGCGGCGCAGGTCACCGATGAAGGCGGCCGCGTCCGCGAGCGCGAACGCGAGCGCTATCCGCTGGTGTACGGCGCCAAGCTGCGCAAGGCCGAGGGCGACAAGGTCAAGCCCGGCGAGCTGATCGCGGAATGGGATCCATACACCACGCCGATCATCACCGAGGTCGGCGGCACGGTTAAGTACGGCGATATTATCGAAGGCAAAACGATGGAGGAGCGGGTCGATGAACGAACCGGCGCGCGCTCCAACGTTATCGTCGAGTTCAAGGACCTCGACGTGCGCCCGCGTATCTCGATCAAGGACGCGTCGGGCAAGACCGCCAAGCTGCCCAACTCGAACAACGTCGCGCGCTACTTCCTGCCGGTGGGCGCGTATATCAACGTGCCCGAAGGCACCGCGGTCGAGCCCGGCGACGTGATCGCGAAGATCCCGCGCGAGACCACCAAGACCAAGGACATCACCGGCGGTCTGCCGCGCGTCGCGGAGCTGTTCGAAGCGCGCAAGCCCAAGGAATTCGCCGTCATCTCGGAAATCGACGGGCAGGTTTCGTTCGGCAAGGACACCAAGGGCAAGCGCAAGGTCGAAGTCACTCCCGAAATCGGCGAGAAGCGCGAATACCTGATCCCCAAGGGCAAGCATATCGCGGTCCACGAGGGCGATATCGTCAAGGCCGGCGAGCCGCTGATGGAAGGCTCGTCCAATCCGCACGACATCCTGACGATCCTCGGCGAAAAGGCGCTGGCGAAATACCTGGTTGACGAAATCCAGGAAATCTACCGGCTCCAGGGCGTGCGTATCAACGACAAGCACATCGAGGTGATCGTGCGCCAGATGCTGCGCCGGGTGCGTATCAAGGAAGTCGGCGACACGCCGTTCCTGGTCGGCGATCAGGTCGAGAAATGGCGCTTCGACGAGGAGAACGGCCGCGTGCTCACGCGCGGCGGAGAGCCGGCGATCGCGGAGCCGCTGCTGCTCGGCATCACCAAGGCGTCGCTCTCCACCGAGAGTTTCATCTCGGCGGCGTCGTTCCAGGAAACCACGCGCGTGCTCACCGAATCGGCCATCAACGGCAAGGTTGACAGGCTGGTCGGACTGAAAGAAAACGTGATCATGGGACGCTTGATTCCGGCCGGCACGGGCATGAACTTGTACAACCGGATGGTGGTCAAGGTCGAAGGCGCCGCGACCGAAGAAGAAGATGCGGGGAAACCGGAGCTGGCTGCCGCTCCCGCACCGGGCGGAGATTGACACGGCGGGTCTGGTCCCGTACATAATGATGTTTCCCCCAAGGGCATAAGTGTCCTTGGGGGGTTTGTTTGAACACCGCGTCCCACTAGAGGCAATCCGGCGCACCGGGCCGGCGCGATGCGAGCGCCGAGCGGTCTGGAGAGTCGGCAAACGTCCGATGGGTACGCTGGTCGAAATGGAAGAGAAACGAAGAGAACGAGAATTATAACGTGCCGACGATAAACCAGTTGATCCGACAGGCGCGCGTGAAAAAGCGCTTCAAGGTTAAGGCGCGCGCGCTCGAAGGCTCGCCCCAGAAGCGCGGCGTATGCACGCAGGTGAAGACGACTACGCCCAAGAAGCCCAACTCCGCGCTGCGCAAGGTCGCACGCGTGCGGCTGTCCAACGGGATCGAGGTGAATACCTATATTCCGGGCGTCGGACACAACCTGCAGGAGCATTCGGTGGTGCTGATTCGCGGTGGTCGCGTGCGCGATCTGCCGGGCGTTCGCTATCACGTGATTCGCGGCACCCTCGACTCGATCGGCGTGCAGGAGCGGCGCAAGAGCCGTTCCAAGTACGGGTCGAAGAAACCCAAGTAGAGTTATATGTCGCGCAAAGGACAAATTCGCGTCCGCGAAATTCCGGCGGACCCCAAGTATCACGACCGCACCGTCGCGAAGTTCATGAACGTCGTGATGGAACGCGGCAAGAAGTCGCTCGCCGAGCAGATCTTCTATCACGCGCTCGATCTCGTCGCGGAACGCTCGAAGGAAGACGGCCTGGTCGTTTTCAAACGCGCGCTCGACAATGTTCGTCCGGCCGTCGAGGTTCGCTCGCGCCGGGTCGGTGGCGCCAACTACCAGGTGCCGAGCGAGGTGCGCCCGGTGCGGCGCAATTCGCTGGCGATGCGATGGCTGGTTGCGGCGGCGCGTGCGCGCGGCGAGAAGTCGATGGAAGAGCGGCTGGCCGCCGAAATCCTCGACGCAGCCGCCAATCGCGGCGGCGGGGTCAAGAAGCGCGAAGACACACATCGAATGGCCGACGCCAACAAGGCGTTCGCCCACTACCGCTGGTAATTACCGAGTTTTTTTAGATGGCTCGTGAGACATCAATAGAACGGGTGCGCAATATCGGCATCATGGCGCACATCGATGCCGGCAAGACCACCACCACCGAGCGGGTGCTCTTCTATACCGGCATCAACTACAAGATCGGCGAGGTGCACGAAGGCACCGCGACGATGGACTGGATGGTGCAGGAGCAGGAGCGCGGCATCACGATCACGTCGGCGGCGACCACGTGTTTCTGGCGCGACAACCGCATCAATATTATCGACACGCCCGGACACGTTGATTTCACAATTGAGGTCGAGCGCTCGCTCCGCGTGCTCGATGGCGCGGTCGCGGTGTTCTGCGCGGTCGGCGGCGTCGAGCCGCAGTCGGAAACCGTCTGGCGCCAAGCCGACAAGTACCGCGTGCCGCGGGTCGCATTTATCAACAAGATGGATCGCGTCGGCGCGGAGTTCGAGCGCGTCGTGCAGGAGATGCGCGACAAGCTCAAGGCTACGCCGCTGCTGTTGCATCTGCCGATTGGCGCCGAGGAAAAATTCACCGGGCTGGTCGATCTGATCGATCGCAAGGCGCTGATTTGGGACGAGGATCGGCTCGGCGCGAGCTTTCGCGTCGAAGAGATCCCGGCCGATTTGAAGGAGCAGGCCGCGGGATACCGCGACAAGATGGTCGAGACGCTCGCCGATCACGACGAGCGCATCATGGAGCTTTATCTCGAGGGTAAGGCGCCCGAGCCCGACCAGATTCGCGCCGCGATTCGCGCCGCCACGCTCAAGATGGCGATTACGCCGGTGATTCTCGGCTCCGCGTTTCGCAACAAGGGCGTGCAGCCGATGCTCGACGCGGTGGTCGACTACCTGCCGTCGCCGCTGGACCTGCCTCCGGTCGTCGGCAGGGCGGGCGACAAGATCGAAGAGCGATGGCCGCGCGACGACGCGCCGTTCTCCGCGCTCGCCTTCAAGATAATGACCGACCCGTATCTCGGCACGCTGACCTTCCTGCGGCTGTACTCGGGCAAGCTCGAGACCGGCACCTCGGTGCTCAACTCGACGCGCGGCAAGCGCGAACGCGTCGGCCGCATGTTCAAGATGCATGCGAACAAGCGCGAGGAGCTCAACGAGGTTTACGCCGGCGAGATTTGCGCGGTGGGCCTGCGCGACACGAACACCGGCGACACGCTGTGCGATCCCGCCGCGCCAATCGTGCTCGAGTCAATCGAGTTCCCCGCGCCCGTCATCCAGATCGCCATCGAGCCCAAGACCAAGGCCGACCAGGAGAAGCTCGCCGAGGCGCTCCAGAAGCTCGCCAAGGAAGACCCGTCGTTCCGCGTCAGCGTCAACAAGGAAACCTCGCAGACCCTCATCGCCGGCATGGGCGAGTTGCATCTCGAGATTATCGTCGATCGCATGCTGCGCGAGTTCAAAGTTGACGCCAATATCGGCAAGCCGCAGGTCGCCTATCGCGAGACCATCAAGCGCGCCTCCGAAGCCGAGGGCAAGTTCGTCCGCCAGAGCGGCGGCCACGGCCAATATGGCGTCGTCGAGCTGCGCATCGAGCCGCTTCCCAAGGGCTCCGGCTTCGAGTTCGAGGACGGCACCAAGGGCGGATCGATTCCGCGCAATTTCATTCCGTCGATCGAAGACGGCGTCGTAGAGGCGATGGAAAACGGTGTCGTCGCCGGCTATCCGATGGTCGATATCAAGGCCACCGTGCTCGACGGCAAGTACCACGAAGTGGACTCGTCGGAACTCGCGTTTAAGATCGCCGGCTCGATGGCGTTCAAGGAATGCTGCGAAAAGGCCGACCCGATTCTGCTCGAGCCCGTGATGGATGTCGAGGTGGTCACCCCGCAGGAGTTCATGGGCGAAGTGATCGGCGATCTCAGCGGGCGGCGCGGCAAGATTCTCGACATGGAAAATCGCGCCGGCGCGCAGGTCATCGAGGCCCGCGTCCCGCTCGCCACCATGTTCGGTTACGCCACGCGGCTGCGCTCGATGACCCAGGGCCGCGCAACTTACACCATGCAGTTCGGCGCGTACGAACCCGTGCCGCGAAATATTTTTGAAGAATTGACGGCGCTCAAGCGCGCATCATAGGGACCTGCGAGCAAGGGTCTCAATCGGAGGTTACTTAAATGGGAAAGGCTAAATTTGAACGCACCAAGCCGCACGCGAACGTCGGCACCATTGGTCATATCGATCACGGCAAGACCACGCTGACGGCTGCGATTACCAAGGTGCTTGCGTCAAAGAAGCTCGCCGTCTTCACCGCTTTCGATCAGATCGACAAGGCGCCCGAAGAGAAAGAACGCGGCATCACGATTTCCATCGCCCACATCGAATACGAAACGACCAAGCGCCACTACGCGCACGTCGACTGCCCCGGACATGCCGACTACATCAAGAACATGATCACCGGCGCCGCGCAGATGGACGGCGCAATTCTGGTGGTCGGCGCCAACGACGGCCCGATGCCGCAGACTCGCGAGCATATCCTGCTCGCGTACCAGGTCGGCGTGCCGTCGATCGTCGTCTTCATGAACAAGGTCGACATGGTTGACGACCCCGAGTTGCTCGACCTGGTCGAGCTCGAAGTCCGCGACCTGCTCACCAAGTACAATTACAAGGGCGACGAGGTGCCCGTCATTCGCGGCAGCGCTCTCAACGCGCTCAACTGCGGATGCGGCAAGGCCGACTGCCCCAACTGCAAGCCGATTCTCGATCTCATGGACGCAGTGGACAGCTACATCCCGCAGCCCAAGCGCGAGACCGAAAAGCCGTTCCTGATGCCGGTCGAAGACGTGTTCTCGATCTCGGGCCGCGGCACGGTAGTCACCGGGCGCGTCGAGAAGGGCAAGGTGAAGGTCGGCGAGGAAGTCGAAATCGTCGGCTTCAAGGACACCCAAAAGACGGTGGTCACCGGCGTCGAGATGTTCCGCAAGCTGCTCGACGAGGGCCGGGCCGGCGACAATATCGGCGTCCTGCTGCGCGGCCTAAAGCGCGAAGACGTCGAGCGCGGACAGGTGCTCGCGCAGCCCGGCTCGATAACCCCGCACACCAACTTCGAGGCGTCGGCGTACATCCTGACCAAGGACGAGGGCGGTCGCCATACTCCGTTTTTCTCGGGCTATCGCCCGCAGTTCTATTTCCGCACCACCGACGTCACCGGAGTGCTCACGCTGCCCGAGGGCACCGAGATGGTGATGCCGGGCGACAACATTAAGATTCTTGGCGAGCTGATCACGCCGGTCGCGATGGACGAAGGGCTGCGCTTCGCCATCCGCGAGGGTGGCCGCACGGTCGGCGCCGGCGTCGTTTCGAAGATTTTGAAGTAACGGACACCGAAGCAGGGTGCGCAATCGAACTGAGATGGAGCGGAGCGCTTAACGAATCGGGCGCGGTATTCCCAGATGAACGACAAGATACGCATACGCCTCAAGGCGTACGACTACCGCCTGCTCGATCAGTCGGTTCGCGAAATCGTGGACACCATCCGGCGCACCGGCGGCCGCGTGGCCGGTCCGATTCCGCTGCCGACCCGCATAGAGCGCTTCACCGTCAACCGCTCGCCGCACGTGGACAAGAAATCGCGCGAGCATTTTGAAATTCGTACTCATAAACGTCTGCTCGACGTCCTCGAGCCGACCCAACAGACCATCGACGCGCTGGGCAAGCTCGATCTGGCCGCGGGCGTGGACGTCGAAATCAAGCTCGAGTAGGGCCGATGCTGACCGGATTGATTGGAAAGAAAATCGGGATGACCCAGATGACCGACGCCGCCGGCCGCGTGCGCGCCGCCACCGTGTTGACGCTCGGTCCATGCACCGTCTCCCAGTTAAAGACCGCGGCGACCGACGGCTACGAAGCCGTGCAGGTCACCTTCGGCAAAAAAAAGCTCAACCGCGTGACCGGCGGCGAGCGCGGCCATTTCGCCCGCGCCAACATCGCGGCCGGAATCAGATCGGGCGAGTTTGAACGCCGCGGCGAGGGCGAGTTGAAGCTCGGACAGCCCATCGCGGCTGCCGATGTGTTCAAGGTCGGCGATCAGGTCGATGTAACCGGGGTCTCGAAGGGCCACGGCTATGCTGGCGTCATCAAGCGCCACCATTTCTCCGGCTTCCCCGGCTCCCACGGCACCCACGAGTATTTCCGCCACGGCGGATCGATCGGTAACCGCTCGTATCCCGGGCGCGTGCGCAAAGGGATGAGGATGGCGGGGCAGATGGGCAATGAGACGGCCTCGATCCTGAATCTCGAGGTGATCGAGATACTTGCCGATGACAACGCAGTCGTCGTGTCGGGCGCGGTGCCCGGACCCGACGGCGCTTTGCTCGTCGTTCATCACGCGGCCCGCCCGCGCCGACGCGCCAATGTGAAGGTGGCCAATGCCTGAGCGGAAAGAAAAACTATCGCCGGTCAAGCTGCCGCTGTACTCGGCCGCCCATGAAAAAGTCGGCGAGCTCGAAGTCGCCGGCACAGTTTTCGGCCGCGACGGCGATCTGTCGCTGCTGCACGAGGCGGTCCGGATGCAGCTTGCCAATCGCCGCTCCGGAACGGCGTCCACCAAGACCAAGGGACTCATCTCCGGCGGCGGCCGCAAGCCGTGGCGGCAGAAGGGCACCGGACGTGCGCGCGCAGGATCGACGCGATCGCCGCTATGGCGTCACGGCGGAACCATCTTCGGCCCGCAGCCGCGCGACTATTCGTACAAGATGCCGAAAAAGGCGTGGCGCGCCGCGCTCTGCATTGCGATTTCCGATCGCGCCAAAAACGGCAAGCTGTTTGTCGTCGAGTCGCTCGATCTGTCCGAGCCGAAAACCAAAGCCGCCAAGGCCGCGCTCGACAAGCTCGGCCTCGAGCACGCGCTGATAGTGCTGGGCGAAGGCGATGGCAAGTTTCTTCTCGCCGCGCGCAACCTCGCCGCGCACAAGGTGCTCGCGCTGGAAGGGCTTAACGTTTACGACGTGCTCAATTACCGGGAACTCGTGATGACGAGTCAGACCGCCAGAGCGATCGAAGCCCGATTTGCCGGAGAAGCGAAATGAGCAGCCCCGAGAGTCGGATTCTCGCGCCCATCATCACCGAGAAGGGCACCATGGTCAGCGGAAAGGCCGGCCAGGTGCTGTTCCGCGTGCGTCCCGGGGCGAGCAAGGACAACATTCGCGAGGCCGTCGAGCATCTGTTCAAGGTCACCGTCCTCAAGGTCCGCACTTCGAACTTCATGGGCAAGGAACGGAAAAAGGGCGCAATCAAGGGCCGCCAGATGGACTGGAAGAAGGCCTACGTAACCCTCAAGGAAGGCGACAAGATCGAATTCTTCGAAGGCCTATAAGCGGCGGAGCGCGATGCCTGGACGAGAGCGCTCGTAGCTAGACAGAAGAGACACTGAAAAAAGAAAAATGGCAGTCATACAATTAAATCCGCGCACTCCCGGCCAGCGCTTCATGCAGATAGCCGATTTCTCCGAGCTCACCAAAAAAGAGCCGGAGAAAAGCCTGCTGGTCCCGCTCCAGCGCACCGGCGGGCGCAACAATCGCGGCCGCATGACCTCGCGTCATCGCGGCGGCGGACACAAGCGCCGTCTTCGCCTGATCGATTTCAAGCGCAACCGCGACGGTATTTCGGCCGTCGTCTTCGCGCTCGAATACGATCCCAATCGCTCCGCCAATATCGCGCTGCTCCACTATGCCGACGGCGTCAAGACCTACATCCTGGCCCCCGCCGGGCTCAAGGTCGGCGCCAAAGTCGAGTCGGGCGAGAACGCCGACATCAAGCCGGGCAACGCGCTCATGCTCAAGAACATCCCGCTCGGCACCATCGTTCACGCCATCGAGATGAAACCGGGAGCCGGCGCGAAGCTCGCGCGCGGCGCGGGTGTGCAGGCTCAGTTGATGGCGAAAGAGGGCAAGATGGCGCTGCTCAAGCTGCCCTCGGGCGAGCAGCGGATGGTGCAGGCCGATTGCCGCGCCACCATCGGCCAGGTCGGCAATCTCGACCACGAAAATATTTCTATCGGCAAGGCCGGGCGCTCGCGATGGCTCGGCAAGCGCGGCCATGTGCGTGGAGTCGCGATGAACCCGGTTGACCATCCGCACGGCGGTGGCGAGGGCAAGTCGAAGGGAAACCATCCCCAGTCGCCGTGGGGCCAGCCCGCCAAGGGATACAAGACGCGCAAGAAGCAACCGTCGGACAATCTGATCGTCAGCCGCCGGCCGCGCGGGAAGCATTAATCGTTATGGCCAGGTCACTCAAAAAAGGTCCATTCGTTGACGGGCATCTGCAGAAAAAAGTCACCGCCGCGTCCGCCTCGGGCGACAAGCGAATCATCAAGACCTGGTCGCGGCGCTCGATGATAACGCCGGACATGATCGCGCTGACGTTCGCCGTCCACAACGGGCACAAGTTCATCCCCGTGTACTGCACCGAGAACATGGTCGGCCACAAGCTCGGCGAATTCGCGCCGACCCGGACCTTCCACGGTCATGCCGGCGATCGCAAGGGCGAAGTGAAGCCGGCCGCCGGCGCCGCTCCCGCCGCACCGGCTCCGGCTCCGGCCCCGGCCAAGGGCGCGTAAGCGGGGAAGTTGTAACAGTCATGGAATCCGTATCGCGAACCCGCTTCATCAGGATCTCGCCGCGCAAGCTCAAGCTTGTGTGCGAGCTGATCGCGGGCAAGAAAGTCGATCAGGCGCTTTCGATCCTCGAGTTCACGCCCAAGAAGGCGGCCAGGTTCGTCTCTAAAACTTTGCTTGCCGCAATCGCCAACGCGCGCGATCAACAGAACGTGGACGAGGACAAGTTGTTCGTAAAACGCGCGACCGCCGACACCGGGCCGACCTGGAAGCGATCGCTCATGCGCGCACATATGCATGCGACGCCAATCCACAAACGCACCAGCCATCTCACGGTAATCGTGGACGAGCGGGCGTCCTGAGGTCTTCGATGGGACAGAAAGTACATCCGCGCGGGTTTCGCCTCGGCATCATCGAAAGCTGGGACTCCAGATGGTACGCCAGCCACGACTACGCCAAATTGCTGCACGAGGATTTGAAGCTGCGTGATTTCATCAAGAAGCGGCTCTACCACGCTGGCATCTCGCGGATTGAAATCGAGCGGATGGCCAACAAGGCCAAAATAAATATTTACACGGCGCGCCCCGGCATCGTCATCGGCAAGAAGGGCGCCGAAATCGACAAGCTCAAGACCGATATCCAGAAGCTGATGAAAGGGCGCGACTCGTTTATCAATATCCACGAGGTGCGCCGCCCCGACCTCGACCCGCAGCTGGTCGCCGAGAATATCGCGCTCCAGCTCGAGCGCCGCGTCGCCTTTCGCCGCGCGATGAAGGAAGCCGTCACGCGCGCGATGCGGATGGGTGCGCAGGGCGTCAAGGTCCACGTCGCCGGACGCCTGGGCGGCGCGGAAATCGCGCGTCAGGAATGGTACCGCGAGGGTCGCGTGCCCCTGCAGACGCTGCGCGCGGACGTGGCTTACGGATTTGCCGAAGCGCGCACCACCTACGGCCAGATCGGCGTGAAGGTCTGGATTTTCCGCGGCGAAGTCCTCACCCGCAAGGATGCGGACGCGAAACGCGCAGGCACGCCTGCGCAGGCGAATTGACGAAGGCAAGATGCTCGCACCAAAAAAAGTTAAATGGCGCAAAATGATGAAGGGCCGCGTCCGCGGCGCCGAGTCGCGCGGACTCACGCTCGCGTTCGGTGACTACGGACTCAAGTCGCTGGAGACTTGCCGCATCGATACCCGCGCGCTCGAGGCCGCCCGTATCGCGCTGACCCGCCATATCAAGCGCGGCGGCCGCGTCTGGATTCGCGTCTTCCCCGACAAGCCCTTCACCAAAAAACCGGCCGAAACCCGCATGGGCAAGGGCAAGGGCTCGCCCGAGGGATGGGTCGCGTGCGTCAGGCCCGGCAGGATTCTGTTCGAGATGGAAGGCGTCGATTACGCCACGGCAAAAGAAGCGATGCGCCTGGCGGCGCACAAGCTGCCGATCAAAACAATTATGATCCAGCGCGAGGAGGGCGGCCTTGGAGCTTGACGAACTAAGGCAGATGACCGCGCCGGATTTGCGCGTCAAGGAGCGCGAGGCGCGCGAGGAAATTTTCCGGCTGCGCCTGAAGCTGCGCACCAATCAGCTGGACAATCACGCCGGCTACCGGCGCGCACGCCGCGAGCTGGCGCTCATCATGACTTTGCTCGGCGAGAAGGCGCGCGGCGCGGCCGCGGCCGACAAGAAGGTGGCCAATGCGGGAACGAATTAAACGGCGCGAGGGCACTGTGGTGTCCGCCAAGATGGCCAAAACCGTCCTGGTCAGGGTGGACCGCATGGTCGAGCATCCCTTGTACGGCAAGCGCGTGCGCCGCAGCACCCGCTTCATGGCGCACGACGAAGGCGGCGAGTGCAAGGAAGGCGATCGCGTGCAGATTATCGAGTCGCGGCCGCTCTCCAGGAACAAGCGCTGGCGCGTCAGCCGCGTTCTCAAAAAGGCCGCGGGGTAAGGCGCGATGGTACAGGTACAAACGGTTCTGGATGTCGCCGATAACTCGGGCGCCCGCAAAGTGATGTGCATCAAGGTGCTCGGCGGCTCCAAGCGCCGATACGCGTCGGTCGGCGACGTGATCGTGGTGGCGATCAAAGAGGCGATTCCCAACGCCAAGGTCAAAAAGGGCGACGTGTCGCGCGCGGTTATCGTGCGAACGGCCAAGGAAATCAGCCGCGACGACGGCAGTTACATCCGCTTTGACGGCAACTCGGCGGTGCTGCTCGACAAGGATCACGAACCGGTCGGCACCCGCATCTTTGGACCGGTGGCCCGCGAGCTGCGCGCGAAAAAGTTCCTGAAGATCATCTCGCTCGCGCCGGAGGTGCTGTGATGGCGTCGGCGAAGTACAAGATCAAGAAGAATGACACCGTGATGGTCGTCACCGGCCGCGACCGTGGCAAGACCGGCAAGGTGATGCGCGTGCTGCCGGAGCGCGGCCGCGTCGTCGTCGAGCGGCTCAATATCGTCAAGCGTCACAGCAAGCCGCGCGGCGCGCAGAGCCCCGGCGGCATCGTCGAGAAGGAAGCGCCCATCGCCATCTCGAACGTCATGATTTTTTGCGATCGCTGCAACGCTCCGGTCAGGGTCGGGGTCAAGATTGCCGGCGACGGCGCCAAGACCCGGGTCTGCCGCCGCTGCGGCGAAGTGATAGGTAACGACTGATGGCCGACAAAAAGGAAAAGCCCGACAAGACGGAGCAGGCCGCCAAGGCCGAACAGACCGCCAAGTCCGATCAGGCGGCCAAGGCCAAGCGCGAAGGCAAGGCCCGCCAGGCTCAGTCCAAGCAAGCGGCCGAAGAAGCCAAGGCCGCGGCTGCGGCGCCGCTGCCGCCCGAGCCCAAGCTGCCGGCCCGGCTGCGCGTTCGGTTCGACAACGAGATCGCGCCGGCGCTGATGCGCGAGCTGAAGATCGACAACAAGATGCGGGTGCCGCGGCTTGAGAAGATCACGATTAACATGGCGCTCCAGGAAGCGCGCGACAACGTCAAGATTCTCGACTCCGCGCTCGAAGAGCTCAAGGTGATCGCCGGGCAGAAGCCGGTGCTGACGCGCGCGCGCAAGGCGATATCGAACTTCAAGCTCCGCCAGGGGATGCCGATTGGCGTGATGGTAACGCTGCGGCGCGAAAAGATGTGGGAGTTTTTCGACCGGCTGGTGAATATCTCGCTGCCGCGCGTGCGCGACTTCCGCGGGGTCAGCGACAAGGCCTTCGACGGCCGGGGCAACTACTCGCTCGGGCTGAAGGAACATACGATTTTTCCCGAACTCAACCTCGACAAGGTCGAGAAGGTGAAGGGTTTGACAATTTCGATCACGACCACGGCGCGCAGCGACTTCGAGGGGCTGACGCTCCTGCGCGCGCTCGGGATGCCGATGCGCGGAGCGGCGGAGCGCGAGGCGGACGCGGCCAAGGCCGCAGCCGCCGTGCAGGCCCACGCCGCCGCCGCCGCCGCCAAGGCCGCAGCCGCCGCGCCGACGCCGGCGCAGGGGACATAAGGAATAGTTGAATGGCGAAAATGTGCCTGCGGGTTAAGGCAACCCGTAAACAAAAGTTCAAAGTGCGCCAGTACAACCGCTGTCCGCTATGCGGCCGCTCGCGCGCGTACTATCGGCGGTTCAAAATGTGCCGCCTTTGCCTGCGCAAACTGGCGCTCGACGGCAAGTTGCCGGGCGTGATCAAGGCGAGCTGGTAAGAGAGACGAATTATGTCGCAGACCGATCCGATTGCAGAACTGCTTACGCGAATCCGCAATGCGATGCGCGCGCGGTACAATGAACTCACGGTGCCCCATTCACGGCTGCGCGAAGCAATTTGCCGGGTGCTGATGGCCGAAGGTTTCCTCGGCGGGGTCGAAGTCGGCGGCGAAGTGCCCAAGAAGATGCTGGCGCTCAAACTTCGTTACTCGCCGACCCGCGAATCCGTGATCCGCGGAATCGACCGCATCAGCAAGCCGAGCAATCGGCGCTACGCGGGCGCCGCGGAGATCGGCAAGGTGCGCGGCGCGATGGGCGTGCAAATCGTATCGACGCCGCTCGGCGTGATGACCGGACGCGAGGCGCGGCGCAGGAAAGTCGGCGGCGAAATCCTCTGCAGGGTTTGGTGATCAGCGATGTCGCGGATAGGAAGACTGCCGATTCATCTGGATAAGAGCGTCAAGGCTTCGGTCGCCGACGGGACGCTTAAAGTCGAGGGCCCCAAGGGCAAGCTCGAGCTCAGGCTTCATCCCGGCTTCAGCGCCGAGATCAAGGACTCGGAAATCGTCGTGAAGCGGCCGGGCGATACCAGCGAAGATCGCGCCATCCATGGTCTCATGCGCAAGTTGGTCGCCAACATGGTCGAGGGCGTCGGCAAGGGCTTTACCCGCGTGCTCGAGATAAACGGCGTCGGCTACCGCGCGGAAGCCAAGGGCAATCAAGTCAACCTGACGCTGGGCTATTCGCATCCGATCGTCTATCAGCTTCCGCCCGGGGTCACGGCCAAAGTCGAGAAACAGGTGACGGTGACCCTCGAGAGCGCCGACCGTCAACTGCTCGGGACGGTCGCGGCGCAGATTCGCGAACTCAGGCCGCCCGAACCGTACAAGGGCAAGGGAATCAAGTACGCGACCGAAACGATTCGCCGCAAGGCCGGCAAGGCCGCGGCGGGCTCCACATCGGCATAAAGGTTGGTTGCGATTATGGCTGTAGAGCGATCAGAAAAACGCAAGCTGCGCCAGCGCCGGGTGCGGCGCAAGGCGGTCGGCAATGATCAGCGCCCGCGGCTCTCGGTCTTCCGCTCGCTGCATCATATTTACGTCCAGGTTATCTCCGACCAGAGCGGACGTACGCTGGCCGCGGCTTCGACCGCCACCGCCGGCGTGCGCGAGGGGCTCAAGAGCAAGCGCAACCTCGCGGCCGCCAAGGCCGTGGGCAAGGCGATTGCCGAGCGATGCCTTCAAAGCGGGATTTCGAGCGTCGTGTTCGACCGAAACGGATTTCTCTATCACGGCCGCGTCAAGGCGCTGGCCGATGCGGCGCGCGAAGCGGGGTTAAAATTTTGAACGGCAGGCAACGAACGCTAAGAGAAAGCGCTATTACGCAGCGAATCGATCCGCAGGGCCTCGAGATCAAAGAGAAGGTCGTGCATATCAACCGCGTCGCGAAGGTCGTCAAGGGCGGACGGCGCTTCAGCTTCAGCGCGCTGGTGGTCGCAGGCGATCATAACGGGCTGGTTGGATTCGGGTTGGGCAAGGCCAACGAAGTGCCCGAGGCGATTCGCAAGGGCGTCGATCGGGCCAAGAAAAGCCTGGTGCGCGTGCCGATTCAGGACGGTACGATTCCGCACGAAGTGGTCGGACGTTTCGGCGCGGGCCGGGTTGTGCTGCGGCCGGCGGCCGAGGGCACCGGAGTGATCGCGGCGGGCGGAGTGCGCGCGGTGGTCGAGCTGGCGGGAATCCGCAATATTTTGACCAAGCGGCTGGGGTCGTCGAATCCTCACAACCTGGTGAGAGCGACGCTCGAGGCGCTAGCCGAACTGCGCAGCATGCAGGATATTAATCGGCTTCGCGGACGCACGCCGAATCATCCCGAAGCGGCGGCGTGATCGAGGTTTACCGTGATCGAGGAATACGATGTCCGATAAAATTCGCGTGAAACTCGTCGGCAGTCCGATCAGCACCACCCGGCGCGTCCGCGAGACGGTCAAGGGGCTGGGCTTGGGCAAAGTCGGAAGCGTGCGCGAGCTCAAGCGCAGCGCCGCGGTCGAAGGGATGCTCAAGCGTCTGAAGCACCTGGTGGTCGAGCTCAAGGATTAGGCTCAGTCATGGATTTGAAGGATTTGAAACCGTCCCCCGGCTCGACGCATCGCAAACGCCGCGTCGGCAGGGGAATCGGCTCCGGCCACGGCAAGACCGCAGGCCGCGGGCATAAGGGACTGGGCGCGCGCTCGCACGGCAACACGCCGCCGAGTTACGAAGGCGGCCAGATGCCGCTGCAGCGACGGTTGCCCAAGCAGGGTTTTCGACGCACGCTGAAGAACCAGGCGCGCCGCGACGAATTCGCGATTGTGAACCTGTCGCGGCTGGGCGATTTCGCCGACGGCGTCCTGATCGATGCGGCCGCGCTCGCCGCGCGCGGACTGATTCCCGCCGGACGGAAGGTCAAGGTTTTAGGCGACGGCGATCTGAAGAGTAAGATTAAAGTGCGCGCGGATGCGTTCTCGAAAAGCGCGCTGGACAAAATCGCCGCCGCCGGCGGCGTCGCGGAGTTGGTAACGTCCACCGAAAGCTAGATGCTGGATGGGTTTTCAAACGCCTCGCGCATCCCGGAGTTGCGCCGCCGGCTGGTATTCACGGCTTTTATGCTGGCCGTTTACCGCGTCGGCGTGGCCGTGCCTACACCCGGCATCGACGGGCAGGCGCTCGCGTCGTTTTTCGACGCGGCCAGCGGCACGCTGTTCGGATGGGTCAACCTGTTTTCGGGCGGCGCGCTGGAGCGCTTCTCGGTCCTGGCGCTCGGCATCATGCCCTACATCTCGGTCGCGATCGTCCTTGACCTGCTGAAAATCGCGTCGCCCTATCTCGACGAGCTTTACAAGGAAGGCGAGGCGGGCCGGCGCAAGATAACCCAGTACACGCGCTACGGCACGGTGGCTCTGGCGCTGTTTCAGGGCACGATGATCGCGTTCTCGCTCGAAAAGATTCAGGCGCCCGGCGGCGGCAGTATCGTTTACAATCCCGGACCGGGGTTTATCGTGATGACGGTGCTCACCGTCACGGCGGGCACGATGTTCCTGATGTGGATCGGCGAGCAGATTACCGAGCGCGGAATCGGCAACGGCATCTCGCTGATCATCATGGCGGGAATCGTGGCGCGTCTGCCCAGCGCGATCGGCACCACGGCGCAGTTCGTGCGCGAGGGCGAAATGAGCATCTTTCTGCTCATCTTCATCCTGGCAGTCGCAGCCGGGGTGATCGCCGGTATCGTCTATATCGAGACGGCGCAGCGGCGCATCCCGATTCAGTATGCGCGCCGAGTGGTTGGACGGCGCGTTTACGGCGGTCAGACTTCGCATCTGCCGCTGAAGATCAACACCTCGGGTGTAATTCCGCCGATCTTTGCGTCGGCGCTGCTGGTGTTCCCGGCGACGCTGGCCACCTTCGTTCCATTTCTGAAACCGTACTCGAGCTACCTGACGCCGGGCGGCTTCTATTACGACCTGGTTTACGTCGGGCTGATCGTCTTTTTCTGTTACTTCTACACGTCGGTGACTTTCAACCCGGTGGACGTCGCCGACAATCTGAAAAAGTACGGCGGCTTTATACCGGGAATCCGGCCCGGGCGTTTCACCGCCGACTATATCGATCGCGTGCTGTCGCGAATCACGCTCGGCGGCGCGGTTTACGTCAGCGCCGTGTGCGTGCTGCCGACGATTCTGATCGCGCGCTTCAACGTGCCGTTTTTCTTCGGCGGCACCGCGCTGCTGATCGTCGTGGGTGTGGCGCTGGACACGGTTGCGCAAATCGAAACCCATCTGCTGACCCGCAACTACGAAGGCTTCATGCGCCGCGGACGGGTCAAGACCAAGAGGGGCGCCTAGGCTGGTGCGGCTGGTGCTGCTGGGGCCGCCGGGTGCGGGCAAGGGTACGCAAGCGCAGGCGCTCGCTGCGCGGTGGGGCATCCCGCAGGTCGCCAGCGGAGATTTGCTGCGTGCAGCAGTGCACGAAGACTCGGAGCTTGGCCGCGAGGCGGTCGGCTATATGGATCGCGGGCAGCTGGTCCCCGACAAATTGGTGTTGAAGATGATCGCGGAGCGGCTGCGAAAAAAAGACGCCCGCGACGGATTTATCCTCGATGGATTCCCCCGCAACGTAATGCAAGCCGAGGCGCTGGCGGCGGGACTCGAGCGCGCGGGCCGGAAGCTGGACAAAGTTGTCGCGGTGATGCTGCCGGACGAAGAGGTCGTGAAACGGATTTCAGGACGGCGCACCTGCAGGAATTGCGCGGCGATGTATCACGTAATCTTCGAGCCGCCGGCCAAAGCGGGCGTGTGCGATAAGTGCGGCGAGGAACTTTATCAGCGCGAGGACGACGCCGAGGAAACCGTGCGCGAACGGATCAAGGTTTATCATGCGACGACGCGGCCGCTGCTCGATCATTATCGGCGCCTGGGGCTGCTGGCGCAGGTTGACGGAGAGGGGCGCATCGACGAAGTCGAGAAGCGAATTCTGGCCGCGGTAACGGGCGATCATGATTACGATTAAGACCCCGGCGGAGATCGCCGTGATGCGCCAGGCGAATCAAATCGTCGCCGAGATCCTGGAGGCGCTGGCGGCGGCAGTGCGCCCCGGAATCATGACCGAGGAGCTCGATAAGCTGGCCGAGGAGCTGACCTACAAAAAAGGCGCGGCACCGGCGTTCAAGGGTTACAAACCGGGCGACGTCGTTTATCCGAAGTGCCTGTGCGTGTCGGTTAACAGCGAGATCGTCCATGGCATCCCGTCGAGCCGCAAATTGAAGGCCGGTGACATCGTCGGGCTCGATTTCGGTGTGATGTACGAGGGCTTCTTCGGCGACTCGGCGCGGACGGTCGCGGTCGGCCCGGTGCCGGAGCGGGTGACGAAACTGCTGCGGGTGACGCGCGAGTCGCTCTACGCGGGAATCGCGCAGGCTCGCGCGGGCAATCGTATCAGCGATATTGCACGCGCGGTGCAGGACATGGTCGAGCGGGCGGGGTTTTCGGTCGTGACCGACTTTGCGGGACATGGAATCGGCCGCCAACTCCACGAGGATCCGCAGGTGCCGAATTATTTCCGTCCCGGGATGCCTAATCCGCGGCTGCGCGAGGGAATGGCGCTGGCGATTGAACCGATGGTTAACGAGGGAAGCCCCGATTTGGAGATCCTTTCCGATGGCTGGACTGCGGTGACGGCGGACGGTAAACTATCTGCCCACTTCGAGCATTCCATCGCGATTACCTCCAACGGGCCGGAAATCTTAAGCGAACTCGAAAATGTCTAAGGGCGACGCGATCGAAGTACAGGGGACGGTTCAGGAAGCGCTTCCCAATGCGGTGTTCAGGGTGACGCTCGACAATGGGCACAAGGTATTGGCTCATATCTCGGGCAAAATGAGGATGCATTACATCAAGATTCTGGCCGGCGACAAGGTCACGGTTGAGTTGTCGCCTTACGACCTCACGCGCGGCCGGATTACGTACCGGATGCGCTAGCGGGCGCGCCGGATAGAGATTGGCGAAATATGAAAGTCCGAGCGTCGGTTAAAAAGATTTGCAAGAACTGCAAGGTGGTGCGCCGCGAAGGCGTCGTGCGCATCCTGTGCTCGAACCCGCGCCACAAGCAGCGTCAGGGCTAGGAGGGGTTTCGCGATGGCACGCATAGCTGGAGTCGAACTGCCCAAGAACAAGCGGATGGATATCGCGCTGACCTACATCTACGGAATAGGCCGGCCGAGTGCGCTGAAAATCCTCACCGCCGCCAAAGTCGATCCCGCGACCAAGACCGACGACCTGTCGGCAGACCAGCAGGTCCATATCCGCCAGGTGATCGACACCGACTTCGAGGTCGAAGGCGATCTGCGGCGCGACTTTCAGCAGTCGATCAAGCGCCTGATGGATCTGGGGTGCTACCGCGGGATTCGGCATCGTCGCGGACTTCCGGTGCGCGGGCAACGCACGCATACCAACGCGCGTACGCGCAAGGGTCCGCGCAAAGTGGTCGCGGGCAAGAAGCAGGCGCCGACCAAGGGCTAACGGGCGCGAGTGACATAGCAAGCATCAGGACGAGAGCGTTTGGAATAAATGGCTGAAGAAATCAAAGAGACGAAAGCCGCGCCCGAAAAGAAGGCCGCTGCTGCCGCGGCCCCCGCTGCTGGAGCGCCTGCGCCTGCGCCGCGGCGCAAGAAGGTGCGCCGCAACGTGCCCGAGGGCGTCGCGCATGTGCACGCGACCTTCAACAACACGATCGTGACGATCACCGATCAGCAGGGCACCGTGATCGCATGGTCGAGCGCCGGCTCGGTAGGCTTCAAGGGCTCGCGCAAGGGCACGCCGTTCGCAGCGCAGATGGCGGCGGAGGCGTGCGCGCGCAAGTGCTCGGAAGTGGGGATGCGCGCGGTGGTCGTTCACGTCAAAGGCCCGGGCGGAGGACGCGAATCGGCAGTGCGCGCGCTGCAAGCCGCGGGACTCGGCGTCATCTCGATCAGGGACGTCACGCCGATTCCGCACAACGGATGCCGTCCTCCGAAGCGGCGCAGAGTCTGAGCAGAAATACGAACGAGCGATGAAAACGCGGGCAAGCAGGGAAATTTTCATCATGCTGTCAGCACGCAAGCGGATTCACTGAAAAAAGAAGGCGTAATCGAAGATGGCTAGGAATCTGGGTCCGGTATGCCGGCTGTGCCGGCGCGAAGGACTGAAACTCTTCCTCAAGGGAGAGCGGTGCTACAGCGACAAGTGCGCGATCGAGCGGCGCAATTATCCGCCCGGAGCGCACGGTCAGGCGCGCACGCGTTTTTCGGAATTCGCGATTCGACTGCGTGAAAAGCAGAAGGTCAAGCGCATTTACGGAATGATGGAAACGCAGTTCTCGGCCTACTTCAAGATTGCTGAGCGGATGGACGGAATTACCGGCGAGAACCTGCTCGTGCTGCTCGAGCGGCGGCTTGACAACGTGGTCTATCGTCTCGGCTTCGCCAGTTCGCTGGCGCAGGCGCGCCAGGTGGTTCGCCACGGGCATATTCACGTCAACGGCAAGAAAGTCACGATTCCCTCGACGCTGGTCGAGGTTGGCAGTGTAATCAGCGTGGCCGAGGCGAGTCGCACCAAGAAGGTGATCGTCGAGGCAATCGAGATGGCGCAGCGCCGCGGCGTCCCGCCGTGGATGGCACTCGAGCGCGAACAATTCCGCGGCTCGCTCCGGTCGCTGCCGGCGCGCGCTGAACTGACGATGCCGATCAGCGAGAAGCTGATCGTCGAGCATTACTCCAGATAGGGCGGAGGCATACCGATCGGCGTCCCGGTCCGTGGTGGACCTGTGTGGGCGCGGGAAATCCATCGGAAAAAAGAGCATAGACTATGCAGAACGACTGGCGAGATCTGATCAAACCCAAGGCTGTCGAGTTCGACGAGAAGGAAGTCACTCCTTCCTACGGCAAGTTTTCCGCGGAACCGCTCGAACGCGGCTACGGAATCACCGTTGGCAACGCGCTGCGGCGCATCCTGCTGTCCACGCTGCCCGGCTACGCGATTACGGCAGTCAGGATCAAAAACGTTCTTCACGAGTTTTCGACTCTGGCCGGAGTCAAAGAGGACGTGACCGACATCGTCCTCAACCTCAAGGAAATCCGCTTGCGGCTGCATGAGGGCGAGCAGATTACCGCGACCCTCAAGGTCAAGGGCGAGGCGCAGGTGACCGCGCGCGATATCACCGGCGGACCGAGCCTGGAAATCCTGACCCCCGACAAGCATATCGCGTCGCTCGACAAGGGCGCCGAACTCGACATGGAACTCGTCATCAAGCGCGGCCGCGGCTACGTCCCCGGCGAGCGCACCGAAGACGAGGAGCCAATCGGGACGATTCGCCTCGACGCGATCTTCTCGCCGATTCGCAAGGTCAACTTCACCGTGACCAACGCGCGCGTCGGACAGCGCACCGATTACGATCGGCTGGCGCTGGAGATTTGGACCGACGGCTCGATCAACCCGCGCGAGGCGCTTACCTACGCGGCGCGCGTGATGCGCGATCAGATGACGATTTTCGCGGGCGTCGAGGAAGAGGCGGGAGCACCCGCCGGCACGGCCGAGGGCGGCGAGGCCGGTCCCTCGATGAGCGAGCTGCTCTATCGGCCCGTCGAAGGGCTGCCGATTTCGGTGCGCGCGTTCAACGGTCTTCAGAACGCCGACATCAAGTACATCGGCGAGCTGGTGCAGCGCACCGAGCAGGACATGCTCAAGATCAAAAACTTCGGACGCAAGTCCCTCAACGAGATCAAGGAAGTCCTCGCCGACATGGGCCTTTCGCTCGGGATGCGGCTGGAGAACCTGCCGCCGCGCGGCGAGCTCGACCGCATGTGGGAAGAGCAGGAACGCCGCGAATCGGCATAGCGGTTTGGAGTAACTGATGCGTCATCTCAACTCGGGCCGCAAGCTCAATCGCACCTCAGCGCATCGCAAGGCGCTGTTCAAGAATATGGTGCTCGCGCTGATTCGTCATGAGCGAATCAAGACGACCGATCCCAAGGCCAAGGAACTGCGACGCATCGCGGACCGGATGGTCACGCTCGGCAAGCAGAACGATCTCGCTGCGCGACGGCGCGCGTTTGCGTTCATGCAGTCGCATGAGGCGGTCAAGAAGTTGTTCGATGAGATCGCGCCGCGCTTCAAAGATCGCAACGGCGGCTATACGCGGGTGATCAAGTTCGGTCATCGCCGCGGCGATGCCGCCATGCTGTCAGTCATCGAGTTCACCGGCAGCGAGGAGCAGAGCAAGTCGAAGAAGCCGCGCAAGCGCTCGGCTGCGAAGAAGGAAGGCGCTCCTGCCGAGAAACCTCGTCGAGCGGCGGCCGCCGGCTAATCCAGCTCGAACGTCGCGGCCAGAGACGCGCAGGCACGAAGAAAATCTCTTCGTGCCTTTTCTTTCTTCTCGGCGTCCTGCTGGTGGAACTTTTTCGAGTTCTTACTCGACGCTCTCAAGCAGCCTGGCGCGGAGCGCCATGTGCGCGCTCTTGAGCCCGGCCAGAATTCCGTCCTCGAAGTTCCACTCGCCGCTCGCCATCAAGTCGGCGAAATCGTTCGGATTGCGGATGTCCTCCGAGGTGAGCCCGGGATGAATCGCGCGCGCCATCGCGAGGACCTTGGTCTCCTGCTGCGCGATCATGTCGAGCATCAGGCGATCGACGAGCGCCAATGTATTTCGCGTTGCCGCCGCCATTGGTAAATCGTAACCCGTTTCGCGGCCGCTTCGCCATCGTCGAGCCGATTCTTTGCGCGGATTCGAGCAAGCGACCTTCTTGGCGGCTGCGCGCTTTGATAAACTTGATTCACAGGCGACAAAAACGATGTCCAACGAATTGCTTGCTCCCGATAAATTCTTTCTTAACCGCTTCGGCGTGAGCGAGCGCAGTTTCGAGCGAATCCTCGGCACTGCGCTCGAACGCAAGGCCGATTACGCCGATCTCTACTTCGAGTACCGCAGCGCCGAGGGTCTCGGGCTCGAGGAATCGATGGTGAATCACACCAGCAAGAGCGTGAGCCACGGCGTCGGCGTGCGCGTGTGCGCCGAGGATCGCACCGGCTACGCGTATTCCGACGAAGTCACGATCGACAGGATGCGCCTTGCGGCGGAGGCCGCCCGCGCGATCGCCGATCAGCGCGGTACGACAGCGGCCGCGGTGCGGGTCGGCACTCCGGTCGCGCGTCATGCGCTGTACGATCTCGACAGCACCCCGCTCGAAGTTCCGGTGCAGGAGCGTGCGCGGCTGCTGAGCGAGATCGATCGCGTGGTGCGCGCCTCCGATCCGCGCGTGAAGAACGTGATGGCGTCGTTCGCGTGCGAGCGGAAGATCGTGATGGTCGTGAACAGCGACGGGCAAGTCGCGGCCGACGTGCAGCCGCTGTGCCGGCTCAACGTCACCGTAATCGCCGACGACGGCAAGGGTCGCCAGATGGGCTCCTACGGCGGCGGCGGGCGCGTCGAGTGGAACTACTTCATCGAAAATGACCGCTGGCGCGAGTACGCGCTGGAAGCGGCGCGGCAGGCGATCGTGAATCTCGACGCGGTCGATGCGCCCGCGGGCGAGATGGTGGTCGTGCTCGGCCCGGGATGGCCCGGAATTTTGCTTCACGAAGCGATTGGCCACGGGCTGGAAGGCGACTTCAACCGCAAGGGCGTGTCGGCATTCGCGAATCGAATCGGCCAGAAAGTCGCGAGCGAACTTTGCACGGTGATCGACGACGGCACCATCCCGAATCGCCGCGGCAGCCTGAACGTTGACGACGAAGGCACGCCCACTTCGCGCACGGTGCTGATCGAAAAGGGAATCCTGCGCGGCTATCTGCAGGACCGGATGAACGCGCGGCTGATGAAGATGGCGCCCACCGGCAACGGACGGCGCGAGAGCTTTGCGCATTCGCCGATGCCCCGAATGACCAACACCTTCATGCTTAACGGCGAATCCACGCCCGAGGAGATAATAAAGTCGGTCAAGAACGGCCTCTATGCGGTCAGCTTCGGCGGCGGACAGGTCGATATCACCAACGGCAAATTTGTTTTCTCCGCGAGCGAGGCTTACCTGATCGAGGACGGCCAGGTGACGCGGCCGGTCAAGGGCGCCACGCTTATCGGCAACGGTCCCGACGTGCTGACCCGGGTCTCGATGGTCGGCAACAACCTCGCGCTCGACGCCGGGATCGGGACCTGCGGCAAGGATGGCCAATCGGTGCCGGTGGGCGTGGGTCTGCCGACGATTCGAATCGACGGCATAACGGTCGGCGGCACGCGCGCCTGACAAATGGAATGAGAATGAGAATAATCTGATGGCGACGGTTGATATTGAACTCGCCAACTGGGCGCTCGACGAGGCCAGGCGCAAAGGCGCCAGCGCGGCGGAAGTTCTGTGCGTGACCGCGGAGTCTCTTGCTGCCGGTGTGCGGCTGGGCGAAGTCGAGAAACTCAAGAGCTCGCGCGAGCGGCGGCTGGGTCTACGGGTGTTTTGCGGACAGTCTTCCGCGACCTCATCGACGGCCGAACTGGAGCGCGATTCACTGGGCGACTTCATCGCGAACACGGTCGAGCTTGCGCGCTTGTCGGCCGCCGATCCGTGGGCCGGATTGCCCGACCCTTCGATGCATCCGAAGTCATTGCCCGAGCTTTCGCTGGCGGATCCTGACAGCGGAATAGTGGCCGCGGATCGCGCGCTCGAGATCGCGCGCACCGCCGAGAACGCGGCGCTGAAATTCGATCCGCGCATGAAGAACTCCGAGGGGGCCGAATTCAGCTCCGGGCGCGGCCAGATTCTGTTCGCCAACAGCCAGGGTTTTTCAGGCGAGTATTCCGGCACCTCGTACACCCTTGTCGTGCAGCCGATCGCGCAAGACGGCGACGCGATGCAACAGGGATTCTGGTACACCTCGAACCGCCGCTTCGGAAAACTCGAAGATGCGGAGTCGGTCGGAATAACCGCTGCCAGGCGGGCGATTCGCCGGCTCGGAGCGCGCAAGATCAAGACGATGCGCGCGCCGATCGTCTTCGATCCCGACATGGCTGCGGGATTGATTCGATCGATTGCCGGCGCAGCTTCGGGTCCCTCGCTGTACAAGGGAGCGTCATTTCTGGTGGGACAGTTGGGCAATCCGATCGCCGCCCCCGGCGTTACTATCATCGACGACGCGCTGATCCCCGGCGGTCTTGGCTCCAAGCCGTTCGACGGCGAGGGGTTGCCGACCTCCCGCAAGAACCTGGTGGACAAGGGCGTGCTCGCGACCTACCTGCTCGACTGCTATTCAGCGCGCAAGCTCGGTCTGGCTCCCACGGGCAACGCCGCGCGTTCGGTGGGCGAGGCTCCCAGCGTCTCGACCACCAATCTGTACCTGGCGCCCGGCAGCTATACGCCCGCGCAGATAATCGGATCGGTGAAGCAGGGACTGTACCTGACCGAGATCATCGGTTTCGGCGTGAACATGGTCACCGGGGACTATTCGCGGGGCGCGGGTGGAATATGGATTGAGAACGGCGAACTCGCCTATCCGGTGAATGAAATCACCATCGCGGGCAACCTGAAAGACATGATGGCCGGCGTCGAGATGATCGGCAACGATCTCAACTGGCGTTCATCCACCGTCGCGCCCACGATCAAGATAGCCGAGATGACGATCGCCGGGGCCTGAGCGCTTGCGATAATTTATTACAGGTATTTCGGCTCCGCTTGACCGAGGCGCGCATCTGAGCACCGCGACGGCCGATGATGAATTTCAGTTTGCCCTAAACCGGAAAATGGTTAGCTTAATCAGCAAGGAAAACCGACGATCGCATGAACGCCAACCGATTCACCGAAAAACTCCAGGAGGCGCTCGGGCGCGCGCAAAACGCCGCGCTCAGCGCGCATAACCAGGCCGTCGACGTCGAGCATTTGCTAGCGTCGCTGCTCGAAGATGACGAAGGCCTGGCGTCCTCGATCATGAAGCTGACGGGCGTCGATCGCGACGCGATCCGCCGCAAGCTCGCCGCCGAACTCGGCAAAATTCCGCAAGTAACCGGCGGCGGCTCTGACAGCGGGCAGGTTTACGCGACCCAGCGCCTGGGCCGGGTGCTGGCGCGCGCAGAGCAGGAGGCGGGCAAGCTCAAGGACGAGTACGTTTCGGTCGAGCACGTGTTGATCGCGATGCTCGATGAGCCGGGCGCCGCTTCGAAAATTCTGCGCGAAGCCGGTTTGACCCACGACAAGCTGATGGCCGTGCTCAAGAAGGTCCGCGGCAACCAGCGCGTCACCTCGTCGAATCCCGAGGCGACCTACCAGTCGCTGGAAAAATACGGCCGCGACCTGACCAAGCTCGCGTCGGCCGGCAAAATCGATCCGGTGATAGGACGCGACGAGGAAATTCGACGCGTAATCCAGGTTCTCTCGCGCCGCACCAAGAACAACCCGGTGCTGATCGGCGAGCCGGGGGTCGGCAAGACCGCGATTGTCGAGGGCCTTGCGCGGCGAATCGTTGCGGGCGATGTGCCCGAGGGCGTCAAGAATCGCAAGCTGGTCGCGCTCGACATGGGAGCGCTGATAGCGGGCGCCAAGTTCCGCGGCGAGTTCGAGGAACGGCTCAAGGCCGTGTTGAAGGAGGTGCAGGAAGCCGCGGGCGAGATAATTCTGTTCATCGATGAGTTGCATACCGTCGTCGGCGCCGGCGCCGCTGAAGGCGCGATGGATGCGTCGAACCTGCTCAAGCCCATGCTGGCGCGCGGCGAACTGCATTGCATCGGTGCGACCACGCTCAACGAGTACCGCAAGTATATCGAGAAAGACGCGGCGCTGGAGCGGCGCTTTCAGCCCGTGATGGTCGAGGAGCCGAGCGTCGAGGACACCATCTCGATTCTGCGCGGGCTGAAGGAACGTTACGAAGTCCATCACGGAATTCGAATCAAGGACGCCGCGCTGGTGACGGCCGCGGTGCTCTCAAAACGCTACATCACCGATCGATTCCTGCCCGACAAGGCGATCGACCTGATGGACGAAGCGGCGGCCAAACTGCGCACCGAGAAGGAGTCGATGCCGGTCGAGATCGACGAGGTCAATCGGCGCGTGATGCAGCTGGAAATCGAGCGCGAGGCGCTCAAGCGCGAGACCGATCAGTCCTCGCGCGATCGGCTGCAGAAACTCGAGAAGGAGCTCGCCGAGATCAAGGAAAAGCGTTCGGGCCTGCAGGCGCAGTGGGAAACCGAAACGAGCGGACTGGAGAAACTCGCAAAAATTAAAGCCGAGATCGAACAAACCAGGCTTGCGATCGAAAAAGCCAAGCGCGAGTACGACCTCAACAAGGTCGCGGAGCTGCAGTACGGCAAGCTCGCGTCGCTCGAAAAGGAGCTCGGCGCCGAGGAGCAGAAGCTCGTCGAGAAGCACTCCGGCGGCAAGCGATTGATCAAGGAAGAAGTGGACGAGGACGATATCGCCGAAGTCGTCGCGCGATGGACCAAAATTCCCGTCTCGCGCCTGCTCGAAGGCGAGGTGCAGAAGCTCGCGCATCTCGAGGAGCATCTGCACAAACGCGTCATCGGCCAGGACGAAGCGGTGATCGCCGTTTCCGATTCGGTAATTCGCGCCCGCTCCGGACTCAAGGATCCCAACCGCCCGATCGGGTCCTTCATTTTTCTCGGCCCCACCGGCGTGGGCAAGACCGAACTGGCGCGCGCGCTGGCCGAGTTCCTGTTCGACAGCGAAGCCGCGATGATCCGAATCGACATGTCCGAGTACATGGAGAAGCACACCGTCTCGCGGCTGGTCGGCGCGCCTCCGGGCTATGTCGGCTTCGAGGAGGGCGGGCAACTGACGGAAGCCGTGCGGCGCCGTCCGTACTCGGTAATCCTGTTCGACGAGATCGAAAAAGCGCACGCCGACGTGTTCAATATCCTGCTGCAATTGCTCGACGACGGCCGGCTTACCGACGGTCACGGACGCACGGTAGATTTCCGCAACACCGTTGTGATCATGACGTCGAATATCGCCAGCCAGATTATTCTCGGGTTCAAGGGACAGGACTACGAGAAGATGAAGGCGCAGGCGCTCGAGGTCTTGCGCCAGAGTTTCAGGCCCGAGTTTCTCAACCGGGTTGACGAGGTCGTCGTGTTCCATCCGCTGACCCGCGAAGAGCTGCGCCAAATAGTCGGCATCCAACTGGTGCGGCTGCGCGCGCGGCTCGAGGAGCGCAAGATCGAGCTCGAATTGACCGACAAAGCGCGCGATTATCTGGCCGAGCATGGCTACGATCCGTCGTATGGGGCGCGTCCGTTGAAACGACTCATCCAGCGCGAGCTCGAGACGGCGCTGGGGCGGAAATTGCTCGCGGGTGAGATTCGCGACAGTTCGCGGGTCACGGTCGATGCCGGCGCTCGAGGGCTGAAGTTCTCGAGCCAGCCGCTGGCCAGCGCCACGTAATGCTACTTTTGCCTTCGGCATGAGAAGGCGGGTATGCTCGGGGTGGTTGTCATAAAGAAGCAGAGCCGGGAGATTTTCAGAAAAGTGATTGGTCCGCATTCCAGGGTGATTCGCGCCGCGGGATTGATGCTCGCCGTTGCGATTGCGATCGCGGCGATCCCGGCGCCGGCTGCTTGTTTCCCGTGGAGTATCGACATGTACCGCGGGCCGGAGATTCAGCCGTTCGCCGAGGCGCCGCGCGTCACTCCCGCGGACACAATTCCGGTTCATGGCGGAGAACCGCCGATGAGCCTCGAGCAGGCGGCGATCAAGATGCACAACCCCTTGCAGGCGACGCCGGAAAATCTCGCCAAGGGTAAAGAGCAGTTCAATGCCTACTGCGCGCCGTGTCACGGAGAATCGGCGCAGGGTAACGGCCCCGTCGCGCACATCCTGGCAAAGCCGCCGAAAAGTCTGCTCATTGGCGTCATCAAGGATCGTCCCGACGGCTATATCTACGGCGTGATCCGCGACGGTGTTCTGTCGAGTCCCTCCTACGCTGAAGAAATGCCCGCCGAGCAGCGCTGGCAGGTCGTGATGTACCTGCGATCGATGCAGAGTGCAGCGGCCGCAAAAGCCAAGGTCGCCGGCAACTGACGGTTGCCGGCGCGGCGCCCGCCAGCCTTCCACAATTGCGATCCGAAGGAGTGCTTTCGGTCGTCGATTCAAATCGGTTTAATTGATTATCGATTGCTGACGCGGCGTGGCTAGTATAGAGATTGATTCTCATTCTCATTTAGGTTAAACACAAATAATTCACGTCAGGCGATGGAACCTTTCCGAGCCGACTGCGTATTGCCATGGGCGAGGTGGATCGAGGAGTTGCGAGAAGCGAGCGGTTTTCCGAATAGCGCGGCGTGAGGAACCCCGATGCGAACAAAGTCTCTCCGGATCGTTCTTGTGTCGCTCAGTCTATTGAGCGTTCCCGCCCACGCGAGAGCCGAGGTCATGTCGCTTCAGCAGGTTGTAGCCGAGGTTCAAACTCAAAATCCGCAGGTTCGCGGGGCGCTTCATCGATGGGAATCGGCAACTCACCACATAATTCAAAACTACACGCCGGCGGATCCGCAGTTCACGTTTCTGGATTCAGACAGCCCTGATCATTGGCTCGGCGGCGGCACCGATCTTCACAATGTCACGGTCACTCAGTCCTTGCAGTTCCCGGGAAAGGGTCTGCTGCAGGGCCAAGAGGCAAAACGGACTGCCGAGATCGCGCGGCTTACCTACTTTGCCGCTGTTCGCGACATCAAGGCACAGGCGGAAACCGGCTATTACCAGCTCCAGCTCGATAACGCCCTGATCGATCTCTTCACCGAAAACGTCGCGAACCTTGAGCGGGTTCAGAAGGTCACCCAAATCGCGTATGCGGCGAGCATGGTAACCCAGGGCGACTACATCAACGGCCAGTTCGCACTCGAAGCAGACCGGGAAACGCTGCGTCAGGGGCGAGTTACGGTTGCAAACGATAAGACTGCCCTGAATGTCTTACTTGCCCGGCGCCCGGACGAGCCATTGGAAGTCGATCGTGCCTTCGACCTTGCGCCCTTCGAAACCAGTCTCGATGAGATCGTCGCGCGCGCGATTGCCGCGCGTCAGGAGATTCTCCAAGCCGCCCTCGCCCAGCAAAACCAGAGTACCGCGCTGACACTGGCGCGTCTCGAATACGCGCCCGACTATTCGCTGGGTTTCACCTTCGATCATTACCTGATTGCCAGCTGGGCGCCGACGCTGAGTCACACCGAAGACTACAGCTTCACCGTAGGCTTCAACGTGCCGATTTTCTTCTGGGCCAAGAACGAAGACATCGCGAAAGCCCATCAGGATCTGGAGGCCGCCAAAGAAGACCTCTCGTCGATCCGCATCCAGACCGCGGGGCAAGTCACCACGCTCTATCGCCAGATACTTCGTTCGCGCGAAACCGCGCTCCTGTATAGAGATACGCTTATCCCACTCGCACGTCAGGCATTCGAGGTCATGATGGTCGCGTACCAGAACGAGAAGGTTGATTTTACCACGCTCATATCGGCGTTCCGTCAGGAAAGCGATTCAAGGGCGACGTATCTGCAGGCGGTGAATCAGCTATTGGCGGGGAAAGTGGCCATCGAGCAGGCGGCGGGAGGAAATCTCCAATGACGTTGATCAGGCCTTCCCGGCCGCGGCTACTGGTCACTTGGTTACTCGCAGTGATTGCGAGCGCGACGATTGGTTGCGGCCGTTCTCCAAGCGTTACTGCAAATGACCAGCCGGGTCTGGAATTGCCGAAATTTATTCACCAGGGACAAGGTCCCGAGTTGATGGAACTGGCTCAGGCGGATTTGCCGGGCATGACTATGACGACCATCCAATCGGTCGATCTACCCGGGACTCTGGAAACGTCGGGGCAGGTTACCTTCGACGATCGTCGAGTGGCCTCCATTATTTCGCGGGTGGCAGGCCGTATCGAGGAAGTGCGGGTCTCGCAGTGGGATTATGTTCAACGCGGCCAGGCGATCGCCACGCTCTACAGCCCGGACATCATGACTGCTGAGGCGGAGTATCTTCAAGCCAAGGACTCTGTTTCCAAGCTGGCGGGCATCAATAATGGCGAGTTCGGACGCGCGATGCTGGAAGCATCGAGACGAAAGCTAGACCTACTGGGGATCGAGCCTGAGCAGATAGCGAAGATCACGGTACCGGCTCCAACCTTCGTGATGCACGCACCGATAAGCGGAAATATAGTTCAGAATCAGACCCTGCGCGGTTCGGCGGTTAATCCCGGCGACGTATTGTATTCACTCGGCACACTCGAAGACGTCTGGATTACCGCAGACATCTACGAAGATGAGCTTGCTCGCGTGAAACCCGGGCAGGAGCTCTCAGCGGTCACCACCGCATACCCCGACGAGACTTTCCATGGAACGATTGCACGGATCAGTCCCAACGTCGATCCGACCACGCATACTGCCCAGATTCGCTGCGAAGTAAAGAATCCCGGTTTTAAGTTGAAGCCGCAAATGCTCGCGCGCGTCACGATCGCGGTGCGGCCCGGGCAAGCGCTGCTAGTGCCGCTGGACGCACTCGTGTTTGAAACCGACAAGTACTTCGCATACGTCGATGCCGGTAACCACATGCTCGAACGGCGCACGGTCGTGATCGGTGCGTGGGATCAGGAAGGCTATGCACGCGTGATCTCAGGACTAAGAGCGGGCGATCGCGTCGTCACGGGTGAGACAATCCAGGTCAACGCCCTCTGGCATCAAGCACGCGGAGAGAGCTCATAGCCGGGCGGTCTATCGCCTTCAAGGGTTAAAGCGATGATTCAAGCATTGATGGCGCTGGCGCTTCGCGAGCGCGCGGTCGTGATAGGCGCCGCCGTGCTTTTGCTGCTGGCGGGGCTTTATTCATTCTCACAGCTTGACATCGAAGCTTATCCCGATCCTGTGCAACCCATGACCGAGGTTCTGACGCTGCCCAACGGTCTCAGCGCCGAGGAGGTCGAGAAACTCGTCACGGTCCCGACTGAGTATGGGATGAGCGGTATGCTTCATTTGACATCGATGGAATCCATATCGCTATACGGGCTATCCGACGTCCGCCTGTACTTCGATTGGGACAGTGATTACGAGTTTGACCGCACTCAGACGATAAACCAGTTGCAGTTCGTTACTCTTCCCCAGGGTATCCAGGCTGGCCTGTCGGCGGAAAACCCCATCGGTGAGATCTATCGATATACCGTCAGAGCCCCCGATCACGACCTGGTCAAAGAGAAAGAGGTCGAGGACTGGATTTGTCAGAAACAGTTTAAGACCGTGCCTGGAGTGCTCGACGTCTCGGGCTTTGGCGGTCTCACGAAAGAGTACCACGTCGAAGTTGACCCGCAGAAACTCAATCACTACTCCATACCGCTTTCCCAGGTGATCAGTTCGATTCAGAACTCGAACACCAATTCGGGAGGAAGCTATCTCAACGTGGGCGAACAGGCATTCGATGTGCGGGGGCTTGGGTTGATCCGCGGGGTCGGCGACATCGGCAACGTCGTGCTCACATCGAACAAGTCGACCCCGATCAGGATAAAGAATGTGGCGGACGTGTCGGTGGGGTGGGCGCCGCGGCTGGGTATCGTTGGAATGAATTACGAGGACGAGGTCGTCGAAGGAATCGTCCTGATGCGCAAGTACGGCAACACCCTTGCGACATTAAAGGGTGTAGAGGCAAAGACCGAGCAGCTGAATACCACGGGTATGCTGCCCAAAGGCTACAAGATAGTGCCGTATTACGATCGAAGAGGTTTGGTCTATACGACGCTTCGGACCGTTCTCGAGAATCTGACGCTCGGTATGGTGCTTGTGTTCCTGGTGCTGATTTTCTTCCTGGGCAATTTTCGGACTGCAATTATCGCGGCGGTAAACATTCCGCTGGCCATGCTCGGGGCCTTCATCTTGCTCTATCTGTCCGGCACGCCGGCAAACTTGCTTTCCCTGGGCGCGGTAGATTTTGGAATTATTATCGATTCGACGATAATCGTCGTCGAAAATATCTATCGACATCTAACTACCGATTCTTCCAAGGGCGAGAATACTTTTCAGTGCATCCTGAACGCTTCCAAGGAAGTCGGCGGACCGATGTTCTACTCGACGCTGATCTTTTTGATCGCGTTCCTTCCGCTCTTTACGATGCGCGGGGTGGAAGGTGCGATCTTTTCCCCGATGTCGCACACCTACGGATACGCCTTGACGATCGCGATTCTGCTGGCCGTGATGCTCTCGCCCGTTCTGAGTTCCATCCTTCTTCACAAAGGCATGAAGGAAACGCACAACTTTGTCTGGGAAGCGTTTCACAACTTCTACCACAACCTATTCGTGCGAATTTTGCGCTGGCCGCGGCTGACGCTGGTGATCATCTGCGTAGTCATGGCCGCCGGCTTGTCGCTTTTCCCGCGTTTGGGAGGTGAGTTTCTACCCAAACTGGAAGAAGGCAATATCTGGGCGCACGCCATAATGCCGACGACGATCAATCTGCCGCAAGGCGCAAAGCTGGTAAGTCAGATGCGCGCGATATTTTTGTCGTTTCCAGAGGTATCGAGTGCTGTATCTCAGCTTGGCAGGCCTGACGATGGCACTGAGACCACGAGTTTTTTCAACGTCGAGTTCGCTGTCGACCTGAAGCCCGAGGGGACGTGGCCGGAAGGCATGACCAAAGAGCGTCTAGTTTCGGAGATCGACGACAAGTTGCGCAGGCGATTCCGGGGCGTCAGCTTCTCGTATTCACAAAATATCGAAGACAACATTGACGAGGCGCTTTCGGGCGTAAAAGCGGGCGAGAACGCGGTGAAGGTATTCGGCTATGATCTCGATACCGATCAGTCAATAGCTACCCGGCTTGAAGAGACATTGAAACAGGTCCCCGGCGTAACCGACGTTTTCATGTACAAGTCGCTCGGGCAGCCGAACATAGTCGTCGAGCCTGACCGTGACGCCGCCGCGCGATACGGACTGAACTCCGGTGACGTCTCGACAATCGTGCAGGCGGCGATCGGCGGGTTGCCGGCGACCCAGGTACTCGAAGGCGACCGGAGCTTCCCGTTGGTGGTGCGATGGAAGCCCCAGTATCGGCAGACCATCGAGGCAATGCGCAACATTCGGGTCAACGTTCCTACCGGCGGCTATGTGCCGCTCGGACAAATTGCGCGCGTCGAGGCATCCGAGGGTGCTTCATTCATTTATCGTGGAGATCTCCAACGCTACGTACCGGTACGTTTTTCGGTAAGAGGCCGTGACCTTCAGGGCGCGGTCGCCGAGGCCAAGGCGCGCGTCGCTAGCGAAATCCAGATGCCTGAGGGCACGCATCTCGAATGGGTGGGAGAGTATGGAGAGCTGCACGCCGCCAACCAGCGGCTTGCGATCGTAGTTCCGCTGGCACTCTTGTTGGTAATGGGCGTCCTCTATGCCGCCACGCTTTCGGTGGTTAATACCCTTATATTGATGGCCCAGATTCCGCTTGCGTGTCTAGGTGGGGTCTTGGCCTTGGTAGTAACAGGCACACCATTCAGTGTTTCTGCCGCGGTCGGATTCATTTCAATTTTTGCGATTGCGATCATGGACGGCATTCTGCTGAACTTCTACATCCACCAGCTTTGGGAAGAGGGTTATTCGCTGGTCGATTCGATCGTAAAGGGAGCCGACCGCCGTTTCCGTGCAGTCATGATGACAGCGCTGGTCGACGGTCTGGGCTTGCTGCCGGCGGCACTTTCCACTCGAATCGGCGCCCAAACGCAGCGTCCGCTCGCCATCGTCGTGATTGGCGGGGCGATTTCGATCGCGTTGCTGACGCGAGTGTTTCAGCCGACGCTGGTATATGTACTGCACAATTATGTTGGTCTGTCGGAAGAGCGCAGAACGACGCCGCCGGAAATGCCAGACAACTTTCCGACGCGGGACTAGTCCGGCGGGCCCGGAGCGGGGCAGATTTTAACGAGCCGACTTGTGCAATCCCGGCGCCAACGAACTTCGCGCCTCCGCCAAGCCTCGCCGCGCACCGCGAACCGTGGTAAACGGCGGGAGGAGGATCGGAGCGATGGAATTCGAGATGCTCGCGAGCGGCTATGGCCTGCTCGAAGCGCCGCGTGTCGATGATCTCGGCCGTCTCTACTTCAGTGACATTCCCAACGGCGGCGTTTACCGGCGCAATCCCGGCGGCAACGTCGAAACGCTGATCCCCAAGCGCAAGGGCGTCGGCGGGATGATCTTCAACGCCAGCGGCGGGCTCGTGCTCACCGGCCGCGGCCTGATTCATTGGGATGAGAAAACCGGCAAGAGCCGCGATCTGTTCGTCGCCTGGGCAGGCAAGCCCGTCAGCATGAACGATCTCACCACCGACGATCACGGCAGCATTTACACCGGAACCGTCAACTTCGATCCGTTGAGCAACGACCAGCCGATTCCGGGCAGCCTGTTCCGCATCGATCCTCCCGGCCGCGCAGTGAAGTTGTGGGACGGCATCGAGGTCAGCAACGGTCTCGGCCTCAGCCCCGACAGAAAACACCTGTATCATTCGGATTCCCCCACCGGCGCGGTGTGGGTTTACGACGTCACTCACGAGCGCGGCGTCAAGGACCGGCGCATCTTTGTCAAGATGCCCGCGGGATGGCCCGACGGGCTGGCGGTCGATGCGCAAGGGGGAGTGTGGGTTGCGGCTTTCCGCGCCGGCGAGGTCGTCCATTTCTCGAAAGACGGCGCCGTAGCCAGGCGAATCAAGTTGCCGGCCACGATGGTGACCAGCCTGGTCTTCGGAGGCCGCGACATGCGGGATCTCTACGTCGTGACGGCGGACAACACCGATGATCCAAATCGCAAGGGAACGATTTTCCGCGCGCGCGCCGACGTGCCCGGCCTGCCGGTGCCGAAAGCGAACTTTTAGTTTTTAACTCTCGACAGCAGCCCGGGCCGCGATAGGATCCTCCGGCGGTTGCTCGCGCGACCCAGCCAGCAGTGCGCCGGCCGCGATCGTCAATACGAATGCGCCAACCCGCATCGCGGCGGCCATCGAACCCGCCGGCAATCGTTCGCCGAACGCGATCATCCCGCCGGCGATCGGTACGATGTTCGACAGCGCCCCCGACAGCGGCATCGCGATTATCCCGCGCGCCGAATGAAACGAGTTCTGCAGCAGGACAATCCCTGCGATGTTGGCGACGATCAGGCCGTACACGTAAGGATTCGATACGATTCGAAGCGCGAGCGAAGCGGCGCCGCCGGCGATGAACTCTTCCGTCATCGCCTTGGTGAACAATCCCCCCAGGCCGAACGCGACGCCGGATAGAATCGCCGCCGCCGCGCCGCTGGCGTTCAGCCGTGCGACGGCCATCGGCGCGAGCCCTGCAACCGCCAACAGCGCGGAGAACATCAGCAGCGTTCCGGGTTCGAACTCACCTTCGGTTTCGCCGGCCTGAAGCGACAGCGTAAGCATCAGCATCCCGAACACGATCGCGCCGATGCCGGCCCATTCGCGTCCATTCGCGCGCTCGCCAAGAATCACCACCGACGCGATTACGAACAGCGCGATTCCGCCCTGCATCATCACCGCCACCATCGATACCGGCGCCCTCGACACCGCAATCACGTAGAGCGCCCAGCCCACGGTCTGCACGCCGAGTCCGCCGATCCACATGGGATCGCGAAGCCAGGCGACGATCGCGCCGATCACATGCGCGCCGGCCGCCATTGGCAGATGCGCCGAGCGGCTCTTCATCATCAGCAGGCCGAGCGCCATCAGCACGCTGGCAACGATCGCGATGGACAGGTAGAGGATCACCGCGTTCAGCTCTTGACTTCGCGCATCGCGCCGCCTCGGATCACCTTGAACCGGCGTCCGGCCCACATCACTTTGTTGCTGAGCAGGCTGGCAAACCAGACCCCGGTCATTATCAGGTCCTTGATCGGAACCATCCAGAGATCGGCCAGCATCTCGGGCATCTTGAGCACGCGGCCGACGATTGCCGCCGACATCGTGAGCCGCGCCGCAACTACCAGCACCAATGCCGCAAAAGCCGCGGCGCTGCCGCGTGAGGTCGCCAGCAGCATCAGCGCCCAGAACGGGCCGTGGATCAGGATTGTCGCGATGCTTACCGGGCGCACGAAGCGGTAGGTGCGCGCCCAGCGGAGTTGATGACGCCAGAATTCAGCGAAGCTCTGTTCCTCGCACGTCAACGTGACCAGCGAATCGGACAGTTTGATCTCATAGCCCTGCATGTTGGTGAAGTTGCCCAGGTAGAAGTCGTCGGCGAGCATGTCCTTGACCGCGCGGAATCCGCCGGCGGCCTCCAGCACCCGGCGTTTGATGGCGATCGTCGCGCCGAGTGCATAATGCATCGGCTCGATCATTTCGGCGATCAGAATCTGCGGTAGAAAATCGGTGTTGACGTAGAGCGCCTCCAGCCGCGACGCGAACGAGCCGCCCGGGCGCGCCCGATACGCGCAGGTCACGATGCCGATTTTCTCGTCGGAGATCAGTTCGCCGACAATCCGCTTGAGGTAGTCGCGCTCGACGGATACATCGGCGTCGCTCAGTACGAACACCTCGGCCTTCTCGGCCCGATCCGCCATCTTGATCAGCTTCGCGACCTTGTGATTGCTGCAGTCGGGCTCTTCGCCAACGACCAGCGTGATGCTCGCGTACTGGTAGCGTTGGCGGATTGCGACCGGAATTTCGGCGGCCGCATCCTCGTAGTTCTCGACGGCAAAATAAAAGTCGGCCCGCGGGTACGCGATTTCCAGAAAGCTGATCAGGTTGGCCGCCAGCGAATTGCTGGTCCCATGCAGCGGCTTCAGCACTGCCACGCGCGGTGGAATCTTGGGCAGCGGGGGCAGGGGAGAAGTCATGCGCCGCGCAAACCTGATCGCAGCGATTGTCGCGGCGGCGTAATAGAGCACCGACACGCACACGCCCGCAGCCGGTAAAGCCATCCAGATTGTCATCGAATGATTCGCGCGCCAACCTGACCCGGCGCGGCAGATGGCGCCACAGACATTCTTGCTGCGGACCTCGCGCCTGTCCTTACTCGCGCCTGGAATTCGCCGTCAGGCCGGCGCCTGCTGCGCCGTCTGATTCCGTCGCTGGCGCATCGTCGAAAGAAACTGCCGCCCCTCGCTCAGCATCCGCCTGGTCTCTTCCATCGACGTCATCATCTTCTTGACCGATTTGAAGATGTACTTCGGGCGGAAGTAGAAGCTGCGATAAAAGCGCTCGACCGCGCCGTAAATCTCGTCGTTGGTCAGGCCAGGATAGGTGATCGTGCACTTCTGATAGCCGGATTCATCGAGCAGCGGATCGACCGCCAGAAATCCGTTCTCGGTCACATAGTCGAACAGCTCCGTGCCCGGGTACGGCGACGCGAGCGACACCTGGATCGTCTCGCAGTCCATCTCTCGCGCGAAGCGGATCGATTCCTCGATCGTGTCCTTGTTCTCGCCGGGAAGTCCCAGGATAAAAGTACCGTGAATCAAAATCCCCAGTTCGTGGCAATCCTTGGTGAAGCGTCGCGCTCGATCGATTCCGACGCCCTTCTTGATATTCTTCAAAATCTGCGCGTTGCCCGACTCGTAGCCGACCACGAACAGCCTGAGCCCGCCGTCCTTCATGATCTTCAGCGTTTCATAGTCGACGTTGGCGCGTGAATTGGTGGACCACGTGATTCCCAGTGGCTTCAGCAACTGCGCGATTTTGCGCGCGCGCGCCGGGTCCGCGGTAAAGGTGTCGTCGTCGAAGAACAGTTCCTTCATCTTCGGGAACTTCGACTTCATCGCCGCCACTTCCTCGAACACATTCTCCGGGCTCCGCACGCGATAGCGATGCCCCTGCGTGACCTGCGGCCACAGGCAGAACGTGCATCGCGCCGGGCATCCGCGCCCGGTGTACATCGACACGTACGGATATTGGCAGTACGGACTGTTGTACTTCAGGTAGTCGAGGTTCTTTTCATACACCTCGGTGACGAACGGCAACTTGTCGAGTTCTTCGTCGGTCAGCGCCGCACGATCGGGATTGTGATGCAGCCCGCCGTCCTTCCGATAGCTGATTCCGCCGATCGTGCTCCAGTCGCGCCCCTGCGCCACTTCCAGCATCGAGTAGTCGAATTCCTTGCGCGCCGCGATATCGATCGCCGGCGACAGTTTCAGCGTTTCGTCGGGCCGCGCCGTCGGATGCCCCCCGACCATCGCGATGATTGCGTCCGGATTCGCCGCCTTGATTGCTTCCGCGGTGCGCGCATCCATCCGTAAAGACGGCGTCGAGGTGTGAATCACGACCAGGTCGTAGTTCTTTGCCTCGTTGACCGTCATCTCGACCGTGTAGTTATGCGGCGGCGCGTCGAGCAGGCGTGCGCCCGGGATCATCCCCGCCGGATAAGCCAGCCACGTCGGATACCAGAACGACCAGACCTCGCGCGTCGCTTGGTAGCGCGAGCCCGCTCCCCCGTCGAAGTCGTCGTACGAGGGCGGATTCAGAAAAAGCGTCTTCATCACATCCATAGGCAAAGCATACCCCACGCCTGTCCGATTGGTTAGTCAGCGACTATACAAATCGCGACCACCGAAGGCAACAATGTGCGAAACTTATACTCACTTACCGACCGCCCCGTCTGCCCTTGATCCTAAAAACCCCGCATTTTCGCGGCTTTTCCCTCGATCACGGCGCGGCCGGCCCCTGCTTGCGCGCGACGACAATCATCCGCCGCGTGCCTATCGCATACGCCTCGCCATCGAATCCCCCGAACACCGCCGTCACGTGCAGCCCCACCCGTTCCAGGAGGCGGGTCATCTCGGTCAGCGTATAGAGCCGGATGATATGTCCGATCGACTCGCGGCGGCTTCCCTTCGGGTCCACCACGATGAAATGCACGTGCATGCGGCTGGTCGCGAGATCCAGGTCGCGCCGCTCGACGTACAAAGTTCCGTCGGCGCCGGTATGCCAGTCGTTCTGGACATAGTTATCGATCGCCCACTCGCGGTTCAGCATGTCCAGCAGGATCCGTCCGCCGGCCTTCAGCGCTTTGGCCGCCGATTCCAGCACTTTCAAATCCTCGGCTTCGGACTCCAAATATCCGAATGACGAATACATATTGACGATCGCGTCGAACTTGTTTTCGAACGGGATCTTGCGCATGTCGGCGGCGATCGTCTCGATTGTGACCTTGCCCGCCTTGGCCGCCTGCTTCGCGAGTTCCAGGTACTCGGGATTCAGATCGAGACCGGTTACTCGCAAGCCACGTTTCGCCAACTGGATCGAATGCCGCCCCTGGCCACAGCACAGGTCGAGCACCGATGCGCCCGGCTTGAGCTCGAGCGCGCTCGCGACGAAGGCGCTCTCTTTTTCAGCCCGCTCTTCGGTGAACGTGTGGCCATAGACGTTCAGGTAGTCGGCGCGGAAAAAATCCACGTACCAGGCAGGGCCTTGCGATGCCATCGCGTCCCTCACAAACTGTGCGGGTTCTCGCTTCAGGTGCGGATAAGAACTACCGGGCGTGAGGCGACCCAGCGGCGCAGGAAAGCCACCAGCAATGGACGCGTCACAGTCGTCAGGGCGACTGCGTTAACCAGCTCGAAGGGAGCAAAGGGCACGAATGGGTGCTCGCTGACGATCCGGGTTTTATCGTCGAGATCCTCGATCATCTTTGCATGCCCGGAGACCACCACGCCGTTGCTGGTGACCTGGACCTTGGGGTTCTTGCGAATGTTGCGGATCCAATCAGACTGCCAGCCGTAAGTAGAGATCAGGAAAATATGATTGTCGCTGCGGGCGCATGGAAGCAGCGTCTCACGCGGCAAGCCGGTTCGCCGCCCGGTTGTCGTCAGCAGAACCCATCCCGGTGCGCGCGAAAAGTAATCCCTTTGCGAATCGACCAGGGCCGCCTGAACCCGGCGCATGCTGCGAGGGATGAAGTGCAGCCTTGCTGCGAAAGGCTCAACGCGGGGTGTAGGGACCATCGCCACAAAGGCTATGGTCGCGCCATTCGTGCGTCAAGCACGTTGCAAGAACGGTTCTCGTCCGTAACTGCGCCCAGCAGGGTTGGATGCAACTCTCACGGGACTTGAATTACCTTTCGTACCTCGGAATTCGGATCTTTCACGATCTAGCTTTCAAGATTGAACTCCATCGTGGACCGCTTGCCGGCATCGGGCTACGCGGTGACGATCCACTCCCGGGCCTCGGATGCCTGGGCGGTAGTGAAGACTCGCAGCTCTCCTGGCATCAGAAAGCGGAAAGCGCCGACCGCATGACTGATCCATGCGACGTCGGTCACGACGGCCATCCGTTCCCAACGTGAAAGATGCTCAATTCCAACTTTGAGGTCTTCCCACTCGGCGCCGAAATCGATCCCGCTAAATTGCGAACCCAGTTCGTAATAAAGCCGCAGCTTGGCATTTCGTTTCAGTGACTTCTCTATTGCCGGTATCACAACCTCAAGGTAGTCTCTTTCCGTCACCCGTTCCTTGGCCACGATTCCCACGACGCTTTCGGGAAGGCCTTCGATAATCTCGATCGTACTGCATCTCCTCTGGTTGCGCTTCTGACGCCACTGTTACAGCCCAACCGGACTTGGAGCGTACCGGTTCGACGCCACCCGCTGTATCTTTGCTATCACGTCATCCGCTTTTTACCAGACGATGGCCGAGCAGGTTGAGCTTGAAGCTGCGCACGCTCTCCGGCAGCACCACGTCGCCGCTTGGGCTTTGGAAGCAGAGCGCATCGAAGGGACACTGCACGATGCACGCGCCGCACTGCACGCATTGGTGCGCTCTTGGCAGCGTGGCCATATGCCGGATGTCATCGACCTCGAAAACTTCGACCGGGCATACCTGCTCGCAGAAGCCCGCCCCCTTGCATAGGTGCGGATCCAGGATTATCCGCAGCAGCCGATCCTCGTGCAAACCGCTTTTGTAAGTCGGGGTGCTGCCCATAAGGTCGATGCTCAGCAGCACCACCACGACCAGCGAGATCGCACTCCAGCGTAGCAGCGATGCCCACGAGAGCCCGCCGATGAGCAGGGCATAGCCGAAGAGGACGGCTAGGAAGATACCCCAGAATATGAGGGGTAGGGCGCGCGGGCCGAAGTCGAAGAAAATGAACCCAATGTTCTTGCCTTCGGTGCGGAGGCGCCTTTCATAAAGAGGGAAGGCGAGGAAGATGACCATTGAAAGTGTCCACACCAGACCGATCACTGGGAGCACGCCATCCCTCCAAAACGGAAACAAAAGTAGGGCGAAGAGGGAAATCGGAAATGCCCACGCAACCGCCATCTCGAGCCGCTGCGGCCACTCGAAGGCAACCGCACCCATTTCCCGTGTTTTTTTGAATCTGTTGCGCACGAACGCTGGAATTGCGCTGGCATACGCCGGTCCCCAGATGACTTTCCATCCGGCCTTATGCTGGATCGCCCGTCCCTCGATGCCGGTAGCGGCAAGCTGCGGCAGGATTACCGTCCGATGGTCCACGAGATCTTCGATACCGCTCGTTTTCAACACCGACACAACGTCATGATTGGTCAGCATCCCTCCCGTGGCGGCGCACCAGACGTTGACCCCTCGGCTGTTGGCGACCAGCAGATATGCGTCCATTCCCTCGATTGCCCGCCTGAGCCGTTCCACTGTCAGGCGGAAGTTGCCGGTTAAAAGCACGGGTGAATTTCGATCGGGATTGCCGATTTTAGTCAGGCCGGTCCTGCATGGAAACGGCAACACGCGCAACAGCGTCTGAAGCACGTTGATCAAAATGTAGCGCAGGTGATTCATGCTGCCTGACCCGGCGCTCGGGCCACCAATTCGACGAAACTGCGCAAAGTGTTCAAGCGTAGCGATTCGATCGAGAAGCCCGCATGAGTGACCTTCTCGGGGAGGTTCTCGACCGCATGCGTCGTCTGCTGGGTGATGACATACGCCAGCGCCACGAGTGGAGCCCGGCTCAGCGCATGAAGCATCCGCCGCAAGACGTCCGGCGGCTTGACTTCATCGGCAATCAGCAACGGACCGCCGGGCCTGAGAATCCGCTTGATCTGCTTTAGCGCATAATGGATTTCGTCCTCGCTCAACTCGGAGAAGCAGAGACCGCTCATCACAACGTCGTAACTGGCCGACGCCTCGCCGCCGAGTTCGGCAATCCCCATCTCCCGAAAATCGATTTTCTCGGCAAGGCCCGCTGCTTGTGCGCTCTCTCTGGCGATCTCCAGCATCTGGGCATTTACATCTATCGCGCTGACGTGCGCTCCGCGGCCAGCGGCTCGCAAGGTCAAAGCGCCGGTGCCGCAGCCCAGGTCGAGCGCTCGCTGCCCGTCATGGATCCGGCTCGCGAGGCGATCATAGGCGTGCCCCAGACTCCCGAAGGTGAGCAGCCACATGCCGAGATCGTATCGGCGTGGAGCGGATTCCAGAATCCGCATTAGAACGTACGTGCTCATTGGATGCGCGCGCCCACGCTACAACGAGTGCGTGCTGCGAATGATTTTACGTCTCCTTCCGCCCGCTGTCACGGCTCTTTCGGCTCGAAAGCGCGCCTACAGCCATGCGAACGACTCGCGGATGAACGCGGGAGCGCCGCCGCGCGCGATCGTCCCGTGCGCCATCACGACGTTGACCGGGTCCCACGCAAGCACGCGCCCGAGCGCGGCGCGCGCCGACGCGCGCCGCACGAAGCTGAGGCGCCATTCCAGCGGAGCGCGCCCGACCGGCTCGGTAATTCCCCCCAGGCGCGCGTAGGTCGCCCTCCATCCCTGCCATCCGGGGGTGTTGCGGATAAACTCCATCGAGAAGTTCTCGATCAGATCGGCGAACAGCGCAGTGCGCGACGCACGATGGAAGAAAACGATCTCATCCATGATCAGGCTGCCGCAAAACAGTGCGTGGTCGATCTCGCCGCGCCAATCCTCGGGCGGTTCGTCGCAGAGCACGCCGCTGAATTTCAGGTCGGCGCGCTTGCGAATCACCGACGGCAGGCCCCACAGCCTCGCGCCGGGAAACTCTGACGCCCAGTCGCCCATGAACAGATGATGGATCTTGTTGGGAGAGACCAGATGCGCCGGGTGGCCGAGCGCTGCGAGTTCCGCCCGGAGCGAATCGGTCAGCGGAATCGGCGACCAGATCCACAGCGCGCCAACGGCGAGCCGCGCCACCGCCATCCGGGTGGGATATGGAAACGAGTAGAAATCGACGGTCGGGCCTTCGGCGATCCAGAAATTTTCACCCAACTGCCGAAGTGTCGCGCTCACGATTCCCGCCGTACCTCACTCTCACGCGCCCTGAATTATCTTTCGTACCTCGGAATTCGGATCATTCACGACCTGGCTTTCAAGATTGAACACCATCGTGGACCGCTTGCCGCCGTCGGTTGCGCCCGACGCCATATGCATCGCGGTTTATAGTGCTGACAGCAGCGAGCTGGCGCAAGCGTGCGTCGAGTCGTTGAGTTGCCGAAGTCGCCGCCACTTTCCTAAGATGCATGCGGTGGACTGATGTTGATGCGTACGTTGGCTCGCGCTCCAATCGCACAACGGCTGAGAGCCGGCCGCGGCCTTCGAGAGACGGCGCCGCGCAAGAGCCATGCGCACTGGAAGGCGCCCACGAATCGGCCTGATCCGATCCAGTTACTGATCGAATCCGACGCGGGGCGAATTCCCAAGCTGCTCCCCATTCGTTACGGGCGAATGCAGCAGTCGCCGTTTGCCTTCCTCCGCGGTGCAGCAGCCGTAATGGCATTCGATTTGGCCGAGACTCCCCGGACAGGACTCCGCGTCCAGGCTTGCGGCGACTGCCACATAATGAACTTCGGAGCATTCGCGACGCCTGAGCGCAACTTAGTTTTCGATATCAATGATTTCGATGAAACAATCCCGGCTCCCTGGGAATGGGACGTCAAGCGCTTGACCGTGAGTATCGAAGTCGCGGGGCGCTCCGCGGGCATTAAATCCCGGTATCGGGAGCACGCTGTTCGAGCGGCGGTGCGTTCCTACCGCGAGCATCTGGGCGAGTATGCGACCATGCCGTCGCTCGAGGTGTGGTATGAGCGAATCGATTTCCAGCAACTCCTCGATAGAGTTCCGGGGCCCAAGAACCGCCGGCGCGACAGAAGAGTTTCCGAGAGGGCTCGGCGAAAGACGGTGCCGAACAATTTGCTTCCTTCGATGGCCGCCAAAGACAAGACCAAGATCAAGGACGAGCCGCCGCTGATCTATCATTTGCCCAGTCAACGGACCTCGGCCTATCTACGGCGAGCGGCGTCAATCTTCAAGCGATACCGGACCTCCCTCCATGAGTCGTATCGAGTGCTCCTTGATCGGTTTGAGCTGCTGGACGTCGCGTTCAAAGTCGTCGGCATTGGAAGTGTCGGAACCTTCTGCGAGGTGGCGTTGTTCAGGGATGCGCAGGACGCGCCGCTGTTTCTGCAGATCAAGGAAGCTCGCGCTTCAGTGTTGGAGCCATACGCCGGCCGCAGTGTATTTTCGACGCACGGGCAGCGAGTGGTCTATGGTCAGCGCTTGATGCAGGCATCCAGTGACATATTCCTGGGTTGGACGGTCGGGTTGGAACCTGGCCGCCACTTTTACGTCCGCCAATTGCGCGATATGAAGATTCCGATGCCGGTCGACACGGAGGATCCCACCGACCTCGCCTATTTCGCCGACGCATGCGGCTGGGCGCTAGCTCGAGCGCATGCGCGCACGGGAGACCCTGCGATGATCGCCGGCTATCTCGGCTCGAGCGATGCCTTCGATGACGCAATAGTGAAATTTGCGAAAGACTATGCCGATCAAACTGAGAGCGACTACAGTGCTTTGTTGAAAGCGATAAAAAGTGGACGAATCAAAGTCGCGAGATGATGCAGTTCCGTCGAACGATTTCAGAACTGGACATGATCGCTCGACAATGCCTGGCACGGTTATGGAGCAGGCTCACACAACGCGACCCCCGCTGTGGGCGTATCTCGGCACGGTCGTGTTCACCGTGGTCGTGCCGGGTTCGGTGGTCGGCCTTGTCCCCTACCTGATTTCACGATGGGAGCTGAGGCCGCCATTGCTCGGGCTCGGGCCAACCCGATGGATCGGCCTTGGGATGTTCGTCATCGCGGTTCCGGCGTTTGCCGACTTTCTCGCACGCTTCGTGCGCGAGGGACACGGGACTCCGGCTCCGATCGCGCCGACGCGGCGGCTTGTAGTGGGTGGAGTCTACCGATGCGTGCGCAACCCCGCCTATATCGCGGTGATCGCGATGCTTGTCGGCCAGGCGCTCTTCTTCGGTAACTTGGGTGTGCTCGAGTACGCATTAGCGGTTGCGATCGGATTCCATTTGTTCGTGATTCTCTACGAGGAACCCACGCTCAGGCGGACATTTGGCCGCGATTACCAGGACTACTGCCGATCGGTGCCGCGCTGGATCCCGCGCTTGCGTCCAGCCGACCGTGGGGGCCAGCGATGAATCGTGGCGTGGTCCACAACGTGGACGTGGAATTCCACGCTGCGTACTACAAGGTGGGATATTGCTTACGGCTCGATTTGGACTGGCAACCGAGTCGATCGGTCACTGCGGGCGCTCCGGACGAGTAAACAAGCCGACGTAGCGCGCCACGATCAGGTACTTCTTGAACAAGCGGTTGGTCTGCTCTTCGTGCGGGCTGATCGTGGCCCGGTCTTCGGGATCGAAGAAGCAGGTGGGATCCTCGGCCATATAGTCGCCGTTGTGGTAGTACGCCATCGCACGGCATCCGCCGCATGTGTACTGATACCGGCAGTCGCCGCACTTGCCTTTGAGCTGGCTACGATCGAGCACGTCGGCGAACAGTTGGCTGGAAGCGACCAGCTCGTCCAGCGGTTTTTCGCGCACGTTGCCGGCCTTGAGCTGATCGAGCAGAACCGGACAGACCGAAACATCGCCTTCCGCGTTGAGCGCCAACCAGGTCCCGACCCAGCATCCGATCGGCGGATTCTGCGGTACGGCGCCATTGGCGGCTCCTCCGGAAACCTGGGCGTGCAACTCCGGCGAGAGGAAGAACGGGGTGTAGCTCACGTAGCCGTTGACGTGGCTGCGCAACTCGGGATGGAAGTGAGCTTCGAGATCGTTGCGATCGAACGCGAGCTTTTTGAACAAATCGCAACCCGAGCCTCGCGCCACGTAAGGCGAGCGGTTGTATGAAATCCGCCGATCGGTCAGATACTTGATAGTCTTGGCGAAGGTCTCGGTATTGTCCTTGGAGATCGTGACGATGACGTGGCGGTCAATCTTGAGCTCGTCGCACAGGGCCAGCACCTCCAGAGTACGATCAGGTTTGGCGTCGCGGCTCCATTCGTTACGCTCGTCAATCGAGTTCAGCCCCACCGATATAGTTACCTTGCCGTTGGTTGCTTCCTTGATTTCCTGCAGTTTGGTCCGGTCGAGTACCTCGCCGTTGCTGCAAACCTTGCATTGATAACCCAGCTCCACCGTAAGCCGGAGAAGCTCCAGCGCATCCTTGCGCAACAGGAACTCGCCGCCGCTCCATCCGATAGCTATAACGCCGAGGCGCTTGGCTGGAAGCAATACCAGTTCACGAATCTCATCGAAGCTGAGCTCGCTTCGACGTTTGTCTCGGACCTTGTGCGCATCGTTGCTGCCGGTCATGCACAAAGGGCATTGCAGATTGCATAGACGAGTAGCCTCGAAATACAGCGCCGGAAAGTTATAACCCATGATCGCACGAAGCTAGCAGCAATTATCGTTCCGCACAACACGGCTCTTTCTGCGCGCTCTTTTCGGCTGGGATCATTGCGAAACTGGGTCGTTTCGATGCAGGACTGTTTCCTTTGGAAGCAATCCTCAGGGCTGGAGCAGCGTCTTGCGCCATTGCCCTCCGCTGCGCACGAACAATTCGCGCCGATGCAATCGGAAGGGAGCTTGCACCCAGAATTCGATCCGATTCGGCGCCACACGGAGTCCAAGCCAGTATTTCGGCCGCACCGGCTCTTTGCCCCTCAATTCCCGTCGGAGCTTGGCGACACGCGCGATCAGCTCTTCGCGGCTTTTCAGCCGATGGCTCTGATGCGAGACGCTGCCCGAAATCCTGCTCTCTATCGGCCGGGTAACCCAATACTCGTCCGCTTCCTGCACAGTCATCCGCTCGACCGAACCATCGATCCTGACCTGGCGTCCCTTCCGCGGCCAATAAAAGACCATCGCGGCGCGGGGATTTTGCGCCATTTGCCGGCCCTTGGGACTGCGTATATCTGTGTAGAAGGAAAATCCTCGCGCATCCGCTTGCTTGAGCAGGATGTAGCGCACGCTGGGCCTACCGTCGATCCCGCAAGTAGCCAGTGCCATCGCCTCCGGATGGTTGGTGCCGGCGGCCACTTCCTCACGAAACCATCGAGTAAATCGCGCGATCGGATCGTCTGTCTTCATATCCCCTGCCGGACGCATTCTTGATGCCATAGCTTGCTGGGAAGACAGATCGCCGACGCCGAGGCGCGCCTCGAAGCAGGCGGTGGCGCGATCGCGCGCACACGCACCGACTCGGCGGGAGCGTTTCTCCTTAAGTCTCGGTGCTTTCTCCCTGCCTATTTCTTCTTGGCGGCCTTGCCGGTTCCCGACAGCGAAACGGACTGCGGCGAGCCGGCCGCGTTGTCAACAATCTTAAGGCTTCCAGTCTGCGCCGTCGTGTTCGCCGGCGTGAAGGTCACCGATACCTTGCAACTCTTGCCGGGCGCGAGCGTTTCTTCGCATTCCGACTTGACCGCGAACACCGACGGCGACGCGCTCTCGCTCTCGATGCTCACCGCAACACCTGTTTTCTTCTTACCCGCGTTCTTGATCGTTACCGTCTTGGGCGCGCTGGTAGTTCCGACTGTCACCTTTTTTCCGAATGCCAGCGAAGCGGGACTGATAGTCGGCGTGGGCGCCGGGCTCGCGCCGAATGCCTTCACAAGGTTATAGGCATTGACGGTCCCGATTCCGGTCGCAAAGTCCCAGCCGGGGTGCGTTCCGTATGCCGGCTCGTAAGCCGAAGTCGACGTGGACAGGACGCCATACGTGCCCGATGGCTTATAACAATTGTTCGGGCCCGTGCATGGCACGTCCATGTCACCCTCGGTCACGTCATGAAAGATGCACGAGTCGGCCACGCCGTTGCCGAGTGTCGAGTTGCAGGTCGAGCTGCCGCTTGCGCCATACTCGGTATTGGCCAGCGAGTAGTAGGTGGGATTCGGGTTACCTTGGCTGCTCGCAGTATATTGATTCACGAGCGCTTGAATACCGGCCATGATCGGCGAGGCGAACGACGTTCCGCCACCGCCAGCCCACTTGCTGGGAGCGCCCGTGCAGGCAACTCCCTGATTATGGGTGTCGGAGAAGCAAACTAGGTAGTAATGGCTCCAAAGTCCGTTAGCCGCGAACAGCGAGACGTCGGGAAGATCGCGCACGCCGTCGCTTGGATTGCCAAAGACCGATTGCCACGGCGGCTTGGGCCACCCTTGGCAGGTACCGCCGATGACACCTGCCGTCGAGGGAGACCCAGTGGCGCAGCCGCTTGGACCGCCGCTGCCCCCGATGGTGTCCAGGAAATCCTTTACGCCGGTCGAGCTGTTGCAAAAGCCGCTCGAGCCGTAGCCTTGACCGTAGTCTTCATAGCCGGCGAGCAGCTCACTGGCGCAGGAGTCGTTCCATGGAATTTCCGGGATGTAAGATTTCGCTGAGCCATAGTCGGAATTATTCGTCGCACTCCAGTATGTGCTGTTCGTGCCCGCGTACGTATCGCCGAAGTCGGTGCCCCCCACGGCCACATTATACTGCGTGGAGGCAAATGCATTGACGTTGATCCCGTATTGCGCGACATCATTTCCCTCATCCTGATCACTGGTCGCCGCGCCACCGTCTCCCGCCGAAACAAAAACCGACACGCTCATCGACGCCGCCAGCTGGTACAGGCCGTTGATGTACGAGTTCCGCGACGCGCCCTCCAGCGGCTCGGACCATCCATAGCTGATGCTCACGACCCCAGGGACCGGGCCGCCGTTGCTCAGAATGTTTTGCAGAGCGATGAAGCCTCCGAAGTTGGTGGTATTCTTGCACGAGGCCAGTTCGATGGTCGCGTTAGGCGCCGCCGCACTGGCCCATTCGGCGTCCAGGATCGCTTCGAAGTCGTCGCCGGCGAGGACGCCCGGATCGCTACAGGCGCCGCCAGTGCCGGGTGCCGGATGGACCTGCGTGAAAGAGCCTTTAGGGTAGGCGCTTGCAAGGCCGAATTTTGTACGGAAGGTGCTCCAGTCGCTGGTGCTGTATACGTCGGTGTCTTCAACGACTACGATCTTCTGCCCCCGGCCCGAATAACCCTCCGCGAAAAGCGGATTCAGATTGTAGATGGTGGCCAGGTCCGCGGGTACAACCCCGTAACAATCGCTCCCGCAGCCGGAAAAGGTGTACGCGGCGCGCGGTTGGTACATCGGACGCGGCATGAAGTTGTTGAGGGAGACGATCCCAACGATTGCCGGCGCGAGCGCGGCCGGAATGCGCGGGTCGCTCATGTTGGCGATGTGCTTCGCACCGTTTACCTCGAGATCGTGAATCTCGGTGTGGAAGGCCTCCCGCACCTGGCCCGCCGTCCCGGAGAAGTCGATCACGTTGTTGGGATAGATCAGATTGACGGTAAAGCCGTGCGATTCGAGCCATCCTGTGATCGCCGCCAGGTCCTTCTGTGCCAGGCCGTAGCGCTCTCCAAATTGCTTTGCGGTGAGCCACTGATGGAAATTCGGCGACTTGGGCTCCGTAAGTCCATCGATATATTTGTCGAGGGCTTGTTCCTGCTCGGGGGGGCGCCGCAACTGGAGCCACAGGTGCTCCATCGGAAGGCTGAACGCGACCAGGCCGCGATCGTTGGCCGCCGTCGCTTCTGGACGCGTATTGCCCGCGAGCGTGACGAGATTGTTCTCGCTTATCGTCTCGGTGATCAGGGCGCGGGGTTGTGATACCGCCCCCACAATCTGCTGGTAACCTGCGATCGCTGCCACGATAACCGCGCAGCACACGAACACGCGAATGCGGTTCGTTAAACGGACATTTGATGCTTTCATGCGGTATTCCCCGAAGGCCCATTGCGCGCGGATTCATAAGCAAAGGGCATCTTATACATAATACGCTTTGGCCCGGCGTACGCAAAATGGCCCCCGGCGCTCTAAGCGGATCCCGCTCCCGCCTCGCCGCCTGCCACTGGCGCGGGCGTCGTCACGAACGCGATCGCGCCCGTCAGACCGCCCACCATCGTCGCCGCAAACCACAGCAGCCCTAGCGCGATCGCATCCTCCTTGCGCATTCCGGCCATCCCGAACAGCACCAGGTAGGCCGATTCGCGAATCCCCAACCCATTCAACGTCAGCGGCAGACTCGCAAACACGTTCGCAATCGGAACGCAAAGGATAAACAGCGAGAGCGGCGCCGCCAGGCCAAGTCCGGCCGCCAGAATGTACTGGCACACGGCCAGTCCGATTTGCAGCACGATCGACAATGCGATCGCCGGAATAAGCGCCGCGGGATTATGCAGATACGGCGCGATCAGGCCGCCCGCGCGGCGCATAGATCGCGGCATCAGATGAATCAGGCGCGCGACGAGTGGCGATGCGAGAAATCCCGCCATCGCGATCGCACCGACCACGACTGTCGGCGTGATGACCGAGCGCGGGAGCGGCGCGAAGTTCAGGAACATCGCCGCGATCGCCGCCAGCCAGAACAAGCTGATCAATCCCACGCCGCGATCCGCAACTACCGACGCGATCGCCTCGCCCATCCTGCCATGGCGCCGTCCGAGATAGACGGATCGCGCCGCATCGCCGCCGAGCAATCCCGGCACGAACAGATTCGTGAACATGCCCAAGAATGTGTAGGCGAGAAACTCGCAATAGCGGCCGTGCACTTTCGGGATCGCGGCCAGGATTTGCCATCGATACGCACACATCGCCTGACCTGCGAGGTAGAGTGCGACGGCTGCGGCAAAGCAGGCCGGACGCTCACGGCTGAGGATTCGAAAAATCGGCCGCGCGTCGTAATGCCACAACAAAACGGCAACCACCGCCACTCCCAACCCCGCCCGCATCGCAAACGCGCGATACGGATGCGCCGGGCGGGCGGCAGATGCAACCGCGGGCGTCGATGCGGCCTGCTCAGTTGAGGGTGATTGGTTCACGGCGCGAGATTCGTTCACGTCGGATAATTGCGCGCTTCTTTCCTTCGATTGCGATCACGTCGAAGTCGCCCAAGCGCTCCTTCATTCGCGCGAGATCGCCGGCGTCGAGCACGATCACGACACGGCCCGGCTGCTCCCATCGCCGCAACATCTGCTCGTCGCTATTCAGGAACCACTCGCGCGCGTCCGGGTCCAGGCGCGCGCCGAAGTCGAGTTCCGTGCGCCCGCCGACCAGGACGACGCGGCGGCGATTGTAGAACGCCAGCGACTGAACGTAGCGATGGTAACAGATGATGGCCGCGTCGGGCGCCGTCTCGGCGATCTCGCGGCTAAGTCCGGCGTACGAACGCATCGGCTCGGTCTCCAGCCGGGCCCATCCGCCCGCAATCAACGCAAACGCGAGCGTGACGATGATCGCCCCGAGTCCCGCCGGATTGCGGCGCGTAACGAACATCGACGTCGTCGCCGCGCCTCCCGCCACCAGGATCGCGCCGATCGCGTACATCGCCGGCCGCGCCGCCATCACGTACGGAGTGCGAAGTTGCGGCGCCGCGATCGCCGCGACGATCACGCCGGCGCCCAACAGCGCAAGCATCGGGCCGCTCTCGATGAGTATCCGGGAATCCGGCGGCCGAATCGCGGCCCGTGAGTCCGCGGTCGGCCATGCGCATGACACGAGTCCGTCGGCGATCAGCACGGCCAGCGGCGGGATGGCCGGCAGGATGTACGGGATCAGCTTCGCACTCGCGCACGAGAAAGCGACCACGGTGACGCCCGCCGCGACAATGCAGAAGCTTCGCGCCGGATTACGCGGGGCCGCGCGGCAGGTGAGGAACGGTACGAGCAACGACCACGGCAGCAGTCCGACGGCGAGCACCGGAAGGTAGAAGTAGAACGCTTCGCTATGGCTGTAGTCGGTCTCGAACACGCGTCTGAGATGTTCGCCGACGAAGTAGAAGTCGGCGAAGCCCGGCTCGCGGATGGTCATCGCGACAAACCACGGCGCCGCGATCAGAATCGTGAGCAAAAGACCCGGTATCGCGCGGAATTTCGCGATCGCGCCGCCCAGTTCACGATTTAATGTCAACCAAAGCAGCATCGAGAAAATTGGGATCGCCGCACCCACGGGCCCCTTGGTCATCACCGCCAAACCCATCGCGACGTACGCGATCCAGCACCATCGGCCGCCTTCATCCCGGTGCAGATAAAGCGAAAAGGTCGCGATCGTCACCAGTGCCGTGAGCATCATGTCGGTCGTGAGCACCTGGGCCATCAATGCGTACAGCGGAGTCGTGGCGAGGATGGCGGCGGCAAGAATCGCGTGGCGGCGCCCGAACGCGCGAAGCGCGAAAAGATAGGTCGCGAGTATTCCGGCGATTGCGGACAGTGCGACGGGGAGCCGCGCGGCAAATTCCGAAACTCCGAAGATCCAGAAAGAGAGCGTGGTCAGCCAGTAGAGCAGCGGCGGTTTTTCAACATAGGCAACGTAGTTGAGATGCGGCACGAGCAGATTGCCGCTTTGCAGCATCTCGCGCGCAATCTCCGCGTAGCGCGCCTCGTCGGGCTCCCAGAGACCGAATGAACCGAGATGAAACAGGCAGACCGCAAGCGAGAGCGCGACTATTGCACCGACGTCATATCCGATCGGCGTCGGATGCCATCGCGGCGCCGGCGGCTGGACGAAGGCAGGCGAAGAGTTATTGTTGCGAGCGATCCCGGACACGAGGATTGAGTCTAACGTGCCGGGACGATGGCTAATAGCCGACGGCGCCGCCGCCCTTGCGCGGATCGAACTCACCACGGAAATTTCCCGGTGCGATAGTGATCGCACCGACCGCTCCGAGCGCGGGCACCAGCTTGAGGTTGTAGCCCATCTGCTCGAGCGCGCTGCGGGTCGCTGCGGGCATCGCCTCTTCAACGATCACGGCGTCGGGCGCGGCCTGCTCGTGAATTCGCGGCTCCGCGACGGCGCTGGCGGGGTCAAGATGAAAGGAAAGGATGTCGAGCGCGACCTGCAACACGCCGCTGACGATGGTAGGACCGCCGGACCCGCCGGCCGTCATGACGGGCAGGCCGCTCCTGGTGACGATTATCGGCGTCATCGACGAGAGCGGGCGCTTGCCGGGCCTCACCTCATTGGCGCGCTCGCCTTCGAGGCGATACGCGTTGGGCACGCCGGCCGCGACGGCGAAATCGTCCATCTCATCGTTGAGGATGAGGCCGAGCGCCGGCACGCTCATCTTGGCGCCGAACACGGTGTTGATGGTGGTGGTCAGCGCAACGACGTTGCCGTCTTTGTCCGCGACGAGCAGATTCGATGTGCCATGATCGTGCGCAGGCGCTGGCGGTGGCGGCGGTGACTTTCTGTGCAGAGCACGCTCGCGCAATTCCTGAATGTGGGCGTCGGTCAGCAGCCGCTCGGTCTGGACGCCTACGAAAGATGGATCGGCGTATTGCTCGCGATCGATAAAACCCTGGCGCATCACTTCGATCAAACGCGCCAGGTACGGTGGCGAGTTGATGCCGAGGCCGGGGAGATGCCCTGATTCGAGCGCCCCGAGCATCTCGAGGACCACGCCGCCCGACGACGGCGGCGGCATCACATAGACTTCATAGCCCTCGTAGCGGCGGCGAATGGGGTCGCGCCAGACGGGACGATAGTTGGCGAGGTCGGCGGCGCCGATCAGTCCGCCGTGCGCCTTCATGAACGCGGCGAGCGCGGTTGCGACTTCGCCGTGATAGAAATTCGCGACCGGATCGTCACCGAGGTGTCTGAGCGTCGCGGCGAGATTCTTTTCGACGATCATGTCGCCGGCCTTGGGCGCGGAGCCGTCGGGCTTCAGGAAAACCTGGCTCAGTCCGGGATCGTTTTTGAGCTTCGCGGCGAGCCGTTCGATTTCGCCCGCCAGATGCGGACTCGCGGCGAAACCGCCGTCGGCGAGTTTCTCCGCAGGCGCCGCGATTTGCTGAAACTTCATGGTGCCGAAGCGCCTGAGCGCGGCGTCGATGCCCGCGATCTCACCCGGCACCCCCACCGCCAGCACGCCATCGCGCGCCAATTCCTCGTCGGGCTTGCCGTCGCGAAGGTACATGTCGGGACGGGCTTGCAGCGGCGCGGTTTCGCGATAATCGAGCGCGTAGAAAGCGTGGGTCTTCGCGATGTAGATCAGCATGAAGCCGCCGCCGCCAATTCCGCACGCCGCCGGATTGGTAACCCCCACTGCCAACGCGGCAGCCACGGCAGAATCGACGGCGTTGCCGCCGTGTTTGAGTATCTCGACGCCGGCGCGCGCCGCGTCCTCGCTTTCCGACACGACCATTCCATGGACGCCGACCGCGGAGGTATCGGGAGCCGCGCCGGCCGCATGGGAGGGCGCCGCAACGAACATCGCGATCGCCAGTGCGAGCGAGACAGCCGTCGCGCGCGAATAATCGGCCCAAAGTTGAATCCGGCGTGGCATCGGCATCACGGCTTTACTAACAGCCATCGCCGACGGATGAAAGCAGCGACCGGGCGAACGTACAGACTAACGTCCAGACGAGCACAAGCGTGCAAAGAGCCTGCGCTGCCGTCGCAACGGCCCGTTAGATTTAGCAGATGGGAAGTGCTTTGATCGCTGGACGCAGCACCCTATGAGAACCGGAGGGAAAAATGGACTTCGCCGAAATCATCTACGACAAGAAGGATCGCGTCGCCACGGTAACGATGAACCGGCCCGCGAAGCTCAACGCGTGGACGCCAAAGATGGGCGCGGAGATGCGCACCGCGATGCTGGATGCCGAGCGCGATCCCTCGATCGGCGCGATAATCGTCACCGGTGCGGGTCGCGCGTACTGCGCCGGCGCCGACATGGGCGGGCTGTCTGATGTCGCCGCGGGAACTGCGTCGGCGCGCGGGCTCGGGGCGAAGGCGCCTGATGAATGGCTGGACACGCAACGCGCCGATTACCGTACGGCGTACTCGTGGCCGATGGCGTTCAACACTCCGGTGATCGGCGCGATCAACGGCGCGTGCGTGGGCCTGGGTTTCACCACCTGTCTGTACCACGACGTCAGGATCGCGTCGGACAACGCGCGGATGGGTTTGATCTTCACCCAGCGCGGGCTTGCGATCGAGCACGGCAGCAGTTGGATGTTGCCGCGAATCGTCGGCCTGGCCCGCGCGATGGAGCTGGCGCTTACCGGCCGGCTGATGGATGCGAACGAGGCGCTCGAGATGGGGTTGGTCAGCCGGGTCGTGCCGCAGGACAAGCTGATGGCGACGGCGCGCGAGACCGCGTCGGCGATCGCGAACAAATGCTCCCCGCTCGGGGTCGCGCAGGCGAAGAAGATGATCTACCAGCATCTGTTCACCGATCTCGCCACCGCCGTGCGCGACGACGACGCATCGATGGAGATGATGACGCATTCGCAGGACTTCAAAGAGGGCGTGAAAGCGTTTTTAGAGAAGCGCGCGCCGAAGTTCACCGGCAAGTAGCGAAGCGCGGGAACGCGCGCCAGCCTGATCCCTGCGGCTACTTGTCGAGCGGATGCTTGAACTTGCGGTCGGGATGACGAATCGTAAGCACCGGGCAGGACGACTTCTGGACGACGCGTTCGGCCACGCTGCCCATCAGAACGTGCGCCAATCCGGTGCGTCCGTGGGTGCCGAGCACGATCAGATCGGCGTTCTCGCTCTGGGCCGCGTGCAGAATTTCCAGGAACGGCGAACCAACCTTGAGCTGGACCTTGACCTTGAGGCCTCCCTCGCGCAGCTTGCCGGCAATCTTGTCGAGCTCCTTCTGCGCGAGCATCCGTTGCTCTTCGGCAATCCGGCCCATCGCGCCGACGTCCATCGCGGGGCCCAGTTCCGGCGTCATCATTACCGGCGCGAGCGGTTGATCGACATGTACCAGCACGATCTCGGCCGAGAACTTGAGAGCGAGCTCCTGGGCGTAGGTAAGCGCCAGGGTCGAGTCTTCGGAGAAATCGGTTGCGGCGACAATTTTTGAAAAAGTTGGCACGCAGCAACCATAACGCCGGGACGGCGATCGTGGCAAGGGACGGATGCGCCTGCGCGCGGACTCGACCGACGGATTAGCGCTGCATTACAATTTGCCCAAAATCGTGGGAAACTGAGATTCTATGGCTACCAGCCGCGGATTCGGGATTGCAGACTTCGAGCGCGCCTTCGACGAGTTCTTCGACGAAATGTTGATCGACCGATGGAAATGCGCGGCGCCCAGCGTTGAATTCGAACGCGCGCAGGTCATCGAGCATCGCGATCGTTACGAAGTGCGAGTCGCGGCGGTCGGCGTCGATCCCGCAAAGATCCAGGCCGAGGTCTCGGGCCAGCGGCTGGCGGTTCGCGTGCCGGACAAACTCGGCGGGACGCTCGAGAGTTCATTTGCGTTCTCCAACTCGATCGACGCCGACACCTCGACCGCGAAGTGGTCCGAGGGCACGCTGCTTATCACCCTGCCGAAAAAGAAAGGCCGGCGAATCGCGCTCAAGGCTTCGTGATCGCGCGCCGCGAATGCCGCTACCAATATGGCTGACAAGGGCGACCTCATCGCTACCGACGCCGGTGCCGCGCTGATTCACGTACCGCCGCCCGCCGAGCTTGACGCTGCCGAACTCAAGGCACAGGTACTGCTCGATGCAGCCTCACTGGAGCGCGCCGCGTCCGGCGATGGCGACCTCGAGCTGTTTGGGCAGGGCCGCGCGCTTGACGCGATACGGCTCGCGATCGGAATCGACGCGGCCGGCTACAACGTTTTCGTAAGCGGCCTGCGCTCGCGCCATGAGCGCGAATCGGTCCTGCGCCTGCTCCGCGAAAAGGCCGCGACGATGCCGACGCCCGGCGACTGGGTGTACGTAAACAATTTTCGAAATCCCGAGTCTCCGGTCGCCATCTGCTTGCAGCCGGGCCAGGGGGTCGAGCTGCGCACGCGGATGACGGAGCTGATCGGCTTCGTGCTCGAGCAGTTGCCGAAAGCCTTTCGGCGCGAGGACTTCGATCAGGAGCGCGCGGCGCTGCGCGACAAGTACAACAAGCGCGCGCAGGAACTGTTCGGAAATCTCGAGACGCGCGCCCGCGAGCGCGGCTTCGCGCTCCAGAGCGCGCCGACCGGACAGGTGATATTCATCCCGCTGATCGACGGCAAGATGCCCGAGTCGCCCGAAGTGCTCGGCAAAGCGATGGCGGCAAAGACCGACGCCGAGCGCGAGCAGCTGGCGAAGGTGCAGGGTGATCTGCAGGACGAACTCGGCACGTTGATGCTCAAGCAGCAGGAAATGATGCACGAGCTGATCGACGACATCCGCGCAATCGAGCGCGCGTTCGCGGCGCGGCTGATCACGCCGTCAATTGAAGAGTTAAAGCATCACTTTAATAATCCCGCGGTCGACGCCTACCTCCATGAAGTCGCGGATCACATGCTCGGCAATCTCGATCGCTTCCGCGAACCGCCGCCCGAGCAGGGCGCAAGGCCGCCGGGAATCGAGGACGGCGCGCGATGGTTCGACTACCAGGTCAACGTGATGGTCGATAACTCGGCCACCCGCGGAGCGCCGGTGGTGCTCGAGGATGCGCCCACGTATCGCAACCTGTTCGGGACGATCGAGCGATGGATCGATCCGCTGGGGCGGTCGGGGACCAACTTCACGCGGATCATAGGCGGATCGTTTCTGAAATCGCACGGCGGTTTTCTGGTCTTCGATCTCGAGGATGCGGTGGTCGAGCCGAGCGTCTGGAAAACGCTCAAGCGCAGCCTCAAGTCGGGGCGCATGACGCCGGAGACTTTCGAGCCGCTGCCGTTTTTCTCGATGAGCGGACTGAAGCCCGAACCGATCGAGATTCGCAACAAGGTCGTGGTGCTGGGCGGCGCGTATCTTTACAGCGTGCTTTACTTCTACGAGCCGGACTTCGCGGACCTGTTCAAGGTCAAGGCCGAGATGCGGCCCTCGGTGGCGGCCGACGGCGCGGCTGCCGCGCATTATGCCGCGCACGTGGGCGCCCTGGCGCGCAGGGAGAATCTGCCGCCGTTCGAGGCGGGCGCACTGGCCAGGATCGTGGAATTCGGCATGCGGATGGCGGGCGACAGGTCGCGAGTGCTCGCGATGCTGGAACCGATAGACGATCTCGCGCGCGAGTCGGGGTACTTCGCGCGGATCGAAATGGCTAAGCGCGTTACCGGCGCGCACGTCGAGCGGGCGCTTGGCGAGCGGATGCTGCGGCTCAATTTTATCGAGGAGGAAATCCGCCGGCTGATCGGCGAAGGCACCCTCATCGTTCATATTCGCGGCGCCAGCGTTGGACAGATCAACGGGCTGGCCGTGCTGGACGTCGGCGGTTACAGTTTCGGGCGGCCGGCGCGCGTAACCGCGACCGTGGCGCTTGGGCAGGCGGGCGTGATCAACATCGAGCGCGAGGCGCGGATGTCGGGATCGACGCACGACAAGGGAATCATGATCCTGAGCGGATTTATCCGCGCCCGGTTCGGACAGCAGCACCCGATCGCGATGACGGCGGGCATCTGCTTCGAGCAATCCTACTCGGGAATCGACGGCGACAGCGCCAGCTCGACCGAGCTGTACGCTCTCCTGTCGGCTCTGTCGGGAGTGCCGCTTCGGCAGGACCTGGCGGTGACGGGGTCGGTCGATCAATACGGAACCGTGCAGGCGATTGGCGGCGTCAACCAGAAGGTCGAGGGCTTCTATCGCGTCTGCAAGGCGATCGGTCTGACCGGCACGCAGGGCGTGATTGTGCCGCGCACCAACGTCTCGAACCTGATGCTCGATCCGGAGACCACCGGCGCGATCGAGCGGGGGGAATTCCACATCTATCCGATCGATACGATCGATCGCGGAATCGAGGCTTTGACCGGGGTGCGCGCGGGAACGATCGACGAGCCCGGAACGATCAACCATCTCGTCGATCGGCAGCTCAAGCGCATGGCTGATATCCTGCGCGAACGCCCGCTGGGCGAAACTCGCGTGGTGCAGGAGCCGGCGCCGAACCCGCCCGCGCCCAAACCGCCCGCCCCGCCCGAGCCCCCCCGCTAGCAGGCGCACGTCGCTACGACGGCTATATCGTGCAATCGACCGGCGGCGGCATCCGGGCGCTGGCGGCAACCTTGGGCATCTGTGCCCCGGCTTCTGGAAACGATAGAATGCCGTCGCTTTGTCGGCTCCAGAGTCTTACGTCGAATGGATGAACCAGCATCCCGGGTTCAATCCGCGTGCTCAGCAAAACTCGAACGCTCTGTCGGGCTTTGTGGTTGCAGACCTATGCGCGGCATCTCCCTCGATTCAGATCGGACTCGCGTCTGGTCTGCTACACGAAAAGAAAAACGCCGAAGTTTATACCAAGGTCGCCAATCGCAATGTGGACCTGATTCTTCACACGGGCACAGCCCCAGTAATCTCGGTCGTTACGTCGGTTGAGAACAAGTCCATCATGGCGGCGCACGGTAAGGCCCGAAAGAACCGCTACGGCGATCTGATCGCGTACTCGAATCACATGCACAATCATCGCCGTGATTGCATAGCGGCTGGCATCGTGATCGTGAACATCTCGCCCACCTACGAGAATCCCGATCCCTTCGCCAAGGGTATGGTGCGCGCGAAATTCGATATGCAAAAGGTAGTGGCGGCGACGGTCAAGCTGTTCGCCGGAATGCCGCTCAGGGACGATCCCGACGAACCGTCAGACCAACCAGAAGCATTGGCGGTGATTGTGGTCGATTACGACGGTGGAAATCCATCGAAACTGGTAACGGAGCTGCCAGCGCCTCAGCTTGGCGAATCAATCCATTACGGCAGCTTCTTGAAACGGATCGCGATATTGTACGAGAAGCGTTTTAACCAACCGGCACAGTGACTTGGTTGAACAAGCCTGTCAGTTCGTCCTCCAAACGATCTAGCGCCTTGTCCACATAGCTGTTGTCTATCTCCACGCCAATGCTGTTGCGAAAGCATCGCGCGGCAGCAATCATGCTGGTTCCCGTGCCCGCGAACGGATCGAGCACGGTATCGCCGGTGAAAGAGAACATCCGAATCAGGCGATAGGCCAGTTCTTTTGGATACGGTGCGGGGTGGTCGCGGGTAGAAGCGCCGTTCAGCGTCGTCCATACCTGTTGGAACCAAGCTGCATGTTCTTCCTTCGTGAGTCGCGATTCGTCCCGTTGCGTTTGGGTCGGCTTGCGATATCCACCGGGTTTCCGCAGCATCAGGATAAACTCGATATCGTTCTTGATGATGGCGTTGGGTTCGTAAGGTTTGCCCAAGAAGCTCGACCCGTTTTCGACTTCGTAGCTGGCGTTTGCGATCTTGTACCAAAAGATCGGCGTAAGGTTATCAAAGCCCAAGCGCCGAGCACGCACGATGATATCGGCGTGCAGGGGCATCACCATATGGCGACCATGTACGCGGCGCGGTAAACAAACATCGCCCACCACGCAAACGATCCTGCCGCCCGGAACCAGCACGCGAAAGCAATGCTTCCAGACCTTTTCCAATTCGTCGTGAAACTGCTCGTAATTGGCGATCATCCCGAGCTGGCCCTCGCACATAGGGTATTGCTTGAGAGTCCAATACGGTGGCGAGGTCAGAACCAGATGGACCGATTCATCCTCGATCCAGTCGAGTTCTCGCGCATCGCCTTGGCGCAGGGTGTGAGTGGTCGAGCCCACTTGAAAGACTGTCCGGCGCGGGCGCGGCGGCTTCGGTTTCTCTTTCAATCAAAATCTCCCTAAGGATCGAGAGTATCATCTCGGGGCTCCGGTTATCGAGCCGGAGCGCCTTGGCGAAAGCCGCGCCTGTTGAAATCGGCAGCAACCCCGCGCGATCCCAATTTGATCCCAATTGCGCCCCCCACATGGCAAAATCGCGCTCTGGCGTGGGGTTTCTGCTACCAGCGCGCGCATTTCCAGCGCACCGACTCCACCAGCGCGCGCCGGTCAGATGGAAGAGGCGTTCGCCACGATCGAGCAAGCCTTCTCCGCCGTTGGATCAGCTAAGCGGGTAGCCGGGTATACTCGCGTGCGTTGGATTTGTTGGACGTATCCGACGACCGTTTTTCCGCATCCTGCTGGAAGGGGCGCGGCGCATTTCTGTCCGCTGGGAAGGAGACATCAACAGAGGCTCGCGCAGCGCGCGATAGGATGAACTCGAATCCTCGCGCCGGGCGTCGGGCGGCGCTCACGCACCGTACCGTCGCGCTGATATGCTCTCACGTATGCGCCTGGAGTCGCTCGTTGTCGCAACCGTCTTCTGCGTGTTAGCCACGGCTGGAGCGGTCCGGGCCGAGGCGGGGAGTTCCTCCGCCCAGCCGACGACTCAGGTTTGTTTCAGTCCGCCCCTGCCTGGCGGTTGCGATCCCCAGGTGGCGATTTTGTCTGCGATCGGGTCCGCGCAGCGCTCCGTTTTGGTGCAAGCCTACTCTCTCACCTCCGGCAAAATCACTGCGGCCCTAATCGCCGCGAAACAAAACCGCCGGGACGTGCAGGTGATCGTCGATCGCTCTCAGCTCCGTGCAGATCGCAAGGAGGCCAATGCAGTACTCCGCCTTGAAGCTGCCGGCATTAGAGTGCTCGTGGATTCGCCGGAATCGGGAATTGCTCACAGCAAGGTGATTCTTATTGACCGCGAAATCGTGATCACGGGCAGCTATAATTTCAGTAAGTCTGCCGAGGCCCGTAACGCTGAAAATTTGCTGATCATTCGAGACGCGAAGACAGCCGCATCGTACGAAGAGAATTGGAGAGACCGAGCCGAGAGGTCGCATCCCCTTCAGCTTTCCAATACGCAGGGCGCGGCTCCCGACAAAGCGCCGAGATCTGGCGCGCCTCCTGCCGGCGGCGTGGTCGGCAATCGGAGGACCGGAATTTACGAGTGGCCCGGATGTCCCGCGTACAAGACGATTTCACCTAGAAACAGAGTCGAGTTCGCAGACGCCGCAACGGCCGAGGCCTCGGGTTACCGCGCCGCCCGGAACTGCCGGTGAGGCGGGGAAGAAGGAGACATCGCCGATGACGATCGATCTCCGGCTCGACCCCGCCGAGGTCGCGCTGCTCACCGATCTCTACGAGCTTACAGTCAGCGCGGCGTTCTTCGAGCACGGATTCAACGATACCGCGTCGTTCGAAGTCGCGATGCGCCGGATGCCGCCGGGCCGCGGATTCATGGTCGCAGCCGGCATCGAACGGCTGGCCGAGGCGCTGGAGGAATATCGTTTCGACGCCGCCGCGATCGGGCATCTCGAGTCGCTGCAACTTTTCAAGCCGGATTTTCTTGAATTTCTTTCGAAACTCCGCTTTACCGGTTCGATCCGGGCGATTCCCGAAGGCACGATTTATTTCGCCGGCGAACCGATCGTGGAGATCCGCGCGCCGCTGATCGAAGGCCAGCTGATCGAGACGCTGGCGCTCAACCAACTCGGATTCGCTTCGATTGTCGCGACCAAAGCCGCGCGATGCTTCGTCGTCGCGGGCGGCAGGCGGTTGGTCGACTTCGGTCCGCGCCGCGCGCAGGGCGCCGATGCGGCTCTTATCGCGGCGCGCTCGAGCTACCTGGCGGGCTTTCACGGCACCGCCAACGTGCTCGCGGGCAAGCGCTACGGAATCCCCGTTTTCGGCACGATGAGCCACAGCTTCGTGATGGCGCACGAGCGCGAGCGCGACGCGTTCAGCGATTTTGTCTCGAGCTTCCCGGCGCTCAGCACGCTGCTTGTTGACACCTACGACACGGTGCATGGCGTCGAGAATGCGGCCGCGGTCGGCGCGAAATTTCGCGAGGCGGGCGTGAAAATCCAGGGCGTGCGGTTGGACAGCGGCGACCTCCACGAACTCAGCCGCAAGACGCGGCGGATTCTCGATCAGGCCGGCTTCGGCGACATCGCAATCGTCGCGAGCGGCAACCTCGACGAATACCGAATCGCGGAACTCACCGACGCAGATGCGCCGATCGATGCGTTCGGGGTCGGCGCCGCGCTCGCGGTCAGCGACGACGCGCCGGCGGCTGACTTCACCTACCAGCTCGTCGATTACAAGGATCACGGCCGGCTCAAGACCTCGGCCGGAAAAATTTCAACGCCGGGCCGCAAGCAGTTGTTCCGCGCTTATGCGCCGAGCGGATCGTTCTTTGCGGACTTGATCGGAATTGTGGACGAGGGCGCGACTACCGTGGCGCGCGAGTTTAAGCCGATCCCGGCGAAAACGGTTCAACTGATGGAGACGGTTTTGGACAAAGGCCGCCGGATCATGCCCCGTCCGACACTGGCCGCGGCGCGCGAGCGGCTGATGAATGGACTGACGGCCCTCGATGCCCGCTACAAGACGATCCGGCGGCCGGCGGAGTTTCCGGTGCGACAGACCGCGGCGCTCGGCGCGCTGGTGATCAGCGAAAAACTGCGCGCGGATAAACGCCAGGATTAGATCGCAGCTCTGCTACGGATTCGACGGTCCCAAGCCTGACGACACGCCGGCAACAAACGGCGTCGTCCGCTCGGGTGGCGGTGAATCCCGCAGACTGTGCGCGGCGGCGGCCAGATGGGCGGAGTCGAAAGTCAAGAGCAATGGCTTGATGAGATCCAGGCGAGGACGGGAATCGGGCGTCCATCGCGTCGGCGCGGGATAATCGATTTCGGAGGCGATTGCACGGTAGCGCTCCATCAGCGGTCTCACGCCCTCGTACGTGCCAACGATCACGATGGCGACCTGGCCGCCGGGCGCCAGGACGATTTGCCAGTCGGTATAGGCGTGGGGCGCCGCATCGACAAGCCAGTCGCGCGGAATGAGGTCGAGCCGTTTGAGTTCAAGCGCAGACAGCTTCGAGAGATCGTGTCCGTCGGCGAGATACTTTCCGGCTGCCTCGAGGATCGTATCGAATCGCAGCGCGTCGGCGCGCGCTTCGACCTGCGCGGCTGGAAGCTTGGCGTAAGATCCGAACGAATCGCGCGGGATTTTGTAAATCCACACGCCTTTTTCGTTCAGTGCCGCGACTCCGAGCGATGCGAGGGTCCGCTGCCAGATCGGAAAATTTGCTTCCTTCGGGTCCGCGATTACGGCCCGCACGCCGAAGCGGGCGATGTAGGCCTTGAGCTGATCGGCAGGCTCGGGCAGATCGATACTGCCGTAAAAGTAGCTAACCACCGGCATTCGACGGAACTCGAACGGCGAGAATCCTGTCCATCCGCCGGCCATCCGGAAGTACATTTCGCTCTGCAATTGCCAGTACATGCTGTTGCCCTTGTACCCCCATGGCAATGGCAAAATGATCTCGCGCGGTTCAAGTTCATTTGCGTATGTTCGGTCGGTGAAGAATGCGGGGATGTCGAGCCTGCTCACCCAAAACGATGCATGCGGATTCGGCGCGATTGATGCCACGATGATCGCCGCCACCGCGAGTTTGGAAACTCCGCGCGCCGACGACGACGCGAACCACATGGCAATCATCACGGCCACGACCAGAAACGCGTACATCATGAAGCGCACCGGCAGGATATTCTCGATTAGGGGAAGGTGTTGGAAGATGGCCCAGGGCATCGGAAACCCCTGCACTCCAGCAATGTGCAGAGTCGGGCCGATGGCGGCGATGATGATCGCAAGAAACAAAATTGTGAGAAACTTACCCGCCGGCGTCGGCCAGAAGCGGCGCCGGAATATCTCGGCGAACACGATCAACACGACGCCGAGATAGTCGCCGTTCTCCATGATAGTGCCTGTGAAGCGGCCCGTGATCGCGGTCGCAAAATCGGCGGCGCCCCACCAGATGGTGTGCCACGGCACGAGGAATCCAATCAAATCCGCACTATACTTGCTGGGCGGCCAGATCGGCCCACTCGGATGACCGAGGGCGAGCAAGTAATAGAAGTAAGCTGAGAGTACGGCTGTAGAGATCAAGTATCCGCCGACGGTGGGAATGATTAGGCGTCGGAGCCGGATGCGGGCGCCGCCATCGAAAAGCACAAGCGCAAGCAGCAGTGAGAATCCGCTGACCAGCGTTGTGGTCGCGAAGAGATCAACCGAACACAAAAATAGAGTGACCAGCAGCGCCGCCAGCATCACGGCAAAACGTGCCGCCGAGATCTCGTCGTCGAGGCGCTTGAGCGCGATCAGCGCGATCAGCGGCGCCGGAAAAATCGCGATACAAACGAGGTGGCCGAGTACCTGGCCAAGCATGTAGGGAGAAAAACCGAAGATGTATCCGCCCAGAACGGAAGGCCAGAATGCTCCCGTCACGCGCCGGCATAGCAGAAACGCGGCAAATGCCGCGAGCGGCGACATCAGCGTTACGATGATGTTGTAGGTTGCGGGCTCGCCCACCGTGACTTGCAGAGGGATCGAGACCCAGGCGGGGATCGGGACGAAGGTCGTCCACGCCAGGTTGATTCCGAGCGGCGCCCAGACGAAGTCGGTGACGAACGGGTTGAGCCCGTGCGCGATCGAAAACCGCCACCAGTTGAAAAACCACATCGTCTGCGGCGGATCGGTATCGCGCCCGATGTAGTAGCCCGAATGTCCGATGAGCCCGCGATCAAGCAAAAGAACCGCTAGTGAGAAGTAAAGCGCGAACGCTCCGAACGACTGCAATCGATGTCGCGCGCGATCCGACGAAGTCATCAGCGGGAATCCGCGCCGAGGAATGGCGTCGTCATCTCGGGCGGCGGCGAAGATTTAAGTTGCCTGGCCGCAGCCTCGACTTGAGCGCGATCGAAAATAACCAGGATCGGGGCGAGCTGATCCTCGGACGGCGAAGACCGGGGATTCCATCGCGACGGCGCTGGATACAGCAACTCGGCTTTGTCCAAATAGCGGTCCAGCAGAGGCTTCACGCCTTGAGGAGAACCCCACAAGGCGATCCCGATCCGCTTATCTGCCAAAACACCGACTGACCAACTGCTGACCGAATTGGGCGCGGTGGCTATCTGCCAGTCGGGCGGCAAAAGATTGAGGCGCTTCAGTTCCGGTGCGGATAGCTTGAGGGGATCGTTTCCACCGGCGATATAGTCTGCCGTGGCTGCGAGAACAGTATCAAACCTGAGCGCGAGCGCACGCGCCTCGATCTCGGCTCCGGTCAATTTCGCATATGCCGCGAATTTTCCCGGCGGAATTTTGTAAATTAACACACCGCCGGACTGTTCGGCGGCCACTCCGAGCGATGCGAGCGCCGGTTCGAGTGTGTCGAATCGTTCGTATGATGGGTCGGCGACGATAGCGGTCACATCGAACCGCGCCAGGTACGCTTTGAGCTGATCGCCGGCTTCCGGCAGGTCTGTCTGGCCGTAAAATAGATCCACGATCGGCATCCGCACGAACTCGAATGGCGAGTTTCTCGTCCATCCGCCGGCCATCCTGAAGTACATGTCGCTCTGCGCCTGCCAGTACATGCTTTTGCCAGTGTGCGGGAACGGCAATGGTAGGATGATCTCGCGTGGTGAGAGTTCTTTTTCATACAGTCTATCGGCGAAGAACGCGGGAGGGTCGAGCCTGCTTACCCAGAAGGAGGTGCTCGGATTTGGCGCGAAGAACAAAACGATCAACGCGGCAGTTAAATTTTTCGTTGATGACCGTACCGACGCACTGCTGAGCCAGATAGCCGCGATCAGCGAAATTAAGAGCGCCGTGTACACAGAGAATCTCACCGGCAGCGCGATCGAAATCAGCGGCAACCGCCCGACAATCGCCCACGGCATCGGAAATATCGCAGATCCCCCCACGCGCAGCGCTGGCCCGAGCGAAGCGACAATGGCAATCGCGAGCATCGTAATCAGGAAGCTGCCCGCCGATGTGCGCCACGCAGCCCGCCAGTAAGCCTCGATTACGATGAGCAGCGGGATTCCGATGTAAGCTGCGTTCTCGTAAATGTCCGCGCCAAACGTTCCTGTTATTGCCCGCGCGAATCCAAAGGCGCCGAGGAGATTCGTCTCAGTGGGAATGAAGAAATTGAGCAGGTCTGCGGTGAAATTGCCGGGTGACCAAATCGGACCGTGAGGGAAGCCGAGAGCGAAGAGATAGTAGAGGTATGGCGAGACGACGATCATCGCGATCGCGTAAGCCGCAGCCAGAGAACCAATCAGGCCGAGTAATCTTGCCCGCGTTTCGCCGCCGAAAAAAACGATGGCGATCAACAGGGCGAATCCGCCGAAGACGGTCATGGTCGCGAAGAGTTCGATCCCGCAGAGAAATTGCACTATCAGGAGCGCCGCAATCTCGAGCGTGAAGCGCCGCGCTGAAATCTCGCCGTCGAGGCGGCGAAGCCCTGTCAACGCTGCGAGCGGAACCGGAAAGGCAAGTATCAAATTCAAATGGCCCCCCAGCATCTGACCCAACATGTACGGCGAGAAGCCGAAGATGTAACCGCCGAGGATTGACGGCCAGAAGGCGCCGGTGACGCGACGGCATAGCAGAAATGCCGAAAGCGTGGCGAGCGGGAGCGCGACGAGACAGAGAATGTTGTAAGCTGCGGCTTCGCCGAACCAGCACCCAATCGGAATTGCGACCCATGCCGGAAGCGGTATGAACGCTGACCATGCGAGATTGAATCCGAGCGGCGCCCACAACAGATCAGTCAAAAAAGGGTTGACACGATGATCAAGCGCGTACCGCCACCATCGCATGAACCACATGTATATGGGAGGGTCGGCTTCACGCCCGATGTAAGCGGTCGTCAGATGGCCTGCGAGACCACGCCCAAACAGAAGAATCGACAAGGCGAGAAAGAACACGAAGGCTGCGGTCCGCTCATATCGGCCGTAGTGGCTATTGACGTGAGCCATTATGTTAGGAGGGGCGCGAAGCTATGCGCGATGACTCGTGGCTGAGGTCGCGCCTGTGGCGTCCAGTGCGGAGGCGGCGTCGAGGATGCATTGCTCGGTCGTCGGCCAATCGATGCACGGGTCGGTGACGGAGACGCCGTACTTGAGCTTGGTGCGATCCGAGCTGAGCGGTTGGTTACCGGCTTCGATATTGCTCTCGAGCATCGCGCCCATGATCGCGCGACTGCCAGCGCGCACCTGATCAATCAGCGTCCGCAGCACCGCGGGCTGTTTGGTGAAGTCCTTGCTCGTCTGCGCGTGCGAGCAATCCACCATCATGCGCGGCTCCAGCGCGGCGCTCGCGAGCATCCGGCGGCATTCCTCGATACTGGCGGCGTCGTAGTTCGGCTTGCGTCCGCCGCGGAGCACGATGTGAGTATCGGGATTTCCCGAGGTGCGGATCACAGCCGAGATTCCGTCCTGGGTGATGCCGAGAAAAGAATGCGGCCGGCGCGCCGATTGAATTGCGTTGATCGCAACCTGCAGATTTCCTTCCGTCGTGTTCTTGAATCCGACCGGCATCGACAACCCGCTCGCCATCTCGCGATGGGTCTGCGACTCGGTCGTGCGTGCGCCGATCGCGGCCCACGCGACCAGGTCCGCGATATACTGCGGCGTGATCGGATCGAGCAGTTCGGTCCCCGCCGCGAGGCCCATCCGATTTATTTCGATCAACAATCGGCGTGCGATGCGCAATCCTTCACGCATATCGCAGCTGTCGTCCATGTGCGGATCGTTGATGAGCCCCTTCCATCCCACGGTCGTGCGCGGCTTTTCGAAGTACACGCGCATGATCACGTGGAGCCGATCCGAGGTGGCGTCCTTCAGCTTCGCCAGCCGCCGGGCATAATCGATCGCGGCGTCGGGGTCGTGTATCGAACACGGGCCGACTATGCACAGCATCCTGCGGTCCCGCCCCGCCAGGATTTCGCGAATCGTCTGGCGCGCCTCGACCACGGTCTGCGCAATTCCCTCGTCCACCGGCATCTCGTTCTTGAGCAGATTCGGCGCGATCAGCGGTTCGGTGGCGAGAACGTGGACATCCTGAATTTGACGCATAGATGGCCCCTATTTTTATCCGAAAGGACGCGGCTAACAAAGCCGCTGCCTATTGGGCATAATACCGTTCGAATCGAATCCCTGGACCCGACGCAGAATGCCGTGATGGAAGAAAAGGGCGAACCGCAACCGAACCCAGAAGGGCGGCATAAGAGCGGCGAACCGCCTGCAGTCGGCCGGCCGCCGCGACTCCTCCGCGTCAGGCTCTGGCAGGCGATCGCGGGGATGTCTGTTGCCGTCGCACTCGCGTCACTCATCGTGATGTCCGAACTCGCCGGCTCGCTCGCGCGACGCACCAACTATGTGAATCGCCGCGTAGCTGCTCTGAATGCGACCGTCCGCGATCTACGCCGCCAGACGGCGGTCACACAGCGCAAGCTCGGCTCCGAGCGCGAACGCGCCACGGTGGGTGAGGTGTTTGAGAAAATCCTTTTCGCGCCGGACCTTCGCACTATCAAACTGGCCGCGCCCGCCGAGAAGGATAAGGAAAAAGACAAATCCATCAAGCAATCCGGCGGCTTCGAACTCGCCTCCGGACGGCTCGCGATGAGCGAGTCGGCCGGCGCTGCGATGCTCGAAGCGAACGGACTCAAGCCAACCGGCGCCTTCCAGGTTTACCGCATCTGGTGGATGGCGAAACGCGGCGTGCCTATTTGGGCCGCGGATTTTCTGGTCGGCGACGACGGCCTTGCCACGGTTCCGGTGGATTTGCCGCCCGGGCACGAGAAAGAACCGTCGCTCAGCGTCACGCTGGAGGATGAATCATACAGCGAGGCTCCTGCTGGTCCGATCGCGCTCAAAGGGGAAGCCTCGCCGGTATCGGGAACAGTGCAGAGTCCGCGTAAATCGCGACGATAATCGCTCCGTCGTGCGCCGGCGTGCGGATAGTCAAACGGCCCTTCTGGCGCGAAAATAAACGAAATTGGCGAGCGGAGACGGATCAGTCGGCGCCCGCGAACTCGAGCAGGATTCGGTACGCCCATCGCGATTTTCCCTCCGTCGAGGGGGGGCTTTACTTCGACCGTCAATATGCGTAAATTGTTTTTCGGCGGCGCTTTTCGGCGCGGCCTGTGGAAATTTCGCCTCAGAATCCTCACATAGCCGTTGACACGGTTCGGATTAAGAGAGTATAGTTTCCTTTCGCCCCAAAAGGGTTGGTCTTTGAAAACTGAATAGTAGTGCATGCCTTAATCGGCGGCGGGGGTCCAGGAATGGACCTGATGCCCGACCGATTTCTTTGATTTAATTGCGGTCAGTCCTGCCGTTCCATGACGCGTTAGCCGCGTCTCGAACGGTGGATATACTGAGCTATAATGGAGAGTTTGATCCTGGCTCAGAACGAACGCTGGCGGCGTGCCTGAGACATGCAAGTCGTGGGAGAAAGTCGTAGCAATACGGCTAGTAAACCGGCGCACGGGTGAGTAACACGTGGACAACCTGCCTTGGAGTCTGGGATAACCCGTCGAAAGACGAGCTAATACCGGATAAGACCACGGGAAGTTCGCTTCCTGAGGTAAAAGATGGCCTCTGCTCCTGCAAGCTATCACTTTGAGAGGGGTCCGCGTCCTATCAGCTAGTTGGCGAGGTAACGGCTCACCAAGGCTAAGACGGGTAGCTGGTCTGAGAGGATGGTCAGCCACACTGGGACTGAGACACGGCCCAGAGTCCTACGGGATGCAGCAGTCAGGAATATTGCGCAATGGAGGAAACTCTGACGCAGCGACGCCGCGTGGGTGATGAAGGCCTTCGGGTCGTAAAGCCCTGTCGGAGGGGAAGAAAAGTCTGTTGGCTAATATCCAGCGGACCTTTGACGGTACCCTCAAAGGAAGCACCGGCTAACTCCGTGCCAGCAGCCGCGGTAAGACGGAGGGTGCAAGCGTTGTTCGGATTGACTGGGCGTAAAGGGCGTGTAGGCGGTTGGTCAAGTCGGATGTGAAAGCCTGGGGCTCAGCCCCAGAAGTGCATCCGAAACTAGCCAGCTAGAGCGCGATAGAGGAGGGTGGAATTCCTGGTGTAGCGGTGAAATGCGTAGATATCAGGAGGAACACCGGCGGCGAAGGCGGCCCTCTGGGTCGTTGCTGACGCTGAGACGCGAAAGCGTGGGGAGCAAACAGGATTAGATACCCTGGTAGTCCACGCCTTAAACGATGGGTACTAGGTGTTCGGGGTGTTGACCCCCTGAGTGCCGCAGTTAACGCATTAAGTACCCCGCCTGGGGACTACGGCCGCAAGGTTAAAACTCAAAGGAATTGACGGGGGCCCGCACAAGCGGTGGAGCATGCTGTTCAATTCGACGCGACGCGAAGAACCTTACCTGGGCTAGACAACGGCGGACCGCCTGAGAAATCAGGTTTTCCCTTCGGGGACTGCCGGTTCAGGTGTTGCATGGCTGTCGTCAGCTCGTGTCGTGAGATGTTGGGTTAAGTCCCGCAACGAGCGCAACCCCTGCCCTTAGTTGCCACCGGGTAATGCCGAGCACTCTATGGGGACTGCACGGGTCAACCGTGAGGAAGGCGGGGATGACGTCAAGTCATCATGGCCCTTATGTCCAGGGCAACAAGCGTGCTACAATGGATTACACAAAGGGTTGCAAACTCGCGAGAGCCAGCTAATCCCAAAAAGTAGTCCTCAGTTCGGATCGGAGTCTGCAACTCGACTCCGTGAAGTTGGAATCGCTAGTAATCGCGGATCAGAACGCCGCGGTGAATACGTTCTCGGGCCTTGTACACACCGCCCGTCACGCCATGGAAGCCTGCTGTACCGGAAGTCGGTGCACCAACCCGCAAGGGAGGTAGCCGCCTATGGTATGGCCGGTGACTGGGGCGAAGTCGTAACAAGGTAGCCGTAGGGGAACCTGCGGCTGGATCACCTCCTTTCTAACGAGTACGCCAATTCTCTTCGGAGAGTTGGCCATTCGAGGTCAACCGCCGGCTAACACCGGTCGGTTTCGGCCGTGGCAGCAAGTCGCTTCCACCCCCGCTCGCACTACTATTCGGTTTTGAAGGGCCTCCCCTTTTCGGGGCTGTTCTTTGACAAGATTTTGGATCGATACTGGATTCGAGCCTGCGCAAGGCCGGCCGATGCGCGACCTATCTGCTGGGCCTATAGCTCAGCTGGCTAGAGCGTGCGCCTGATAAGCGCAAGGTCGGTAGTTCGACTCTACCTAGGCCCACCAATTCATCTGTCTGAGTCCTCACAGATGCTCAGTAGGTCAGGATGAAATAGGGCGGCGCTGGCTCGAAATAAGAGTTGGGTCATGGCTGATGGCTATTGGCACCCAGGCAAGCGGATCAGTCAAAGTGGCTTTGGGGCGGTAGCTCAATTGGGAGAGCATCGGCTTTGCAAGCCGGGGGTTGCCGGTTCAATCCCGGTCCGCTCCACCAGTATTAGGAACCGGACACGATAAGTGTCCGATGCAAGTTTTTCGCTCCCGCGCAACCGCAAGAGGTGGCGGGATGTCGATCCGGTCTTTGACAACTGAATAGTAGGGTATCTTCAAGTGTAGTTAGTAGAGCCTTGTATGTGACTCGAGACCTTAAGTGGTCAAGCTACTAAGGGCACACGGTGGATGCCTTGGCGCAAGCAAGCGATGAAGGACGTGGCTGGCTGCGAAAAGCTCCGGGGAGCCGCCTAGCAGGCTTTGATCCGGAGATGTCCGAATGGGGCAACCCGGCATCCTTAATCGGATGTCATCGCGCGCTGAATTCATAGGCGCGTGGAAGCGAACGCAGGGAAGTGAAACATCTCAGTACCTGCAGGAAGAGAAATCAAATCAGAGATTCCCTCAGTAGCGGCGAGCGAACGGGGAACAGCCCAAACCACACCTAGAGATAGGTGTGGGGTTGTGGGGCTGCTTCAGGGTTTACCCGGGAAGTTATCAAGATTGCCGATAGTCAAAGGCCCCTGGAAAGGGCAACCATAGAGGGTGATAGTCCCGTAGGCGAAATCGACGATCCTTCCTGGAAGCAGTTCCCGAGTACCGCGGAACACGTGCAATTCCGTGGGAAGCCGGCAGGACCATCTGCCAAGGCTAAATATGAGCTTGCGACCGATAGCGTACCAGTACCGTGAGGGAAAGGCGAAAAGAACCCCGGTGAGGGGAGTGAAATAGAACCTGAAACCGTGTGCCTACAAGCAGTGGAAGCCAGGTGAGATTGGGAGCAATCCCGATCTCCGGGTGACCGCGTGCCTTTTGCTTAATGAGTCTGCGACTTACTAGGCGTGGCAAGGTTAAGCCGTAAAGAGGTGTAGCCGTAGCGAAAGCGAGTTCGAATAGAGCGTCAAGTCGCGTTTAGTAGACCCGAAGCGGGATGATCTACCCATGGTCAGGGTAAAGCGGCAGTAAAATGCCGTGGCGGCCCGAACCGGTGAAGATTGAAAACTTCTCGGATGAACTGTGGGTAGGGGTGAAAGGCTAATCAAATTCCGTGATAGCTGGTTCTCCTCGAAATATATTGAGGTATAGCCTCAGATGATGCCTGGTGGAGGTAGAGCACTGGATGGGCTAGGGTCCTTACCAGGATACCAAACCTAACCAAACTCCGAATGCCACCAAGGTTAATCTGGGAGTCAGACTACGGGCGATAAGGTCCGTGGTCGAAAGGGAAACAGCCCAGACCGCCGGCTAAGGCCCCAAAGTCGATGCTAAGTGGGAAAGGATGTGGGAGCGCCCAGACAACCAGGAGGTTGGCTTAGAAGCAGCCATCCTTTAAAGAAAGCGTAACAGCTCACTGGTCAAGCGAACCTGCGCCGAAAATGTAACGGGGCTTAAGCATCGCGCCGAAGCCGCGGGCTCCTGCAAAGGAGCGGTAGAGGAGCATTCTGGTTGCCAGCGAAGTACGACCGGCAAGGACGTATGGAGGCCCCAGAAGTGATTATGCAGACACGAGTAGCGATAAAGAAGGTTAGAAACCTTCTCGCCGTGAGTCCAAGGTTTCCTGGGTAAAGTTAATCTTCCCAGGGTTAGTCGGTGCCTAAGCCGAGGCTGAAAAGCGTAGGCGATGGAAAGCAGGTTAATATTCCTGCACCACCAGTTGATCGTTTGAGCGATGGGGTGACGGAGAAGGGTAGGTCATCCGGGTGTTGGATGTCCCGGTGCAAACCCGTAGGCGGAAGCGGTAGGTAAATCCGCTGCTTCATTAACGCCAAGAGGCGATGTCGAGCGATTCCGTCAGGTCTCGCGAAGTGACTGAGCCCATGCTCCCTAGAAAAACCTCTAAGCGAGATTATCTGGTGACCGTACCACAAACCGACTCAGGTGGACGGGTAGAGCATACCAAGGCGCTTGTGAGAATTGTGGTTAAGGAACTCAGCAAATTGACACCGTAACTTCGGAAGAAGGTGTGCCTGCTGATGTCATGGACTTCGCGTCCGGAAGCATCGGCGGGTCGCAGAGAGCAGTGGGTAGCGACTGTTTAGCAAAAACACAGGACTATGCTAAGCCGCAAGGCGATGTATATGGTCTGACGCCTGCCCGGTGCCGGAAGGTTAAGGGGACCCGTTAGTCCGTAAGGGCGAGGCGGGGAACCGAAGCCCCGGTAAACGGCGGCCGTAACTATAACGGTCCTAAGGTAGCGAAATTCCTTGTCGGGTAAGTTCCGACCTGCACGAATGGCGTAACGACTTCCCAGCTGTCTCGACCACAAACACAGCGAAACTGCACTCTCGGTGAAGATACCGAGTACCCGCGGCAGGACGGAAAGACCCTGTGCACCTTTACTATAACTTTGCAGTGAATCTAGGAATTTCATGTGTAGGATAGGTGGGAGGCTTTGAAGTGTGGGCGCTAGCTCGCATGGAGCCAACCTTGAAATACCACCCTTGTGATTCTTGGCTTCTAACCATCACTCTTACCGGGTGTGGGACACTGCATGGTGGGTAGTTTGACTGGGGCGGTCGCCTCCCAAAATGTAACGGAGGCGCGCGAAGGTTCTCTCAGGCTGAGTGGAAACCAGCCGTCGAGTGTAATGGCATAAGAGAGCTTAACTGCGAGAGCGACGGCTCGAGCAGGTGCGAAAGCAGGTCATAGTGATCCGGTGGTCCCGTATGGAAGGGCCATCGCTAATCGGACAAAAGGTACGCCGGGGATAACAGGCTTATCTCCCCCAATAGTTCACATAGACGGGGAGGTTTGGCACCTCGATGTCGGCTCGTCACATCCTGGGGGTGGAGTAGCTCCCAAGGGTTCGGCTGTTCGCCGATTAAAGTGGCACGCGAGCTGGGTTCAGAACGTCGTGAGACAGTTCGGTCCCTATCCGCCGTGGGCGAAGGATACTTGAGGGGAGCTGTCCTTAGTACGAGAGGACCGGGACGGACGTACCTCTGGTGTACCGGTTGTGGCGCCAGCCGCATCGCCGGGTAGCCATGTACGGACGGGATAACCGCTGAAAGCATATAAGCGGGAAGCCCACCCCAAGATTAGGTATCCCGATCGTAAGATCCTAAAGGCCCCTTCTAGACCAGGAGGTTGATAGGCCAGAGGTGGAAGCGCCGTAAGGCGTGGAGCTGACTGGTACTAATTGGCCGTGAGGCTTGACCACTACCTATTTCAATTGAGCTAACTACTCAATTGCTATAGTCGCCGCATACTTGTCCGGGTTTCAATCGCTAACCGGACGGGACGGCAAAGGTCGAGTCACAGACGAGGTTCGAAAACCTCACTTGCAGACCCTACTATTCAGATTGTCGGAGCTTGAGCCTTCGCTTAACGGCGACGGCGACAGGTTTCCGGTCGCCATGGCGAAGGTGAAACACCCGTTCCCATCCCGAACACGGCAGTTAAGCCCTTCAGCGCCGATGGTACTGTGACCGAAGGCGTCACGGGAGAGTAGGACGCGGCCGGGGAATCTCACAAGGGCGGATGCACGATGCATCCGCCCTTATTTTTTTCGCGTTCCTCCACTCTGCCGCAGCGATGCGATAAGCGAACGCTTCGGAGATGGTGCTACCTGGCTATCAGCCGAATCGTGAAGACCCTGGCCGGCGGCATGCCCTTCTCCCATGGGCGGATGTAACGCATCGCGAGCGTGCCCGTCCCGCTCGCTTCGACAGAGAATCGGAAAATCTGCTGTCCCGACGCGCCGGGCATCGCGTTGTCGAGCTTGAACTTCGTATCCCCGACCGGCTTGACGAGCGCGTCGGCTATCGGCGCGGGCTGCCATGTGTACCCGGTCCCCGAAGTCGCGGGCAGCGATATCTCCAGCGTGTCACCGCGCGAGAGCGTGAATTCGCGGCCATCGTCGGATTCGGTAACAGCGATCATGCTTGCGCTCGCGCGCCTTGGCGCTGAGAGCGCGGATGCGGTTGCGGACACGGACGCGACAAGAAGCAACAGCAGGTGTGATCGGCGAATACTCATGCGCGCTCGGACATCACCGTACCGCGATGCGCGAGACTTGTCATTCTTCGTAAATCCTGCCACCAGGCCGTAATTCCGTCCGGGCGGACCGAGGAAGCGATGGTCAACGCGCTGGTGGCGGCCATGACGATGATCGGGTTCAATGGCTATCGCGTCGAGGCGCTCCCGTACGCACACCTGGCCGAAGTTATGCGCAAGCACGGCCGCTGATGATATGCGGGTCTCCGAGGTCCTGATTAAGAGACGCTCGGCGCCGGCGGATTTTTCAAGCGGATGAGGACATGACAAAAAAAGAGCAGCCCACGCGGTCTGCCCTTTTGATGGCAATTGCAAATTAATCAGTGCTTGGTCTCGATGCGCCTGCCGTAAGTTACCTCGCCCTTGTCCACGCGCAGGCTGAAACCGCAATCGGGATTCGTGCAAACCCACGCCTTGAAGAGAACCGAAGCGCCCTCCTGCCCATAGTCGGACAGTGGAATCAGTACTCCATTGTTACATTTTTGGCACTTCGGCCACTCCATCATCCGCGCCTCCTTGCAGCCGACCCGAACCGCATCGTCCGTTCTTGAAATTATCCGACCAACAAATCTAAAGCAACGTGCCGCGATGCGCCGATGGAGCCGTCCAAGAGCGCCCCGGAACGCGTACTCGACGAACGTGATACGGCGAGCAGATGGTTTCTACTTGAGCGCGCGCACGGAAAAGCCGCGATCGTTGCTGCATAACAGCGAGCGCTTGCCGTCCAGCACGGTCTCGAGCACAACTTCCCGGCCCCATAGCCGCTGCAGGTAGGTGAGACTTTTCTCGGCGTATTCAATATGCAGATCGCGGCCGTCGTGATAGTGCTTGACGTAGAGTGTGCGGTTCTGGCCGAAGTCGGCGTCCTCGACCTTCAGCACCGGTATCGAGTTGGTGCCGACGTTCTTGATCAACGTTGCCTTGACTTCCCGCCAACCCTCCTCGTCGGCCACCTTACTGACCACCAGCTCCTCGCCGCGCGCCTCGTATTCGAAAATATCCATCTCGCGCATGAGATCTTCGGTCAGATAGCGGCGGATGAACGACGCATCACGCTCCACCTCGCGGACCTCGAAGATCTTTTCCGTGCCGGACTTCACCGGCGGGCCGTCGCGCTTGATTTCCTCCGCGGTCGGATTTGTAAAGCGCCGGTAGATGTCTTCCCAAATCTTGAGGCCGAGATGATACGGATTGATCTGGCCGGGAATCGGGCGGACGACCTGGTTGTGGTTCACGATGAATTCGAGATGGAGCCCCTGCTCCAGCTCGAGCGATTCCAAAATCTTCTTGTGCCAGTAGCTCGCCCATCCCTCGTTCATGATCTTCGTCTCCATCATGGAGATGAAGTACTTGGCTTCTTCATCCACGATGGTGAGCAAATCCTTTTCCCAGTCGGCGAGAAACGGGTTGTGATCGCGAATGAAGAGCAGCAGGTCTTCGTCCGGTTCGAGCGGGACCTTGTGGAAATCGGGCGCCTCGATTTGCTTGCGCGCGTGGATTTTCTGAAACGGATCGGGCTGTCCTTGCGCGCTGTCTTCGGCGCGAGCCATCTGTTCCAGTGGCGTGAGCTTCTTGATCGCAAGATTGCGCCGGCATTGCCACGACAGCGCATGCGCCGCGTCCAGAATCCGCTCTACCTGCTCCACCCCGATCGACGGGTCCTCGACGTAGCGCCGCACGCGTATCGCAGCCGCTTTGAAAGCCTCGATAGTCAGTTCGGCGCGCGTCGATTTGAACGTGAAATTGTTCTTGAAGAAATCGTTGTGCCCGTACACGTGTGCGATCGTGAGTACCTGCAGCAGGATCGAGTTGTCGCGCATCAGGTATGCAATCGCCGGATTGGAGTTGATAACCATCTCGTACGGCAGACCGCTGACGCCGTGATCGTAAAGCGTTTTGAGCTTCTCGTACGCCTTGCCGTACGACCAATGCGGGTAATGCGACGGCATCCCCGAGTACGCCATGTACCCGAGCATCCCGGTGTGATCGCAAAGCTCGAACTCCTGCGGATAGCAGTCGAGCCCGAACTCTGCCGCCTTGTCGCGAATCCGCCGGTCCCACTCGACGAGGTCGTTCAAGTTCCACGCCGCGATGCGCGGCGATCCGCCCGCGTTCTGAGCGGCGCTCATGCTTCCTTCACCCTGTCTTTGGCCAGGAAGGCTTTGAACGACGGCCAGATGTCTTCTTTGCGCTCGATTAGCACGGTGTGAAAGTTCGGCGCCTGGATTTGGCGGAACACGTTGAGCATCGAAGATTCGTAGTACCGCGACCCCAGCGGCTTGATTTCGCCGTAGCCGAGCAAGTTGCAAATCCCGGCGAGTTCCTCCGCGTCCTTGAGCGCGGCGGGATTGTCGGAGTCGAAATTGTCGCCGTCCGAGCAATGGAACGCGTACAGGTTCCACAGCGACGGATGATATCGTGCGGCAATTATTTCCAGCGCCTTGGCGTAGCCGGATGAGATAAAGGTGCCGCCCGATTCGCCCTTGTGGAAGAACTCCTCCTCGGTGACCTCGCTGGCCTCCGTGTGATGCGCGATGAAAACGATTTCGACGTTGCGGTAGCGCGTCGAGATGAACTGATAGAGCAGAAAGAAGAAGCTGCGCGCCAGGTACTTCTTCATCGTGTCCATCGAGCCCGACGTGTCCATGATGCAGATTACCGCGGCGTTCGATTCCTCCTTGGTGTCGATCTCGACGTGCTTGTAGCGCAAGTCGTCCTGATGGAACGGGAAGCGGCGATGCACGCGCTGGAATGCGGCGCCGGGCGAAGCCGCGAGCGCTTCCTCGTCCAGTGCGCCTTCTTCGAGCGCGATTTCATCGAGCGCACCTTCGACGCCGGTATCGAGTTCGCGGTCGGCCTTGGATTCTTCCAGCGCGCGCGCCACCGCGTCGTTGCGCTTGTCGGACGCGAGCATCCGCATCACGCGCTGCTTGGCGGTGCGCCGCTTGTCCAGCCTGATGCGGATGCCGACCTTGCGGTAGCCTTTGCGCCGGGACGAGTAATCGGACTGGATTTCGCGCAGCGCGCGCCGCTCGAGGTTGGGTAGTTCGAGATCCTCGAACATGATCTCGATCAATTCCTCGAGCGTGACGTCGGTCTCGTAATAATCGACGCCGGGCCGGTCGCCGGCCTGCTCGTCGCCTTTGCCGGGTCGGTCCTTGCCGGTTTTGCCGACGACTTGCCCGGGCCGCGAGTCGCCGTCGCCCTGCGACGCACCGGGAGCGTTGTCGCCGAAAACGAAGCGGTATTCCTTGATTCCGCGCAGCGGAACCTTGATCACGCGATCTTTGTCTTTGCCGATGATCGATTCTTCGGCGATGATGTCGGCGATATTTTCGCGGATCGATTCGCGAACTTTCTGGCGGTGGCGCAGCCGGTCGCCGGCCGAGCGGTCGGAGCGTTCAGCGTCGGAGATCCGGTATTCGCGGAAGATTGTATCGCCGCCGCTCATCGTCTGCTCATCCGGGCTCTCTCAATCCTTCCACAGATTGTTCGCTGCGAAATTTTGAGAAAATCCTATCATCAGTTCGGCTATCTTCGTCTTGCTTTATTGGCTCAGTTTCTCAGTTTCATACCATAAGTAGTGGTTTTGAGATGCTCTCACCACCATCGATAGTTTCGTTCCGTCAGAAATTGGATTTCGCCCAGAGCCACGCAAAATATCAGTCCTTCCACAGATTATTCGCGGCGTACTTGAGCACGACGTCCACGCACGATTCGCAGTACCCGTTCTCGAGCAGGTTCTTCACCATCGAGCCGTACTTCTCGCCCTGTTCCTCGTCGCGGGTGCGCGCCTTGGTGATGATGCGTGAAATGTCGCGCACCGAGGTCATCAGCTTTTTCTCGATCGCCTCCTTGAGCGGCTCGTAGCTCTTGTAGCTGATCTTTTCGCCGCGCCGCGACGTTGCCCACAGGTACGCGATCACTTCCTGGCGAAATCCGTCGGCCGCCGATCCGATGATCGCTATTTGCTCTTCGATCGACTTCAGGAAGCCCTCGTCGGGCGCCAGTTCTTCGTTGGTGTTGCGATCGCGCACGCGGGTCTTGTTGACGTACGCCTCGGCGTGATCGAGGTAGTTCTGGAACAGCGACTCCGCCTGCTCCTGATACGAATAGACGAACGCGCGTGTGATCTCCTTTTCGAGCAGGTCGAGATATTCCTTATGCAGCGTGTCCTGCAGGAACTCCAGATACTGCTTGCGCGTGTCGTCGGGCAGGTCGCCCTCCTTGGTCATCGAGATCAGCGCCTCGCGCACGTTGATCGGATTGATGCAGTTGCCCGTGACGTTGTCCGATAGCGCGTTGTCGAGCGCCTTCATGATGAAGCGCGTCGAGATCCCCGACATCCCCTCGCGCTTGGTGTCTTCTTTCAGCTCCTGCACGTCGATCTTCTTGGTGCGTCCTTTCTCGACGACTTCCTCGCCGTTGTAGAGCCGCAGCTTGGTCATCAGGTCGCACTTCGCGGTCGGCTCCAGGCGCGACAAAATCGCGTACATCGAGGCGAGCTCGAGTGTGTGCGGCGCCACGTGCGCGCGGAAATCGGAGTTCCTGATGATCTTTTGATAGATCTTCACCTCTTCGGACAGGCGCAGGTTGTACGGCACTTTCACGACGACGATACGATCGAGGATCGCCTCGTTGGTGTGATCGGCCTTGAACTTCTGCCACTCGGCTTCGTTCGAATGCGCGACGATGCAGGTATCGACGTACACCATTCCGTGGCGCCCGGGCGCCGGAATCACTTTCTCCTGGGTCGCCGTGATCATCGCGTGCAGGTACTCGGTCTCGTTCTTGAAAACTTCGATGAACTCGACGATTCCGCGGTTGCCGACGTTCAGCGCGCCGTTCAGTTCGAGCACGCGCGGGTCGCCCTCGGAGTATTGGTCGAGCTTCGAGATGTCTTCCGATCCGATCAGCACCGAAGTGTCCTGGTTATTCGGATCGACCGGCGGCACCACGCCGACTCCCACGCGGTTGCGCTTGGAGAAGTTGCGCGCGATGACCGGAAATTCCTCGTAGCGATTGTTGAACTCGGACTTGAGCCGATAGCGGCATACCGGGCACAGGTCGCCCTCGATGTGCGCGCCGAGCATCTTCTCGAACTCGCGCCGCAGATGGCGCGGGACCAGATGCAGCGGCTCCTCGTTCATCGGGCATCCTTCGATCGCGAAGATGAATCCGATCTGCTCGAGCCCGCGCTGGATCCTTTCGACCAGCGAACTCTTGCCCGAACCTACCGGTCCCATCAGGTACAGAACCTGCCGGCTCTCTTCGCCCTTCAGCGACGCGGAATGGAAGTAGCGGACGATCTGCGCGATCGTGCGCTCGATCCCGAAAAATTCCTCCGCGAAGAAATTGAACACCTTCAGCGGCTCATCCTTGTACAGCCGCTTGGTGCGCGGATCGTCGGTGTCGTGCAACGAATGAAGGCCCGACGAAATGATCAAGTCGTAGATTCGCGCGTGCGCGAGCTTGGTTATGGTCGGGTCGGCCTTCACGACCTCGAAATATGCGAGCAGCGTGCCGCGCCATTGCTTCGACTCGCGTGCGGCGCGGTCTTCTTTGATCACTCGCTCGAAGTTATTGAGATCCGCCATCGGCTATCTCCTTCGGGTTATGGAATGTTGTGCAGGAATACTGCCTGGGAAAGCGGGATATGGTCGGGCCGTACTATTTCTGGAGCCCATCCTGATTTCGAGTATAACGGAGCCATTGATCTGCAACAAGCAACACGCCCGCAATGGCCGCTGGCGTGACGGATCGATTCTTCAGCAACTCGCGAAGAAGTACGGTCTTTTCTGAAATTAGGACGCTATCCGCTTGTGGGCTGGAATCCGAATATGAAAAAGCAGGTTGCGCGCTCGAGGTTCCCGGCTCTCTTTTTACAGAGCCTAATATGCCTCGCTTGTTCGACGCAGCCTGCTTCCTCCTTGTCGTCTAACATATAAGCCCCCGGATAGATACTCGCCCAAATTGGTGCCGGAGCACGCAACACATTAAGCCGCGTTGGGCGTCAACAGGTGTGCACGATGTTGATTTGCGCTTTACTGAAATAACCGCTCGGAGACCGGCACCGTGTCGCCCAGCACGATGCGCCCGCGGTCGTTTCTCACCATTGCTGCGAACACAGTGTCGTCGTGCGCGAACGACAGCCACCACCGCTTCTCCGCGGCGAGCCCGAGGTAGCGCCCTTTTTGTTCCATCGTGCGGAGCGCGTCGAGATCGTACGCCTGGTTCCACGGACCGCGGATGTGCGAGCGCGTCGGTACTATATCTGCCAGGTGCATGAAGCATTCGCCTCCGTCGCTGACCAGCGCCGCCTGATGGTCCCGCGTATGGCCGCCGGTGACGACGGCGCGCACGCCCGCGACGATGTCGGTATCGCCATCGATTGCTTCGAGCATCGATCGCACCGGCGCGAGAACCTCCGCGGCGTGGCGATACGCGGCGTGAAGCCGTTCGTTGCGCGGATTACCGGCGATTTCGAGTTCGCCTTTCTGCACGAAGATTCGCGCGCGCGGAAACGCAGCTTCCAGCGCGCCGGAATCCCGCCGGCGCACGATTCCTCCGCAATGATCGAAATGCAGATGCGACACGATCAGATGCGTGACGTCGCCCGCCTCCATCCCGAGCGCGCGCAGATGCGCGGGGATCCATCCGTCGCCATGATCGAAGATCTGGCGCTCGACGGTGCTTAGCCGGTTGCCGATTCCCGTATCGACCAGAATCGCGTCGGCCCCCTTCACGATCAGCGGGCACGTCAGGTTCAGGCGGATACGGTTGTGCTCGTCGGGAGGATGGTTGTGTTTCCAGAGTTCGCGCGGGACCACCCCGAACATGCATCCGCCGTCGTTGCGCCAGAAACCATCGGCAAGGAACGCCACCTCGAACGCGCCGACCTTGATCTTCGGTGGTGTCTCAGCCATCTCGCCTCCTCAGCTTCCCATCAACCACGTTCCCAGTATCAGCGCGATACCGCCCATCGCGACGATTGCGGCGTGTGCCTTCACCATTCGAGTCATCGCGCCCGCCACCGCGTCGATACGCTCGCGCGCGACTGCCGCTCTGACCGCCGCACCGACTCTCATCGACCACGTCATCACGGCAATCATAACGATAAACAGCGCAATCTTGATGGCAAGCACCGTCATGAATGTGGTTGAGAACGCGAAGCCCCGCAAAACTCCCGCCGCTATCAGGCTGATCAGTCCCGTCGCGAGTAGCACCGCCGCGGCGACGAAGCCGAGCAGATCGATCTTGGGCGCCGCGTTCACCGCAAAATTGCGCTGCTCGGCGCTTCCCGTCGCGAGCGCGAGACCCGCGATCATGAAGCATGCGCACGCGCCGATCCAAATCGCGCCGGCCGCCGCGTGGGTCCACAGAATCACCGTTCCCAACAATTTGAACCTCTTTCCCCGTCGAATCGCAAAAAGACTAACCCTGTCCCTCGCGCGATTACACCCCGCCGCGCGTTGGCGGGCGGCATCGTTTTGGGCTAACTAGAATTTTTGGATCGATTGCCGTTCAATCGGCGCGCCATCCGCGGAGGTGACCGTGACGCTCAATCCATACATCGAGGCACACGAACTGCGCGAGCTTGTCCTCAAAAAGGAAGTCCGCCCGCGCGAGGTCGCGGAATTTTTTCTCGCGCGCGTCGAGAAACTGAATCCCAGGCTCGGCGCATTCATGACCGTCACCGCCGATCGCGCGCTCGCGGACGCATCGCGGCTCGAAAAGATGAACGCTTCGGATGCGGCCATGCTGCCGCTGTTCGGCGTCGCCTATTCGCTCAAGGACCTGGTCTGGACCAGGGACATTCGCACCACCTTCGGCTCGAAGAACTACGAGAATTGGCACGCGCCCGCCGACGCGGAACTCGCCGTCCGGCTCGCCAACTCCGGTGGAATTCTGCTCGGCAAAACCACCACCCCCGAATTCGGCCTGCGTCCGACCACCGAGGGCGGTCTCTGTCCGCCCGCGCGAAATCCCTGGAACCTCGAACACACCGCCGGCGGCTCCAGCGGCGGTTCCGCCTGCGCGGTCGCCTCCGGACTGCATCCCGTGGCGCAGGGCAGTGACGGCGGTGGATCGATTCGCATACCGTCGGCATGCTGCGGCGTGGTCGGAATCAAACCGTCGCGTGGGCGAATCACGCGTGCGCCGCAGGAAGGTGAAGCATGGAGTGGACTTTCCACTACCGGCCCGATCGCGCGCACCGTCCGCGACGCGGCGTTGATGCTCGATGCGATGGCGGGGATGATGCCGGGCGATCCGTACGCGGCACGGCCGCCGGCGCGTCCATTCGTCGAGGAAGTTTCGGCGCATCCGAAAAAACTTCGGCTTGCATTTATCAACCATAGCGCGCTCGGCCCGGTGGACGCTGAAACTCTCGCCGCGCTCGAGTCCGCATGCGGCGTGTTCCGCGAGATGGGGCATCGTGTCGAGCCGCTGACGCTCGATCCCGGCGCGCAGCTCGGCAAGTACGTCCGCGTGATCGTGGGCGCGTCGGTCTCGGCGCTGAACATCCCCAACCCGGAGCTGCTCGATCCGCTGGTGCGCGAGAGCTACGAATGGGGCGCCAAAATTTCCGCCGCCGACTACATCCGCGCGGTAACCGGGATGCACAATGCGTCGCGCGAAATCGTGCACGCGCTCATGCCCTACGACACGCTGCTCGCCCCGACGCTCACCCGGCCCGCAGTGCGGCTCGGCACCTTGCCGTCGAATCCCGCCATCGCCGGGGATGAAATCTACGGGTGGATCGCGTTCACCTTCCCGTTCAACTCGACCGGTCAGCCGGCCATCTCGCTCCCCAACGGATTCAACAAGGCGGGATTACCGCTGGCGATTCAACTTGTCGGCCGTCCCGGCGATGAAGCGGGCATAATCGCGCTGGCGGCAGAGTTCGAACGCGCCCGCCCCTGGAAGGACAAGCATCCTCCAATCTAGTTTTTTCCGATCGCGCTCTGGTAAAAGCGGGGCGTAAGGGCGAGAATCCGCGTGTGATTCCCAGCCTGGCGCTGCCTCCGAGCGCGTCGGCGGGAAAACACCTTACAAGCAGGACGAATCATGAGTTGGGATTTACAGACGGGAGCCAATCGAAAAACGGAGAAAAAATATGGAGACGATCAAGTTTGACGATATTGCGGCGCTCACGGCGAAGATCGGCAAGGAATTCGGTCCGTGGAGCGAGCCGATTCAAGTGACGCAGGAAAAAATCAATCAATTTGCCGACGTGACCGGCGACCGTCAGTGGATTCATATCGACATCGAGCGGTGCAAGAAAGAGAGTCCGTTCGGCGGACCGGTGGCGCACGGTTTTCTGACGCTGAGCCTGCTGCCGGCGTTCAAGAGCAAAGACGATTACACGATCACGGGATTTCGCAACGTGGTAAATTACGGCGCGAACAAGCTGCGCTTCGTCGCGCCGGTGCCGGCGGGCGCCAGCGTCCACGCGCGCTCGCGCCTGATCGCGGTCGAGCCCCGGCCGCTGGGCACGATGCTCACCCGGGAGACGGAAATCCAGGTCGTAGGTGGGCAGAAGCCGGCGCTGGTTTACGAAGCACTGATGCTGTTCGTGAAGTAGAAGTTGCGGGCGGCGACGGAGATCAGCGCATGGCCTATGAACAGATCCTTTACGAGGTCGCGGACAATATCGCGACGATCACGCTCAACCGGCCCGAGAAGCTCAACGCATTCACCGAGATCATGATGGACGAGATGATCGACGCGTTCGACAAGGCCGACGTGGACGACAACGTGCGCGCTATCATCGTCACCGGCGCGGGGCGCGCGTTCTGTGCGGGCGCCGACCTGTCGGGTGGGACGTTTGGCTCGAGGCGCGCGGATCGTCCGCAACGCCGCTCGGCGATCGGAGCTGACGGCACTGTGGATTGGACCAACGAGGCGATTCGCGACGGCGGCGGACGGCTGACGCTGCGCATCTTCGAGTGTCTGAAACCCGTGATCGCGGCGGTGAACGGAGCGGCGGTGGGCGTCGGCGTGACGATGCAACTAGCGATGGATGTGCGGCTGGCGTCGGAGAACGCGCGTTTCGGGTTCGTATTCGCGCGGCGCGGGATCGTGCCGGAGGCGTGCTCGAGCTGGTTCCTGCCGAAGATTGTCGGCATCTCGCAGGCGCTGGAATGGACATTTACGGGGCGAGTTTTCGCGGCCCAGGAGGCGCTCGAAGGCGGGCTGGTCAAAAGGATCTACAAACCCGATCAACTTATTCCAGCGGCGCGCGCGCTCGCTCGCGAGATAGCGGACAACACGTCGCAAGTGGCGGTCGCATTGATTCGGCAGATGTTGTGGCGGATGGCCGGCGCGGACCATCCGATGGAAGCGCACAAGGTGGACAGCCGCGGAATCTTTGCGCGTGGCCCTTCGGCGGATGCGAAGGAGGGCGTCGCGTCATTTCTGGAGAAACGTCCGGCAAAATTCCCGGACAAGATTTCCAAGGACATGCCCGCGTACTTTCCGTGGTGGCGGGAGCGCAAGTACAGCTAAGGCGTCCAAGGTTTGCGGCGGATGACGACGCGGACTTCGCCGGGGTGCTCGACCTTGACGATGGCGCGCTGGTCGTCGAGGTCCAGCTCGGCGGTGCCGTTGCCGCCGGACACCTCGATCACGCATCCGCGCGGGTATTGAATGCGCGGCACGAAGATCTCGGTCGAGCGGGCAGCGGAAGGATCGCATTCGAACATGAACTCGAAAGTGCCGCTGATACGATCGAATTTCATCGTGCGCGCAATACCCTGTGTGGCCCGCGCGTAAGGCCTAACGAAGCCGGCGAGCGCGCGGCCGCCGCTATTGATGTCCGCCGGATCGGTCTGCTGGTCGCGCGAGAAGATACTCAGATCCTCCTGATTCCACCCGTCGCCAATAGCCAGATCGTTGCTATTGGATGCCGTATAGTTCCATTGCGTACTATTGATGAGCAGAGTATCGAGTGCATTATACATTAGATCGAGCGCGATGATGTGGGCAGTCCATGGCGCATCGCTGCGATCGCCGGCGTGAAAGGCACGGTACGCGCCGGCGCCGTTCAAATCGAAGTGAATTCCAAATTCGCCGATGAGGGTGGGCGCGCCGCCATTCACCGTTTCCGACATCCCGGCCATCTTGCCGAGCTCGCGTTCGTAGCGCGCCTGGATCTGTTCGCTGGCGGTCGCAATTTCGCCGGTCAGCACGTCGAGGCTGAAATTCGGGCTAAACATCTTGGTGACGGCCAGGACCACGTCGTACCAGTGACCGGCGTTGACGCTGTTTGGGGGAGTCTCGGCGGGGAATCCCGGTCCGAGAAAACCCGAGAGCGGATCGAGCTCGGCGAACAGGATCCAATCGGGATTAATTTGGCGAATATTTTCGGCGACGCGCGCGAAAAATGGTCCCATGTAGTCTTCGATGAAGTTGACCTTGCGATCGCCGACGCGTTGGAAAAAGTCGTCGCGCAAAACGTCGAAACTGCCGTCGTCATTGAGCCGCCATGCGCCTGCATCCTGGAACGGATCGCTTTGGCCGCTGGTCCAGATCGAGATGCGCTCGGGATTGATTGTCCGATCTTGTTTGTGGACCACCGGGTTCGGTTTCGCTGTCGGGTCGAACTCGAGCACCGGTATCGAGCGCGTAACTCCATGCGACACCAGCAAGCCGTCGAGCGGCGACCACGCTAGGCCCGGCATCGCACGGTCGGGGTTGGTATCGCTTGGCCCGAGATGGCGATAGGTGAGTGACTGTCCGATCCATCCCGGGACCGGTTCGTTGAGCGAGTCAAAACCGATCACGTTGGGCAAATCGCGGATGCGCCGCGCGATCTCGCGCTGCGCTCCCAGGTAATGCTCGAGCATGTAGTCCTGCACGTTGACGCCGTCGATAGTCAGTCCGGGGGCGAAGTCGCGGCCGGCGAAAAACAAGGTCCACATGATGCCGTTGGCGGGACGGCGCTCATTCTGCACCCAGCTCATGGTCGGGTAGCGATCCTCCTGGCGGCCGCCGCGCGCATAGTCATATAGATGTTGCATTACATGAGCGCATCCCGACTCGGCGAGCCGGCGATAGTCAATTCCAACTTTCTCGAATAGCCAGCAGGGCGCGCCGTCGCCACCGGTCATTCGGCTCCAGACATCCTGGTGAAAATCCACGAATACGTAGAAGCCGTAGTCACCGGCGAGCCGGCACAACTCGGCGAAGTAGTCGAGGTACGCGACGTCGTAGTCGCGCGGGCCGCGATGCTCGACGGCTTCCCAGGTGGTCAACAAGCGCAGGCAATTGAAACCCCACGCGCGCAGGCGCGAGAAATGTTCGCCGGCTTCGCCAATCGGAAACGGACGGCCGATGAAGGAGGCCTCGCGATGGTTGGCAAAGTCGGAGGGAAAATTCGTGCCGCCGTCGGGGTAGGGGACCTTGCAATCACCGCCCAGATTGACGCCGCGCAAAATAACCCGGCGCCCGTGTTCGTCGAGGAACCATCGTCCTTCGATGTGCAGCCGCGACAGGCCAGTTTTTGACATTCGATTCACTCCGTGGTGCGAGGGTGACGCAATGTCCGCTCGCCCGTCAAGCTGCACAAGCATATGGCCGCGAGTTGGCAAGAGAGCGAGATAATTCCGAGCCTGTTCGTCTCCAGCGCCGGCGGTCTTCGATGATCGGCCGCTGGCTCTTTAGGTGTTTGCGATCAATTGACTATTTGGCGACGACGGCTCACGCTGGCGGCGTAACGTTGACTTAAGGCTCATGGCCAATTTTCTCAACAGCGCGCGCGAGTACTTGGAAACCGCGCTCAGGCATGTAAGGTCGGCGATTCATCCCTTGAGGCCATGGATTGCGCGCGCCCGGGGGTTGGGCCGTTCGCGCCGGGCGCGGAAAATCGCGGTGATCGTTGTCGCGGTCGTGCTGTTTGCGGGCCTGACTACTTACTTCGCGGTTCCGCCGGTGTTGCGGCACGTCCTGACCGGCCCCGTCGCGGGCAGCATCCATCGCCAAGTGAGCGTGGGCAAAATCCGATTCAACCTTTATGCGCTGAGGCTCGACGTGGACCAGCTGCACGTTGGCGAGCGCGACAGTCCGCAACCGTTCGTCGATATCGGGCATCTGAGAGTGAAGGTTTCGTGGACGTCGATTTTCAGATTTGCGCCGGTAGTCGGCGAAGTCGTGGTCGAGCGGCCGGCGATACATATCGTTCGGGAGTCGCAGCAGCACTTCAACTTTTCCGATCTGCTTGAGAGCGCGCCGACGCCGGAAAAATCGAAACCCGCTGCGCCGAGCGCGCCGATGCGATTCGCGGTTTCGAATATTCAACTGCGCGATGGCGAAGTGACATTCGACGATCAGCTGCTCGGCAAGCAACACAAGGTCGAGAAGATTCAGATCAACGTGCCGTTTATCGCGAACCTCCCCTCCGACGTGGACGCGTCCGTCGAACCGCTGCTGCAGATGGTGATCGATGGCAGCCCGATCCGGATTGCCGGCGTGGCCAAACCGTTCGGGGCGACACGCGATTCGGTAATTGACCTGAAACTGCATCGGCTCAACCTGCCGCTTTACGTCAGCTACGCGCCGATGAAGCTGCCGGTGAAAATTCCCGATGGGAAGCTCTCGGCGGATGTGTACGTGCATTTCGTGCAGGCGGAATCGCTGCCGCTGATTCGTTTGAACGGCACGGTAGCGCTGGATCAGCTCGACGTTCGCGACACGGCGGATGCGCCGATCGCCGCACTCAAACACGCCGAGGTGAAGCTGACTGACGTCGAGCCGCTGGGCGCGGTGTTCTCTCTGCGATCTATCTGGATCGATGGACTGCTCGCGCATGTCAGGCTCAACCCCGACGGAACCAACAATCTCACGTCGATAGCGAGCGGCAATGCGGCGCCGGCGAGTCCTCCAGCGCAAGCGGCGCCGGCGGGCAACGTGACGCAGGCGGCGGCGCCAGTTGCGGAAAAATCCACGGCGAAATCGCCAACCGATTTTTCGGTGGACTCGTTCGATCTCACGAACAGCGCGGTGGAGGTCCAGGATAACAGCGGCGCAAAGCCGGCGGCGGTGGCGGTCGATGCGCTCGGAGTCGGGCTTAAGAATTTTCGGACGATAGGCGGAGTGCCCGCGTCCGTCACTGTTAACGGTAAGATTCGCAGCGGCGGCACGATCGCGCTCAAAGGCGCGCTCGATCTGGCGGATTCGCAGGTTACGACGGAGGTGTCGATCGATCAGATCGACTTGCCGGCGCTGCAGCCGTTCGCGCAGTCGGTTCTTGCGGCCACGATCGCGTCGGGCAAGCTGAGCGCGAAGGCCAACGTACAGACGCATTTCGCGAGCGATCATTTCAACGTGCACGCGGAGCCGGCGACCGTCGCAATCGAAAATTTCGAGATGGATATGCCGCGCGAACGCGAAAAACCGGTGCTGTGGAAAAGTCTGAGCGTTGCGATTGGACAGTTCGACCTGGCGGCGCATCAGGCGACGGTCAGCGAGGTGCGCAGTAACGGGATGCATCTGTTCGTTCGCCGCGAGCGCGGCGGGAAATTGAGTCTCGCCTCGCTGATGCGTGGCGCGCCGGCGCCGCCGCCACGCAGCAAGCGCGCGACCGCGCGCGAAACGACGCGAATGCCGCGCGAGACCAGGCGAATGCCCCGCAAGCCGGTGCAGGCTGCGGCGCCGCCGTCGCAGAGTTGGCAATATCAGATCGCGTCGGTCGCGATGGAACAGACCGATGTCACCTTCGAGGACGACAATGCGCCGCAACCGGTCAAGGCGGCCGTAGCACCGCTGAATCTGCATCTGAAAAATGTGTCGAGCGACTTCAGCAAACCTTTTGCAGTCGATGTTGACGGCACGCTGAATCGCAAGGGCACTTTCAAAGTCACCGGCACCGCCGCGATCGCGCCGCTGAAGGCCGATCTGCGCGTCGCAACAAAGCGCCTGGACCTGGCATTTGCGGATCCATACGTGAGCAGCAGTATGAACGCGACGATCACCAGCGCGAACCTGACGATGGACGGCGCGGTTGGCCTGGAGCAGGCGCGCAACGATTTTCTGGTCAGCTATCGCGGCGACGCATCGCTCGGCAGCGTGCGGATGCTCGACAAGCTGACCAACGCTCTCTTTTTCAGAATGAACGCGCTCAACGCGAGTAAAATTGATTTCGCTCTCGGAAAAGGTCCGCCCAAGGTGCATGTCGGCGAGTTGGCGCTGTCGAATTTCTATTCGCGCATCATCCTGAACAGCACCGGCAAGTTGAATCTGAAGGACATCACTGCGAGCCCGCAAGAAGCGCCTACGTCGCTGACGCGAGCCACCGGAGCACCGGGCTCGAAGGGTGCGGTTCCAGTTGCGCCGACATCGACGCCGACTCCGGCTGCCGCGCCGAGTCCGGCAGCTGCGACGGCTCCTGGAGCGGCTCCGGCGGCATCGCCGAGTCCTGCAGAGCCTTACGCGGGGCAGCCGATGAACGCCGACATCGAGTTGAACAAGATCACGCTCAAGGGCGGCAAGGTCGATTACACGGACAACTTTATCAAGCCCAACTACACGGCGAACCTGACCGACATGGAGGGCAAGGTCGGCGCGTTCGGAACAAAGTCCACATCGCCGGCGGACGTTTCACTCGACGGGAAAATCAACGGGAGCGCGCCGATCAACATCGATGGGTCGATAAGCCCGCTCGCGCCGACTGCGTTTGTTGATATCAAGGCGAAGGCAAACGGTATCGAACTGACGGGCCTCACTCCGTACTCGACCAAATACACCGGCTATCCGATCGTCAAAGGCACGCTGACGGTTGATGTTCATTATCTGCTGGACCAGGGAAAGCTGACGGCCGACAACCATATTTTCATCGATCAACTGACGTTCGGCGATCACGTTGAGAGCCCGGATGCGACGAATCTGCCGATTCGATTCGCTATCTCACTGCTCAAGAATTCGAAGGGACAAATCGACCTGCGAGTGCCCGTGTCGGGGTCGCTCTCCGATCCGCAATTCAGCATCGGCAGCGTCATCCTGAGCGCGTTCATGAACCTTATCGTCAAGGCCGTGACTTCCCCATTCACGCTGATAGCGGCGGCGTTCGGCGGCAGCGGCGCGCAGCAAGATCTCGGCTATATAGAGTTCGCGCCGGGCTACGCGACGCTGACGCCGGATAGTCAGAAGAAACTGGATACCGTCGCGACGGCGTTGGCGGATCGAACTGCCTTGAAGCTCAACATTTCGGGGCGTGTCGATCCGGCATTCGACAAGGATGGCTGCCGCGAAGCCTCACTGGAGCACAGCATCGAGGTGCTCAGACGCAAGGACCAGGGAGACAGCGCGGACGCGAATACCAAAGCCGCCGCGCTGTCGACGGCGGACTACAACAAGTATCTGGCGCGAGTTTATAGCGCGGGAAAATTTCAGAAGCCGCGCGACTTCATCGGGTTGGCAAAGACAGAGCCGCCGGACGAGATGAAGAAGCTAATCCTCGCCAACACTCCCGTGAGCGATCAGGATCTTCAGCATCTGGCGCAAGCGCGCGCAAATGCGGTGCGCGCGTATCTGAGTACGAAACAAGTGGATGCGGCCCGGATGTTCGTGATCGCGCCGAAGCTGGACGCCGCCGGAATCAAGGATCAGGGCAAGACGACGCGCGTCGATCTATCACTGGAGTGATGCGCGCCGCAGTGCTAGAGCGAGCCGAAAATGCGATCGGGGATCGCGTCCCAGGCGCGGCGCTCCTGGTCGCGAGGCGCATCCTCGAGTTTGGTGTTCGCGCCGAAGACCATCGTTGGCCGGCGCGCCTCGGTATAACCCGTCCAGGTACCGGCACTCGCGCAGCCTGGATCGCCTGATCGTGCGAATGCCAGCCATGCGTCCTGCATCTGGACTGCCAGCTTTTCCGCGGCCGGGCCGGTGCCTGCGAATGCGGTCATCCCGGGCAAGTGATTGGTGCCGAAGACGAAGCCAAGCTCGAGGGCGTGGCAGCATCCCAGCGCGCCGTGCATCGCGGGCGACGGCCACGTGAAGAGATAACTGAAAACGCGCGGATCGTGGCGTCCCTGCACTTGCGCGAGGCGCACGCCGGGGATGCGGAAAACTCGGTCAGTCTCGATTGCGGTGAACAGTTCGGCCGGCGTCACGGGCTCGCCACGCGCGGCTCGCGCCTTTTCGTAAGCATCGATGAGGGCATCGGCTGCCGGAGCCGTCAAGTGCCTGCTGATACGCTTGCCCAGGCCGGCGCGGTCGAGCTTGTGCAATGAAGGATCCATCAAGGAGAACAATTTCCACTCTTCGAGCATGGAACCGACCATCACGGCCACGCCCGACGCCGAGCCGTCTGCCACCATCTCGATCGCGGCGCGCGGCGCCAGAGTACCGTCAGCTACCGGCTGATACGCCATCCCGAGTTCGGGATCGGGCGTTATGCCGTCGTCGAGGAGAGTGCCGGTGAGCAATTGCGCAGGCGTCAACGCGCGGATTGCGGCGGCGTCGCCGGGATGCACCCCGAGCTTCGACAAGACTCTCTCCGCCGTGCGATTCGCGCGCGCGACGGGAGCGCCGGTGTGGCTCGCGCCACTTTGCGCTATCGCTTTGTGGAACAGGCCGCGCGCAGAGGGCATCGCCAGGATAGTTCCGACGCTCATGCCGCCGGCTGATTCACCGAAGATGGTGACGTTGCCGGGGTCGCCGCCGAACTCGGCGATATTGTCGCGGACCCACTGGAGCGCCGCGACTTGATCGAGAATTCCTTCGTTGCCGGTCGCCGGAATCTTGCCGTTGGTCACGTCGGCCAGGCGGAGGAAGCCCAGCGGGCCGAGGCGATAGTTGACCGTGACGACGACCACGTCGCCGCGCCGTGCGAGAACCGAACCGTCGTAAAGAGGCTGCGAGCTGGAGCCGATACTGAAGGCGCCGCCGTGAATCCAGACCATCACGGGCCGGCGCTTGCCATCGGGCGCGGGAGTCCAGACGTTGAGGTAAAGGCAATCCTCGGATTGTTCGCCATCAACCACGATCGCGGAAAGCGCGCTAAGCATCACTGCGTTCTGATGAGCCACCGCGCCAAAGCGACGCGCGTCGCGCAGCCCTGTCCACGACTCGGCCTTCTCGGGCGCGAGCCATCGGCGCGCACCAGCGGGCGGAGCCGCAAACGGCACTCCTTTGAAGACGAATAGTCCGCCCTGGTCGTCACCTTCGAGCTTGCCTTGATGGATCGAAACAGTCGCGCTCATGTGGATGAACCTCGATACGAGAATTGCGGGGATTCTCGCAGAATCCGTGTGCAGCTCACAAACCCATCATAGCGTGTAATGCACGTTGGTGAGTTGCTCGGACACTTCCCAAAGCCGGGCCGCGGCCGCGGTGTCGCGAGCAGCCGCACTACAACCGACTTTGACCGGATGTCCCCACATCTCGCCGATACCGTCAGGGCCGATGTAGTCGCCGCCGTGGACCTCGGGCGCAACTGCCGCATACTCGGTAGGCAGCGCGCCCATCGCGGCGCTTTGCGCGAACAGGCTGTTGCCGACTGAGAAAAGAGATTCCATCATCGACGATCCCGACATCCGCGGTCCCGCGGCTTGCAGATTGGTCGCCGCATAGCCGGGATGGCACGCGACGCTGAGCAGTTTTGCGCCGGATGCGTCGGCTCGCCGCTGCAACTCGAAGGTGAACAGCAAGTTGGCGAGCTTGCTCTGCCCGTAAGCCATCCACTTGCGGTAGCCCTTCTGCCATTGCAGATCGTCGAATCGAATTTTGCCCATGCGATGCGCGCCACTGGCGACGTTGACGACCCTTGCGCCTTCGGTGGCGAGCAACCGATCGAGCAGCAAGCCGGTCAACGCGAAATGCCCCAGGTGATTGGTGCCGAATTGCATCTCGAAGCCGTCCACCGTGAGGCGGTACGGGATCGCCATGACGCCGGCGTTGTTGCAGAGCACGTGCAGCGCGGGATGCCCCCGATGGAACGCGTCGGCGAAGCCGCGCACCGACGCCAGGTTCGAGAGGTCGAGTTCCATCGCCTCGACCCTGGCGCCGGGCGATGATGCGGAGATCTGAGCGGCTGCCGTTCGAGCCTTCTCCGGGTCGCGACAGGCAATGATGACATCCGCCCGCTTGCGCGCGAACTCCAGCGCGGCTTCATAGCCGATGCCGCTGTTGCCGCCGGTTACGACGATCGTCTTCCCGGAAAGATCCGGCATGTCATCGGCGGTCCACTTCTTTTTTTCGGGCATAGCGCGCGTTCCTCCCAGTCGGCTGCACGAAGGCTATCACGGGATATGTCCTTGGTCACGATGGAGAAACATCGCCCCCCCCGCCCCGCCCCCGCCGCAAAAGCGCATTCACTAATTGAATGTGAAACCCACCGTGGGTTTCACACTTCCTTGGGCAGGGGTGACCCCTGCACCCACCGTTAATCGCTAAGTCGCGAGGCCGCGCCTTAGCTCTCAGGTTCATGGCGTGAGAGCGAGATCCGTCCCAACGGGCAGGGGTGGCCCCTGGCCGTGGCGACGGCAGCGCAGTATTAGGCCATTGGCAGGGGCCGCGCGCGACAACGGAGCGCGGCCTTAATACTGGGTGCAGGGGTCACCCCTGCGGTTTCACATTCAATTAAGTGAACGTGCCTTTAAGCGCTGCGAGCGCCGCGATCTGCGACATATCCACGCACTCTTCCAGCGCGTCGGCGATTCGATCGAAGGCCGTGCGCCGATTGGCGTCCGCGTCATCCTGCGCGGCGGATTTAAGCGCGGCGAGTCCTTTCGAAGTCCGTATCTCGTCGAGAAAGCTTCGTCGAAAGCCGGCGGAATCAAACATTCCGTGAATCGAAGTGCCGATCACTCGTCCATCGTCTGAGCGGACACCCTCAAGTTCGTTCACCGCGTTGGAGTCCCTGTGCGTCAATCTGAACAGTGCCTGGGAAGCCGCGACGGCGGTGATACGCCCGGAGTGAATCTCGTAACCGGAAACGGGCAGCTTTGTCGGGATATGAATTGCTCGGATTCGATCGGTGATTTTTTCGGCCTGAAAGGTGGTTTCTATTTCGAGCAATCCCAACCCAATCGTTTCAACCGTATCGCTCTCGACCCGGTCGGCGTCGATGACGCGCCGTCCAAGCATCTGGTACCCTCCGCAGATTCCAAGCACCCATCCACCCGCGCGACGGTGCCGCACGAGGAAGTTCTCCCAGCCGGATGCGCGCAGCCATTTCAGATCGGCGACGGTGTTCTTGCTCCCCGGAATGATCAGAACGTCAAGGCGTGGCGCCATGCCTGGATCGCTCAAGTAGTGAACGGCGACATCCGGTTCATCCTCGAGCGCTTCGAAATCCGTATAGTTCGAGATGCTCGGGATGTGTATCACTCCGATAGTCAATGGCTTGTCGCCGGGACGCGTCGCGATCCCGTCCAGCATGGCGGCATCCTCTTGCGGTAATCCCAGCCTGTGCTGCCACGGCATCACTCCGATTACCGGGATACCGGTGCGTTGCTCGAGAAAGCGAAGGCCGGGTTCCAGCAGCTCTTTATCGCCGCGGAACTTGTTGATCAGCACTCCCTTGAGGCGACGCCGATGCTCCGGCGCGAGCAGCTCGACTGTGCCGACGATCGAGGCAAAGACTCCGCCCTTGTCGATATCCGCGACCAGCAGGACGGGCGCGTCGGCCAGTTCGGCGATTTCCCAGTTGACGATGTCGCGATGGCGCAGATTGATCTCCGCCGCGCTGCCCGCGCCTTCGATAACAATCAGCTCAAAATCCCGCGCAAGGTTGTTATAGCTACTGACTATCTCAGGCCATGCCTCAGTACGATACCGCTCATAGTCATTTACGCCCATCTGAAACCGCGCCCGGCCCCGAATCACTACTTGGCAAACCATGCCGGGGCCCGTTTTCAACAGCACGGGATTCATGTCGGGGCTCGGTTCGAGCCCGCACGCTTGGGCCTGCACGGCCTGCGCGCGTCCGATCTCGCCGCCACCGGGGCAAACCGCCGCGTTGTTCGACATGTTTTGCGATTTGAAGGGCGCTACCCGGACGCCGGCGCGCGCGAACGCACGGCACAGCGCGGTGACAACCACGCTCTTGCCGACGTCCGACGCCGTGCCCATTACCATCAAGCTCCTGGCGCTCAAAACCCGATTCCTTTTGAAGCGACGCTCACGGAAGCCATAGCATCCGCGATGCTATACACTGTTTCAATACAGCTCCGGTTCGTGGCGACCGGGCGCAGCCGGCCTGCTGATCGAACGCAACGGGCGGAAATGGAAGAAGACAGAATATGACATCTCTGCATGAAGTATTGAAACGGGCGGAAGCGGACAAAGTTGCCGTCGGTCACTTTAATTTTTCGGACCTGGCCGCATTCAACGCGATCGTTGCCGCCGCGCGCGACAAGCGACTACCCGTGATGGTGGGTCTATCCGAGGGCGAGCGCGAGTTCACCGGCGTCCGACAGGCCGCCGCGTTGGTGAAGGCGGTTCGCGACGAATACGACTATCCGATTTTTCTGAACGCGGACCACACTCACTCGATCGCCAAAGCTGAGGTGGCGGCGAAAGCGGGATTCGACGAAATCAGCTTCGACGGGTCGGCGCTCCCCTTCGAGGAAAACATCGCCCAGACGAAGAAAGCGATCGAGGCGATCAAATCGATCAACCCTGCGATTCTTGTTGAGGGCGAGATCGGTTGGATCGGCGCGTCGTCGGCCGTGCTCGACAAGATTCCGGAGGGTGTCGGCGTTTTGACCACGCCGCAGGAGGCGAAGCAATTCGTCGATGCTACTTTAGTTGACGTGTTGGCCCCGGCGGTCGGCAACATGCACGGAATGCTCGCGAGCATGGTTCACGGCGACGTGCAGAAACGGCTGAATATCGAGAGGATCGCGGAGATCAAAGCCGCGGTCCGGATTTTCATGACATTGCACGGCGGGTCGGGCACCAACGACGGCGATTTCAAGAGGGCGATCAAGTCCGGCATGACTATAGTCCACGTCAACACCGAACTGCGGCTGGCATGGCGGAGGGGAGTCGAAGCAGGGCTGGCAGCGGAGCCGAACGAGGTGGCGCCCTACAAGATCCTGGCGGCTGCGGTCGAAGCTGTGAAAGAAGTGGTTAGCTCGCGGCTCGAGCTATTCAGTTCAAGGTAACGGCCTAATCACTGTTTGTCCGTCGGTAGATTGACAAATACCGCGGCCGTAACGACCGTAGTCCATAGACCGTCGCGATCGCCGATTGCGGATTGCGTGATGTTTCGCGTCTGAACGATTTTATCGGACAGCTTCCATACGTCCTTGCGTTCGTCGTAACTGACGTTGGGATCGAAGTCCACGCCGAGCGCGGTCGCGAGCATCGTGGCGGCGAGATCTTCGGCGTAGTCGCCAGCCTTCTCGTCGGTCTGCCCGAAACTCTTGTGCTCGGACAGATAGCCGTATTGATCCTTGTCGGCGGGAATTGCGAGGCCGACCGACGAGGCCATCAAGCGATGCGGTTCGTCGGTGGAGTTGTCGTACATGACGGTATAAACGATCTGGCCGGGCGTCAGGGTCTTCAGTCCGTCCTGGATGGAGACGACTTTGCAGCCGGGAGGGAAAATTGAGCTGACTCGAACGAGATTGAACTCGGCGATCCGCGCGTCGCGAAGCGCGAGCTCGAAGGAGGTGAGTCTCTCGCGGTGCCTGCCGACGCCCTTGGTCAGAAAAATACCTTTGCCTATTGGACCCATCTACTTTTGTCCCTCAATTCAATTTCTTCATTTACATAGAGCAAGCGCAAGCATTTTGCGAGGTTGCGCGGCGATGATTTACTCGTGAACAATGTTCGGTGAAGCAGTAAGATGATGGCTCATAAAATTTCGCCGAGGTGAATCGTGATCGAGACGAATCCATTTGGAAATACGGGTCATCAGAGCACGCGGGTTATCTTCGGCGCCGCCGCGTTTATGGGCGGGATGAAGCAGGACAAGGCCGACCAGGTGCTCGAGGTGCTGCTCGAATACGGCATCAATCACATCGATACGGCGGCGTCGTACGGCGATTCGGAATTGCGGATCGGTCCGTGGATGCGGGAGCATCGCAAGCGGTTTTTTCTCGCCACCAAGACCGCCGAGCGCACGTATGAAGGCGCGCGGGCGAGCCTCCATCGATCGCTGGAGAGGCTGCGGGTCGATCAGGTTGACCTGATCCAGATGCACAACCTGGTCGCGGAAAATGAATGGGGGACGGCGCTGGGAGCGCACGGCGCGCTCGAAGCGCTGGTGGAAGCGCGCACGCAGGGGCTGGTGCGGTTCATCGGAGTTACCGGTCACGGCTCGCAGGTTGCCGCGATGCATCGCCGCAGCCTGGAGCGATTCGCGTTCGACTCGGTGTTGTTCCCATACAATTTTACAATGCTGGAAATCGGACAGTATGCCGCCGACGTCGAGGCGCTTCTGAAAGTTTGCCGTGAGCGCGGCGTGGCGACGCAGACGATCAAGTCAGTTGCGCGGCGCCGATGGCAAAATGGCGGCGGCCCGAAATTCAGCTGGTACGAGCCGCTTCGCGATCGCGACGCGATCCGCAGGAGCGTCCACTTCGTGCTGAGCCGGCCGGGGTTGTTCCTGAATACGTCGAGCGACGCGACCCTGCTGCGCGATATTCTGGATGCGGCCAGCGCGAAAGCGACGGCGCCGGCGCGCGCCGAGATGGAAGCCGACGTGGCGCGCTACGCCATGGAGCCGCTGTTCATTCCCGGGGTGTCGGACACGATCTAGGCATCAACCAGCTCTTTTGCCTGGCACGTTCAGAGAGGGTCGGTGATCTCGCCAAGCATTTTGGTCAGCGCAAGGTTTTGCGAATAATCAACCTGGCAAACCACGAGCGACACGGAATCACCCGCAAGTGCGCGCTGCAGTGTCGGCAGGAGTTCGGCGGCCGCATCGACGCGGAATCCCTTCACGCCCAGGCTCTCGGCGTAGGCCACAAAATCGGGGTTGGTGAAGTCGCAATTGGAGTCACGCCCGAGCTCCAAACGCATCTTCCACTTGATCAGCCCATACGCGCCATCCTCCCATACAAGCACGACAAACGGGATCTTCTCGCGCACCGCAGTTTCCAGCTCTTGCGAATTCATCAAGAAACCACCATCTCCGGTCACCGCGAGCACCTTGCGGTCCGGGTACGCGAGCTTGGCTGCGATGGCGCCGGGGACCGCAAAGCCCATGGTAGCGAGTCCGTTCGAGATCAGGCACGTGTTTGCGGCGTAGGTCGGGTAGAGGCGCGCCATCCACATTTTCACCGCACCTGTATCTACCAGCACGATATCCTGTCGGCCCATCGCGTGGCGGATATCCGCTACCAGCCGACGCGGCCTTACCGGGAACGAATTATCGGTCGCACCGCGGTTAATCTCGTTGCGCAACAGCGAGCGGATCCTGGCGACGGCCGCGGATGCGCCGCTCGACTTCTCGCACGCACTGGCGAGCGCGTCGAGGGACTGCGAGATGTTTCCCTCAATTCCGACCGCAACGTGGTAGTGAGCATCGACCTCGGCGGGATAGCGATGAATGTGAATAATCTTCTTACGGGCATCGGGATTGAACTTCTCGGGCGCGTACTCCTGCAGGTCGTAACCCACGCAGATGATTACATCGGCACGGTCGAAGCCGAAATTTACATAGTCGTGGCTCATGAAGCCGAGCGCGCCCAAGGCGTTAGGATGATCGTCGGGAAACACGCCTTTTCCCATGAAGGTGGTGGTCACCGGAACGCTGAGCCTTTCCGCGAATCGCACAAGGGCATCGCCGGCATCGTTGCGCGCCGCCCCGTGCCCGGCAAGTACGATCGGCGCTTTGGCGCCCTTCAGCACCTCCGCCGCGCGCCTGATTTGGCCCGCCGACGGAGCCGTATCATACACAACGTTGACCGGGAGCGGCGCGGCGTCACGACGGATCGGAAGCTTCTCGACATCCTCCGGCACGGCCAGGTAGACAGCGCCGGGCCGCTCAGTCTGCGCGAGCTTGAAGGCCTTGCGGACCATCTCTGGAATTGCTTCGGATCTTAATACGATCTCGGCCCATTTGGTCACCGGACGGAACATCGTCACCAGGTCCACGCTCTGATGTGACTCCTTGTAGATTCGGGACAGAGCGACTTGCGCCGAAATCGCCACCAGCGGAGCGCTGTCGGTTTGCGCGTCGGCGACACCGAGTAACAGGTTGATCGCGCCCGGTCCGAGCGTCGCGATGCACACGCCCGCGCGGCCGGTCAGGCGCCCATACATGTCTGCCATAAACGCGGCGCCTTGCTCATGACGTACCAGGATGAAGCGAATCGACGAAGAGTTCAGTGCGTCGACGAAGTAGATGTTCTCTTCGCCGGGGATGCCAAACACATATTTCACGCCCTCATTCTCGAGGCATCGCACAAGCAAGTGGGCCGCATTCAAGCTGTTGTCTTTCGCCATGCGGCTTTCTCCTGGCCGGCTCGCAGCTCGCGCTGACAAGAGCCTCTCATCGAGCTATTGAGCGAGAGTTGAAGAGGGCCGCTTTTGTCCTCACCACTGGCCGTCCTCCAGCGCACCGTCCCAATTGCGTTCAAACCAGCATGAGTAAAGGCTTCTCGAACTCTCTATCAAATTAGTATTTCACGGAGACAACGGAAATCCGGGCTAAAGCTTCTCGACCGAAGCAAACGCGCGCTTTGCGGCGGCGACGAATGCCCGCACGCGAGCCGGATCCTTTTTCCCGCGATGGCCGGGAACGTCAGTGTGCGTAAAGGAATCGACGCCCCAGGGCCTGACGGTGGCGATCGCATCGGCGACGTTGTCGGCGGAAAGTCCGCCCGCGAGGATCACCGGGATGCGCGAGCGCTCTACGACGGTGCGGCTAATCGACCAATCGTGAGTCTCGCCGGTTGCGCCGGCAAACGGCCGACCCTTGGCGCCTGAATCCAGCATCAGGTAATCGACGCAGTCCTGATGTGCGTCGGCCTCGGTGAGCGTTTCGCCGGCGCGCACGGCAATCGCGCGCAGGAGCATGACGGGCGCGATGCGGCTGCGAATCCAGGCGCAGTCTTCGGGCTCGATCTCGCGCGCCGCCACGTGCAGGATGTCGGGCCGCACCGCGTCAACCATCGCGCAAATCTCGTCTCGATCATCGGACAGCGACAGCGCTACACCGCGCGAGCGGGGGCGGATCGCCGCAAGAATCGAGCGCGCCAATTCCGCGCCGATTGCTTCGGGTACGACACCCGGCTCGGCAATGACGAGGCCAATCAGATCGGCGCCGGCGTCGGCGGTTGCAACCGCGTCCGATACAGACGTCATGCTGTAAATCTGGACGACCATCAGCTCGCTCAGAAGTTGCGGCGGTAGGTCACGTAGTTCGCGCACACCTTGGCGCCCAGCTTTTCCGCGGTGCGGCGCGACGGCCAGTTGTCGTCGAGCACGAGCGTGTAGCTGAGAAACTTCGAGCCCTGGCGGATCAGGTGCAGGTACGAATACGAGGCCATCGCGAGGTTTACACCGCGGCCACGCGCATTCTCAAGCACGCCGATGCCGAGAATGTTGAGCTTCTCGTTATCGGCGAGCTTGCGGCCGGGATTGAGAATAGCGCCTTCCGGATTCGGGGGAGTAACCATCAGAACGCCGACCGGCTGCCCATCGCGATACGCAATCACCGAGGTCTCGAGGGCGCCGGACATCCCGAAGAAGTCGAACAGGAATGCGAGTTCGTCGGTGCTCAAGGGAGTCACGCCCCAATGACGCGCGAAGGCGGTGTTCCAGGTGTGCTCGAAATCGCGGATTCGGCGCGCGGCAGGCAGATCCTTCAGCGCGACGATTTCGAAACCGCCGCGGCGGCTCGCTTCGAGTGCGCTTTCATAGCGCGCGACCAGTTCCTGCGTCACCTCAATCTTATAGTCAACCCATCCGCGCTCGGTTTCGAATCCCGCGTCCTTGAGTAACGAGTGATAGTAGGCGGGATTCTGGCGCGCGAAGTCTGGCGGCAGGGTTTCGTAGTCGTCGATCACGAACGGAAATTCGAGCAATCCGCAGCCGGCTCGCGCCGCCGTCGCGCCATTCGCCTTCATCCACGCGGACGCCGCGTCCATCAACAGTTTGACGGCGTCGCGCGTACCGGGCATCGCCTCGAACATCACGATATGCCCGAGCGTTTCGTGCCAGTGGTGTTGATAGTGGCCGTCGATTATCGCGACGGCGCGCGCAACTATGTCGCCATCGACGCGGGCGGCGAACGGCCGGATCTTGCGCCCTTCGCCGAACGGCCTCTCGCCCATCAGGATCGGCAACTGCACCGGAACCATCGCGGGCCATCGCGCGCTGCGGTATTCGTAAACCCGATGTTGAAAAAGAATGAGCTCGGTGAGGGCTTCTTCGCCCGAAGGCGATTCGATTTTGACTGACAACTAGAGACCCTCCCAACGCGCTGACAAATCGAGCGCTTCCATTCATGTTGCCGGACAGCACGCCGGCGCGATGTCGCCTTGTTTCTGATCTCTGCGTGCGCTAACCACTACGCAGGGGCGAGCGTAGCGCCGTGCGAGTGAAAACGTCAAACAATCGCGGGCCAATGGCGTCCCCCAGGAGCGGCTGAGCGTCATGGTCGAAAAAACGATCGAGCTCACGGGTATCTCGGCCACCTCGGTCGAAGAGGCCGTGCAATTGGCAATCTCGCGCGCAGGCGTCACGATCGAAGGCATCCACAGCGCTCATGTCGAGGACATCGCCGCAATGGTCGAGGCCAATCGAGTGGTGCGATGGAAGGTTCGAGTCAAAGTGACTTTCCAGGTGAAAGACGAGCTGCACGAGTGAGTAGCTCGCGCGAGTATCCGGATTGCACTCGTGAGGGTTGATCCGGTGACCTCCGGCCACGAAGGAAGGCGGCGGAGCGCAAGGACTTACCGGTCATGCGCAACCTGCCGCTGAGAGTGATCGATGGCGACGAAAATAGTTGAGGTTCATCCGGGTATCTACGAGGTCTTTCTGCCGCTGCCGATGCGGCCGACAATCATCAACGTTTATTTGCTCGACTGTCACGGCGCATGGGCGCTTGTCGATACTGGGATGAACTCGCCCGAAAGCATCGCCGCACTCGAGGAAGCGGTGGCGGAAGTCGGGATCAAGATCGAGGATCTCGATGCGATCATCGCCACGCATCACCATATCGATCACTTCGGCGCGTCGGGCGAGATTCGCCGCCGCAGTCACGCCACGACGCACATTCATCGCCTCGAAGCCGAGCGCGCCGGCAGGATGATCGAGTTCGGAAAGATGAGCCCTCACGATCGGCCCGAGTCGCGCGCGTTTTTCATGCGCCACGGATTTCCGATCGAACAATTAGCGCCGACCGGGATGCGCCCGACGTGGATGGGGACGTCGATGTACGGGCCGGTCACGCAACCCGACAGGTTCATCGACGATCATGACGTAATCAAAATCGGCGACCGCGAACTCGAAGTGATCTGGACGCCAGGCCATTCCCCGGGTCACAATGTGCTTTACCTGCGCAAAGAGAAGGTGATGATCGTGGGCGATCATCTGTTGCCCAAAATTACTCCACACGTGGGTATCTATCCGGACGCGGAGGGAACCAACCCGCTCGGCGACTTCATCAGTTCGCAGCTGAAGGTCCAGAAATTCGAGGTAGAGCTGGTATTGCCGGCGCACGGCGGCGTGTATCACGACCACCGTCATCGCGCCAATCAATTGATAGAGCATCACCGGTATCGAGAGGCCGAAATGCTCGATTTGACGCGCAAGGCGCCGCAGACGGCGTTCGAGATCGCGCAACAAGTATTTGGGGGCGAAGAACGGCCGATATTCCATGTGATGGCGGCGACCTTCGAAACCCTTGCGCATCTGGAATTTGCCTGTTTTGGAGGCCGGGCGCGCCGGTCGGAGCGGGGCGAACGAATCGTGTTCCAGGCGTTATGAGCGAATTACGGGGGGTTTGCTAATTTTTCCAGACGGTGTATTTTGGCCCTGCTCAAACGAGCGGCGGATAGCCATGTTAGCTCGGTTAGCGGGTGGGTCCCTAGATTGAAGGAGGATGCCATGAAACGGAAGATCGGATTGGCGCTGGCTTCGGGGCTGGCATTGTTGGTCGCCGGTTGCGCGAGTCAAAGTAGCAGCGGCGCGGGAGCCGGTTCCACGGCGCCGGCAACAACCGAGACGGCAAGAAATTTCAACTTGGCCGTCAAGTGCCCCGGCGTGCACTGGGAAAAGACGCACGGCTGGTCGAATCAGCAAATTATGCAGCAGGAATCGCTCGAGGAATCGGACATTCCTGCTTGCGAGCAATGGGTTCAGGCGCAGCCCAAAGGCTACGTGCCTCCTCCGCCTCCGGGAACCCCGGTGGCAGCGAAAGCTCCTTCGACTGGCGGTGCTCCGGCTCCGGCGCCGCAGTAATACGTCTGAGGGTGGCGTGCTGCTTCGCGCAAATTGCGCGGATCTGAGCACGCCGGCATAAAAAAGCCGAGGCGGCGCGGCATCTTGCTGAGATGCGGCGCCGCCTTTCTATTTTGCGTGATTTCAGTATTTCACTCCGTCACTTAATAGCGCCGGAGGAAGGTTTTTTTCTAGCGAGTGTGGGCCGTCGCCGTGCGTTTTGCATCGCGACGTCCGGATGCACTTATACGGCCGCTGCGGACCACTGGCGAGCGCCTTGCCAAGCGCCGCGTGGACACGCCTGCAAGCTGCTGAATCCGCCAGTCGCGTAGACCCCTGTGCAGAAATTGCGGTTCGATTCCGAGCGTTTCGCAGACCGTCTCGAACGAGAAGGGGCCTTCTCCGCCTTCCCCGATTAGCCACTGCTCGGCCTCGCTGAACAGACGCTTGCGTGGTCCGCCCTTGGCGTCGGCGTTATTCTGGAAGCATCGAAGGGCGTCCTCCAGAATAGCCATCATCAGCTTCTTGACGGGCCGGATGTTACTGTCGTCGCGCCGGCTGTCGTAAAACTGCTCGGGCGTCAGAACGTCTGGCACGAAGAGATTTCCGAGAGCGCTATTTTCCCATTCCATCGTACTTTTGTCCTCACCCGACAATGCCTGCGCCAAAGCGGAATCAGGCGATCGGCGTCGGGATTCTGACTTTTGTGTTGTTCGACAGCAAGACATGCAACGATCATACCGAACTTATCGGAACCAGCCCATTGCAATTTAGCTAGCACGTTAAGCCATCATGAACGCTAAGCCGGATTGCGAGTTATTGCGAAATTCGGGGTATCGGCAGTGTTTTCGCAAATCGCTCCGCATTATGCGAATTATGCGGCCTCTGGCTGCAAGCTGACTCATTTGCGACATGCGTTACGATTTGGCCACAGACCGTCAGTCATTTGTCACTCGGATGCCATAAGCAGGCTACCCCCTCATGCCCGGAATTTTAAGGCATTATGAGCGAATTTGGAAAGCCGGATTCAGAACCCAATGGGCAGGTAAGACCAATTCAGTTCCGCGCAATACACTATTGGACGGTGTCGGGGCCGCCACTGGTGCCTGCAGGCCCACGCTTGCGCTCCTCGAGCTTGAAGGTCAGTACGTCGAGCAGGCAATCAACACGATCCGTCAGCGCCTCGAGCATCGTTTGTTTCTCGAGCGGCGTGACGTCGAGATGAAAGCACAGGAAGTTGATCAGCGCGGCGCCGCGCAGGCCGCGTTGCTCGACGATCGCGCGCCAAGCCTCATGCGCGGCCTCGCCCAGATAGCTGAACAGCATCTCGCGCAGCGCGTCCATCGTCTCGGCGTCGCAATCGAGCGCGTCGGGCCGAACCGGGCACCAATTCACCTCCGCTTGCCGATACGAGCGATCGCGAATTTCGCGCACGATGCGAAACTCGCCAACGCCCTCGAGGACCAGGTTGTAGCGTCCGTCGGCAAGCTTGATGAGACCGCCGATTTTTCCCGCGCATCCGACCTCGAAAATATCCGGAAAGGCGTGATAGTCGCGTTGCCGGTCGCCCTTGAGCAGCGCCATCCCGATCATCCCGTGCGAGTCGGCGACGTCGGCGATCATCTCGCGATAGCGCGGCTCGAAAATATGCAGAGGTACGCTCAACCCGGGAAACAACACGAGGTTGGGCAACGGAAAGATCGGAATGATAGTGGGTAATGCAGCCACGTTTTTGGACGGCGTCTGTTGGTCAGGTTAGGGCCGTTACGATCCAGCGTCAAGGAAAAGCGTCGTGGCGGCGGTCTGGTCGCGGCGGAGATACCACCGGCGCGCGGTTTTGCTATGTTTCAGTCAGACGATCCGCGACTTTGAGGAGGAGCACGATGGGTAAGATCGTCGCTGCCGTATTCACCACGCACGTACCGCGGCTGATGATCGCCGATCCGGTGGCGCGCCGGGCGTACATGGGCCGTCACGTGACGACCTTTTACGACGCGATGCCGAAGCTTGAGCGCGAGCGCCTGCGTCATCTCGAATTCGACACTTTCTTGCTGATCGATACTCACTGGTTCTCTACTTTGGAGTACGTACTCAATGCGCACGAGCGGCTGTCGGGTGTGTTTACGTCGGAAGAACTGCCGGCGATGGTGCATGACCTCGAATATGACTACCGGGGCGACCCTGAGCTTGCGCGCGGCGTTGAGATCGAGGCGCGCGAGCGCGGGATTCGCGCGATTGCGTCGGCGCATCGCAACTTGCCGGTGCACTACCCCACGCTCAACGTGATGCACTACTTCAATCACGAGGCGCGCCGCCGGGTGCTCTCGGCCAGCGTGTGTCAAACGGCGTCGGTCAAAAACGATTTGGCTTATGGCGCCGCGATCGGACAGGCTATCTGGAAATCGAATCGCCGGGTTGTGATCGTGGCGTCAGGCGGGATGTCGCACAAGTTCTGGGACTACGATCGAATTCTCGACCGCGCATCAGCGTCGCCCGACGACATCGCCTCAACGGCCAATCGTCTCTACGACGAACGAATCATGGAATGGTTCAAGGCCGGGCGGCATGACGCGGTGCTCGCCGCCGCCGACGACTACCGCGCGCATTGCACGCCCGAGGGCCGCTTCTCGCACTACATCACGATGGCCGGTGCGATGGGCGCCGACGCCTGGACCTGGCGCGGCGAGCAGTTCGGAAAGTACGAGGCCGCGATCGGAACCGGCCAGGCAATCTTTTTCTTTCAACCGTCTATCAGTGGAGCCGAGCGTGCCGCTGCCTAGCGCAATTCAGCCGGAGGCGCGCGTTGAAACTCGCACACGGAATACCGGCGATGCTGGGGACGCCGTTTCACGACGACTACCGGCTCAATGTCCGGCGCCGGTGGCGGGGGAGGGGCGCGGACGGTATCGTCATGCTCAACTATCCTGATGGCGAGACTTCGAAAGGCGGCGCGAATCTGGGGAAATCCCAAGGCACGCGAAATTGGCGAGCGCGTACTAATCACGCCTGACGACCGCGTTTTCACGATCGATCCGCCGGCGATTTTCGGCCGTCGCGCGCCGGTCGAAATCGAGATCGGCGCGGGCAAGGGCGAATTCATTATCGAGCGCGCCGCGGAATTCCCCGAGCGCGACTTTCTCGCGGTGGAACTCTCCGCGACGATCACGCGCGTGCTGGCTGTGAGATGCGGTCGCGCGGGGCTCGACAATTTGCGGGTCGTGAGAATGGACGCGCGCACGCTGGTCAATCTGATGCTGCCGGACGCGAGCGTAAGCGCGTACCATATCTACTATCCGGACCCCTGGCCCAAGGAGCGCCACGTCAAGCATCGGCTGTTCACGCCGGCGCTCGTCGCGAGTCTGTTTCGTACCGTCGAGTCGGGCGCAACCGCCTACGTCGCAACTGACGTGCGCGATTACGCGGGCGAGATCTTCCCGATGATGCTCGCGGCAGGTTTCATCCGCGCGGTCCAGCTCGCGCCCGGCGCGGATCGAACCGGGTTCGCGCGCAAGTACGTGGCTGCGGGCAAACCGGTTTTTTCGGCCTCGTTTCGCAAGCCGCGCAATTCAACAAGTCGCTGAATCTGCCCGGTTATCGCCGCCATGCCCCGAATCGGGGCTCGGGCGCAGATTGCAATGCGGAACAGCGTTGTTTAACCTTTTTGCGTCTCTCTAAGATGAAACGATTGCTGTTGATATTGGTGGCTTTTGCTCTGCTGCCCGCGACCGCGTGCAGTCTGCGCCAGAAGCCCACCGGCGAGAACTACTACGCGCAAGGCCAGCTTGATTTCGCGAACAGGGAGTACAAGGCCGCCATCGAAAACTATCAGCAGTTGATCGATAAGTTCCCGTTCAGTCCGTACGCCGAGGATGCCGAGATGAAAATCGGCCTCGCCCATTACCAGCAAAAGGATTACGCCGAAGCGATCGGCGCGCTCGACGATTTCCAGCGGATGCATCCGACCAGCAAAAACCTCGAGCTCGTCACCTACTACATCGGGATGAGTTACTACGATCAGATGGGGCGCGAGGACCAGGATCAAGGCAAGACCATGGCGGCGCTCAAGCGCTTCCAGGAATTGGAACAGCGCTTTCCGGAAGGCGACTTCGCCGAACTGGCGCACGACAAGGTCTTGGTATGCCGCGAGATGCTCGCACGTAACCAGATGATCGTCGGCAACTATTACTACAAGCGCGCGAACTTTCGCGCGGCGGAGTCGCGATTTGCCGAACTGATGCAGAAATATCCGGAGACTCCCGTCGCCCCGGACGCGCTGTTCGAGCTCGGAATTTCGCTGGAGAAAGAAGGCAAGCGATACTCGGCGGCGCAGGCTTTCGCCGCCGTCAAGAAGCATTTTCCGAACTCCAACTACGCGAAAAAAGCCCAGACCGAGTTGGCCAAGCTCCACGAACCAATCGATACCGAAGAAGATCCGCTTCCACTGGTGCTCGCCGAGACCGGCTATGGCGGAAATCCCGATGATTCGAATGCGGACAAAGTAGTGGTGCGCCAGCGCTCCGATGTTGCGTCAGCCGCTGGCTCGTCGGCATACGGATCCGACGGACTGCCAATCCTCAACGCGCCATCGTCGCCGCCCGATCTTCACAGCCGAAAGCCCGGCGGGCCGGACATGATGCCTGCGCCTGCCCCTATCCTGCCAGCGCCCACCGGCAGTATCGCCGGCGCCGCCGCCGCACAGGCGCGCGCGATGACAGGCGCCGCCGGCTCGGCGCCGGAGCCGTCGTTGCATCAGATGGAGTCGGGCGCGGGCGCGCCGGCGTCTGCGCCGTTGTCGTTAAGCGAGCCGCCCACGGCCGGCCCGGCGACCCTCAAGACGATCAGGTTGTCATCGAACGATCCACCGCTGTCGGTGATTCTTGAACTCAGCGGGCCCGTCAGCTTCGACAAAAACCTCCAGAGCAATTCCGGCGGTTCGACGGCGACGGTTGTACTCAAGCGCGTTACACCCGACTCGGCCCTGCAGACTCATCTCGTGTTCGACAAGTCGATTTTCAAGGATTGCAACGTCTCGAGCAGCTCGTCGGGAACGACCGTGACCTTGAACATGCAGCCGGTCGCGCATTTTGCAGTCGTGCCGCTCGAGGGGCCGCCGCGCCTGCTGATGACATTTACGCCGCAGGCGGGAACCCTGAAGACCAGCGCGGCGAACTGAGCTGCACAAGCCCGGCGCGCGAGCCGTGCCGCGCCGCCCGATCACGCGAAGACTTCGTCGAACCTGATACCGAGGAATTTGAGCACCACTTCGGCGTAAACCTTCAGTCCCCAGTAAAAGCCCTCGACCGGCAATCGCTCATCGTTGCCGTGATAGAGCGCGCCGAACGGCATGTGCGGATCGAGCTTGACCGGCGAAAATCCGTAACACACAGCCCCGAGCTTCGAATAGAACTTGTTGTCAGTTGCACCGGGAATCATCCAGGCAATCGCACGCGCGCCGGGATCAGCCGCCTCGACAGTCTGCTTGATCAACTCAAAGAGCGGAGTGTCAGGACTCGCCTCCGCCGGTGGTGCGGTCTTGAGCAACTCGAAAGTCGGCTCGGGACCGACTATCTGACGCAGCTCGGCCATGAAGCTCTCGGGATCTTCGCCGGGCAGGGTGCGACCGTCCAGCACGATCGTCGCCTCGCCGGGAATCACGTTGTCCTTGTACCCGGCGCGCAGAATCGTCGGCGACACCGTGTTGGCAAGCATCGGCGCGAACAGCGGCCCGGGCGATTCGATCGGCACGCCCATCTCCTCGAGCGTCCGGCGCATAAGCGGCGAGACATTCTTGCGCATCGGCGTTTTCACGATCCTGGTGATCAGCTCGGAAATTCGGGAGATCGCAGTGTCCGGGCGCGGCATCGATCCATGCCCCGGCATCGCGGTGACCTTCATCTTGATCGTGACGAAGCCCTTCTCTGCCACCTGGATCGGGTAGAATCGGCGGTTCCCGAGATGAACGGTGAAGCCGCCGACTTCGTTTAATACGTAACCCGCGCGGACCAGTTCGGGATGCCGCTCGACGAGAAATTTCGCGCCAAAATCCGAACCAGCCTCCTCGTCTGCGACCGCCGCCAGTATGACGTCGCGATTCGGCTTCGCCCCCGCCCGCTTCATCGCGGTCATCATCACGAGGTCCATCGCGCATTTGGACTTCATGTCGATCGAGCCGCGCCCCCATACGCATCCTTGCGCGATTTCGCCGCTGAACGGCTCGCGCGTCCATCCCGATCGCTCGACGGGAACGACGTCGGTATGCGACGAGAGCAGCAGGGCGCCTGCGGAAGAATCGGCACCCGTATGGCGCGCAACCAGATTGGCCCGGGTTGGAGCGCCTTCGCGGATCACGGGTTCGATGCCATGAGCGCCCAGCGCGTCCGCCAGGTAATCGGCGGCGATTCGTTCGTTGCCGGGCGGATTGGTGGTGTCGAGCCTGACCAGCGCGCGCAGACAATCAAGCGCCTCCTGCTGAATCGCCTGCCAGGAAATTCTCATTGAGTTGCCCCTTCCCTTGAACCTGTAATTGTCATAGAAAGCTACAACTTGTTACAATATAAACTTAGATATCTGAGCGTTGATTATCGTGGCTGGAACGACGCAAAGAAAGTACCTTGCAGATGTAGCCGCGGGTAATTTGTGCCCGGTGGCATCCGAGAGTGAGTGACGATACCCTCGGACCAAGGTTACAGATCGTGGGCATCATTTGTGTTGAAAGAGTCATCGTCGCGGTGCGCGATTTGGCGGCGTCGTGCGAAAACTGGCGACGGGCCGGGTTCGCCGTTGCGAATCACGAAAACGAATTCGACGGCGCCGGTATCCGTATCGCTCGGCTGGCCGCGGGTGCTGTGGAAATCGATCTCTGCGCGATGCACTCCACCGAATCTGAGTCGCCTCTGACTGAACATTTGCGCGGATCGATTGAGAATGACAATGGCGGCGCCATCATCGGATGGGTCTGGGGTGTGAAGGGCGCCTCCACCGCAGATGAGCGTGAGTCGGGGGTGGGTCGAGATCGAGAATCAATCCTGCTGCCGGGGCTATCGGAGCCTACGACCAGGGCTGCGATGCTTTCGTCCGGATTACCGGGGGTCGTTACGGCTGCCGCTCCAACTGGTCTTGACATCGAGTCGCGCCGCCAGTCGCTCAGTCGGCTTTGCGGGAGCAACGCAAACAGCGTGGACTATCTCGAGCATATCGTCGTAATGACTCCCGTGCTGGAGGACGCGATCGCTGCGAACGAGGCGATCGGCGTCCCATGCAAGCGAATCCGTGAGGTCGGCAATGGCGCCAGACAGGCGTTTTTCAAGCTCGAGCAGACCGTGCTCGAAATCGTGGGACCGGCGCGTGGACGTCCAGGATGCTGGGGGCTTGCGCTGATGTGCTCGGACATCGCGCGAGCAGTTGCAACGGCGCGTGCGGGTGGCTTGCAGGCGACGGAGCCCAAGCCCGCGATTCAGGGTGGACAGATCGCGCGAATCGTCGAGCCGCTCGATGGAGTGGCGATTGCATTCATGCAGGCCGGCCCCCGTCGCGACGACTGAGCGATCGGAGTCAGGGAGCGCCTACTGATGCGCTTTAGAACGGGCGGTGGCCGAAGAACACGGCATTTATATCGCGCTTCGACGCCGCGAGTGCGTCGCGAGATTTCGCCGCCATCGTTTTCGCCAGCTCCCGGGCGGCCGGCATCAACGCATCAGGTTTGACGACCCGGTTCAGCGTGCCCATCGCGAGCAATTCCTCCGCCCGGTAATGGCGGCACATCAGGATCGCTTCCTTCGCGCGCCACGGCCCGAGCCTGGCGGCGAGTACGCGGGCGGGAGCGCCGCGATACGGCACGTCGAGATCCACCTCCGGCACCCAGAATTCCGCACCCTCGACCGCGATTGCAAAATCGAATGCAAGCGCGAATGACCATCCGCCGCCGACTGCGTAGCCGTTGATCGCGCCAATTGTGATTTGATCCAGATGCGCGAGCACGTCGAACGCCCGGCCTATCAGCCGCGGCCATCGTTTGCCGAACTCGCCCATGCGGCGACGGCGCTCGGCGGGATCGATGACGGAACCGGCCGGGTTCTTGAACATCGCGTTGTCCGCGCCGGCGCAAAAGGCGGTTCCTTTTCCAGTCACGATCAGCGCGCGGCAATCGCGATCGTCGCGGACGGCTTGCAGATGACGCTCGAAGTCGAGGATGACTCCTTCATCGAGGCAATTGCGGCGCTCGGGGCGATTGAACGTGATCGTCGTGATCGGGCCGTCCTTCTCGACGAGGCAGTTCTCCGTCATGTGGCTCGCCTCCCCTCGTGTGGCGGTACTTCGGCGCATCGCTCACGTTGGGAATCATGCCGCGATATGGGCGCGCGGTCCATCGGTCGGCCCGGATTGAAGGAGCGCAAGCAACTCGCAACTCTTTAACTTTTTCACTTTTTCATTCTTTCACTGGCTTGCGCGGTCGCGACCGATGTTGAACAATCGCTTTTTTCACTCTCTTGAGCGGAGAGGTGGCCGAGTGGTCGAAGGCACCAGATTGCTAATCTGGCGTACTGGGTAACCGGTACCGAGGGTTCGAATCCCTCCCTCTCCGCCATACAGTCTGGCATGTTTCCCTACTTTGTGGAGAAGTGATGAAATCGGCGCGTGGGGCGCGATTCACGCGCGGCAGTGGAACCAGAGAATGCCACCTGTCCCTGCTGAAAATGTCATTGGAGCCGAATTTTGAGCAGAGTCGTTATCGAATTGACACGATGAAATGAGGCCGGTATCGATTCGGACGGCGAACCAGTCGGGCTCTTGCCGGGATTAAAGGGCCTCCGACCCCGAAAATCGTCGATGGCGGCATAGCGGCCTAGACTCCGCCCAGGTTACAGAGTCGCTGAGATCGGTCAGGCAGCGAGGCGCCGGTAGCGATGATGCAGATTCCCGACTTGCGGAATCTCTATGATTCTACCGACCTTGCGCGGCTGAATGGGCCGAGGCTCTGGGCAATCCTTATTGAGCGAGAGATGTGTACGCGAACGGTGATAGTAATCGACGTAGGACGATAGTACGCGGCGCAGATGACGCTCGTTGAAGATCACTATGTAGTCCAAACATTCGCGCCGGACCGAGCCAATCACGCGCTCGACGTATGCGTTCTGCCAGGGTGAGCGAGGTGCGGTGACGACCTCAGTGATTCCCATTGCCTCCACGCGCTTGCGAAAGAGGAAGCCATACGAAGCGTCGCGATCCCGCAGTAGATAGCGCGGCGCCGTATCCCATGGGAACGCTTCGGTTACCTGGCGCGAGAGCCACGCCGCAGTGGGATGCTGGGTGACGTCGAAGCGCACGATCCTCCGGCGCGCGTGGTTGAGGATCACGATTACATAGAGAAGCCGGAACGACGCGGTCGCGACCGCAAACATGTCGATCGCCGAGATCCCGTCGAGCTGATCGCGCAGGAAACTACGCCAGGTCGGCGAAGGCACGCCGACTCTCCGAACCATGTACTTGGCGACCGTAGCCTGGCTGACCTGAAAACCGAGCTTCAAAAGCTCCCCGTGGATCCGGGGTGCACCCCACAGCCGGTTGGCCACGCTCATCTGCCGAATCAGATCGCGGACCTTGCGGTCTGCTCTCGGTCGCCCCGCCCGTGAGCGCCAACGCCAGAACAGCCGGAAGCCTTGGCGGTGCCAGCCAACCACGGTCGCCGGCTTCACTATCATGATCGCGTCGAGGCAGCGGGGCCATATCTTGTAGAGGAGAACCCAGAGCACACGGTCGGCGAAGGCCAGCCAAGGTCGTCCCGGGCGTTGGCGACGGAGGACGGTCAACTGATGGCGGAGCGCGATGATCTCAAGCTCATGCTCCGCGCGGCTGCGGAACCGGCATGCGATCGTGGTAGAGAGCGCAGACAAAAAGGTGTGCATGCCCGCGACGCTACGGCGGCCAAGCAAAAAACTCCAGTCTTCTCGCCGCTTTCGGAATTTTCAGCAGGGACACCTGACGTGGTGATGATGCAGCCCGCCCAGGACTGATCCCATATTAATTAAAGCCTCCACCGCCGAGCGCCGCATTGACCGACCGATTAAAGGAATCAATAGCCACGAACGTGAGCCAGAGCGTGGCTATTGTCATGACGATCGTCAGTATGAGGGCGACCCAGCCGATTCTTCTCGATGTTTCGTCCGGTTGCTTTAGATATCTCCACACGTAAATGAGCCCGAATGGAGGAAGAAGTGCGCTTACGGCATAGATCTTGATTTGCGCGCCAACCGAAGTAGGCGGTGGTTTCTCTTTAAGTGCCGCCCCGCAGTTCTGGCAAAAGTATGCTCCTGTCTGTACTGCAGCGTGGCACGATGGGCACATTAAAATCTCTTCGCTTTCCATAATTTATCATACGTCATACCATGTCATCGATTTGGACGGGCCACTTTGTGAGTGCACGGTGTTCCCCGTCAGCACAAGTTGGACAACTCGAGGCGATTGAGGAAGAGAGGATTTTTGGCTCATCTTTAACCGCAGAAGGAGCGGGAGATGAGATCGAAAATCGATACGCAGTCGGAAGATGCGGAGAAGGCGGTACGCGATATAAAAGGGGCGACCCGGCGGCAGTTAGAGCCTTCGCGTTAAGCTCCGGCAACCCGTCTTCGGCCATTATCCTCCGGCCATTATCCGCTGTTGCATCACGCTACGTATCACGACAGCTTGAATCTGGCGCACGGCGCGAATCGATTCCTGCTTCGGCTGCGTAATTCCCATCCTACCGACACCGCAGTTTACAAGCGCACTGGCTCCGGTGATATTAATATTAGGCGCTACGTTGCCGGTCGTGCCGGACGCAAAAGATAACAGGTTGCCCGGTTGGGCAACGTAGATATTCGAGGCGGAGTCAACTGCGACACCGACGGGGGAACTAAGCAGAGTTGCGGCGCCCACGATATTCTGGTTGGGCGTGACGTTCCCGCTTTGGTTGCCAACGTCGTACACGGTGACGCTATTACCCCAGTAGTTTGCCACATAGATATTTCCGGCGCTGTCTATAGCCATGTCATACGGAAAGTTGAGGTCCGTGGCATCGCCGGAAATAGTGTTACCCGCTGGGGCGACATTACCGCCGCTCACCAACTGTGCGGCGGTAAATTCTATCAGTGCGTTAGAACCTATCGTCGCTACCCAGAGGTCACCAGCCGTGTCGAATGCTATCGCGTCCGGCTCGTTCAACTGGGTGTTTGATCCGCTGATCACGACGCTTGGCGCTGTATTACAGGTGCCACTTGCGCATGGCGCGTATTTAGCAACCGTACTGCTGGTATAGCTGACCACCCAAATGTTGCCGCTGGCATCGGTGATGATGCGATATGGATGCCCGCTGGTAAGATTCGACCCTGTAATCGTCGAGCTTGGTGCCACGTTCCCGTTAGCGCCTGCGGCGAACCACAAAAAGGCGTCGGTACCGTCACGGCTCGCATAGTAATTGCCCGCGCTATCAACCCACACCGAGCGCAGGGTGCCCGTTGTAAGCGTGGTGTCGCTCCCACTAATACTTACGTCGGGCGTCACATTCCCGGCGTCAGTCATCACATTCCCGGTGTCAGTCAGGCGGAAGCACGCAATACCGCCCCCACCGTCTGCTGCAGCAGGCACGCAAGCTACCTGCGCGGACGCCCGCACGGGCGACATGAGCGCCGTAACCACCGCCGCAATTAGCAGAATGCGCTTCACTGGCTTCAGCACAGTTACGGTCGCCCCCGCCGACCAAGCGTGCCGACTATGCGAGTCGCGCCTGCACTCATCGATTTCCTTTGCGCTCTGAGCGACCACGACCACGCTCCTCGACCTTTTTGCCATGGTGGTGAACCTCAAATCTCTCTTTGCCATGCGGTGACGATAGCGCGACTGACCCCTGAGAGTCTATGCGCGCATGGAACTGCCGCCATAGAGCCCTGTGCGTCTTCCGAACGGTCGGTCGCCATGCCCAACACCATCAACTCCAGGTAGCGTGGCCACAATCGGTAGAGCACGACCCAGAGCAAGCGGTCGAAAGTAAACAGCCGGAGCCGACCCGGCCGCTGGCGACGAAGAACCCGCAGTTGATGACGGAGGGCTAGGCTCTCTAGTTCCACAACCGCCCGATTACGGAATCGGCATACAAGCCGAGAAACGATCGATCGCTCGAGCTTAAGCGTGCCGGCGACACCACGGCGGCCCATCCCAAAACTCTAGACTTTTCGCTGCTTTCGGAGTTTTCAGTAGGCACAGGTTGACAGGCTGACAGGAGCGTCAACCGCCGTTTCAAACAGGGCGTCGAGGAGAGGGGTTCGCCATAGACTGCGTCCACCGCCATACAGTCTAGCATGTTTCCCTACTTTTGGGAGAAGTGATGAAATCGGCGCGTGGGGCGCGATTCACGCGCGGCGGTGGACCCGGAGAATGCCATCCGCCGCGGCTGAGCGCGAAAATCCGACAAAATTCTCTGTTCGCGATTTCGGTGGTTCCATCTGCGAGCCGGCCAAGATCTTGCGGGAACCCGGTACGCACTTGGGAAGAATGCCTAACGCAAGCAACTCCGCCCGCGTGAGTCTAGCGAACATCCAGAGCACGCTCCTGCGCGCTCCAGAGCGGGGGCAGATCGATTCTTTGGGTCATTGCGAGGGTGGTGAGGTCCGCAGGCTGGTGGCCTTCGGCGATCGCCACGAAAATCAACTGTCGGATTCCACGCATTCACCCCAATAACGAAACAGCGATCGGCCGAATCGTCGAAAAGCGCACAGTATATCGGCAGTGGGCGGCGTGCTACGGCTTTATTCAGACCGTGTTCCTGCTCTTCAATCGCGCTGAGCGACGAGTGGCAAGGCCGCGCCGGCTATGCCGCAAGATAGTTGGACAAAGGATCCGCGATGCTGGACAAAAACTCTGAGAGCGCTGCGTACCTCGCAGTCAGCCCGTGGGTTGGGTCGCCGACTAACCTACGTCCCCCGCTTGATGCGGATACTCGCGCAGACGTCGCAATAGTCGGCGGCGGTCTTACTGGGCTCTCGACGGCTCTCGAGCTCAGGCGCAAGGGCCTCGACGTCGCGCTTGTCGAAGCCAACTTCGCAGGTTTCGGCGCAAGCGGCCGAAACGCTGGCCACTTGACGCCGACCATCGGCAAAGATTTGCCCACGCTGCTGATGTTGTTCGGCAAGGATAAGTCCGTGCAGCTGATCGGATTCGCCGAACACGGGGTCGAGCGCGTTGAGCAGCTCATTGCACAGTTGGGGATCGAATGTGATTACCGGCCATCGGGAAATATCATGGCCGCTGTTCATCCCAAGCAGGAGAAACGTTTGCGGGCGGCGGTGGACGCTGCCGCCTCAATCGGTGCGCACGTCAGGTTTCTCGATCGCAACGAAATGCTCGCGCGCGGAATCCCTGTGGCTCCTCAAAACCTCATCCACGCGCCCGGCGGGCACGCGAATGGTCCATTTGGCCGAGCTTTTCGCAGCGGCGGAAATTCGGGGCGTCTTTCTCCAGGGAGAGATGTGTCCGAACCTCGTTATAGTAGCAAGCGTAAGTCTTCAGGATCTGGCGCAGGTGCGCCTCGCCGAACACCAATAAGTGGTCCAAGCATTCGCGCCGGATCGAGCCGATGACCCGCTCGGCGTGCCCGTTCTGCCCGCGTCGATGCCAGCCGAGCACGGTCTCAGGCTTGACTACCGTGATCGCATTGAGAAGCGGCGGGAACGCGCGGTATAGCCAAACCAGGATCAGCCGATCGATGTTCCGCAGTCGGACCCGTGTCCGGGACTTGCGGTTTAGCACCATCAGTTGATGGCGCAGGACGAGAATCTCAGCCTCCCGCGAGGCGCGAGTGTTGAGGGCAGAGCGCAGCACGAGCACGATACGAGTCAGAAACGCGACCATCGCGCGTTGCAGTAGCACACTTGCCTGCGCTCCGTCACGCGGACGAGGTTTTGAATAGCGACACCCTGAAGACAGGGCTCTATTGGGGCGTTTTTTGGCGAGGACGAAAGGCAAAATTTGACGTCGCCGGGAATGGGCCGCAGATGAGCCGGATCAGGCTTCCGGCGCGGCTGAAGCGATGGAACTAACCGCTTTCGTGGACTAGGTTCCGCTAGGAACAGGGGAAAGCCCCGAACGCTTGTGCTACAAGGCGGGCCGGGCTACGGTTGGCGTTCTCCGAGCTGTCGAAGGGAAATTCCGGTTAAAATACGCTTCAAGTCGTTCACGCGGTCAATCGCCGCAATTGGTTTCTCTCTGTTGTTTTTGGCGGCCGCGTTTGCGCGCCCGGCGCTGCCGCAATCGGATGACGATGCGTCGCCGGACAGCAAGAAAGCAGTGAGTAAACTTTCTGTCTCGCCTACGAAGCTGACCTACAGCGTCAACCTCGACAAGGTGACCTCCGAGACCAAGCATTTCACCATCGCGAACAAAGGTACGCTGCCAATGACCGTAACCGTCGGCGCGCCCAGCGGCACCGACGCCGCCCACTATACAATTACATTCCCGACCGAGATTTCTCCCGCTGGCGGAACACTCGCCCTTCCGGGCTCGATAAGCCAAGAGGTTGAGGTTGAGTTCACTCCCACGGGAAGGGGCACCGACGACGGGACCATCGGCATCACCAGTAGCGCGACCAGCGGAAAGAGCTCCTCGGCGACCGTGACTCTGAAGGGGAAAGCCACGCAGAAGAAGCCGACCCCGACTGCAACTGCGACCGTCACTGTGACGCCAACGCCGACGGCTACCGCCACTCCAACCCCAACCACGACGCCAACCCCAGCGCGAACCGCAGTCCCAACTTCCACGCCCACTCCGGGGAACACCGGTTATGTGATGGGCGGGGTGAATCCTGTATCAAACTCCAGCGTCGCGATGTGGGCGGCAGGGACGAGCGGCTACGGAACGGGCGCGACCCAGCTCGCTACGGCGACCAGCGCTGCGGACGGCAGCTTCACCATCGCGCTGACCTGCCCCTCAGCGAGCGCCGAAATTTATCTGATTGCGCAGGGCGGCAATGCCGGTGGGGGCAGCAACAGCAGCCTGATGATGATGGAGGCGCTGGGCCCGTGCGGCAGTATCATCACCCCGGGCATCATCAACGAGGTGACGACAGCCGGCGCTGTCTACGCGCTGGCGCAGTTCTTGAGCACGACCAGTTCCGGGATGGTGGGTGCGCCTTCGACCAACGCGACCGGGCTGGCCAATGCCTTCGCCACGGTTGCCAACCTGGTGAATGTGACGAACGAAACAGCGCAAAGCACGACGCCAGGTGGCGCCGGCACGGCGCCGCAGCAGAATCTCAACTCGATTGCCAACGCGCTGGCGGCCTGCGTTCAGACCAACGGAGCTTCCTCGGCACAGTGCACGGAACTGTTTGCCTGCGCGCTGCCCGGGGCGGTGTTCAGTTCCGGGGCGTGCAGCGGCGGCGCCGGGTCGATTGCGGATACTTTGGCGGCCGCGCTGTCGATCGCACTGAATCCGGCAAGCGTATCGGTTTCCGGAGTCAACGACGTGGCAACCCAAGCGGCACTGTTCAGCCCCTCGCTGGCATTCGCACCAAACGACTGGTCGATGCCGCTGAACTTTGGTCCCTCCGGGTCGAACTTGGTCGACCCACCTGACGTGGCGATCGACAGCTCGGGCCACGTCTGGGTGCCGACCTACGGTGGCAATGCCGTAACCGCGCTGAACAACGACGGGACGCTGTTCGGCAACTTTGCCCCCCCGGGTCGAACTTTCACTACCCATGGGGCGTGGCGATCGACAGCTCGGGCCACGTCTGGGTGACGAACGAATTCGGCACCGTAACCGCCCTGAACAACGACGGGACGCTGTACGGCAACTTTGCCCCCTCCGGGTCGAACTTTGTCGAACCATTTGGCGTGGCGATCGACAGCTCGGGCCACGTCTGGGTGACGAACAGCGGCGGCAATAACGTAACCGCCCTGAACAACGACGGGACCCTGTTCGGCAACTTTGGCCCCTCCGGGTCTGGCATTAGCGCTCCATTTGACGTGGCGATCGACAGCTCGGGCCACGTCTGGGTGACGAACAGCGGCGGCAATAACGTAACCGCTCTGAACAACGACGGGACGCTGTTGGGCAACTTTGCCCCCTCCGGGTCAAACTTTAACGGGCTATCGGGCGTGGCGATCGACAGTTCGGGCCACGTATGGGTGGCGAACGCCGGCGGCGGGACCGTAACCGCGCTGAACAACGACGGGACGCTGTTCGGCAACTTTGCCCCTTCCGGGTCGAACTTTAACTACCCACAGGGCGTGGCGATCGACAGCTCGGGCCACGTCTGGGTGCCGAACTTGGAAGGCAATACCGTAACCGCGCTGAACAACGACGGGACGCTGTTCGGCAACTTTGCCCCCTCCGGGTCGAACTTTAGTGAGCCATGGAAGTTGGCGATCGACAGCTCGGGCAACGTCTGGGTGACGAACTACGGCGGCGGGACCGTAACCGAACTGGTCGGGGCCGCGGGTCCGGTCCAGACCCCGTTCATCGGCCCGCCGCAACTGCCCTGACGCGCTGGTCCGGGAGAACGCTAGAACAGCCCGAAGATTGGCCGTGAAAATATCCCGTAATGCACTTTGGTGAGTTGCTCGGACGCTTCCCAAACCCGGGAGGCGACGGCAGTGTCGCGCGCAGCCGCACTACAACGGTCAAGGACAGGATACCCTCACAACTCGGCGATACCATCGGGGGACCCTGCGGCGCTTGCTGACCCCCATCACCGGCCGAGCAGGATCAGATGGACGCGGCGCGGTCGGCCGGTAAGAAGGCGGTCCGCAAGAAGGCTGCCCCGAGAAAGGCCAAGCCTGCACGGCCGCTCCGGAAGGAGATGGGTAGTAAGTCGAAATCAGACAAAATCGTTTGCCGCTATTGCGGGAGCGATGACCTGGCTCCGAGTTTCATCAAGCGGCGGGATCGCCGATGCCGCAAGTGTTTCAGTAAACGCTATGGGTCGGCGGCACGGGCGCGGAAGGCGAAGGTCAAGAAGTAGTTTGAGCACGACGTGAGAAGGGGCCGGGCTCGAAAGGGCTCGGCCCTTTTTTTCGTTTAGGGCTACGTCCGGGGATGATGCTGACATAAGGCTGAACACCTCTTCACTTGTAAGATTTGTTTCGTATCCTGCTAAACTGCATGGACGATGATGAAGACTTCATTCCCGATAGCATGGCTTTTTGCTCTCGCTGTGCCGATCGTGGGCTGTTCAAGCTCTCAGGAGACAACCGCTCCGGAGGCGACAGCTTTTAGTTCTGCGAAGGCTGTTAGCACCGACCCGCAAGTGCGCGCGATCCTTGAGAGTTCCTGTTATGAGTGCCATTCAACCGCGGGAAGCGCTCCGTGGTACGCGTCTGTTTCGCCGACGTACCTTGCCGCCAACTCCGCGCGCGGGGTGCTGAATTTTTCCGATTGGCAAACTTACAATGCGCAGAAGAGATCGGCAGCGCTGAAGAGTATCGAACACTCCGTTAGTGCTGGTTCGATGCCGCCCGGAGATTACACACTGTTCGATCACTCGGCACGCCTGACCGATGATGAGAAACAGGCGCTCCTGAAATGGGCTTCGCAGTCGGCCGTGCCCGCGCATTGACGCGATCAAATCGAGCCACATCGCAGCTCGCCGACATGATGCTCGAGCCGTCCCGATAGCGTTGCGGCGCACTTGTCCCATCAGATGTCTGGCGCTAACGTCGTCGGGCAACGCCATCGCAGCCGGAGAACCCAACACGCCGATGAGTCAATTCGACATTAACTCCGCCACGCAAGAACCTGACCTGTCGACCGCGATGAAGGTCGTCTATCAGTGGAACTACGGTTCCGAGGTCGAGGAGCTGCGCCGTTTGTACGTCAAGGCCCTGGAGGCGCAGTGGATCGCTGAACGCGACCTCGACTGGGAGCGGCCGATCGATCACATTGCGTTGGCTGCCACGCCGCTCGGAATCGGCTTTCCGGTCGAACAGACCTCGTACTGGCGCTCGCTCAGCGCGGAGACGGTATGGGAGCTGAAGAAACGGATGGCGAGCTTTCGCCTGAGTAACTTTTTGCACGGCGAGCAGGGCGCCCTGATGGTCGCCGCGCAACTGGTGAATGCGGTGCCGCACACCGACGCCAAGTTCTACGCGGCGACCCAGACCATGGATGAGGCGCGACATGTCGAGGTATTCGCGCGGTATATCCAGAAGCTCGATATGGTCCGGCCGATCGCGCCTAACCTCAAAGGTCTGCTCGACAGCACCCTGGAGACCGGCGACTGGATCAAGAAGCTCGTCGGCATGCAGATCGTGGTCGAGGGGCTCGCGCTCTACAGCTTCCGTGAGATGCGCAATCTCACCGAGGAGCCGCTGCTGAAAGAGATTCTCACCTATGTCGGGCGCGACGAGGCGCGTCATCATGCCTACGGCGTGCAGTACGTTGAACGGTGTGTGCCCTGCCTTTCAGCGGCCGAGCGTGAGGAACTCGAAGACTTCGCCTTCGACGCTGCCATCGCCATTATCGGCGGCCGCAATCAGGCCGGCTTCATGGCCGCGCTGCTGCAAAGCTGGGCCGAAGCGGGCATCGACACCGCTGAGCTGCTGGCCTGCGCGCAACGTGAGCGCGACCAGTTGACCCGCGCGCAACGTTCGGGGCGCCGGCGCGGACCGGTGTCGGGGTTCGTGCTGCCGACCCTGCGCCGCTGCGGGTTGCTCAGCCGGCGTGTCGCCGGCCGCTTTCACGAAGTGCTGCAGGAAAATCTCGGTAGCCAGGTAGTAGGGAGCAGCGTCGAGGAGTTCATGCGATGGATTCCCGACCTGCCCGAGGACACCGCGGCCTGGTTATTGAGCGAGCTCGAATAACACGCTTGATCAAAGGAAGGAGAAGAGCTTGGACTTAAAGAAAATTCTCGCAGATTTGAGACAGGAAGGAGAGAGGATCGCGCGGGCGATTAAGGCTCTCGAAGGAACGATTTCACCACGGACTTCGAAGAAAAGGCGCATCGCCGCCGGCCACTTGCCGAAAAGAAAGCGCCGCGGAGGGATCACCCCGGAGGGAAGAAGGCGATTATCGCTGGCGATTCGCAAGAAGAAGCGCTGGGCGGAGCGCAGAAAGAAGGGTCTGTAAGTCCTCATCGACACTAGCGAATTGTTCGCAATGAGCGATCTGATCTCGTCTTGCGGAAGGCGGTTGCTTGCTCCCCGATAACGTGGCCAATTTGAGGTAGAGCCCGTCGACTGGTGATCCGCCCCGCGAAGCAATCCTTCGACGCTCCGGATTCTCTGAAGAGGTGACTATGATCATCGCACAAATCACCGATCTTCACGTGGTGGCGAAAAATCGCCTGTGTTATCACAGAGTACCGACCAACGCGCAGCTCGCGCAGTCCATCGCCCACATCAATAGTCTCGATCCCAGGCCGGACGCGGTGATCGCATCCGGCGATCTGACGGACCACGGGCGCCCGGAAGAATACGATTTGCTGCGTGAGACCTTGTCAGACTTGATTCCTCCCGTGTTCGTGATTCCGGGAAATCACGACCGGCGTGATGTCCTGTTGAAGGCATTTGCCAGCGAGGACTACATGCCGCCGCCTGATGCTCCGTTCGTGAACTATGCGATCGATAGGTATCCCGTCCGGCTGATCGGACTCGATACCTCCGTGCTGGAACGCCATCATGGGATGATGTGTGAAGAACGGCTGCGATGGCTCGACGCTACGCTTAGCGCGCAGCCCGATTGTCCGACGCTGATTTTCATGCATCACCCGCCGTTTCGCACCGGGGTGCAATGGATGGATGCGTCGGGGCTGCACGGCGGCCGGATGATGGAGGAAATTGTGAGGCGGCATCGGCAGGTCGTGCGAGTCGCGTGCGGTCATATTCACCGGCCAATCCACGTCGCATGGGCCGGCACGATCGCATCCACATCACCGAGCACGTGTCATCAGGTCTCGCTCAATCTGACGGGGCAAAACGGATTCGAGTTCACGATGGAGCCGCGGGCGGTGCAGCTTCATGTGTGGGACGATAGTTACGGACTGATTTCGCATCTCAGCTACGTTCCTGCCGGCTACGAGGAAGTAGCTATGCTCAGCAGTCTGACAGATGAGGCCCGTGCGAAACTGCTTGCGCAAAACCGGCGCGAGTATCAGGAGCTTTGCAATAGCGAGTACGACAGATAACGCGGCGCAGATCGGCATGGAGTGATGGGCCGCGATTGCATCTCGTTGCTGGTCCGTTTATGAAGCCAGGCTATCGCCAGTCGCTCGAAACCACCAATGAATCCATGCGGATCAAGTTTTGACAAGCCACAGGTATTCAAAAAGTCCGCTATCGCCGAGCAAATGAGCTTCAATTGGGATCAGCCGTGAAGCCCCGCCGCAATGCCACGCCCAGCCGGATTACGACGGTTGCCGAAGTAGCCTAGTATTTACCCCGGATTTCCATTTTCCAAGTGTACTACTAATGTAGTAAGACCTAGCGGAGCCATTGGCAGACGTGGCTTTGGACGCGATCAGGGGCGGTGAGGAGGTGGAGTGGCGGTGGGTGAGGCACAAAATCAGCTCTTTCAGCTCTCCTTCAATAGCTCGTTGAAGGTCGATTTCCAAGGTTCAGGGGTGACCTCGGATGGTGGCTTGGTCCTGGTGCGGGAGTTAGACGAACGTTTGGGCTTCGGGGAATTTATTGAACGGCACTTGGCCGACGCGCGCGGAAAGAACACCCAGCTACCTCTAGCCGACTTGCTGCGGCAGTCGGTCTACAGCCGACTGGCGGGCTACGAGGATGTCAACGATGCTGAACGACTGTCCCAAGACCCGGCCTTCCGGCTGATCGGCTCGAAGGAAGTCTGGGAGCGTGGAACAGCGTTGACCTCCCGCGTACAGTCATTCGAGACGGAACTGCTGACGCAGGCAGACAACCTCGCCGGTATGGCCGCGCTCAATCGGGAGCTGGTCGGCAGGGCCGAAGCCATCGATTCGCCGCGACGGGTAGTGCTGGACATGGACAGCACTGAGATCCCGGTTTATGGCGAGCAGGAGCAGAGCGCGTACAACAGCCACTTTGAATCTACCTGTTACCATCCCTTGCTGCTGTTCAATCGCGAAGGCGACTGCCTCGCGGCCAAGCTACGGCCTGGCAATGTGCACAGCGCCGAGGGCTGGGAGGAACTGCTGCTGCCGGAGATTGAGCGGCAACAGACACTGGGCAAGGGGGTGGTTTTCCGCGCCGACGCGGCCTTTGCCAAGCCGGAGCTCTACGAGGCGCTGGAAGAGCGGGACGTGAAGTACGCGATCCGCCTTCCCGCGAATGACAATCTGCAGCGGAACATAGCGGAGTTGTTGACCCGGCCAGTGGGAAGGCCGAGCTACAAACCAGTGATCTGGTTCAAAAGCTTTCTCTACCAGGCGGCCAGCTGGAAGACGGCACGGCGGGTGGTGGGGAAGGTCGAGTTCCACTTCGGCGAGTTGTTCCCTCGCGTCGGCTTCATCGTGACCAACCTCACGGCGGAGAGCCGGGCTGTGGTGCGGTTCTACAACAAGCGTGGCACGGCTGAGCAGTGGATCAAGGAAGGCAAGCAGGCGGTGAAGCTGACGCGGCTTTCCTGCCACCGCTTCCACGCCAACGAGGTGCGGCTGTGGCTGAGCCTAATCGCCTACAACTTGGGCAACCTGTGGCGGCGACTGGTGCTGCCGGCGCGGATCGGCAACTGGTCGCTGACCAGCTTGCAGCAGCGGTTGGTGAAAACTGGCGGGCGGCTCATCAAACATGCGCGCTACTGCTGGTTGCTGCTGGCGGAGAGTCATCTGACGCGCCGACTCTTCGCAAGCATGCTGCGGAGGATCGCGATGTTGCCGTCGCCAGCCGGATAGGTAGAGCGCAGAGCGGAGCAGATTTCGGTGGCGAGAAATGAAGGAAAGGGACAAGTGTCTGAAAACTCCGTTGGAAGAGCGTCAGTTTTTAGAGTGTTTTATGCCAACGCGAGGCAGAACTGGTCCGTTGCGGGGCCGTGGAAAGCCCTTTGGACTTAAAAACCGGGCTCGAACTTCGCGTTTGAAAACCGCGTGCTCTGGGTGCCAGTCTAAATCCGGGTTAAAATGGAAATTGTGGTTGAAGGCCGCCTGCTGTTCGTGCTAGTCCGATTCACGATTCAAAATGGAAATTCCGGCCGCCATGACGGACGTGGCCAGCAAGCAAGGGCAGAGGTTAGGGGATGACGCGGTTCTTGAGCGCACAATGTCTGCTGGCCGCTGCATTGCTCGGCCTGTCGTACTGCCTCCTGATGTCGTCGGCCCACGCGGCCGATAAGGCTGGCTGCCAGAACCCGGCGTGGGCCGCGGCACGGCCGCCCGGCTACGAGATCGATTCCTGCGTAACTGAGCCGTGGGTTTCGACGGAGATATGGGTGCACAACGCGCCCCAGCATCCGCAGGGCAGCCGTTCGCAGGTTCACTACACGCTGACCGATCGGGGCAAGAACATCAGCAACGCGGTGGCGCGCCAATTCTATGTGGATCAGGCGCAGAAGGCGGGCGCCACCAACATATCCGAGCCGGGCGGCAGCGGAGTGGCGGTGCTGACGCGCAAGGGTCCGGACGGTGAATACTGGTATATGTGGCAGCATGGCGATGGCGGCGAGGATGTGACGAACAGCTACACCCTGACCACGATCAAGATCGGCCCGCCGCCACAGAAGGTTCGGGCTCGCGAAGATAACCAACCTCTGGATATCAGTGGCGGCGCCTGCAAGGATCCCGCGTGGCTGGCGACTCCGTACCCCGGCTACAACCTGGACCATTGCAATGTACGGGAGTTCGACCGGGTACCTCTCGATCAGTACGGCGGCAGCAAGGTGATCGCCGGGCGCGTGCAGGAGGTGGATTACGCCCTGACCGGCGACAACCAGGCGACGCCGCCGCCAGCCGTGCCGCGCTGATGCGCAGTACGCCACAGGGCGATTTCTATTACCTGTTTCTGCAAACCCAAGGCAGCGACTCCGGCGCGGGCTCCTACCAGTTGGTGACGGTGCAGGTGGCGCCCATGCCGCAGGACGTGGTGGTGCGCGATGAGATTCCGCCACCGGCCCCACCCGGCCGCGCCTGCGCGCTGCCGCCCTGGCTGGTGAAGCAGTTCGCCTATTTCCGTCTGGATCGATGCGACGAGCGGGATTTCGATGCGGTGGAGTTGGATCTGCCGGGCGGCAAGAAAACGCTGGCCGGACGGGTCATCCATGACGATTTCGTCCTGGCCGACAGCCACAAGGTGGCGGTGACGTTCGTCGTGCGCGACAACTACATCAACGCGCTGCAGGGGATCGGCGCGAAGCTGATTTCCAACCCGGATGATATATCGCAGGCCGTGCTGACCCGGCAGACGCCCCAAGCTGAGTTCTGGTTTATCTATCATGAAACGAGCGGCAACGATAAGTCGATTGGCGCCTACGCGCTGACCAGCGTGCAGGTGGGCGGACCGCCGCCGACTGCGTGCAAGCTGGAAGTGTACGGGGTGAATTTCGATTTCGACAAGGCTACGCTGCGGCCTGAGTCCGATGCGGTGCTGACGCAGGTGCTGGGGCTGTTCACGGCCGATGCGACCTATGCGGCCGAGGTAAGCGGGCACACCGACAATGTGGGGCAGCACGCCTATAATATGCGGCTTTCGGGCAGGCGCGCGGCGGCGGTGAAGGATTGGCTGGTGGCGCACGGCGTCGCAGCGACGCGGATGACGACGGCGGGGTATGGCGACACGCGTCCGCTGGTGCCGAACACGTCCGATGGAAATCGCTTCCGCAACCGGCGTGTGGAGCTCAAGCGCTTGGGGTGTAAGCCGTAGGTGGAAGCGGCGCGCGGCCAGGCGCCACCGGATCACGGTCTCGGGCTTGACCACCGTGATCGCATTCAGAATCGAGGGGAAGAATCGGTACAGCCTCAGACAGGTCTTCCAGCGCTACTGCGAACTTGGCAGTGTTCGACTTCTCAAGGATGAACTCAATCGAAATGGAGTTCGATCGAAACTCCGCATCGCCAAGAACGAGGTGCGATCCGGCGGTCATTCATTCTCGCGGGGTGCGCTCTTCTATGCCCTGCTCGGCAACCCGATTTACGTCGAACCGGGCTGGTTTATTCCCGACCGGGATTTCTCAGGTGGTGTCGTTACCGAGAATTCGATCTGTGTGACAGGTCGCATAAAATCGGGTACGTTAGCGGCGCATGGCTGGGTGGCTGAAGCTGCTGGGGTACGCGCTGCGCTCACTTTTCAAGTCCCGCGCGAAACTCGAAGCCGAGAATCTGATCCTTCGCCAACAGATCAACATCCTGGTCCGCAGGCTCCCGAAGCGCGTGCGCCTAACGAATTCGGACCGCCTGCGGTTGGTTTGGCTGTACCGGGTTTTCCCGTCGATCCTGAACGCAATCGGGGTCATCAGACCCTAAACGCTGATCCGCTGGCACCGCCGGGGCTTTCGCGCGTACTGACGGTGGAAATCTCGTCCGCGCGTTGGGGACGGCCACAGCTTGATGGCGAGATCCGGGACCTAATCCGACAGATGAGCATGGCCAACCCGCTCTGGGGCGCGCCGCGCATTCACGGCGAGTTGCTCATGCTCGGCATCGAGGTTGCGCAGTCGACCGTGGCGAAGTACATGGCGCCGAGGACCAGACGACCACCATCCCAGAGCTGGAAGACTTTCCTGCGCAACCATGCCGCGGGCATTGCTTCGATCGACTTGTTCGTCGTACCGACCGCGTTTTTCAAACTCCTCTACGGTCTGGTCATCCTCAATCACGATCGCCGGCTCCTGGTAGGCTTCGGGGTCACCTCTCATCCATCCGCCGAATGGATCGCCCGGCAGGTGACTGAGGCTTTCCCCTGGGACCAAGCGCCCCGATACCTGATCCGCGATCGCGACTGCGTTTACGGTCATGCCTTCATCCGGCGCGTGCGGGCGATGGGCATTCGCGATCGTCCCACCGCTGCCCGTTCGCCGTGGCAGAACGGACATGTCGAACGGCTAATCGGCTCGATTCGACGGGAGTGCATCGACCACAGCGTGGTGTTCGGCGAAGCGTACCTGCCTCGCATCGTTCGAGCGTACGCCGCTTATTATAATGAAGTGCGGACTCACCTCTCGTTGGAGAAGAACGCGCCGGTCCCTCGCACCGTTCAGCGCGTCGGGCAAATCACTGCGCTGCCGCTCCTCGGAGGACTGTATCATCAATACCTCCGGATCTAATTTCCGGTAACGACAAGTACAACGGGGTCTTGATTGAGCAGTGCCGGCGACTCAAGCCATCTATGCTCGGGTGTCCTTTCTCCTAACCAATCCGCGCGAGCGCGAACGAATGGTCTATCCTGCCTGCCTGGAAAAGAACATCGTTTTAGGAGTTTCACCGCGCTCGTCAACCAGATGCGTCAACCGCCGCTTGTCAACTGCCATATGGGTGTCAGCCGGTTGACAGGTTGACAGAGAGCAGTACGCAGCTGCGTCATCCGCCAAGCAGTCCTCAATTTTCGCGTTCTCTGCAAAGAACGCGAAAATTGTTTTTTGGTTCATGACCGCTCCTCGTTTCTTAAGCAGGGCAGCCACCGCCGCCCCAGGCCAGTCTCCTGCATAGCCTTCCACGGGTGCGGTGAGTCAAAGCCGGCGTTGCCGTTCGGCGCCGTGATGCTTCACTCTTCGCGCAGCGCCAACGCCCTCCTATTCCTTTCATTGCTCGGCTTAAAATTTGTATTTCATGGTTATGAATGCGACATTGACGTTGTAGGGAGTTATGGTGGTGTTGCCGAGAAATGTCGAATTTGCGCTTGCATTCGGCATGTAGTTCGCCATCTGGTCCACCATGAAATTGTTTTCGCCGGAGTGGGTGAAGTAGTAGCCGACGTTGATCGCCAGGTTGTCAAGCAAATCGTACTGGTACTGAATCATCAACTCTTGGAACTGGCTGCCGACATTGGGATAGTCGATCGCCTCCGACGACGCGCCGGCTGCGGTAGCCCCCGTTTGGTGGGTCTGGTTGCTGCCAACCGTGTAGGTGTACTGGAGTTTCAGATGCGACGGCCGCATCAGGATGCGATTCTGCGGTATCGCGATGTCCACGCCGAAATCGATATTGTTGCCCTGGTTGCGGCCCTTGGCCCCCCAAACGTCCGTTTTTCCCGGCGTAGGCGCCGGCGCGGGAACCCCGCTCTCTTCGATCGACCGTAGGTTCCAATCGTACGCCTGCCATGAGTAGTCGCTAAAAAGGTGCATGCCTGGCAGCGGTTCCCAACTGGCCCCCACCGACGGCGAATAGTCTGAAGTGTGCTGCAGCCCGAAGTCGCTGCTGGGGTAGTTATAGTCGTCGTAGTTGAAGGCGGCGAACAACGTGAGTTGTTCGATCGGCTGCGCGGAGGCATAGAGCGAAGTCTGGTTCACATCGAGCGTGGCCTCGTCGAACCGCCGGAGCTCCTGGAGCTCCTCGATCCCGCCCGGGGTCCCACCAAGCACCTCGACCAGGTCAGCGCGGTTGTTGTTGTATCCCGGCGAGTCGCGGTGCGCATGCTGGTAATCGGCCCGGAAAGTCAGCCACGGGTATGGGTTCCAATCGAGCGCCGGTCCGTAGCTGGTTTGATCCTGCTGCAGCACCTCCAGCCCGCCGTTGTGGTTGGTCTGCCACTTGAACATAAAGTGCGCGGCGAGAGTGTCAGTCACGCGGTAGGTTGGCTCAAGGCTGACGTCCTGCTCCGAGAATGAAAAGGGATAAGCGGTGAAAGGCATCTGCGGGTCCGCCACGTCATTCAGCGACTTAACGCCTTTGAAGGTGATAGTCGGCGTTAGGTTGTCGTAATCGAAGTACGAATACGTCGCCTTTAGATCCAGCGGTTCGATCGGATTGCTGTCGATCGTGAGGTTGGCGAAGAACGGTTGCACGTCGCCGCCGAGGCTATTGGGCGCTCCGACCGAACTTAATGACTGCTGCAGCTTGCTGTTGCTCGTAAGCGGGATGAAAGGAGCGTTCTGCAGCCAGAATCCGTACTCGAGGCTACCCATCACGTGCGTGTTGAATGGAAGCTGACCTGCTCCGTTCACGATGAAGTTGTGAGCTTGGTTGCTCGGGTACATGGCTGCCCGTCCCTGGCAGGGGCCCGTCATCCCCGTGGGCGTGAAAGTTGTCGAATCCGTGCATGCGCTGCCTACCCCGACAGTGGCGGGGTTGTCCCAAGTCAGGGTGGAGTAATCATCGACGAAGAAGGAGCCCTGGTACTGGAAACCCACCAGCCATCCGTTTTTCGCGTATTCCACGCCGGTGCCGAAGTTATAGGTGTAGTACTGGATTGGCACGAACAGTTCGTTCACTTTGTAAGCATCCGGGCTGCCGCCAAACATAAAGCTGCCGCCGAATGGCTGTTGGCCGGTGGGGTTCTGGTAATCCATGTTCGCACTGAAGGTCAGCGACGGCGTCGGCGTATAGCGCACGTTGATGTCCGCGACACCTTCGAGGAGGCTCATGTCGAACGGTTTGTCGTTCGATTCCAGCCAGGAATGGAGGGTTACGGGGGGCGTGCAGGTCGGACAAGGCTTCGAGGATAGGCTGAAAGTTCCGCCCTCTTCGTTGTACGGCGTGCTCGCGACGCCGTTGCTGAAGTCGTGTGGAATCTCGAAGAATTTTGCCTGAACATCGAGCAGACCGTACTTGCCGAAGCGCAGCGAGTACATCTGGTTCTTTTGTGCGACGTTCACGGCGTCGAACTGGACGTAGTAATTCTCCGCCTTGTCGCCCAGTAGCAACTGCAATTTCGGTACAATGAACTGCTGCGCCAGATCGCGGTACTGCTGATACTCCGCGATGTTGTTATAGGGGACCGGCTGGGGAATGGCGCCCGCCTCGACCGAACCCTGCGCCGTGAATGCC
>Ga0208563_1000024_pt1 | contig 166821 bp, 135 predicted proteins | sample June2015DPH_17_1_2_FD_184717 | JGI IMG/M metagenome (GOLD analysis project Ga0208563, IMG submission 184717) | Peatland microbial communities from SPRUCE experiment site at the Marcell Experimental Forest, Minnesota, USA - June2015DPH_17_150... | ecosystem: Environmental > Terrestrial > Soil >... | reverse complement strand
CGCTTGAGGCCATCACCGATGGCCTGCGCGGCGAGCTGGCGCCGTTCGGCGTCGAGGTGGTGCTCATCCGGCCCGGCTTCATCCTCACCGAATTTGTCGACACGGTGAACCAGGTATCCGGGCCGGTGATCGAGAACGCCGGCCCCTACGCGCCGTATTTCGAGGGCTTCCGCAACGACTACAAGAAACTGCGGTGGATAGCCGGCCAGCCCGACGACATCGCGCGGCTGGTGGAGAAAGCGCTCACGGCCCGGCGGCCCGCCCCGCGCTACGCCGCGCCTGTCCACGCCAAGTTGTTCCTCTTTCTCAAGTGGCTGCTGCCCGCCCGCGTGCTGGACTGGATGGTCCGGCTGCGGAAATAGCCGGCGGCGCGCGCAGCCTGATTTCCAGTCATGAGGAGTTTGTAACGTATTACGTTACAAATAGCGCCGCGATTCATCGTTAATTACGCCCCCCGCAAAAACACGTGCAGCTCCCTGGCGAGCTTGGGGCCGAAGCCGGGCACGTCCTGGATTTCCGCGGCGGCGGCGGCGCGGAGTTTGTCGATCGAGCCGAAGTGCTCCATGAGCGCCGCGCGGCGCACCGGACCGAGGCCGGGAAAGTCGTCGAGGATCGATTCGCGGATCTTCTTTGAGCGGAGATCGGCGTTGTAGGTATTGGCGAAGCGGTGGGCCTCGTCGCGCAGGCGCTGGAGCAGCTGCAGGCCGGGGTGGGTGAGCGGCAGGTTGAGCGGCGGGCGCTCGTCGGGGAAGAAGATCGTCTCGTGCTCCTTCGCCAGGCCGATGAGCGGCGGCGGCGTGAGATCGAGCGCGATGAATGCCTTCAGCGCCGCCGCCACCTGCCCGCGCCCGCCGTCGATGACGACGAGGTCGGGGAAGGGTCGGCCTTCGTCATACAACCGCCGGTAGCGGCGGCCGACGACCTCGGTCATGGCGCGATAGTCGTCGTTGCCGACGAAGCTCTTGATCTGGAAACGGCGGTACTGGTCCTTGTCGGGCCGGCCGGCAGTGAAGCGGACCATCGAGGCAACCACGAACGTCCCCGAGATATGCGAGATGTCGAAGCACTCCATGTGGGCGGGCGGCCCGGGCAGCCGCAACGCGCCCGCGAGTAACTGCAGTGCAACCTCGTCGGTGCGCAGCAGCACTGGCGCGCGCTCGAAGTGGCGCGTCTTGGCCAGCGTCTCCTCCAGCGCAATCACGACGTCGCGTAACTTTGCCGCACGCTCGAACTCCTGCCGGCCCGCGGCGGCCCGCATCTCGGCGCGCAGCGTTTCCAGCCACTCCCGGCTCTTGCCCTCGAGAAACTCGCACGCGGCTTCCACGCGGCGGCGGTAGTCGGCGGCGGTCACCTCGTTGGCATGGCCGTAAAGCTCGGCGCGCACGTCGTCGTAGAGCCGGTAGACGCCTTCGCTGATTTTGACCGGATGCGCGTCGCCGAGCAGGATGCCGAACTGCCGGCGCATCTCGGCAAGCGTCTTGCGCACCAGGCTGCTGTAGGCAAAGGGCCCGAAGTAGCGTGAGCGGTCGTCCTTGCGCAGGCGCGTCAGCACGAAGCGCGGCAGCTCGGATTCGAGGCTGACGCGCACGAGCAGGAAGCGCTTGTCGTCGGTGAAGTCGGTGTTGTAGCGCGGCAGGTACTGCTTGATGAGCCGCCCCTCCAGCAGCAGCGCCTCGGGCTCCGACTTCACCTCGATGACGTCGAAGCCGGCGATCATCTCCACCAGCGCGCGGATCTTCGGCTGCTGCGTGAACAACCGCGACGGCTGGAAGTAGGACGCGACGCGCTTCTTCAGGCTCTTGGCCTTGCCGACATAGATGATGCGTCCGAGCCGGTCCTTCATGAGATACACACCGGGGCCGTCAGGCAGGCGGCGGACCTTTTCCTTGAGGGTGGACGGACCGACCGGGCCTTCCGGCCCATCATGGGAGGGCGCTGGCATTTTCTTCAAAATACACTAGCGTGCAGCCGCTTCGCAAAACATCTATGGCGCACGGCACCACACCAACTCCAAATTCCACCCCAGGCAAGAGCAGCCCCGGGGTTGCCCGGCGCTTTGAACTGCTCACCCTCGGCGACGAACTGCTCCTCGGGCTCACGCCCAACGGGCACCTGACGTGGATCGGCCAGCAGCTCAGCCGCCGCGGCGTGCAGCTGGCGCGCAGCGTCACCGTGACCGACGAGGCATCGGCCATCGTCGCGGAGTTGCGCGCCAGCCGGGCTCGCGCCGACGTGGTCATCACCACCGGCGGGCTCGGCCCGACGTGCGACGACCGCACGCGCGAGGCCGTGGCCGAGGTGCTCGGACAGAAGCTGGTGTTCGATCCCGCCATCAAGCAAGCCCTGGCCGACCGCTTTGCGCGCCTCGGCCGCAAGATGACGCCCAACAACCTGAAGCAGGCGTACCGGTTCGAGCACGGCGAGGTGCTGCCCAACGCCAACGGCACCGCGCCCGGCCTCTGGATCGAGCAGGGCGGCAAGGTGCTGGTGATGCTGCCCGGCCCGCCCAACGAACTCCAGCCGCTGTTCACCGAACAGGTGCTGCCGCGTCTCGCGAAGCTCGGCCTCATCAGCGAGGGCGAGGCCTACGTGCAGCTCTGCACCGCCGGCGTGGGCGAGTCCGCGCTCGAGACGAAGCTTCAGCCCATCTTCGACCGCGCCGGTGGCGCGCTCAGCGTGGCCTACTGCGCCCACCAGTGGCGCGTCGACGTGCGCCTCAGCTCGCCCGGCGGACATCTCTCGCTCCGTGAACTGCAGGCCGTCGCCGACGAGTGCGCCGCGCTGCTCGGCGAGGACTTCGTGTGCTACGGGCACGACTCGCTGGCCAAAGTCGCGGCGGACCTGCTCCGCGCGCAGGAGAAAACGCTGGCCGTCGCCGAATCGTGCACGGGCGGTCTGCTGGCCAACCTGTTCACCGACGTCTGCGGCGCGTCCAAGTTTTTCCGCGGAGCCATCGTCTGCTACAGCAACGACGCGAAGATGCAGATCCTCGACGTGCCCGAGTGTCTGATCGAACAGCACGGCGCGGTGAGCAACGAGTGCGCGGTGGCGCTGGCCACCAGCGTCGCCGAGACGCTGGAGGCGGACTACGGCCTCGCCATCACCGGCTACGCCGGCCCGAGCGGCGGCACGAAGGATGATCCCGTCGGCACCATCTACCTCGGCTTGCATTCGCCGCAGGGCGTGTGGTCGAAGAAACTGAACTACACCGCCACGCGCACCATGGTGAAGGAGCGCGCCGTCACTGTCGCGCTCGACTGGCTACGGCGCGAGCTGGTGCGGGCCGCGCGCCACCCCGCCGCGCCCCTCCGCCGGGCGACACTGATCGGGTAGGGGCGGCGCGCGATAGTGATCGCGCGCCGATTGAAGAGCGAAGACGAAAGATTGAAGACGCGGAGGCGAACGCGCTGACCGATCTTGCGTCTTGCTTCTTGAATCTTAATTCGGCGGGCGGAGCCCGCCGTTTTAGCTCAGCAGGTTTTTCAGCGCGGCAAGATACTTTTCCTGCGTGCGGGCGATGACATCGGCGGGCAGCCGCGGCGCCGGCGGCTTCTGCTCCCATTTGAGGCCGAGCAGATAGTCACGCACAAACTGCTTGTCGTAGCTCGGCGGCGACTGGTTGACGGCGTAGCTGTCCTTCGGCCAGTAGCGCGACGAGTCGGGGGTGAGAATTTCGTCGATGAGGTAAAGGCGGCCCGTGGCATCGGTGCCGAATTCGAACTTCGTGTCGGCGAGGATCAGGCCGGCCCGGGCGGCGCGGTCGTGGCCGAAGCGATAGAGCGCGAGGCTCACGGATTTCACCTGTTCGTAGAGCGCGGGACCGATGAGTTCGGCGCCCTGTTCATCATTGATGGGCTCGTCGTGCCGGCCCTTCGGCGCCTTGGTCGTCGGCGTGAAAATCGCCTCGGGCAGGCGGTCGGCCTGACGCAGGCCGGCCGGAAGCCGGATGCCGCAGACCGCGCCGGTTTTCTGGTAGGCGCTCCACCCGCTGCCGACGAGATACCCGCGCACCACGCATTCGATCGGCAGCGGTTGCAGTTTTTTCACAACCATGCTGCGGAGCTGCAGGTCACGGGGAAGCTGGTATTTTTCGGCAAGCAGTCTCGCTTGATCAGTCAGAAGGTGATTGGGAACAAGGTTTCTCACCTGCGCGAACCACCACAGGCTCATTTGCGTGAGCACGATGCCCTTGCCGGGAATGCCGTCGGGCAGAATCACGTCGAAGGCCGAAAGGCGGTCGGTGGCGGCGATCAGCAGCGCGTCGCCGAGATCGAAGATTTCGCGCACCTTGCCGGAGGCGAGCCTGGGGAAGGGAAGGCCTTCGATCTGCGTGACGGCGGTTGGAGGAATGGCGCGGGCGATGTCGGCGAAAGTCATGGGTGTGGTCTCACGCAAAGGCGCCAAGCACGCAAAGGATTCCCGCCATCACTGGCAACCAATTCCCTTGCAGATTTGGCGCGGGGTTGTCTGAACCAAAATAGCCTTGCGCGAGTCAACCCCGGGGGTAGGGTGCCGACTCCGCATTGGGGTCCCCATCGTCTAGCCCGGCCCAGGACACCACCCTTTCACGGTGAGAACCGGGGTTCGAATCCCCGTGGGGACGCCAGCCTTCGCCTTCGGCCCCCCTGTAATGATGGTTCGCACATAAATTGACCCGCGTGGCCAAGGTATACGCAAACGATCCGAAGTAATTAACCGACTTTGACTTCGGTGGACACCTTTTTGGGGAAGGCCTTCCGTAGTCGCCTTCTTGACATTGCGAAGAAAGCTGCGCTGGCAATAGTGGGGAGGATTGCCTTTCCGCTGCCGTCCTGATGTGGTGCGGGGCTTTGTTCTGCTGTCGGTCACGGACTCGAGTTCGTACTAGATAAGCCTTGAGCCCATGAGACTTTCCCCTGTCGCCTTCCACCACGCGTTTCGTCGCTTTCAGAAGATCCACCGGCGCGAGGACCGGGCCTACCTCGACTCCTTTCGTAACCCACAGGCCTACGTGCACCGAATGGAGGACTACAAGGAGGGCGTGGCCCGCCAGGCCGAACGAATCCTTGACGCGGAGCGGTGGGCGCATCGCGAAATCGGTCAAGGCCGCATTCTCCGCTCCGTCATCGCTGCTATCGAACAACCAGGCAACAACCTGCTGCAATGGGACGCCCGCTTCGGGGCGCAAGGCCGCGTGCATCGCCGCCTGCTGGAAGCCGAGAACCAACGGAGACTTCGCAAAGAACTTGAGGCGGTGTTTTTCGACCTTTATGCCCGGCATCGCGCCGACGGCGACAAGTTCGAGCACCTCGCCTTCCTCTGCGGCAAACGCTACGAACTGATCGCCTATCTTTTCTTTATCGCCGACCGGCACGCCTTTTTACCCATCCGCACGACTTGTTTCGACCGGGCGTTTACAGAACTCGGCTTAGAACTGAAAACCACGCGCCAATGTTCGTGGAGCAACTACAGGGCCTATCTGGAAGTCATGCATCGGGTCCGTTCCGCCCTTACAGACGAGGGTATCATTGAGCCGTCGCTTCTTGACGCCCATTCCTTCTGCTGGCTGCTCGCCACCGATGGCCGAACAAAGGAACGCCGAATGCCGCCGCGGGTTCGTGGCCATCTGCGCCTTTTCACCGGAGTCATTCTGGAGGTGTCGAGCAAACCCGGGAGTCCAGCAGCCGACCGCGCTGTCAACGATTGTGTGGTGGATATGCAGGCAGTGGGTGAACGCCGCATTGCCGCAGGCCGAGTCGCCGAGGAAATTGCTCTCAAGGAGGAACAAAACCGCCTGCTGCACTACGGCCGACCCAGCCTCGCGCGACGGGTGAAACTGGTCTCCGACCGTCCAGGCCTAGGCTACGACATCCGCTCTTTTGAACACGACGGAGCTCCCCGCCATATCGAAGTGAAGCACATTGGCCAGCGTTCGGCATTTTTCCTTTCACGCCACGAATGGCTGCAAAGCCAGAAGCTTCAGAATTACTGGTTCTACCTCGTAAGGTCGACCGAAGCCACTCAACCGCGCGTCGAAAGGCTCTCCGCAGACCGGCTCACGATCGAACACTTGGTTCCGACACAATACCTGGTGCAGTGGAACGACGCTTGAACGCGTTCAGTAAAGGCGGCCCATTAGGACGGTGCTGTGCTGGAGTGCCGTGGGTGATAGCGGCAACTAATAGCGCTGGTTGTGCCAAGCTACCGCAGGCGGCAACCGTTCCCACTTGGACCGATACGCCGCCGACCTCAGCCAGCGTCAATCGCCGCGCCACCGGATCTGCAACGTCGCCCGAATTTCCTCGCCCAGTCGCCCTCAGGTAACTACTCGCAAAACGATGCTCTACGAGGACGACATTATTGAAGCAGTATGTGCTTACTTGGAACGCCAAGGCTTCACGATTACTCAGAAGTTGAACGCCAAGCAACACGGTGATGACATTATCGCTACCGGGAATGGCAACATCCGTACGCTGCACATTGAGGCGAAGGGCGAGACCAGCAGCCGCACGGATAGCCCACGGTATGGTAAACCTTTTAGCGGTTTTCAGATTCAGGACCATGTCGCGAACGCTTTCTATCGCGCCGCCAAGATGGCCACCAGCGGCAGAGTCGGTGGCATGGCGCTCCCCAAGAATGCGGCTCATGAGCGTTGTGTCGCAGGGATTCAGCACGCCCTCGATGCTCTCGACATCATTGTTTTCTGGGTGGCTTCTGACCGGAGTGTCACGACTTCCAGGCCTTTGATCGAAAGGCCTAACAAATCACTCCGACCAACAGCCGCCGGGCAGTTAGGCTCGCCTCCTTTCGAAGCCGAGCCCATCGCATGAACGCCGCCAAAACGCATCTCGCGTGCAATCAGGGTGCTTCGCTTGACGAGGAATACCTGCTTAGCCGCGGAGCGGCGTAGCCTGGGGAATCGGCTTGCGATGCCCCTCGGTCTGGACGTGGCTCAATCTCGACCGTCGGCCAGTCCCCAACTGACGATGACTCGCTCATTCGACAACGTGGATTTCAAGGTCGCAGAAGCGGAGTATTTCCTCGAACACCTCCGCGCCCGCGACTGCGTGGAGCCGGAGATTGATTTCCTACTGAGTGCCTACGCCGCGGCGGCGCGGAGCATCACGCTCTCCCTCAAGGCTGTCCTTGGCGAGACTGACGGCTTTGTGGAATGGTATGCCGTGCGCGAGGCGCGGCTCCGTGCGGATCCGCTCGCGCGCTATTTCCTAGAGCTAAGAAACTATACCCAGAAGACCGGCGCGCGGGTGGTGAATCAGATCCGTTCACCCGAGAAGTTGCGCGAGCTGCTCGTCCGCCAGCTTTCCGGCCGCAGGACATGGTTTGGCGAATCCGGGGAGGCGCTTCCGCCAGCTCCCGACATGGAGGTCGGCGAAGCCGCGCTCGCGCATTTCCGAACCCTGTTGGGGATCGTCTACGAATGCTATGTGGACTTCGGTCCGGTGATTGATCCGCAACAGCATTACACGCCGGAACACTACGCGCTTCTCGGCAAAACCGTTGAGGACGCCGAGGAGGAACTCGGCTTCCCGCGCGGCTGGACTTCGCTGGGCAAGACCGGCCCCGATGACATCCCTTGGCGCTTTGAACTGCTGCGGCGGCATGCTGCCGGAGAGGGGGGGCTGAACGAGATTTTCGCGCGGTATCTTGGCAAGACGCCGCCGCAGCCAGTACCGCTGCCGGAGCGTCCGCTGCCCGAGAATGAAGGCTGGACCCGGCTGCAGGACGGCAGCCGGGTCTGGATTCCGAAAGAATTGCGCAAGACGGGCACGGCCGAGGGCGACCTCGCCGACTACATCGCGTCACTGAAAGCGGCTCGCGGAGCCACCCCGGAAGCTCCCTCTTTCGAGGAGCAGGAGTTTGCGCGCCTCAGACGTTTCATCACCGCCGCAATCCTCCAGATTCCTGCTCGCTGCTTCGAGGTGCCCGTGGCCGGCGCAAAGGAACTCGCAATTCGCGAGCGCGTCTTCTGCTACGAACTGTACCACCACCTACGGAGCGCGTTTGATGACGCTGGGTTCTGCTACATGCTGGCAGGCGAATTGGACAAGGGCGGGCATCCGATCATTCGTGGAAACGTGATCCCAGATTTCGTCGTGCATGAACCCGGGGACATGAGCCGGAATCTCTGTGCGATTGAGGTGAAGCCGCTCTCCGGAGCAACAAAAGGCTTCCGGAAGGACCTCGCGACGCTCACGACCTTCGTGCGCGACTACTCCTACCACAGGGGAATCCTGCTGGTATTCGGTTCGTCACCGAAGGGCGATCGCGCGTTGCGGCGGAAGCTTGCCAAGACTCCCGCGGAGCTATTGGCGGCAGGCGTTCACGTTCTCTGGGCGAAAGCGCCCGGTGCCGTGCCGGTCGCGCTACGCTGAAGCGTTGGTCGCGCGCTCAGTTCTTTCCCGAGGGCCTGTCGGCGATCGAGTATCCTGGCGGCGTAGGTGGCGGCACCAAAATCCGAGCCATTGCCCCTCGGAAAACTGCCATTCTCCGGATGGGAGCCCGGAGAATGTTGGGTCGTGCCTCGCAAATTTACGACAGCCTATGTCGCGAGCTTTCTGATGAGAGACGCAGACAATGCTGAAATCATTGCTGCGATTTCCATCGGTTCAATTAGGTCCTCGCCCGCGACTGCCGCAATAATCTCGCCAAGATCCCCAATTGGGGTTTCAAGCGAACCCTTATTGAACCCTCCGTTTCGGTTTTGACGACGGCTGCGCACTGAAAACTGCCTTCCTTCTTCGTCCCAAGTGGGGTGACCGATTTCGATGACGTGTCCGACTTCTTGAGCCGGGAATGTTTTCGTTACTTTCATGGATTTCCTGTTGGTTGGTTGTATGATTCGGGGCGCCCCATGGTGGGATGGCCTCAAATCACAATTCGCCGTTAAGGATTTATAATGTCCTCAGACCCCGTTCTTCGTAACACGTTGATAGCTATATTCTTGACGGACTACTGGTGCGCGCGGGCCGAACAAAATCGCTGTTACAGCAGGCCCGCGGCGCGAAACGAGCAGTGCCCGATGACTGTCGAACCAGGGCCTGTTCCGAGGTCTCCGTGAGTGGCATGATGAACTCGGTCGTTTGCGGAGTTTTGATCTTGCGGGGCATCGCACGTTGCCGGGTCGGTTCGAGTAAGCGTCTCAGCGCTCGACAACTGATCCGTTGACGGGGTTAGGTAGCACCGGGTTTCAGGGCCCCGAAGCCCATTCCCGAGCAAGAGTCTTGCGACTTGGCAATGCCACCCTAGCTCAAGGGCGGGAACGGGAGCAGCGACAGTCTCGGCAAACTCATGTTCGCAGTCACCCGCCGCGTGAAGGCTGTGTGATGTTGGCGCAGCGTGGCGTCGCCTCCCATTACCGCGGTCTTGACGTTGTGACCAATCCCGACGCTATGCGTCGAGCTGCAAGAGGAGCTAAGCCACCAAGCTGTACAAACCGGAATCGCGAAGGATCGCCAAATGCAGCAAGCGGGTCGAGAAGCCCGGTGACCGATCTCGTTGCGGGGCCGCCGCTCAAGGAGTCTGTGCGAAGTCGTTATTGCGTTGAAGATTCTGTGGGCTACAAATGGAACAAAAGACGCGATTCAACATCGCGTGCGACTAAATAGGTTCGATGCCTCGAAGCTTTAACATCGTGGTCCACGACCTTGGCCTAAGTCCGCAGCAGCATGTCCGCGTGCTGATCGGCCAACCAACGTACGCCGCCGATGATTGGACGACACGTAACGACCTCTATTTCGCACGAGACATCCGCTCCTTTCGTGAACGGATTCAGGGCTTTATTGTCGAGGCGGTGAATTCGACTGCAGACCTAATTGTATTGCCCGAGCTTTCGGTTCCTCTTGAAGCGATCGATCTGCTCCGGAGTTGGTCGGAACAAACTGGTGGGGTTGCAGTCGCGGGAAGCCATTATTTTCTATCCGACGGCGCCTATCGCAGCCGTTGTCCGATCATGATTTCCGGCGATGTGTTCTTTACAGAGAAGCTAACTCCTGCCCCAGCAGAGGTGTCGCCGGTCAACGGACAGGGATTGTCTCCAGGTCGAGTGGTCCATGTCTTCAAGAACACGAGGATTGGAGATTTCGCCGTCCTCATTTGTTCAGACTATCTCGACGCTGAACTTCGCCAAGCGCTATTTCAATACGATATTGGTCTGCTTTGCGTGCCTTCGTGCCAAAGGAATTCCGCCGTCTATCATGCCAGGATGGGCATTAATTGTGAGGAATCCGAACGGGGCTTGTATATTGCCTACTCCAATATGGTTCATGCAGATCTAGCAGACGGTCGATCAGCGTTCTTTGGTACCATGGATCGTCTATTCACTGAGAAGCTCCTGCAGACAAGAATCACTGATTTGGTGCCGCCACAGAAACTGTGTGAACTATCGGTTGGAGAGGATTCATTGATTTTGGAGGCTGACATGGAGAATCGCCGCCCTCGGCTCGGGCGGACGATCTTCTCTCGGCCAAATATTTCTGTAATCAAGCATGGTGAAGGGAAAGCCGCGGAGCACACGCGCTTCTTGCGTTTGATTGGCCACGCTGATGATCGCTATCGCTATATCTCGGATCTTTACGTCGAGCCGGAAGAATATCCATCAATGTTGGCGCGGCTCGAGAAAGATAAACTGCTGTTTATTGTTGGCGATCCGGGTATCGGGAAGACCTACACTGCTGCTCGTATCCTTCGGCGATACTTTGACGCTGGTTACGAGCCAGTTTGGTTTACAGGTATTGAGAAGGAGGAGCGTTTGATCCAACGGCAGACTTTAGAGCAATACGCCCCAAAGGATAAGCAAATTATTTACTTTGAAGATCCGTTCGGACGAACAACTTTTGAGAAACGTGATGCCATTTATACCGTGTTCGGACCATTAATAGATCGACTGCGCTCAGTAGATGCACGGGTTATCGTGACATCCCGAAAAGAGGTTTTTGAGCGTTTCTCGACTGAGAGCCTTACGGCAAAGGAGCTGACGTCGTTCAAAGAGGAAATGGGCGTCGTGAAACCTTCATATTCGGCGGTTCAAATGCTCGCTATATGGGTGAAGTTGGCCCGCGGGCGGTGCAAGTGGTTTGGAGAGGAGAGATTTCGCCGCGTAGTGGAGCGGGCGGTTTTCGGCAAACGGTTAAGTACTCCATTGGCACTTCGGGACCTGGTCTTTAGCGCTGAAGACGTTGTATCCGTCGAGGATCTAGAACGGCGGATTAGCCGGCGACAGATTGAAAGCGCGTTAATTTTCGCGGGAGAAATAGAAAGCCTTCCGTTGGGCACGAAGCTAGCGTTTGCCCTAATCTGTCTCGGTGGTGAGCAGAACCAGCAGATACTCGCCACTTGGTTTTCGAAGGCGCAGAAGGAGATGGCGTCAATGAGCAGCGATGGCCAAACAAAGGGGAGCTTTGTGGAGGAGCTGAGAACTCAGCTAGGCTTTCGGGTGGAGCAATTCGGAGCATCCCTCTCGGCCTTGCGCTTTAGTCATCCGGTATATGAAGAAGCAGTGATCCAACTTGCGGTACGGGATTCTGAAATGGGTGGGGTCTTCTCATCAGTACTGAACATAATGAGAGAGGCGGACTATCGGTTGACAGTGAATGCAGTGTTCCGGAGCGGCAAGCGTTTCCCCGAGATCACGGAGCTTTTGTGCTCTGAATTGCTAAAGCAAAAGCGCCAAACTTCGGTAAAAGATCTGGTAACTTTAGGAATGAAAATGGTGGCGGCTGACGCTGCAAATCATGACAGACGTTTCGAGAGTCTCCTGCGGAAGGTTTGTTCGCCCAGCGAACTTGGGGAGTGGATTAGCACGGCGCGGGAACGAGCGCTTTTGACGTACGTTTTCCGTTTTGCCGCGCACTACGTTAACTATTTTAACGAGAATGTCAGCGCGCATGTAAAATGGGGAACCGTGTTCAGTGGACTCTCTGAGAAGACTGGACTTGGCTACTTGATTGAGACTCTTGAATGGGCGGCGAAAGTTGACGCCAGGAAAGTCGCGGATTTCATGCTAAGCCTTTCAGTTGGCGACCTTCGCAGGGGGGTCGAACAGCTCCCTGTTTACCTCAAGGAACGTTTCGTGAGGTTGGCCAAGCACACCCAATTGGAGCGAGGGATAGAGACCTTTGTGCGAAACTATCGCATAGCATCCGCGCAACTGCATGCAGCTCGTAGAGGTCGGATGATGTCTGTATCTGCGGAGAAGGCCGTTGTCGTTGATGATGGGGCGTCCAAAGCGTTGCGGAGGCGTGGTAGTTTGCTACCGGTTGGCATAAAGGGAACCGTGGGGAAGTTCGGAGAAGGTGAGCTGATTGCTGTTTTGGACGGGAATGCAAAAATAATCGGTGTCGGCATTGCTCATTACAATTCCGATGATGTCCGTAAGATTAGTGGGCGACAATCAGGCGAAATCGGTGGAGTGTTGGATCGATTCAATGGAGTTACAGTCATTCATGCTGATCGGTTTGCGCTAAAAGAGTGATGTAGACATTGCGATTTGCGGAGACCGTGTTGCTCCAGCCGATAGATCCTTGTCTTGGAGATTCCGAACATAGGCGCTGACGTTGATCAATGCATTAACATTCTTCAGTGAGGCCCTTTCTGCGTGGCCAAGGATTGTGCTAACGAGGCTTCTTGTGGCCAAGGTATGCGCCAACATTTTACAGGATCTGACCGATTTGCGCTGTGATCTGGCCAACCTATGCGCCAAGTGGCCGGAAAACTATCCGCTACTCACCACCCCCTGAAAATTATCCGCTGCTCACCGCCGGTGATGAAGAGCCCAGAGTGGCCAGCACAACGTTGACCGCGGTCGCGGGCGCGATATCAAGACCCGCATGACGACGAACCCCTTGGGTCGGATGGCGGTGGCGTTCTGGATCGGTGTGTTCCTTCTTGGGTCTCTAAGCGCGGTGGCGGCGCCGCCGAAACCCGTGCCCGTGCCGATGGGCGACAACACGTACAGCCTGACCCGCAGCGCCCGCTTCGCCTTCTCCTTCGGCACCGACAAGCTCGAAAGGGAAGCCAGGGAGGACGCCGCCAAATTCTGCGCCGGCCTGGGCAAGAGAATGAAGGAGGTGTCGATCTCCACGGAAAAAACGTCGCTGCTTCATGGAGGCTTTTCCAAGGCGACGCTCATCTTCAAGGCCCTCGAACCGGCTGACCCGGAGTTGGCCGAGACGCCGATCCCGGGGGCCGATTTAAGCGATCTCGAGATGCTCGTGGACCTGCACGACAAGAAGTTGTTGTCGGACGCGGAGTTTGAGGTCGCCCGGAAACGGTTGGATGAGAAATCGAGCGAGCTGAATGAACTCCTCGCCCTCAAACGAAAGGGCATCCTCACCGAGGCCGAGTTTGAAACGGCCAGGAACCGGCTCACGGAGCGCGCGAAATAGCGAGCCGAGCCCAATCGGATCCCCGTCATCGCCTTCCATCGTAGCTTTTCGCACATAGTTTTGTCGATTTGGCCACGGTCACGGTGTGCGCCAACTCTCGCTTGGCCTAGGTATGCGCGAATCTGCCGAAGAAAAAGCGGGTGTATTGGGATATCTCATCATGCCGTTTGCGCTCGCCGTGTTCATCGTGCTGGCCCTGCCTGACCTTGAATTGATCTACGAATGTCGACTTGCGACAGCGGCGTGAACGGACCCCAATCACAAAGTCCCTTCAGGTATCGTGGATAGTAGCTGGCTGACCAGGCGTTGACGACCGCTTCCTGCGATTCGTTGGAAAGCTTGTCCCACCAAGTGGGTGACAGGATCAGTTGTTCGCCAAAGTAACAAAGGATGTAGTTCACGACCGCCATCGTTCGTTTCTCGGGAGGATACGTGATGAGGGAGTCCGTGAAGTCGCGCCACACTTGATTCCCTTTCTTCGCCGAAATGATCACTAGGCCTCCGCCACCCTTCCGTGGGATGACCGAGAACGCCACCCAATCCAGCGTGCGCCGGCCTTTTGACCATTGGGCGACTCGATGTTGAAAGTTCTTCGGCGGGGCGAAGAACATCGCCCCGACGATGTCCGGCGTTTTGGGACAGGAAAGGACCAGGTGGTCGAAGGACGCGAAGGCGCGCGCGGTGAGATGGCGGTCCCACTCCTCTTTGATCGGAATCAGTTCACGCAGGTTGAGGTCGTTGGTTGCGATGTCGCGCTTGAGCTGGTTGCCCTCGTTCGGTTGGCTGGCTTGGACCGCCGCATACGTGGCTTTGACCATCTCGAACCGGTATTGGCAGGTATAGAGCGAAGCACAGAACGCGCGGTAAGCGTAGAGGAACAGGGCTTCGGGTGTTGGGGTGAACGGACCTTCCTCGATCGGCCGGAAAACCTGATGGTCGTGAAACGCACAGAACCCCGTAAACGTGCTCACCCGGTCGACGCCAACGGGCTGTGGCCAGTTGCGAAATCCCTCTTTGGGCGTGCATTGGTTGAACAGGTTGAACTGCAGGACGTGTCCTTTCACCGCAAATTCCCGGAGCAAAGCCTCCTGGATTAAATGCGCCCGCACGATGCCACGCTCACACTTTCCGGTGGATTCAAGGAAGCACACTTTCCCGAAACCTTTGGCTAGGCCTGATGCGATAGTGCCGTCGATTTCTGCGCTCAGGTCCTGCGGCTGCTTTTTGAGCACATAAGTCAGGGTAGAGGGACAGCGGGGATTAAAAGGCTCGTCGAGGTCGCGGATAATGCTACTCACGGTGCTCCGCGGCGCGATGCCTTGGATCAGGATGTCGCTGCCGCCGTTGGTGCCGAGGAGCACCCGTCGCGGAAACTCCAGATCGCGCGAATGCGATTCGATGAACGATAGAATCGCGTGAAGGTTCGTTTTCCGCGCCCACGCTTCGATACGAGCGCAGTCCTTTTCGTTAAAGCGATAGCGCATGAGGTGTTGATTCAGTTCCGAGACCGGGCACCACGGTCAGCTCGCGGCGCGCTTGGGGAGGCTAGTCGGGAATCGCGCGAACTCCATCAACTTCTTCGGCTGCTAGCCGCATTGCCCCTGGCCAAGGTATGTGCGAAACCCTTTACAGAACCTCGCCGATTTGAGCCGGATTTTGGCTAACCTATGCGCTAAGCTCCCGGAAACTATGCGCTACACCCCAGAAAATTATCCGCTGCTCACCGCCGGTGATGAGGAGCCCAGAGTGGCCAGCACAACATTGACCGCGGCAGCGGGCGCGATATCAAGACCCGCATGACGACAACCCGTTTGAGTCGGATGGCGGTGGCGTTCTGGGTCGGCGTAGTCCTCCTGGGGTTTCCGGGCACGGCAGTGGCGGCGGATTCCCAACCCGCTCCCGTCCCGATGGGCGACAACACCTACAGTCTCACCCGCAGGGCGGGGTTCGCCTTTATCCGCAACACCGCCAAGCTCGAAAAGGAGGCCCGGGCGGACGCGATCGAGTTCTGCGCCAGCCTGGGCCGGAAGATGAAGGAGGTGTCGATCTCCTCGCACAAGGCGTCGCCGATTTTGGGAGGCATTTCTCAAGCGACGATCATCTTCAAGGCCCTCGATTCGGCCGACCCGGAACTGGCCGGCACGCCGGCTTCCGCGGCCAACGCGCCGGCTCCCGCGGCCGGGGCGGGTGATCTCGAGAAGCTCGCGGGCCTGCACGACAGGAAGCTGTTGTCGGACGCGGAATATGAGGACGCCACGAAGCGGCTGAAGGAGCGATTGAACGATCTCGACCAACTCGTCGAACTCCATCGGAAGGGCGTTCTCACGGATGCCGAGTTTGAGGCTGCCAGGAACCGGTTGATGGAGCACGCGCCGTAGCGTGCCGAGCCCAATCGGATCCCTATGATCGCCTTCCGTGAAGCCTTGGCTGGTGCAGCAGGGGCGGCTCCAGGCGATGCGTTGATTTCTGGGGACTGCCAGGCGCCAACTTTCTTTGCACGGGGGGCGAGGGAACGATGGTGCCGCAATCGGGGCGGCCGAGCTTGATCCGCGGAACCGCCAGTTTTTCAAAACATACCTTACTAAACTGTGAAGGGTGGGGCCCGGATTTTGGGGCTTTAGCCTCAACGTTTAGCGGGAATCGGTTTCAAAACTTTTGGCTCGGATGCCACGCCGGACGCCCGCCGGTCGCGGCTCTGCGCCGCCGAAATCAGGGCACCAGCAACCAGACGCGCAGTTTGAGGTCGCGGCTGGATCCGCCGCTCACCACCCGAAGGCTCATCGCATCGTGGGTGTCCACCCAATCGTGAATCTGGTCGCGCGACCAATTAAGGGCCGGTTGACCCTCGATGCGGGTGAGCAGATCGCCGGCGGCAAGGAGGGCCTCCTCGGCGGGGCTGCCCGGGATGACACGCACGACCCGCCAGCCGGCGGGATCAAGGATGACGCTCAAACCCACACTGCGCTCGGAGGGCGAAGCGATCAGCCCGGCTTGCTGGGAGTAAAACCGGACCTTGTCAGCCCGCTGGTCGAAAACGATGCAGAAACGGCCCAGCACGTCGTAGCCGATGCTCGGCTCAGAGCCGCCGACCGAAGCCACTGGTTCCGGCAGCACCAGATTACCGAGCGTCAGCCGGCCGTTCAGCCGGCCCAGGTAATCTCGCGTCTCCTCGTCGATCGCCTCGATCAGCGGCCCCGGGCGCGGTTCGGCCTTCCAGGAAAGGGAGGACGCCAGCTCGATCGGCAGGTGCAGACTTCCGTTGGAGCCGCTGTCGATTTCAACCTCGAACGACTTGTCCTGCAACCCGGCGGCGATGAACGGCACCTCGGAGTGCTCGTGTACCGCCATTTCGGCGCGCAGCGGCGGCAGATTCTCCGGCCAGCCGGGGCCAAGCAGCAGCCGGTGGCCCGGATAGTCGAGCCCGAGAAACACCTCGGAGAAGAGCGAAAAGCCCAGCGCGCCGTCAATGCGCCGGCCGTCGATCTGCGTAAAGCGGGTCATGGGCAGAATGCCGGCGATCACTCCTTCAAAACGCACACCGCCAAGCTCGATGGAATCGAACAGCGCCCGCGGCACCGCGAGGGGATCCCCCAGGGCGTTGAACGCGGTGGTGGTGGCCTCGTCGTCCGGCGCCGGCTGGGCCCTCACCGCCGTTGCCAGTTCGGGCGAAAAGAGCGTGAAGGAACAGCCGGTGTCGACAAACACCCGGAATGGTCCCTGCCCGTTCACCATGACGTTGACGAACAGAAAATGGTTCCGGAGATCGGCCGGCACGACCACCGCTCGCTCCATGCGGGTGTACAGCGGCGCGGTTTCCTTGATGATATCAGCGGCAAGCGGAGCGGGCGCCCAGCCGGCAACCGCCACAGCCATGAGGAGGCACGAACGAAGCGATTTCATTCGGTGTGGCAGGACCCGGTGCGAGGTGGAGATATCGGTGCCGCCGCGTCACGGGCTTGGGCGATCATGTTTCTTGGGCTAGCGTTATCGAACAATGGATACGACGCTAAAAACGCGCGACACCGCGGCGGATGATCGCTCGGGCCACCTGCCGAGCCCTCAGCATTCCGATTATCAGGGTGGCACATGCGACCGGGCAGGGCACCCCCAGACCATTGGGATCTGTGGAGTGGGCGACGATATAAAGATAACGAGCGAGCGATTTCATTGCCGGTGGGCGCTTCCTGCGCGGCAGGGAGTAAGCACCGGCGGAGACGCCGCGCGGGAGAACCGGTTACGGGTGGCCGCGGCGGGATGAGCCGCTTTGCTGTACGGCGGCGGCGTGGTTCTGACGCCGCAATTCGCGTGTAACCGCACGGGACGCCCGGCGTCTCTGCGGCCAAGTGAAGATTGAACAAAACGTTCAGCATTCATGCGGCGACCCGGGCGCGGCGATTGCCGCCGTCGCGCGGTCTCACTTTCGGCGTTTCGGCTATGCCAAAACCTCGATGAAGGAGATCGCGGAGGACTGCGGCATGTCCGTCGCGAATCTCTACCGCTATTACGAGGGCAAGCTGGCGATCGGCGCCGCCGTGGCGGCGGCCGAGCAGGCGGCCCTGTTCGCGTTCTGCGATCGCGCGGTCGCGACGGTGCGGGGAGACTTGGCCGAGAAATTGATCACGCTGTTTCATGCCTTCATCGACGGTACCTGCCGGCAAATCAAGTCGACGCCATTGCTCTTCGAACTGGGAATGACGGTGGCACGCGAACAGCCGGAGCATCGTCAGCGGTTCCTGCAGGAAACCGAAGCCCGCATTGGCGTGATCCTCGCGCAGAGCGGCAATGACGAGGCGTTGGCGGTGGTCGACGCTAAGAGCGCAAGCCGGCTGATCCTGATGGCGAGTGCTCCCTTCGTGCTCCCGTGGATGCTGCGAACCCAGCCATTCGGCAATCCGCGTGTTCAGGTGGAACCGCTCATGAAGTGTCTGGTTTCGGGCCTCACGAAGGCGAATTCAGAGGGCGCCGCGGCATCGGTTTGTCACAGCGATCCATCCGGTTGTTGATTCTTCGATTGCCGCGAAATCTCAACCTCCTATCTATTTTCTCAATGACCGACGATTCCCAGAATTCCTCCGCATCCCCCGCAGTCCAAGCCAGCACAACGACCGGGGCCACCCACCGTTGGCGTCCTTGGCAAAGGCGGTTGCTGATCGTCACAGCCGTGCTCGTGGTCGGTTACGCGGCCATCGTGCGGCCTCTGACCCGGTCCGCCGGCCCGGCCCGCGCCGGTGCCGGTTTCGGGGCGGTGCCGGTCACGGCGGAGCCAGCGCGCAAGGCCGATCTGAATGTGCGGATTGTTGCCTTGGGCACGGTCACGCCGGTCAACACCGTCACCGTGCGCAGCCTGGTGGACGGCCAGCTCCAAAAGATTCTTTTCACAGAAGGCCAGTTGGTGGAGGCGGGCGCGCCCCTGGCGGAGATCGATCCGCGTCCGTTCGAGGTGCAAAAAGCGCAGGCCGAGGCCATGCTGGCGCGGGACCAAGCCCTCCTCGACAACTCCCGGCTTGATCTTGATCGTTTCCAAACGCTGCTTAGCCAGGATTCGGTGGCCAAACAGCAGGTGGACACCCAGGCGGCGCTGGTGCGGCAGTACGAAGCGACGGTGAAGCTGGACCAGGCGCAGATCAATACCGCAGCGCTGCAGCTCACCTACGCGCACATCACCGCGCCCGTCACGGGTCGCGTCGGGTTGCGTCTCGTGGACACAGGAAACCTGATCCATCCCTCCGATGCCAATGGGATCGCGGTGATCACCCAGCTTCATCCCATCACGGTGCTGTTTTCCATTCCGCAGGACGCCCTGCCCCAGGTGATGAAACGTTTCAAAACGGACGAACCCATGGTCGTCGAGGCCTTCGACCGGGACGGTCGGACCCTCCTCGCCACCGGGAAGCTCGTGACTGTGGACAATCAGATTGATCCAACGACGGGCACGATCAAGCTGCGCGCCGAATTTTCCAATACCGACGAGACGCTGTTTCCCAACCAGTTTGTGAACGTGCAGCTGATCGCGGAGCAGATCCAGGGCGCCACCGTCGTGCCCACGGCCGCCATCCAGCGCAGCACCACGGCCACTTACGTTTATGTCGTGGCGGATCAAAAGACGGCCTCGGTTCGTCGGGTGGAAACCGGCCCGTCGGAGCGCGGTATGATCGTCGTTTCCAAGGGTCTCGTCCCGGGCGATGTCGTCGTGGTGGACGGCGTGGACAAGTTGCGCGATGGCTCCACGGTCGAACTCGTCAGCCGGACCGCTGGCGCCGCGGGATCCGGACCGGACAAGACTTCCGGCACGCGTGGACCCGGGGGCGCCCGGCCGCCGCAGAACTGAGCCACCCGGCCACCCGTTCCCGTGAATCCTTCAAGACCGTTCATTCTGCGGCCGGTGGCGACCTCGCTGCTCATGGTCGCCATCCTGCTGGCGGGCGCCTTCGCCTACCGCATGCTGTCCATTTCGGCGCTGCCGCAGGTCGATTATCCGACGATCCAAGTCGTCACGCTGTATCCCGGCGCCAGTCCGGAGGTGATCACCTCGTCGATCACCGCTCCACTTGAGCGCCAGTTCGGCCAGATGCCGGGCCTCAGCCGCATGGCTTCGACCAGCTCGGGCGGGGCGTCGATGATCACGCTGACCTTCACGCTCGACCTGACGCTCGACGTGGCGGAGCAGGAAGTGCAGGCCGCGATCAATGCCGCGAGCAATCTCCTGCCGGTCGACCTCCCGGCTCCGCCGATTTACAACAAGGTCAACCCGGCGGATGCGCCTATCATCACCCTTGGCATCACCTCCGCGACGATTCCGTTGCCCAAAGTTGAAGACCTGGTCGACACCCGGCTCGCGCAAAAATTGTCGCAGATTCCGGGCGTGGGACTGGTGAGCATTAGCGGCGGCCAGCGCCCCGCGGTACGGGTGCAGGCGGATCCCCGCGCCCTCGCCGCCGCCGGGCTGACCCTGGATGACGTCCGGACCGCCATCGGCAACGCCAACGTCAACCAGGCCAAGGGCAGTTTCGACGGCCCAACGCGCGCCTCCACGATCGACGCCAACGACCAGCTCAAGTCGGTTGAGGACTACGAAAAACTCATCGTCGCCTACCGCAACGGCGCCCCCATCCGGGTGAGCGACGTGGCCAGGGTGGTCAACAGCGCGGAAAATGTGCAGCTGGCCGCCTGGGCCAATGAGCGCGCCGCCATCATCCTGAACATCCAGCGCCAGCCCGGGGCCAACGTCATCGAGGTCGTTGATCGGATCAAACAGCTGCTGCCGCAGCTGCAGGCGGGCCTGCCTGCCTCGGTGGAGGTGATTCCATTGACCGACCGCACCGTGACGATCCGCGCCTCCGTCGCGGACGTGCAGATCGAGCTGATGATCGCCGTCGCTCTGGTCGTCATGGTCGTCTTCCTGTTCCTGCGCAACATTCCGGCGACCATCATCCCGGGCGTGGCGGTCCCGCTCTCGCTCGTGGGCACGTTCGGCGTGATGTACCTCGCGGGCTTCAGCATCAACAACCTCACGCTCATGGCCCTGACGATCGCCACCGGCTTCGTCGTCGACGACGCCATTGTGATGATCGAGAACATCGCCCGCTACATTGAGGCGGGCGAGTCGCCGGTTGCAGCCGCGTTGAAGGGCGCCGAGCAGATCGGCTTCACGATCATCTCGCTCACCGTGTCGTTGATCGCCGTGCTGATTCCCCTGCTCTTCATGGGGGACGTGGTCGGGCGCCTGTTCCGCGAGTTTGCGATCACGCTCGCCGTCGCGATTCTCATCTCGGCCGTGGTCTCGCTCACCCTGACGCCGATGATGTGCGCTAGGCTGCTGCACCACACGCCGGTGGAGAAACAGGGACGCTTCTACCGGGCCAGCGGCCGTTTCATCGAGAACGTCATCACCCGCTACGGCATCCTCCTGAAATGGGTGCTCCGACACCAGGGGCTCACCCTCGCCGTCGCCCTCGGCACGCTGCTGCTCACGGTCGTGCTCTACATCATCATTCCGAAGGGATTCTTTCCGGTGCAGGACACCGGGGCGATCCAGGGAATTTCCGAGGCGGAGCAATCCATATCTTTCGCCGCCATGGCGGAGCGCCAGCAGGCCTTGGGCCGCGTGATCCTCGCGGATCCCGCCGTCGCCAGCCTGTCTTCCTACATCGGGGTCGATGGAACCAACCCCACGCTCAACAGCGGACGCATGCTGATCAATCTCAAGCCCCAGCACGACCGCCAGGAGAAGGCCATCGAGATCATCCGCCGCCTGCAGCCGAAGCTCGCCGCCGTGTCCGGCATCACGCTCTACCTCCAGCCCGTGCAGGACCTTACCATCGAGAGTTCGGTCAGCCGCACGCAATACCAGTTCAGCGTCGAATCCGCCAATCCCGATGACCTGAACCACTGGGTCGGGACTCTCGTCGACCGGCTGCGCGAGCTTCCCGCCCTGGCCGACGTCGCGAGCGACCTGCAAAACGAGGGCCTGCAGGCCTATCTGGAGATCGACCGTGACTCGGCCGCCCGCATGGGCGTCACCGTCGCGGCCATCGACAACGCGCTCTACAACGCCTTTGGCCAGCGCCTGGTCTCGACCATCTTCACCCAGACCAACCAGTATCGCGTGGTGCTGGAGGCGCCGCCCGGACTGCAGCGCAGCCTGACGGCGCTCGACAACATCTACGTGACTTCGAGCACCGGGGCGCAGGTGCGGCTCACGGCGGTGGCCACCGTCAGCGAGCGTCGCGCCGCGCTGTCGATCAACCATGCCGCCCAGTTCCCCGCCGCGACCATTTCCTTCAACCTCGCCCCCGGCTACTCGCTCGGCGATGCGGTGACCGCCATTGAGACGGCCAAACGCGAGCTCGGATTGCCCGCGAGCGTTCTGACAAGCTTCCAGGGGGCGGCGCTGGCGTTCAGCGCCTCCCTCACCAACACCCTGTTCCTGATCATCGCGGCAGTGGTCACGATGTACATCGTCCTGGGCGTTCTCTACGAAAGCTACATCCACCCCATCACGATCCTCTCCACGCTGCCATCGGCGGGCGTGGGCGCGCTGCTGGCCCTGCAGCTCTCGGACACCGACCTCGGCATGATCGCCATCATCGGTATCATCCTCCTCATCGGCATCGTGAAAAAGAACGCCATCATGATGATCGATTTCGCCCTGGATGCGGAGCGCCAGGAGGGCAAGCCACCCGAGGAGGCGATCTACCAGGCCTGCCTGCTCCGTTTCCGTCCCATCCTGATGACCACCCTGGCCGCCTTGCTGGGCGCCCTGCCGCTCATGCTGGGCACGGGCGTGGGCTCCGAGCTGCGGCATCCGCTGGGCATCACCATGGTGGGCGGCCTGATCTTCAGCCAGGTGCTCACGCTGTTCACCACGCCGGTGATCTACCTGGCCTTTGACCGGCTGGCCCGCCGAACGAAAAAAATCCAGGCGGTCCCCGCGGTGGCGACCTCATGATCCCCTCCGCCCCATTTATCCGGCGGCCCGTCGCCACGACCCTGCTGACGCTCGGCATCGCGCTGGCGGGCATGCTGGCGTTCCGCCTGCTGCCGGTTTCGCCCCTGCCGCAGGTGGACTTTCCGACCATTTCGGTTTCCGCCGGCCTGCCCGGGGCGAGTCCGGAGACCATGGCTTCGACCGTGGCCATGCCGCTGGAACGCTCGCTCGGGCGCATCGCCGGCGTGACGGAGATGACCTCCTCCAGTTCGCTGGGTTCAACGCGCATCACCCTGCAGTTTGACCTGAGCCGTAACATCGACGGCGCCGCCCGCGACGTGCAGGCCGCCATGGACGCCGCCCGCAGCCTTCTCCCCACCGGGATGCCGAGCAATCCCACCTACCGCAAGGTCAACCCCGCCGACGCTCCGGTGCTGATTCTGTCCATGACTTCGGACACCCTCGACCAGGGCCAGATGTACGATTCCGCCTCGACCATCCTGGCGCAGGCCCTTGCGCAAGTGGACGGCGTGGGGGAGGTGGACGTCGGAGGCAGCTCGCTGCCGGCGGTGCGCGTTGAGCTCAATCCGACGGCCCTCAACCATTATGGCATCGCGACGGCCGCCGTCCGCACGGCGATTGCCACGACCAATGCCAACCGGCCGAAAGGCATCCTCGATGGGGACACCCGCCACTGGCAGATCGCCGCCAACGACCAGGCGAAAAAGGCGGCTGACTACCGGCCGATCGTGGTCGCCTACCGCAACGGCGCGGCGGTGCGTCTGACCGATGTCGCCACCCTGGATGATGCCGTGCAGGATCTGCGCAACGCGGGGCTGGCGGACGGAAAGCCCGCGGTCTTGCTCCTGGTGCGGCGCCAGCCGGGCGCCAACGTGATCGAGACCGTCGATCGCGTGAAGGCGATTCTGCCCATCCTGCAGGCTTCGATCCCGAGTTCGATCGACCTGCAGGTAGCCTCCGACAGCACGACCACCATCCGCGCCTCCTTGCTCGGTGTGGAGCACACGCTCCTCATCTCCATCTCGCTCGTGATCCTGGTGGTCTTCCTTTTTCTGCGCCGGTGGCGGGCGGCGACCATTCCCGCCGTCGCCGTACCCGTCTCGCTCATCGGCACCTTCGGCATCATGTATCTCGCCGGGTACAGCCTGGACAACCTCTCGCTCATGGCCCTCACCATCGCCACCGGCTTCGTCGTGGACGACGCGGTGGTCGTCCTCGAGAACGTGTCCCGGCACATCGAGGAGGGGATGTCCCCGTTCGAAGCGGCGATGAAGGGCGCGCGGGAAGTCGGCTTCACCGTCGTTTCGATGAGCACCTCGCTCGTCGCCGTCTTCGTGCCGATTCTGCTCATGGGCGGAATCATCGGCCGCCTCTTCCGCGAATTTGCGGTCACGCTGTCCGCGGCAATCATGGTCTCGCTCGTGGTCTCGCTGACGACCACCCCGATGATGTGTGCCCGGGTGTTGCGGCCGCAGAGCGAGGAAAAGCCCGGACGCTTGTCCCGTTTCGTCGAACGGATGTTTGCGCGCCTGTTGCAAGGATACGATCGGACGCTCCAGTGGGCGCTGGGGCACCGGCGCGTGATGCTCGTCGCCCTGCTCGGCACCGTGGTGATGAACATCTACCTCTATGTCATCGTCCCCAAGGGTTTCATGCCCCAGCAAGATACCGGCCGCATCATGGGGAACCTCGTCGCTGACCAGAGCATCTCCTTCCAGGCGATGCGGCAAAAGCTGGTGAACTTCGTCGCCGTGGTGCGGGCCGATCCGGCCGTCGAACACGTGGTCGCCTTCACCGGCGGCGGCCAGCGCAACAGTGCGTTCTTTTTCGTGGTCCTGAAACCCATCGCCCAGCGAAAAATCTCCGCCGACCTGGTCATTGCCCGGCTGCGCCGGAAGCTTGCGCACCAGCCGGGTGCCACGCTTTTCCTCCAGGCCGCGCAGGACGTGCGGGTCGGCGGCCGGTCCGCGAATGCCCAGTACCAATACACGCTCAGTTCGGACGACCTCGCCGAACTGCGCGCCTGGGAGCCGCGCATCCGCCAGGCCTTGAGTCGTATACCGGAGATCGTGGACGTGAGCAGCGACCAGCAGGACCTCGGCTTGCAGACCTCGCTCGTCGTCGACCGCGATGCCGCCACGCGCCTCGGGGTGAATTTCTCCCAGCTCGACTCCACGCTCAACGACCTCTTCGGCCAGCGGCAGGTTTCGACCATCTACAATCCCCTCAACCAATACCATGTGGTGATGGAGGTGGCCCCGGCCTACTGGCAGAATCCATCCGAGTTGAACAACACCTACATCGTTTCCCACACCGGCGCCGAGGTGCCGCTCTCCGCCCTCGCCCGCTGGGTACCGACCAACACCTCCCTCGCGGTCAACCATCAGGGGCAATTCGTCGCGACGACCGTGTCCTTCAATCTCCCCCCGGGCGTTTCGCTCTCCACCGCCGCCCGCGCGGTCGAAAGCGCCCTCCTGCATATTGGAGTTCCCAGCTCGATCCATGGCAGTTTCCAAGGCACGGCACAGGCCTTCCAAGCCTCCCTCGCCAACCAGCCCCTCCTCATCCTGGCGGCGCTGGTGGCCGTCTATCTCGTGCTCGGCATTTTGTATGAAAGCCTCGTCCATCCGCTCACGATCATCTCCACCCTGCCCTCGGCCGGAGGCGGCGCGATCCTCGCTCTGCTCATCACGGGCACTGATTTCACGATCATGGCGTTCATCGGCGTCATCCTGCTCATCGGCATCGTGAAGAAAAATGCCATCCTCATGATTGACTTTGCCATCGAAGACCAGCGCCGGACCGGCGCGCGGGCGGAGGACGCGATCTACCGGGCCTGCCTGCTGCGCTTCCGCCCGATCATGATGACGACCATGGCGGCCCTGCTGGGAGCAGTGCCCCTCGCCCTGGGGCATGGCGACGGAGCGGAACTGCGGCAACCGCTCGGCATCTCGATCGTCGGCGGTCTCATCGTGAGCCAAGTCCTGACCCTTTATACCACGCCCGTGGTTTACCTCTATCTCGAACGGTTCGGCGCTTGGGGAACGCGCTTGGCGCGGCGTCTCCACCCCCATTCCGTCGCGCGCGTGCCCGCGGGTCTTCCCATTTCATGAACGCTCAAAGACTTTTTCATTTTGGCGCCGGTCTGGCGCTCCTCGTCCTCGGCGGTTGTGCCGTCGGTCCCGACTACCAGCGTCCGGTGGTGGATGCTCCCGCCTTCAAGGAAGCCGGTCAGTGGAAGCCCGCCGAACCGGGCGAACAGGTTCCCCGCGGAAAATGGTGGCAGGCCTACGGAGACCCCGTGCTCAACGGACTGGAGGACCGCATCGAAATTTCCAGCAACACCCTGCACGTCGCGGAAGCGCAGTATCAGCAGGCGCAGGCCGCCGCCACCATCGCCAATGCCGCGCTTTTTCCGTCGGTCAGCGCCGACGGCTCGGCGAGCCGGGCCAACACTCCCGCGCACGGGACCATTCCCGCCTCGTTGGCCAATACTTTCGGCGCCGGTCTGGCGGCCAGTTGGGAATTTGATCTCTGGGGCCAGGTGCGCCGCAGCGCGGAAGCCGGCCGGGCGGCGGCGGCGGCCAGCGCGGCGGACCTTGAATCGGTCCGCCTCAGTCTTCATGCCACGCTGGCGCAGACTTACTTCTCCCTGCGCGTCGCGGACACCGAACAGCGGCTGTATGAGCGGATCGTCGCGGACTACATGCGGTTCTTAAAAATGACGCAGAACCGCTACGCGCAGGGCGTCGACACCCGCGCGGACGTCGTCGTCGCCGAATCCCAACTGAAGACCGCGCAGGCCCAGGCCGTCGATCTCACCTTGCAGCGGGCCCAGTTGGAACACGCCATTGCGGTCCTCCTCGGACAACCCCCGGCTGCTTTCTCCCTGCCGTCAGCCGATCTGACGATCCAGCCGCCCGTCCCGCCGGTATTGATTCCCTCGCAACAGCTCGAACACCGGCCCGATATCGCCGGGGCGGAGCGCCGGCTGGCCGCGGCTTCCGCCGGGATCGGTGTGGCCAAGGCCGGCTATTTCCCGCTCATCTCCCTTTCGGGTTCCGCCGGGTATCAAGGGCCGCAATACCAGCACCTCTTCAACGCGCCGAATGAAATTTGGTCGCTGGGCGCCGGGGCGGTCATGCCCCTGTTCGATGCCGGCAAGGTCCGCGCCCAAGTCAGGCAGGCCCGCGCCGTCTACGAGGAAAGCCTCGGCACCTACCGCCAGACGGTCCTCGCCGCCTTCCAAGAGGTGGAAGACAACCTCGCCGCTGCCGCCATCCTGACTCAGGAGGCCGCGGTGCAGGCAGAGGCCCTGGCGGCGGCGCGGCAATCGGCGGTCATCACGCTCAATCAATACCAAGCCGGCACGGTCAGTTACTTGAATGTGGTGACAGCCCAGACGGCCCAACTCGCTGCCGAGCAGACCGCCGTGCAACTCCTCGGCCGGCGGCTCAACGCCAGTGTCACGCTCCTCAAAGCCGCGGGCGGAGACTGGTGGATGCCCGGCGAGCCCCAGGATGCACGCGCCGCCAAGGTTCCGTAGACGAGCAGAGCGCCCGCCATCAAGGGCTCGCATTCCAGCCATTGTAGAGAAAACGACTTTGCGTCGTTGGGACAAAGGCGCTGCCCATTCCAAGCGGAGAGAAGTTCTTGCGCCCGCCGGCCCGGATAACTGGCACGTGAGCCCTGCGCTTGTGCATCTCTTTCAGACGTGATCGGATGCGCCCAGTCTGGTCGCTCGGTCAATTGTTTCATCCTTTAAACATGAGAATCACGGTTCTTGGTGCCGCCGGCGGTGAAGTCACCGGGTCGGCTTATCTCGTCGAAACCCCTCAAGCCACGGTGCTCGTCGACTGCGGGCTGTTCCAAGGCCACCACGTGGAGGCCCTGAACTGCCCGCCGGTGGGAGCCGGCTCGGCGCGGCTGGATGCCGTGGTTCTCACGCATGCACATCTCGATCATACCGGCCGCCTGCCACTGCTGGCGCGGACGGGTTTCACCGGGCCCATTTTTACCACTCCGGCCACGATTGAAATGACCGGGCTGATTCTGCGTGATGCCGCCAAAATCCAGGCCCAGGACACTGAGCGGCTCAACCGCACGCGCCGGCGGGCAGGCGAGGCGCCGGCCGAGCCGCTTTACAGCCTCGCGGACGCCGAGCGGATCCTGCAACAGCTCAAACCCGCCCCCTACCACGAGCCGTTTACCGTGGCACCGGGCTTGCAGGTGCGTTTCATTGAGGCCGGCCATATGCTTGGCTCGGCGAGCCTCCAATTGCTGGCGGAGGAAGACGGCCGGCCACGCACGGTGGTCTTCTCCGGTGATCTTGGTCCCAAGGGGGCGCCCATTCTCCGCGACGCCGAGTCCTTTGCACGGGCCGACACGGTCTTCCTTGAGTCCACCTACGGCGATCGCGACCACCGGCCGTTTGCCGACACGGTCCACGAGTTCATCGCCATCCTCCAGCAGGCGGTCGCGCAGAAAAGCAAGGTGCTGGTACCGACCTTTGCCGTGGGCCGCGCGCAACTGCTGACCGCGTTGCTGGCTTGGATCTTCCGGAACCGGCGGGTCGAGCCGTTCCCGGTGTTTCTCGACAGCCCCATGGCCATCGAGGCGTCGCGCATTTACGCCCGGCACCCGGAGCTTTTCGACGACGAGATGCTCGCGTTCCTGAAGGTCAGGCCGCTCGCGCAGGATCTCACCACGATGAAAATGACGGCGACTCCCAACGAATCGCGGCAGATCAACGACTGCCCTGGTCCGTGCCTCGTGATGGCAGGGGCGGGCATGTGCAACGCCGGCCGCATCCTGCACCACCTCCGCCACAACCTGTGGAACCCGGAGGCGCACGTGATCATCGCGGGCTACCAGGGCAGCGGCACACTCGGGCGCCTGCTGGTCGAGGGCGCGAAGAAGGTCACCATCTTCGGCGAGACGGTCGCGGTGATGGCACAGGTCCACACGCTGGGCGGCTTCAGCGCGCACGCCGGGCAGACGGATCTGGCGGCATGGTTCGCCACCCTCGCGCCATCCCGGCCGCAGGTCATCCTCACCCACGGTGAGAACGGTCCCCGCGCGGCCCTAGCCGGACTGATCGGCAAAACCCACGGGTTGACCCCGGTGCTGCCGGCCCTGGGCGACATCATCGAGGCGTGAGGTTGATCCCGTCGCGGCGCACCCCAGTCCGCGGCTACTCGCCGTTCGCCGCAACGGTCGAGGTGAAATGGTACGTCCCCGACCCGACGCGGAACACCGCCGCGCCGTGGTCGAAGCGGAGCAGCGACACGCCGCGCGCGCGCGCCGCCAGTTCGCCGCCTTCCCGCGCGGCGTCCGCGTCCGTCGCGGGAACGAAAATCGTTGCCTGCGTGTTTGCCGGCACCTCGGCATCGAGTTGAAACCGCTGGCCGTCGATTTTCCACGCGCTGCTGATGCGTCCTGAAATCGAGTCATAGTCTGCCCGCGCCCAGGTCAGTCCGGCCGCGACCGACGGCTGAATCACGATCGACCGGAAGCCCGGCGCGTCCGTGTCGATGCCCGCGACATAGCGGTAAAAATACTCTGCCACCGACCCGAACGAATAGTGGTTGAACGAGTTCATCGCGATCGTCTGGAACCCCCGGTCCGGCGTCCAGCCATCCCATCGCTCCCACACGGTCGTCGCGCCGTTTTTCACGGGGAAGAGCCACGAGGGATACGTTTCCTGCAGCAGCACCCGGTACGCGACGTCGTCGCGCCCCGCGAGGTGCAGCGCCGGCAGCAGCCGCGGCGTGCCAACGAAGCCCGTGGCGAGATGCCAGTCGCGCTTCCGCATTTCCTCCACAAATTTCGCCGCGACCCGCGGCCGCGCGTCGGCCGGCACCAAATCCATCGAAAACGCCAGCGCGTAGCCGGTCTGACTGCTGTCGCGAATGCTGCCGTCGGCGAGCACGAAGTCGTGCTGAAAAGCGGTCTTCACCTGCTCGCGCCGCTGCGCATAGCGCGCCGCCTCGTCCGATCGCCCGATGGCCGCCGACATTTCCGCCATGAGGCCGCACAGGTGGGCGTAATACGCCGTGTCGATCACTGCGACGCTCGCGCCGCCGCCCAGGTTGAGATGGTCGCCAAGCGGGCGTTTGGCCGCGGGTCCCGCCGCGGGCTTCGACTCGAGCCAGACCATGTAGCGGGACATCGCCGCGAAATTGCGCTCGATGATCCGGGTGTCGCCGTAAACGCGATAGAGGGCGTGCGTGCAAAGCAGCGTCGCGTCGCTCCAGCCGGTCGCCGTCCAGAGGCGGCCGAACGCCGGCGCCACGTTGGCGAAGCTTCCGTCCGGCAGCTGCGAGTCGATGGCGAGGGTCGTGAGCCAGCGGGAGAAGAAACTCGCGATGTCGAAATTGTAGGCCGCCGTCCGGACAAAAAACTGCGCATCGCCGCTCCAGCCGGCCCGCTCGTCGCGCTGCGGGCAGTCGGTCGGCACCTCGAGGTAGTTGCCCTTCTGCCCCCAGATGATGTTTTGAAAGAGCTGGTTCACGAGCGGACTCGAGCACGCAAACTCGCCTGTCCGGACGAGGTCCGAGTGCACCACCACGCCCGTCACCGCCTCGGGGCCGGGCCGGGCATCCAGCCCGGTCACCTCGACGTAGCGGAAACCGTGGAAGGTGAAGTACGGCTCCAGCGTCTCGCTTTCCCCGCCGCGCAGGTAATACACGTCGGTCGCGTTCGCGCCGCGCAGGTTGGAGGTGTAGAGCGTGCCGTTCGGGTTCAGCACCTCGCCGTGCCGCACCATGACCTTCTGGCCCGGGCGGCCGCGCACTTTGAGCCGCACCCAGCCCACCATGTTCTGCCCGAGATCAAACGTGTAGGCGCCCGGCCGCGGCTCGGTCACCGTGCGCGCCGGCAGCTCCTCGGAGATGCGCGTGGATTCTGCGTTTGCCGCCTCGATGACAAACTTCGCCGGCGGTTGCTGCGGATCCAAGGACCGCAACCCCGTCGCCACCGGCTGCCACGCCGAATCATCGAAGCCGGCCCGCGTCCAACCATCGCGCCACAACCGCGCATCATATTCGCAACCCTGCATCAGGTCCGCGTGCCGGATCGCCCCCCGCGCCGCCCGCCACGTTCCGTCGCTCGCGATGATCTCGCGCGTGCCGTCGGCATACTCGATCTCGAGCTGCGCCAGCAGCCGCGGATAGCCGCCGTAGTAATAGCGCCGGCCCGTGTAGCCCAGCACGCTCGCATACCAGCCGTCGCCGAGGATCGCGCCGAGCGCGTTTTCGCCGCGACCCACCTGCGCGGTGACATCGTAGGTCTGGTACTGGACCCGCGCCCGAAAATCCGTCCAGCCCGGCGTGAAATAATCGCGTCCCACCCGCGTCCCGTTCAGCTGCAGCTCATAGGCGCCGAGCGCGGTGCTGAAAATCGTCGCCCGCCGCACCGGCTTCGCGACGGAGAAGCTCTTTCGCAGCAGCGGCGCCGGTGGCAGCCAGTACGTCAGCGTCTGCGGCGGGCGATCCCATGGATTCCGCTTCCCCGGCGGCGCGACCAGCGGTTTCCAATCGCGGTCATCATAGCCGCGCTCGGTCCAGCGCGCACCCGCCGTGGCCGCGAATTTCCAGCCTGTGTCGATCGCCACGATCTGTGTGCCGCCGTCCGCGAACTGCAGCTGCACCTCGCCGAGCGCCGCCGGCTGATAGCCGTCGCGCTGCGTGATCTCCAATCCGACCACGTTTTCGCCGGGTGCCAGCAGCGACGTTACTTCGATCGGCGCGATCTGTTCCCAGCGCGTCACAACTCCCGCCGGACGGCCGTTGACCGTGATCGCGCACACTTGGTCGGCAGTAAGGACGAGCGTGGCGCGGACGAGCTGGCGCCCGGCCGGCCAGGCGAGCGTCCCGCGGACGTACGCCGTGAGCGGAGCGGTTTTTGAAACCTCTAGGTCGGCATACACCCATGGCTGCCGGCCGAGCCGTTCACGCGTCCCATCGTCAATTGTCGAGCCATCCGTCGGCAGGGGCGCGTCCAGTCCGATCCACTGCGCGCGCCAGTCTTCCGCCGCCAGGAGGCCGACGCTCCAGTACGCCGGAGCGCTCCACGCGCTCTCCGCGCCCGCTTCGTCCCAGACGCGCGCTTTCCACCAACACTGCTGCCGCGCCGCGAGCGTCCGGCCCGCATATACGATTTGCTGCATCTGATCGGAGTTTACCGCCCCCGTGTCCCAGAGATCGCCCGTGCCTTGCGCGAGCAGCTCCGGTGTGGAGGCGACGATAATCTGGTAGGCGGTCTGGCGCACGCCGCGCGCACCAGCCTCCGCCTGGAGAATCCATCCGAGCCGCGGATGGAGTTCGCCGATGCCCTCGGGATTCACGCGATATTCGCAGCGCAGATAGGTCACCGTCACGCGCGCGGCCAGCGGCGGAAGACCGCCCGCGGCGAAACTGAACAGCAGCAGCAAAATTTTCCGGATGGTCATGGGGAGACATCGCCGGACGTCCGGCGGACGTACGTTCACCCTAATACGCGGACCGCCCGGCCCGACACACGAAAAATCTGACTGTCACCCCGTGCGGCTTTGCTTCAGGACAGTTTTTGCGTCAACCCCTTGGTAGGTTATGTGTCCGGCACCAGTGGCCGCTACGTGGGGCATGTCACTTTCCTGGCCTCCGGTTTCGAGGGACAACCCTTGCGTCTAGGCTGCGCTTTGAGATGTTCCTACCGCCGATCTGCTGTCACGGTGCGGTACCAACGGAATATGTTCAGTTTATTGCTGTCGATGAACCGCCGCGGCTTCCTGCGGATATCAACCCCGGCCGCTTTGCTGGCCGGAGCAATGGCGATCAATCTTTTGGCCGCCGCTGACGGCGATGCTCCTGGTGCAGCCGTGCTTCAAACCACGGTCCAGTCCCCCGCGGGAAGCCGGTTGCGGGTCGAAGCGCCCGATGCGCACATCGTCCGTGTCTGGTTGAAACCTGCAGGTGAGTTCACGCGGCAGCCGTCGCTTGCGCTGGAGGCCGCGCCCGCGACGCGAATCCCGCTGACCATTGCCGAAAATGATGGCACCGTGACGGCAGGCACCGGGGCGTTGATGGTGCGAATCGACCGGCAAACCCTTCGTTTCGAAGTGGCCGCGGCGGATGGCACTCCTCTCATGGCCGATGTGCGGGTGGCCATGACAACCCCTGGTGCGGCCTGGACGCTCATCCACATCCTGGATGCCGGCGAAAAGCTGTTCGGCCTCGGCCAGGACAATCAGAACAACGGCCGGCTCAACCGGCGTGGCGTGATCCGCGAGCTGTGGGCCGGCCAGAAGATCAATTCCGGCAATGTGACGGCCGAATACCCGGTCCCATTCCTGCTGAGCACCGGCCGCCAGGGCCACGCGTACGGCGTGTTTTTCGACAACGTTCACCGTTTGCGCTTCGATCTTGCCAAGACCAAGGCCGACGAAGTCCGCTGCGACGCCGAGGGCGGCGAGATCGATCTTTACGTGATCGACGGGCCAGGGCTCGCCGACGTCATTGAGAGGTACACGAGCCTGACGGGCCGGCCTTCGCTGCCGCCGCTCTGGGCGCTCGGCTACTGGCAGAGCAAGTGCACCTATTACGACTGGAAGCCGCTGGACGAAGCTTATCAGCAACTGAACGCACGGGGTTTCCCGGTCGACGTGATGGTGATAGACGCCGACTGGCCGGAGATCATCACCGACTATATCTGGGCGAAGCGCTGGTCAGGTCCCGACTATACCCCAGCCGACAAGATTGCCGCCTATTTAAAGCGCGGGGTGAAGATCGTCATGTCCCAGTCCGGCCCCATGGTCCGGCAGGAGGCACCCACCTTTGCCTCGGGCTGGGCGGCGGGCGTGTTTGCGACCGACGGCCAGGGGCACCCGGTCGAGTGCGGTTATTACGGCGGCAAGCTCCTCGATTTCACCAGTCCGCAGATCAACGACTGGCTCTGGCCGCAGACCCGTCGCCTGAACGAGCAGGGCACCGCCGGCTGGTGGCTCGACCTGACGGAGCCGGAGGGGGAGCTGCCGCAGACGCATTATTACGGCGGGGGGCCCGCCAACATCCACAACCAGTTTTCGCTGCTGTGCACGCGCAGCTTCGAAGGCGTGCAGCTCGCGGTGCATCCCGACCAGCGGCCTTTCATCCTCACGCGCACCGGTTCCGCCGGGCTGCAGCGCCACCATGCCGCCGTGTGGACGGGCGACATCTACAGCGATTACGCAACCCTCCGGGCGCATCCGCCGGAGATGCTCAACTCCGGCCTGTCGGGGTTCAACTGGTGGACCTGCGACACCGGCGGGTTCATGGAAGGCTACTACAAGAACGACCAGTTCGGCGCCCATGCCCGCCTCTACGAACGCTGGATGCAGTTCTCCGTGTTCAGCCCGATTACGCGCGCACACAAGGCCGGCGGCTCGCCCGAGCCCTATCAATTCGGCCCCGTGGTGGAGCAGAGCACCCGCCACTATCTGCAGCTTCGCTACCGTCTCCTGCCTTACATCTATTCCTACGCCTGGGAGGCCAGCCAGCACGGCCTGCCCCTCGTGCGGCCGCTCGCCCTTGAGTTCCCCGACGACCCGCAGTCCGTCGCCACGCTTGGTGACGAGTACCTGTTCGGGCGCGAACTGCTGGTCGCGCCGGTGCTTTTCGAGGGCCAGACCAACCGTAGGGTCTATTTTCCGCCGGGCAACTGGATCGATTGGGATTATGGCTGCGAATATGCCGGCGGGCGGGAGTGGGTCGTCGCGGCACCGCCGAACCGCATCCCGGTCGCGGTGCGCGCCGGTGCCATCATCCCGCTCGCGCCGGCCATGAAGAACACCGGTGAGAAACCCTGGGATCCGCTCACGCTCGAGGTTTTCCCCTGCGGCCGGTCGAGCTTCACGCTTTACCACGACGATGGCGCCACCTTTGCCTACCGCCAAGGCGAGTACACCGTCACGCACCTCGCCGCAGAGGCGACCGGCGACTCTGTCCGGCTGATCATCGACGAGTCCAACAAGCGCTTCGCGCCGTCCGTCTACCGGGTGCGCTTTCATCTTGGCCGGACACCGAGCAGCGTGCGGCTGGCCGGCGCCGCCGCCCAACGCACCACCGCGGAAGAGGTGGCGGCCGGTGAATGGTCTTGGAACGCGGAGGCCCGCGTGCTGACCGTGGCGTTGGACGCCCGCGGCGCCACCAGCCATGGCATCAATGTCTTCCTCGATGAGCATGTCCTGCCGGTCCGCTTAGCCCCCGAGCTCCAAGCCGACGCAATCGATGCGCGCGGCGAGGCGGCCGGCTCGATGGGCAGACCGATGCCGCACTTTTTCCCTCCGCCGGCGCTGCCGGCGCGCATCAAGGCGATCAACTACGACGAGGGTGGGGAAGGCGTGGCGTTTCACAGCTTGCGTCGGCCGCCGGACAACAAGCGCTACCGCCCGGACGACTTCGGCATTGCCGATACCAACGATGCCGGCGGCGGTTACGTGCTGGCCGGCCTCCGCCCGGGCGAATGGGTGCGTTATACCGTCGACTGCCGCGGTGGCGGCTATTTTGATCTCACCGCCCGGGTCGCCAGTGGGCGCGATGGCGGACGGATCCGCTGCATGGCCTTGGACCAAGTGGTCGCGATCATCGATGTGCCGGTCACCGGTGGCGATAATGCCTTCACGGATGTCACCATCCCGGCGGTCTACCTGAATCCGGGGGAACTCAGTCTCCTGCTGTACGTCGATGCGCCCGGCTTCGCTTTGAACTCTTTCGAATTCCGTCGGAGCGCGCAGCCTCCGTCCATTTATCCCGCCGCACTGGCGGCGCGGACCGGAGTCATCGAGCTTGCCGACCTGAACGGCGGCTCCGCCGGCCGCGGCGTACTGAGGAACCTTGGCCGCATCGGCTCAAGCGTAACCTTTGGCGTCGTGTCCGCCCGGGGTGGGGAGACGATCCTGCGTTTCCACTATCAAGGCGCCGCCGGGAAACCGCTTCCCTACTCGCTGCAGGTCGGTGACGCCCGGGAAACGCCCCTCCAGATTCCGTCCACCGGCGGCGAGTGGAAAACCTTCGATGTCGCCGTCCAGCTTCAACCCGGCGCGAACCGGGTCACCCTCGCCGGTCTTGTCGACGGCTGGGACTCGATCGCCCTCGACTCCCTCGAAGTTGTCACGCCCTAGACTGTTTGGGGACCGGCTTGGCCGGAGGTGATCCGCGGGAAAGCCGCCCGGCACCCCAGGAGGGAAGGATTTCCCAGCTCCTCACCCTGCGGGCAAGCCCCCGTCCTCCACGCCGTAAGTTCCCGGGAATTCCTCCCCGCCCGGGGTTTTGTCCGCCAGTTCCTGCTGGAGTTTCTGGATCTGGCTTTCGTAGGTGGGCGGAGGGTCCGGGTTGCGATAGAACACGCCGGTGTAAAGCGTCCGCCCGTATTCCTGCGCCAGCTCCATGGCACGGATCCGGTTGGTGACATCATGCCCTTCGGCCGCGAGTTTGCGCAGCCGGTTTTTCTGGGTCTTCAATTGCGTCTCAGGATCGCCATAGGTGACGCACGGCGACTGGATGTTCACAAAGGCGAACCCGGGATAGCGAATGGCCTCCTCAATCATCTTCGCCAGTCCCTCCATGTCGGCCGGGACGCCTTGGGCCACAAACCCAGCCCCGTAGGCGAGCACGTAGAGCAGCGGATTCACCGGATCCTCCATGCTGCCATGGAGGGAGGAGGCGGTCTTGGTGCCGCGCGGGGAGGTCGGGGACAACTGGCCTTTCGTCAGGCCGTAGACCTGGTTATCCATGACGATGTAGGTCAGATCGAGATTGCGGCGGATGGCATGCGGCACGTGGCCGCCGCCGATGGAGAAACCGTCACCGTCGCCGCCGGCGACCAACACCAGCAGGCTGGGATTGGCCAGTTTGATGCCTTGCGCGATGGGCAGAGCGCGGCCGTGCACGGTATTAAAGCCGTATGCCGTGGTGTAACCCGGGATGCGGCTCGAACAGCCGATGCCCGAGACGAACGCGATTTCATGCGGCGGTCGCCCGATGGCCGCAAGGGCGCGATAGATGGCGGTCACCACGCCATAGTCGCCGCAACCCGGACACCAGATCGGCTTCAGGCTGCTGCGATAATCCTTGGCGGTGAAAACCTCCGGACTCAGCGGACATTCGACGCTCATGACGGTGCCTCGGTTTTGGGGGCGGAGTTGCGGAGTGGAGGGTGGTTCAAGGTCGTGCGAGTTTCCGGATTACACCCAGCACTTCATCCGGAGTGATGGGATTGGAGCCGCTTTTGGCCAGTGACTGGAATTCAGGCGGGACCGACACCCACATGCGGATGATACGGTAAAGCTGCCCCTGGTGGGATTGCTCGATGACCAGGCATTTGCGCAGCGAAGCGAAAAACTCCCGGTAGATCTCCTCGGCCACCGGATAAAGCAGCTTTGGGATCAGCAGCTTGACCTTGAGGTTCTCGGTCTGGGCCAACTGCAAGGCCTCCAGGGCGACCCCGGCCACGCTGCCCCAACTGATGAGGCCCACGGTGGCATCCGGGTTTCCCTCCACCACGAACAGATCGCGGCGCCGCTGCAACGGCTCCAGTTTTTTGAGCCGCTTGTCGTTCATCCGGGCGTGCATCTCGCCATTGGCCGTCGGAGCGCCCCGCTCATCATGCTCGATGCCCGCGGCCAGATAATTGCCGCCCTTCATGCCGGGCTGGCTGAGGGGACTGATGCCGGATTCGGTGAAACGGAACCGGACATATGGCTCCAAATCTTTCGCCGTCGGAGCCAGTCGCTGGGTCAGCTGGAACCGAGAGGTGTCGATGGGATCCACGATCTCCTTGCGCTGCGCGATCTCCTGGTCCGAGAGGACGATGACCGGAGTCTGGTAATACTCCGCCAGGTTGAAGGCCTCGACGGTGACACCAAAGGTGTCCTCGACGCTGATGGGCGCCAGCACCGGCCGGATGGTGTCGCCATGCGCCGAGAAGGCCGCGGCAAACAAATCCGCCTGCTCGGGCTTGGTCGGCATGCCGGTGGAAGGCCCGCCGCGCTGGACATTCACACAAACCAGCGGCAGCTCGGTGACACTGGCCAGGCCCAGCACCTCAGCCTTGAGCGAAAGACCGGGACCGGAGGTGGCGGTCATGGCCTTGACCCCGGCGAAAGAGGCGCCCACCGCCGCGGCGATCCCGGCGATTTCATCTTCCGCCTGCAGCAGCGAGCCGCCGTGCTTCCAGATTTCCCGGCTCAGATAGTGCATGATCTCCGAGGCCGGAGTGATGGGATAGCCGCCGAAGAATTTGCAGCCCGCAAAGAGCGCCGCGGCTCCGCACATTTCGTTGCCATCGGTCAGGAGGAGCTTGCGCCCGCGGATGGCTTCCGGGGGACTCAGCCGCAGCTTCTGGTTGAGCGGATTATTCTCCGCATACGCCAGTCCCGCGGCAAAGGCCCGCTCGTTGCCCTGCAGAACGGCTTCGCCTTTGCGGGCGAATTTCTTGCGGATGCCGTCCGGAAGGCTGTTGCGACCCAGTCCATACCATCCCGCCAGCAACCCCAAAACCACGTTGTTCTTGGCCTGCAGTGTGCCCGCCGCTTTCATGGCCATGTTTTCCATGGGCACGGAGAGAACCACGGCAGGAGTCACGCCCGGGAGAGGCAGCCGGGCTGGTTCCACTCCGGTCTTGCTCTCGTAGATGACGACGGTGTCAGGGCCGACCGGCAGTTCGCCGCCGAATTTCAGGAAGTCCTCCCAGTTCAGGACGACCGCCACGCCCAGCGTGCCGCCTGGATTCAACACCGGCCGGGTGGACACCCGCAGACGGCACGACGACTCGCCCCCGCGAATCTGGGAGCCGAAGCTCTTGGTCAAAATGGCAAAGTAGCCCTCCGTGGCCGCGGCGCTGATCAGCGATTCGCCGGCGGACACGATCCCGTCGCCGCCGGAGCCGGCCATGCCGATGATCAAGTCGTCTACCATGGATGATTAATGCGGGATGATCTTGTTGGACCCGCTGGAATCAGGCAACATCTCGTTGAAATCGCGGGGAAAACCATCGGAGCGAGGGGCTCGCAGGGAAAAAATCAAGATAACGCTTCAATGGGGGTTCCGCTACCCGCCACGGAACACGCCGGCCTGTCCGTTTGCAAACCCGGGAATCTGCGCTGAACGTACGCTGTCCGGAAGACCCGGATCTCGCTGTTCGCCTCAAATCCCTTCGCCATGAACCTGACCTTGCTCCTCGGAATCCTACTCGGCGTTGTTCTGACGTTCCTGCTCGTCGGGGCCGGGTTCTTCCTTGTGTTCCCCAAGCTGATGCTTCATGAGCGGCCCAGTCCGCTCGGCCTCGATGAAACCGTTGAGAAAATCACCCAGACTGCGCTTGCCGCCGGCTGGGTGGTGCAAAGCGTCGTCGAGCTCGAGAAATCGGTGAAGAAAAACGGCGGCGGCGATGTGCTGCCGGTGCGGCTCGTCAACCTGTGCGAGGCGCGCCACGCCGCCCAGATCCTGCGTCATGACTCCGCACGCAAGGTGTCTGTGCTCATGCCCTGCACCATCTCCGTCTACCAGAAGGCGGACGGCCACGCGTACATCGGCACGCTCAACGCCGGTCTGCTGGCGCGCATCTTCGGCGGCGTGGTGGCTCGCGTGATGGGCGGTCCTGTTTCCGCCGACCAGGCACGGTTCATCGCCTTCGCGGACCCCCCCGCCTGAATCGATTTATCCCCCGCCGGCCTGCGCTGGCTTTTTGGCCTTCAATCCATCAAACTGGCACCGTCATGGCTCTCACTCCCTCTACTATGCTTCCTTGGGGCACGTTGGCGCCGGACTTCCGTCTGCCCGACGCCGTCAGCGGCCGGCCGGTCGCACTAGGTGACTTCGCGAAAAACCCCGTCTTGGTTGTGATGTTCATCTGCAACCACTGTCCGTACGTGCAATACATCCGCGCCGGCTTGGCCGCGTTCGGGCGCGACTACCAGTCGAAGGGTGTGGGTGTCGTGGCGCTCAGCGCCAACGACGTGGCGGATTATCCCGAGGACAGCCCGGCGAAGATGAAGGCCGAGGCCAAGGCGGCGGGCTACACCTTCCCGTATCTCTTCGATGAAACGCAGGCCGTGGCCAAGGCTTACCGCGCCGCCTGCACGCCCGATCTCTACGTGTTCGACCGCAGCCGGAAGCTCGTGTATCGCGGCCAGTTCGACGACAGTCGCCCCGGCAACGGCCGGCCCGTCACCGGCGCCGACCTGCGCGCGGCGTGCGACGCCGTGCTGGCCGGCCGTGCGCCCGCCGCCGACCAGAAGCCCAGCATCGGCTGCAACATCAAGTGGAAGCCGGGCAACGAGCCGGACTACTTCAGCTGAGCCGGATCCGCTGCGCTGCGCGGCGGGACCCATGGCCGCTGGTTCTTGGAACGCGCGCTATGCCCGCGGGGTGGTGAGAACCCGCCCGGAGGTCGGGTTCAACCGTTGCCAGCGAAGCCACCCGTGTCAGTCGGCAAACTCCAGCCGCCGACCGGCGTAGACTTGGAGGCAGACCCCGGGAAATTCATCCCACAGACGGCGAATGGCGGCCAGTCCCGTGCAGTGGCAGCAACCAATCTGGTGGGGCTGGCAGGCGCGCAGCGCGCGGACCGTTTCCTCCATGCGCCGGACTGAGGCATTCTCGAGATGCAGCCCGCCAAACAGCGCCCGCACGGGCGCGTCGCCGGTCAGCCGTGCGATGTGGCTCAAGGTGTTGACGACGCTGGCGTGCGCGCAGCCGCAGATGACGATTATGCCCTGCGAGGTGGACAGGTAGAACGCTTGGTCGTCGAGCAACGGATCGGGCCGGGTCAGGGCGGGGTCGAGAAAGAACGGCCCACCGGTGTCCTCGAAGTCGTTGGTGCGGGGGATCTGGCCCGTTGCCCACACCCCCGGTGCTACTTCGCACGGTTCGCGCGTGAAAATCACTTGGCGCTCGTCGTGCAGAAACGACTCTGTCTCCACGTAGGTTGTGCTGATGCGCCGCGTGGCGGCCGGATCGGTGCCGATGAATTTGGGCTCGACCGCGCGGGGATGCAGAAACAACGGCGCTCGCGGTGCGGCGGTCAGCGCCGCCTCCAATCCGCCGACGTGGTCGAAATGACCGTGACTCAGGACGATTGCATCGGCCAGCGACAGGTCAATGCCAAGTCGCGCTGCGTTGTGGATCAGCGCCATGCCTTGGCCGGTGTCGAACAGGACGCGGTGCGCTCCGGTGTCGATCCAGAACGAGAGCCCATGCTCGCCGAGGATGCCGGCGCCGCGGGCGGTGTTTTCCACGAGGATGGTGAAGGAGATCATGGGAGGGGGTGTTTGGCATCGGGATCGTTTTCTTTGCCGCGGTAACCCCGCCAGCCACGGCGCCGGGCGGTCGCGTCGTTCACCTCCTCGGTCCAGCCGCCGCGCGGATTCTCGACGGTGTCATAGCGGGGCGCATAGGGTTTGAGGTCCAGCAGCGGCGTGCCGTCGAGCACGTCGACGCCGGCAAGGTGCAGCACATGACCCTCGCGGCGGACGAGGCGCACGAGACTCAGGCCGATCGGATTGGGGCGGCACGGCGCGCGCGTGGCGAATATGCCGTGCTCAAGGTCCTGCAAATACGGCTTCACACGCAACTGCGGTGGGTCCGCCCGGTGCAGCCAGTAGAGCAGATAGAGGTGCGAAAAACCCTCGATGTCCGCCAGGCCGTCGGCGAACTCGGGAAAAATTTCCGCCCGGCCGGGGCAATCGCGCGCGTAGACGGGCTGGATGGGCGTGGCGTCCGCCGAGGTGTGCTCGCTGCGGATCACGCCGATGGGGCGAAACGTGACGCTGGTGGGGTTCATGACGACGCGGTTTCGTGGTGCGCGGGGGAAGGTGATTCAATTTGTTTCTCCGGAAGGAGGCTCTGGCGTCAGCGCGCGGCGCTCATGTGCCCTACGGCCAAAGACGAGTTTGTAAGCGCGGCAGCACGGGCAAACGCGGCCCTCGACCTTTCGCACCAGCCAGAAAGCGGCGCCGCGCTGATGCCGCCTCGCGCGCCGGCACACCGGACAGCTCAGGCAGACATTGGCCAGGGCCTGGTCGAGTCGGGATGGTTTCTGCATAAGCATGTCAGTCCGTTGGGCGCACCTTTTCGTAAAAACGACTATCGGTTTTCATCGTACCACGCGCGCATAAAAGTGGCGGCTGAGCGGCGGCCGGGTGCTCGCGGGCCCAAAAGGCGCGCTGCTGCGCGTCGCGCCGACGCCCTCCAGCGGGCGCAGTGACAGTCTTCATCATGGTGGTGCTGGTCGTCGTGGTGATAACGGCCGTCTCCGTGCCTGTCGCAGGCATTTTCGTCCACGACCAGCCGTTCGTCGAGCCAGGCGGCGATGAGTTCGTCGGGCGCGGCCGGCGGCCCGCCGGCGAGGACCTTGATGCCATGCTCTTCCATGCGCACCTACGCGCTGCGGCCTATGCCGCCGGCGAGCACAAGGTTGACGCTGGCCGCCCGCAGCAGGGGCGGCCAGGCGCAGGGTTCGGACTCGAGAGGGACGATAATCATCCGCCGACGCACGGCGCGGTGCCGCGGGTCGACTTCAACCACGGCGAATTTGTACGAGCCACTGTAATGGGGCGAGAACCTTGATGCCATGCTCGGCTACGCGCATTTGCGCGCCACAGCCCATGCCGCTGGCGAGCACGAGGCTGACGCCGGCCGCCCGCAGCAGGAACGGCCAGGAGCAGGGTTCGGACCCGGGAGGGACAACAATCATCCGCCGGCGCACGGTGCGATGCCGCGGGTCGACTTCAACCACGGCGAATTTGGACGAGCCGCCGTAGTGGGGCGAGAACTCGTCCGTGTCGGTGAGAGGAATGGCGATTTTCATGAGGCAGCGGGTCGGGAGAGCGAGGAAGAGAGGGAGAGAGGGACGTCGAGGGCGGAAGCGCCGAGGCTGCGGCCCGGCCCAGGCAGGCAACGGTCGCAATCATTCGTGCCGCCGTCCGGCCTCCTGCCGGCGCGGAAAAGACCGACTTGGCAGACGGGCCGGCTGGCGGTATGGCAGTAAGCGCTGGCGGAATTCCGTCCCCGCTGGCCGCTTGACCGGGAAACGAGCTTCGCCCATCTTGTTTTGAGCGTATGCCCATAACGCCTATGTGCAAGCCCTGATTCCCCCCGTCATGCCCCGACCGCCTTGTCCCCGCCGCATCGCCCACTGTCCGCCCGCCACGTATTTCAAACCCGCCGGCATCCCGCTGCGCGATCTGCAGGAGATCGAGCTGGGGGCCGACGAACTCGAAGCCGTGCGTTTGGCCGACGATGAGGACCTCTACAACACCGAGGCGGCGGAGCGCATGGGTGTTTCGCGACAGACTTTCGACCGCATCGTGCGGCGCGCCCGGCGCAAAATCGCTGCCGCGCTGGTGCGCGGGCAGGCGCTCCGGATTCTGCATCCGACCAGCAGCGTTTTCGATCCGCATCATAAAACCCACTAACTTCGGCCCAGCGGCCTTGTGCCGGCGGACGGGCCTTCACATCTTGCCGCCATGGACGTGCTCTGGCTCTCCCGCCTCCAGTTCGCCTTCACGATCGCGTTTCATTATCTCTTCCCGCCGCTGAGCATCGGACTCGGCGTGCTGCTGGTGGTTATCGAGGGGCTGTGGCTGAAGACGAAAAATCCGCTGTACCACCAGATGGCGCGCTTCTGGACCAAGGTCTTCGCGCTGACCTTCGCCATCGGCGTGGCGACCGGCCTCGTGATGGAGTTCGAGTTCGGCACCAACTGGGCCACCTACTCGCGCTACGTGGGCGACGTCTTTGGCAGCGCGCTCGCCGCCGAGGGCATCTTTGCGTTCTTTCTCGAGTCGGGCTTTCTCGCGGTGCTGCTCTTTGGCTGGGACAAGGTTGGCCCGCGCGTGCATTTCCTCGCCACATGCATGGTGGCCTTCGGCGCTCACTTCAGCGCGATCTGGATCGTGGTGGCGAACTCGTGGATGCAAACGCCCGCCGGCTTCCACATCGTGGGCGAGGGTCTGGCCGCCCGCGCGGAGATCACTGACTTCTGGGCGATGGTGTTCAACCCGTCCGCAATGGACCGGCTCAGCCACACGCTCGCCGGCGCCTGGCAGGCCGGGGCGTGGCTGATGGTCAGCGTCGGCGCGTACTACCTGCTGCGCCGCCGGCACCGCGACTTTGCGCTCGCCTCGGTAAAGCTTGGACTCGGGTTCGCCCTCGTTGCGGCGTTGTTCTCGCTGGTCACCGGCCATGCGAGCGCGCGGGGAGTGACGCGCAACCAGCCGGCCAAGCTGGCTGCGTTTGAAGGCCTGTGGGAAACCACGCCGCAGGCTCCGCTGCACGTGGTTGGCTGGGTCGACGAAAAAAACGAACGGACCCATGGGCCGGCCATGTCCGGCCTGCTGAGCTGGCTGGCGTACGGCGACGCCGACCGGCCGGTGACCGGATTGAAAGAAATCCCGCGGGGCGAACGACCGCCGGTGAACTTCACCTTCCAGCTCTTCCACCTGATGGTCACCGTTGGCTTCGCCATGATCGGCCTTGCCGCGTGGGCGGTGGTCACGCTCTGGCGGGGCCGGCTGGAGGAATCGCGCCTGCTACTCTGGCTGCTGACCCTTTCCGTCCTTGGTCCGCAGATCGCCAACCAAGCCGGATGGTGGGCCGCGGAGGTCGGCCGGCAGCCGTGGATCGTTTACCGGCTGCTGCGCACGTCGGACGCACTCTCGAAGGTGGTGACCGCCCACCAAGTCGCCGCCTCGATGATCATGTTCATGCTCGTGTATCTGCTGCTCTTCGCGGTCTTCATCTATCTGCTCAACGACAAGATCCGGCACGGCCCGGATGACGCCGATTTGCAGCCGGCCGGCAAGTGGGCGCTCGGTTTCAAATCCGCCGCCGGAGGTGCGAAATGAACATGAGCCTTCGTCAGAACCCTGTCCGGTCATTGCGAGGAGCCCCGACAGGTCGGAGCGACGAAGCAATCCAGCCCTTCGACAAGCTCATCCATCGACAGGCTCAGGATGACCCTGAGCAAGGTCGAAGGGTCAGGGCCCCGAGCCCGGTCGAGGAGCTGGATCGCCACGGCCTCGCCGGGCGGGGCCTCGCGATAACCCGGCGAGGGGGGCGACTGCCATGACCTTCGGCAATCTCGACCTCAACACCGTCTGGTTCGCCCTGGTGGGCGTGCTCTTCACCGGTTATGTGATCCTTGACGGCTTCGACCTGGGCGTGGGCGTGCTACACCTGTTCGCCGTCAAGCAGGACGCCGAGCGGCGCGTTTTTCTCAACGCCATCGGTCCGGTGTGGGATGGCAACGAAGTGTGGCTGGTCACGGGCGGCGGCGCGCTGTTCGCGGCGTTCCCGGTGGTCTATGCGACGGTGTTCTCCGGCTTTTACCTCGCGTTCATGGCCCTGCTGTGCGCGCTGATCTTCCGGGCGGTGGCGATCGAGTTCCGCAGCAAGCATCCGTCGCCGCGCTGGCGGGCGTTCTGGGACGCGGGCTTCGCGGGCGGCAGCCTGTTCTCGAGCCTGTTGATCGGCGTGGCGATGGGCAATATTGTCTGGGGCGTGCCGCTCGATGCGCGCGGCGAGTTTGCCGGCACCTTCCTCGGCCTGCTTCATCCCTATCCGCTGCTGATGGGCGTGACCACGGTCGCGCTTTTCGCCATGCATGGCGCCATCTACCTCGTGCTCAAGACCGAGGGCGAGCTGGAGACGCGGGTGCGGCGCTGGGTGAATCCGCTCATCATCGCCTTCATCCTCTGCTATGTGATCCTGACGCTGGCGACGCTGCTCTACGTGCCGCACATCACCGAGGCCTTCCGGCGCGAACCGTGGTTCTTCGCGGTGGCGTTGCTCGTGGTGCTGGCCATCGCCAACATCCCGCGCGAGGTCAACCATGGCCGGGAGTTCCGCGCGTTTCTTTCCTCGGTGGCGGCGATGGCGGGGCTCATGGCCCTCTTCGGCATCGGCATGTTCCCCAACCTGGTGTACAGCCATCCGCAGCCGGAACACAGCCTGACCATCCACAATGCCGCCTCTTCGGGCAAGACGCTCGGCATCATGCTGACGATCGCGCTGCTCGGCCTCCCGGTGGTGCTCGCGTACAGCGCCAGCATCTACTGGATTTTCCGCGGCAAGGTGAAGCTCGACCGCATGAGCTATTAGACGCCCCGTGGCTGGCTCGGTTTCCGAGCCGAGCTCCACCTGAGCCTGTCAACTATTAGTTGACAAGTTTTCCTTTGAGACTGCGAAATCAAAGATGGCGGTATGAGTGAGATTCCACGACGGCGCGCAACCGGCGCGCCTTGATCAGACACACGCAGTTGGCGCCGTCCCGCGTGGGCAGCCAGCGGAGTTTCAGATGGCCGAAGGCAGCCTCCATCGCGGCGCGCAGGCCGCCGACCTCGATGAGCAGCACACCGTCCTCGGTGAGCCGGTCGCCGGCCTGGGCGATGAGTTTGCGGATGACATCGAGACCGTCTTTGCCACCGTCGAGCGCGCGGCGCGGCTCCTTTTGAAATTCCGGCGGCAGCGTCTTCATGAGGGCGGATGGCTCGTAAGGCGGGTTGCAGACGATGAGGTCGTAGCGCTTGGGCGGCACGGCATCGAAGACGTCACTGCGGTATAGCGTCACGCGGTCTGCAACGTCAGGTTGCTTCACGTTGATCCGGGCCACCGCCAGGGTGGCGGCGGAGACGTCGATGGCGTCGACCTGCGCGCGCGGAAAACGGCGGGCGAGCAGAATCGCGAGACAGCCGGCGCCGGTGCCCACGTCGGCGGCGCGGGTCACTCCGGCCGGGTTTTTCAGCAGCCGGCCGAGCCGCGGGATGATCTCGAGGAAGTAGCTGCGTGGAATAATAACGCGTTCGTCGACGTAGAAGCGGTGTTTGCCGAGCCACGCCTCGCGCGTAAGGTAGGCTGCGGGCACGCGGTCGAGGATGCGGCGGCGCAGCACCGTTTCCACCGCGGCGTGCTCCGCGGCGGTGAGCCGCTGCGCGAGCACCGTGGCGGCGCTGTCGAGCGGCAGGTGCAGCGCATGCAGCAGAAGATAAAGCGCCTCGTCGTGGGCCGAGGTGGCGACCTGGCCGAGGGCGACGGCGTGCTGCGCGTAGCGCTCTTCGGCGAACGCCAGCCACCCGCCCAGCGTGCGCCGGTGGGCGGCGGGCGCGAAGGAGCCGCGGCCGGCGGACTCAGATCGTTTTTTTTGCGTCCTCATCCACCAGCACGTGCTCGTGGTTGAAAATGTGCTCCGGGCAGTAGCACTGGTTGCCGGCGCACTTGGAGCAGTAACGGAAGTCCAGCTGCGGATGACTGAGGTCGGTCTTGCCGCAGACGCGGCAGCGATGACGGGCCTCATGCTCGTCCTGGCTGGCGGCAAAAACGCTCGCTTGGTGGGCCATGCGCCAGCGGCCGGTGCGAAGCTGTTGCAGGATGTCGCGGGCGAAGAAAACGAGGAAGTTGCCGGTGGCCGCGAGCACCATCAGCCGTGCCGACCACGGCCCGACGACCAGCATGTAGCCGTAGACGAGCCACTGGAACAGAGCCAGCCACTTGATCCGCACCGGCAGGATGAAAAAGATCATCAGCGTGAAGTCGGGATTGAGATAGGCGAAGGCAAGGAAGACGCTGCCGGCCAGGAACAGATTGGTGGCGTAGACCCTGGGGGTGATGAACGCCACGGCCGCGGTGAGCAGCCAGCCGAGCCCGATGAAGGCATTGTAGCGGAACTCACCCCAGTAATGCTCGAGGGCGCTGCCCATGAGGTAAAAGATGTACCACGCGAACGCCATGAACACGATGGAGAGCGTGTCGGCGCTCATGCTGGGCGGGAGAAAAAGGAAAGTTGCCAGCCGCCACACCTCCCCGGCGAACACCGCCACGGGCAGCAGCGCGATGCGCTCGAGGTTGAATCCGATCATCAACGCCAGGCCCCAGAAAAGGACCTGCCCAATGACCAGGTAGAGCGACAGATTCGGGATGGCGAAACGGCCGAGGAAGCGTTCGAGCTTGGAGAGGAGGGACATGGCGGCGGTGGCGACACGCATTCAGCATGTCATGGCGAGGAGTTCCGCAGGCGCGGAACGACGGAGCAATCCAGCAAGCATCAGAGTTGGTGGATCGCCCCGGCCTTCTGCTGGCCAGCAGAACGGACCTCGCGATGACAAACGGAATACGGCAGACCTACTTCTCAGGGTTCGCCGCGAGCAGGTCGAGCAGCTTCTGTTTCTGCTCCTTCAGCGGTTCGGAGGTCACCGTGAGCAGGAGCAGTCGGGCATGGTCGAACCGTTTCTGCTTGATCAGGATATTGGCCGCGTGCAGCCGGATGGTCTCCCGCTCAAGGCCCGGCGCGGCGCGGTCCTCGAGCGCGCCCCAGACCTTCAGCGCCTCGTCCCAGTTCGACTCGGCAAGGTCGTAGAACGACTCGGCATAACGGTAGGCGAAAGCGTAATTGTCCGGCGCGAGTTCGGCGGCGCGCCTGAAGGCGTCCTGCATGGCCTTGTCGAGCTGCCTGCGGGTCCACTGGCCGCTCTTGAAAAAGTCGTCCCGCGCCTCGGCCAGGAGCGTGCCGAGCTGGTAGTGGTAGAGCGGTTCGTCGGGGGCGAGCCGGATGGCGGCGATGAAGTAGTTGGCGGCTTCCACCGGTTCACCTTCCTCGGCGAGATAATTGCCGAGCTGGTTCTTCACGATCGGGATGTCCGGATCGAGCTGGTTGGCCTTAAGGAGGATCACCGAGGCCTCCCGGCGCATGCCGACTTTACCCAGCAGCAGGCCATAGGTGACATAGCCCGGAGCAAACGTGGGGTGCACGCGCAGAAAGTCGTCGTAATCGAAGATGAGGTTCTGGATGTCGCGCTTGATGTTGTCTTCGTCGGCATTCTCCTTCCCGAGGGCGGCGAGGAGGGCGTCCTGTCGCGCGACCAGTTCCTTGAGGCGGGCGGTGGCCTTCGCAATGACGGCCGCTTGGACCGCGTCAGTGGCGGGGGGCGCGGGCGGAGGGGATACAGCGGGGGCAATGGGCGTGGCGGAAGCCGCCGGCTTGGCCGGGGCGGCGGCATCCGCCGCGGTCAGCCACGCGGCGCCGGCGAAGGAGAAGCAGGTCAGCAGCAGAGGACGGAGGGACGGCATGTGAAAATCGGATGGAGCCAGTTGGACACGCCGGAGGCGGCTTCGTTCAAGGATTCTGAGCCTGCGGCGGTCAGGTTTTGTAGACCTCGGCCACCTCCGCGAGATCGCAGACGACCTCAAGCATGCCGGCCAGACGCGTCACGCGGGCTTCGTTGTCAAACGCGCCCACCTCCGCGTAGCGCACCTCGCCGTCCTTGATCGTCAGGTGGCCGCGGGCACTGAGCGGACGCTCGACGAGAAGGCGGGCGCGGATTTCGGGCAGGAGCGCGGCCGCGGCATAGGTGGCGTCGTTGGATCTGATGATGAATGCCTGGTCGAAGGCGGGATCGCCGACGCGGATGTCCTGCATGCCGAGGGCGGTGGCGATACGGGTGAGAAAGTTTTCCGGGAAAAGTTCGAGCGTGAAGCCGCCGGCGCCGCCCACGGCGGCTGCCACCGCGCTCCAGGTGGTGCGGTTCTTGCCGGATCCAGTCGTGTAATTAAAGAACCGGACCGCGCAGTTGCGGTACCGGCCCGCGACGGTGGGCGGAGGCTCGAAGCCGAGCTTGGCCTCCTGACGCCTGAGTTCGAGGCCGAAGCGGCGGGCAAGCCCGGCCAGCTGCTCGCGGGCCTTGCGCTGCTGCCTAAGGACGCCCACGACGGCAATACCCGCGAGGACGAGGAAGATCGCCATGAAAATGAACGGGATGAAGGCTTCGAAGCGCATGGCGGATAGAGGATCGGGACTTTTTTTCACGAATATCCCCGCGCGACAAGATTTTGTCGGCAGGAGTCAGGAATGATTTTTGGCGTGCCCTGCGGAGATTTCGCCGGCAAACCGGAGCACGATGCCTGCAAAACCATTCATCTTCATTTGCGGACCGGATGACTTCCTGGTGAACCGGCTCGGCAAGGAGCGCTACGACGCGTTCGCAGCGGAGGCGACCGATGAGTTTTCCCGCGAGGTGCTGAACGGTTTTGCCAACAACGTGGCCGAGGTCGAGACGGCGGTGAACCGCCTGCGCGAGGCGGTGCAGACGATTTCGCTGTTCGGTGGGAAGCGCGTGGTGTGGCTGAAGGACGTGAACTTTCTCGCCGACACCGTGACGGGCCGCGCCGAGGGCACGCTCCGGCAGGCGGAGGAACTGCAGGCCTTGCTGGGGGGCGTAAAACCGGACGAGGTCGCGGTAATCGTCACCGCGGCGCCGGTGGACCGGCGGCGATCGTTCTTCAAGTGGTGCGAGGCGACGGCGGACTACACGTTGGTGGGCGACGAGGGGAGAGAGGGGAGCGCCGCGCTGGAACAGGTGGCGCTCGCCGAGGCGGAGGTGCAAGGGGTGACGATCGCCCCGGACGCACTCAGCCTGCTGCTGGCGAAGGTGGGCGCCAACCCCCGGCTGCTCGTCGAGGAAGTGCGCAAGCTAGCGACGTACGCCGGCCCTTCGACAGAGCTCAGGGCGGGTGAGGGTGGAGTGATTACCGAGGCGCACGTCGAGGAACTGACGCCCAACTTCGCCGAGGGCGATTTTTTCGAGGCGGCGGAGGCGTTTGGCCGCGGCGACCTGAAATGGACGCTCGCCGCGCTGCACCGGCACTTTTTCGCGGGCGGCGACGCGCGGCCGGTCATCACCGCGCTGCAGAACCGCAACCGCCTTCTCCTGCAGCTTCGCGTGCTGATCGACACGGAAGAACTGCGGCTCGGGCTGCGCGGGCTGGACAAGGCTGGCTTCGAGCGCGCCGCGGCGGTCTACGGGCGACATTTCGGCGGATCGGCGGAAAAGAGCTCCTACAACGTCTTCACGCAGAACCTCTGGTATCTGGGCAAGCTCGCCGGATCCGGCCGGCTGCCGTCGTTGCGCCGCCTGATCGACAACCAGCAGGAGTTCATCGGCGCCTTCGAGGAGATCATCCGCCGTCCCGGCGAGCAGGAAGAGGTGTTGCGCGAGATGGCGGTGTGCTGCCTGGCCCCGGCGGAATCAAAGCCGGTGGCGCTAAATCAAGGTTAACTCCTCCGCCGGGGCAATTTTTCAGTAGCTATCCCGCGGGGGTTTTGCTACGGCTCCCGCTCCGCTTTTTCCGCCTTGAAACCACCGTCGTCCAACACGGTCGCACCCTTCGCCGCGAAGACGCCCGAATCCCCCGCGGCGCCGCCGTCCGGGGTGCAGGACCAGCCGGCCGCGTCCGCGGCTCCGGCGCCCATTGCCAACGTCCTCGCCGAGCGCTACGCCTCGCCCGCGATCAGGGACGTCTGGTCGGTGCCGGGGCGCATCCTGCTCGAGCGCGATTTCTGGATTGCGGTGATGAAGGCGCAGAAGGACCTCGGCGTGCCCATCCCGGCCGAGGCGATCAAGGACTATGAGCGCGTCAAGGACATCATCAACCTCGATTCCATCCTGAAGCGCGAGCGCGTGACGCTGCACGACGTGAAGGCGCGCCTCGAGGAGTTTTCGGAGCTGGCCGGCCGGCAGTTCATCCACCTCGGGCTGACGAGCCGCGACCTCACGGAGAACGTCGAGCAGCTCCAGATCCACCGTTCGCTCAAGGTCGTTCACTTCAAGACCGTGGCCGCGCTGCTCGCGCTCGCCCGCCAGGCCGAGACGCACCGCGACCTGATGATCACCGGCCGCACGCACAACGTACCGGCCCAGCCGACTACGCTCGGCAAGCGGTTCGCCATGTTCGGCCAGGAACTATTAATTGCGCTGGAGCGACTGGAAAATCTCATCGACCGCTACCCGGTGCGCGGCCTGAAGGGCGCGGTCGGCACTCAGCTCGACCAGCTCACCCTGCTCGGCGGCCGTGCCGACCGGGTGGCCGAGCTTGAGGGTCGCATCCTCCGGCACCTCGGCTTCCGGACGCCGCTGATCGCCGTCGGCCAGGTCTATCCGCGCAGCCTCGATTTCGACGTGGTCTCGGCCCTGCACCAAGTGGGCGCGGCAGCGGCGAGCTTTGCGCACACCCTGCGGCTGATGGCGGGGCAGGGCTTGGTCACCGAGGGTTTCAAGGAAGGCCAAGTGGGGTCGTCCGTGATGCCGCACAAGATGAATGCCCGCAACTGCGAACGCATCTGCGGCTTCAACGTGGTGCTGAGCGGTTATGTGACGATGACCGCGGCGCTGAGCGGCGACCAGTGGAACGAGGGCGACGTGTCGTGTTCGGTGGTGCGCCGCGTGGCCTTGCCGGACGCCTTTTTCGCCATCGACGGCCTGCTGGAGACGTTCCTCACGGTGTTGAAACAGATGGAGGTGTTTCCCGCCGCCATCGCCGCCGAGAACGAGCGCAACCTGCCGTTCCTCGCCAGCACCACCATCCTCATGGAGGCGGTCAAAAACGGAGCGGGCCGCGAAATCGCGCACGCCGCCATCCAGGAGCATGCGCTGGCCGCGGCCCGGGCGCTGCACTCGGGCGGCACCAATGGCGAGACCGACCTGCTTTCCCGCCTCGCCGCCGACAAGCGCATCGGTCTCGGCAAGAAACAGCTGCAGGCCATTCTTGCCGAGAGCAACCGCTATGTCGGGGCGGCGCCACACCAGGTCGACGCCTTTGTGGCTGAGGTGCAGCCGCTCGCGAAGCAGGTGAAGGGAGCGGCGGAATATCAGCCCGGCCGGCTGCTGTAAGCACGGCGCGGGGCAGGGGGGCTCCCCAGCCTCATGGTTTTGGCTGCTTGGTCTCCGCGGGCGGTCCGGCCGGCTCCTTGACGCGCTTGGCCACGAGCTCCTCCGTGGCAAAATCGCCCACCTGGCGGGTGAGCTTCATCTCGTCGCCGGACACCGTGCCCTTGTAGGTGATACTGATCTCCTGGTCCTCGAATTTCAGCGGCTCGGTGAATGAGATGTCGTTGCCGCTGACCTTCACGTCCTTGAGGTCAACTTCTCCCTTCGCTTGCTCCCGCTCAAACGCCGCCTTGCCCGTGATTTTGTCTCCGTCGACCTTGAATTCGTAGGTGTACTTCTGGATGCCGATCTGGGTGTCGAATTCAGCCCTCCATTTACCCGCGACATCCGCCGCATATGCCGGACTCAGCAGGGCGAGGGTGAAGGCGGCCATCATCATTTTGCGATAGTTCATCATGGGATCTTCTTTAAGGGGTGGATTAAGGGTGCGGACCCTTAGCGTGCACAATTCCGGCGGTCCGAAAACGTTATTTTGCAGCGGGCCGCCGTCGGGGGCGGCGCCAAGGCGGAGTGCCGAGGAAATTCCCCGCGGGAAATTTGATTTGCCACGCCTCGGAGCGGCGCCTTTCGTTGCTCCTCTTCCCGTTATTTTTGAAACCTTTCATCTCCCATGGCTGAACTCGTAGGAAACTGTCTTGTGGCCCAGTCCGGCGGTCCCACCACCGTGATCAACGCCAGCGTGGCCGGCGTGGTCGCCGAAGCCCTCAACCATAATTGCATCGAAGAGGTCTACGGCGGGCTTAACGGCGTGCTGGGCATCCTCAACGAGGAGTTCATCGACTTGGCGGCGGAGTCGCAGCAGCAGATCCGCGCCCTGCGCTGCACCCCGGGCGCCGCCCTGGGCACCTGCCGCTACAAGCTCAAGAAGCAGCAGGACTTCGAACGCGTGCTCGAGGTGTTCAAGGCGCACAACATCCGCTACTTTTTCTATTGCGGCGGCAACGACTCGCAGGATACCGCCGACAAGATCGACAAGCTCGCCCAGGCGCAGGGCTACGAACTGCGCGTCATCGGCGTACCCAAGACCATCGACAACGATCTGCCCGTCACCGACCACTGCCCGGGCTACGGCAGCGTGATCAAATACATCTGCACGACCGTGCGCGAACTGGCCTGCGACAACGAGGCGATGGGGCAGAACGACCTCGTCTCGATTCTCGAGGTGATGGGCCGCAACGCCGGCTGGATCGCCGCGGGCGCCGCCCTTGCCAAACGCCGCGACCACCCGCACGACCCGCCCCACCTGATTTACCTGCCCGAGACGCCGTTCAGCACCGAAAAGTTCGTCGAGGATGTGCGTCGCGTGCTCAAGCGCGAACCGTACTGCCTCGTCGTCGTCGGCGAGGGCCTCGTCGACAAGGACGGCAACTACGTGGCCACCGACAGCGCCAACACCGACGCGTTCGGCCATGCCCAGCTCGGCGGCGCGGGTGAGTACCTGAAGAGCCTGGTCGAACAGCAGGTGGGCGTGAAGGCGCGCACCGCCAAGCTCGGCATCGCCCAGCGCGCCGCCGCGCACTGCTCCTCGAAGACCGACAATGACGAGGCGTTCCTCGCCGGCCAGGCCGCGGTGAAGGCCGCCATTGCGGGCGAGACCGACAAGATGGTGGTGCTCGTGCGCGGCGACACCGACCATTACACCTGTGAGACCGGCCTCGCGCCGCTCAGCGAAATCGCCAACGGCGTGAAGAAGCTTCCGCCGGAATGGATCAACGAGGACGGCGTGAGCATGAACTTCCAGTTTTTCCGCTACGCCCTTCCGCTCATCCAAGGCGAGGTGCCGGTGCCCTACGAGAACGGGCTGCCCCTCTTCGCCCGCCTCGAAAAGCACCGCGTGGACAAGATCCTGCCGCCCTACGAGGTCTGAGGTGGCGAGCGGGTAAGAGCCTGCTTGCCCGTTCGACAAGCTCATCCATCGACAGGCTCAGGATGACCCTGAGCAAGGTCGAAGGGTCAGGGCCCCGAGCTTGTCGAGGGGCAGACGATTTCTTCAAGGCCGGTCGCACGGACCGGCCTTTTATTATTTCCACCGGCTGTCGAGAAGAGGGGAAATTTGAGATCACTATGCTTGACCTCAAATTGTAGGTCGGGCTTTACGCCCAATACCTCGACAAATGGTCGGGGATAAACCCCGACCTCCAGTTCATCGCGACCTCTCGGTGAATTACTTCGTCAGGTCGTACAGGGCGTAGCCGGCGAAAAGATTGGGCCGGAACGGGCAGGGGGTCTTCCAATCGCCCCGCAGCAGCGCGCGGCGGGTGATGGTGATTTCCCTGGCGACGCAGAAATGCTCGAAGTCGGCGATGCTCACCGGATTCGCCGGGCGGCTTTCGAACCACTCGGTGGTGTAGACGGGATTCCGTGGCTTGCGGCCGCGGAAGAAGGCGTCCGCGCGGTTCTTCCAGTAGCCGTGGTTGACAAAGCCGACCGTGACGGCGCGGCCCACGCGCAGCGCCTCGAGGATGACGGCGGCCGGATCGGTCAGTTCCTGCACCGTGCGCGAGCAGATGACGCGGTCAAAAAAACGGTCGGGGAACGCGCGCATGAACGCCTCCATATCGCCCTGGTAGGCGGTGACGCCGCGGCGGACGCAGCCGAGGATTTTTTGAAAGTCCAGGTCCACACCTAACCCGCGCACCTGCTTGGTCTGCTGCAGGTAGTCGAGCAGCACGCCGCGGCCGCAGCCGAGGTCGAGCACCCGGCTGCCGGGCTCGACCCAGTCGCCGATAATCTGCATGTCGACGGTGCGCTTCTCGACGAGTTTGTTCATGGCGTGCGGGGCGAGCCAAGGAAGCTGCGCACCAGCGTGTAGAGCTCCCCGGATTCGAGCAGGAACGAGTCGTGGCCGAGATTCATGGCGAGTTCGGCGTAGCTGGCGCGTTTGCCGGCGCGCAGGAGCGCCAGCACGATCTCGCGGTTCTGCTCGGGCGGGAAAAGCCAGTCGCTGGTGAAGGCCACGGACAGCGTCTCCGCCTCGACGTTGGCGAAGGCCTGTTCGAGCGAGCCGTGAGCGGCCGGCAGGTCGAAGTGGTCGAGCGCCCGGCTGATGTAGAGGTAAGAGTTGGCGTCAAAACGGTTGATGAAACTCTCCCCCTGGTGGCGCAGGTAGCTCTCGACCTCGAACTGCACGTCAAAGGTGTACGCGGGGTTGTCCGCCGCACCCGTCCGGCGCCGTCCGAACTTCTTGTCCATGCTCTCGTCCGACAGATAGGTGATGTGCGCCATCATCCGCGCGACCGCCAGGCCGACGCGCGGGCCGCCGCCCTTGGGATAGTCGCCGCGGTTCCAGTCGAGATCCTGCATGATGGCTTGGCGGCCGACCTCGTTGAAGGCGATGGCCTGGGCGCTTTCACGTGCGGTCGTGGCCAGCGGGATCAGGCGCCGAACGAAGGACGGATATTCGATGCCCCACTGCAGCACCTGCATCCCACCCATTGAGCCGCCGACCACGGCATAGAGCGAGGACAGACCCAGATGGTCGCACAGCAGTTTCTGCGCCCGCACCATGTCACGGATGGTGACGAAGGGAAACGCCAGGCCGAACGGCCGCCCCGTGCGCGGGTCGATGGATGAGGGTCCGCTCGATCCCTGGCAGCCGCCGAGGACGTTGGCGCACAGAACGGAAAAGTGGTTCGTGTCGATCGCCTTGCCGGGACCGATGAAATTATTCCACCAGCCGGGCTTGGCATCGGTGAGGGCGTGGATGCCGGCGCAGTGGTGGTCACCACTGAGCGCATGGCAGATCACGACCGTGTTGTCGCGGGCGGCGTTGAGCCGCCCGTAGGTCTCATACCGTAGGGTGAAGCCGGGTAACACCTGACCGCTCTCAAAGGTGAACGGCTGAGCATGGACAAAATCATGCGGCTCGACGAGGCCGACCTCGCCGGGCTCGGGCGGCACGAGGGAGAGGTCTTCCTCCGCGGCGTTCATGGATGGGAACGTGTTAACCACAGATGACCGCTGAAGAACACAGATTTTTGCGTCATCGTCCCTCCCCGGGGCAGGAGCGGGCAGGCTCGCGAATGGTCCATCGTCTGCAAGCAGGCGGCTACCAGCTAACCTGCGGGGTGTGCCTGCTCGCTGAGCGCGTCGTCCATTTCCTCGTTCGAAAAGACGTTCTGCACGTCGTCGAGCTCCTCCAGCGCCTCCTGCAATTTCACCAGCGAGCGCGCGGCGTCGAGGCTGGTGACGGGCACCGTCTGGGTGGGAACATAGGCGATCTCGGCGGAGTCGGGCTTGATGCCCTTTTTTTCCAGGGCGTGGATGACGGCGTCGAAAACCTTGATGGAACAACGGATTTCGAAGCCATGCTCGGTGGTGATGACGTCATCCGCGCCGGCGTCGATGGCGATTTCCACGAGCGTGTCCTCGGAGGCCTTGTCCTTGCTGATGAGGAACTGGCCGAGGTGCTGGAACTTGAACAGCACGGCGCCCGCGCCGGCCAGGTTGCCGCCGTACCGGGTGAGGACGCTGCGCACTTCGGAGGCGGCGCGGTTCTTGTTATCCGTCGTCACCTGCACCACCATGGCCACGCCGCCAGGCGCATAGCCTTCATAGGTCACTTCCTCGTAAACCACTCCGGGCAGTTCGCCCGTACCCTTCTTGATGGCGCGGTCGATATTGTCGGCGGGCATGTTGGCTTCGCGCGCCTTCAACAGGATGGTGCGCAGGCGCGGATTCATGCCGGGATCGCCCCCGCCAGCCTTGGCGGTAATGGTGATCTCGCGAGCGAGGCGGCTGAAAATCTTACCCCGGCGCGAATCGGTGACGGCCTTGGCGCGTTTGACTTTGGCCCATTTGCTATGACCAGACATGGGAAAAGGGAGAGTGAAAGTGAGGGTAATGGCGAGCGGGCGCGAGGCCGGCGTGGAATCTGAGCGGCGCTACTTCTTACCCTTCTTCTTCGCGGGCGTCACGTTCTTCATGCCGCCTGGCGCGGCGGCGGGCGCGGGCTCGACGTCCTTCATGCGGTTGATGACGAGCTGCTGGCCGATGGTGAAGAGACCGTTGACGGTGGAGTAGAGCGCGAGCGCGCAGGAGAAATTGTAGCAGATGAGAGTGAAAATAACCGGCATGAATTTCATCATCTTCGCCTGAGAATTGTCGACGGTGGGCTGCGGGGTGAGGCGCATCTGGAAGATCATCGTGGCGGCCATGAGCAGCGGCATGATATTAAGCGGAAACCCGAAGAGGCGGAGCACGGTATCGGGCGCGGAAAGGTCGTGAGCCCAGAGGAAGCCCTGAAACCGCAATTCGGCGGTGCCCTGCAGCATCGTGAAGAAGCCGAAGAACAGCGGCATGGTGATGAGGATCGGCAGGCAGCCGCCCATCGGGTTGATCTTGTGCTCCTTGAACAGCTCAAGGGTCGCCTGGTTGAGCTTCTGGGGGTTGTCTTTGTACTTCTCACGCAGAGCCTTGATTTCCGGCTGGAATTTCTGCATGCGCTTGGCGGAACGCGAGGCCGCCAGGGTAAACGGCAGGGTGACGGTTTTGATGATGAGCGTCATCAGCACGATCGCCAGGCCCCAGCTGAACACCCAGTGATGGGTCCAGTTCATGAGGGTGTTCATGAAGGGCGCGACGTAACCGGCTAAAAAAATCCGGCTATATATCCGTCGGCCATACTGCATGACCAGGTCTTCGTTGTGAGCGAACAGGGAGAGACGGCGATATTCCTTGGGGCCGACGTAGAGGTTGCCCGCGAGCGTGGCGGTGCCGCCGGGGGCGAGCGCGGGCAGCTCAAAGCGTTCCGCGCCGGTCAGCCCGATGTTGGCCCGGGGCGAGCCGGGGAAGGGCGGCAAGTCGATGCGCCGCGCGATGACGGCTCGGCCGGGTTGGTCGGCGGTGAAAATGCTGGTGAAAAACTGGTTTGTTACCGCCGTCCAGACGTAGCTGCCGGTCTTCTCCACGTAAGGCTTGGGGTTGGTATCCCGGCCGAGCATGCGCCCGATGAAACCAGCGCCCTCCAGTTCGCTGCGGTCCGTGAACTGGGCGCTGTTGCCGTCGGAGCCCACCACGTTGAGGTACAGGCCGTAGTCGTTGATGTTGACGAGCGACGTGGTGCCGAGGCTGAGCATGGCCTGCGGCAGCGACTCCGTCGCGGCGGCGAGGTTATGAAAGGTGGTTTCGTGACGGATGATGTAAGGGTCGCCGGTGGTATCACCCGGAGCGCGGATCAGATAGCGGCGGGTGACTTCGAGGCGGTTGTCGAGCACGGTGCGATAGACCACCTCAGTCGGCGTGGAAGAGACGAGCTGGTAGCGGGTGGCACGGCCGAGCCCCGGAAACGAGTCCTCGGTGAAGGCCAGGAGCGGGTCGGCGTGAAGCTGGTTGAAAACATAGGGTTCGGGTTTTCCCAACTCGGCGGGATATTTCAGGAAGGCCACGTCGCGGATCGCGCCGCCGAAATCGGTGAGATGCACTGCGATGAAGTCGTTGGCGAGAATCGTGACCGTTGCCTCGGTGCTGTCCTTGGCGACGGCCGCAAGGGCGGCGTCCGCCGGCATGACCGGGGGCGGCGGGGCGGCGGGATTCGCCGGCGGGGACACGACGCTCGGCAGGCTGGGCGGCCTGCCGATTTCCGGTGCGCGCGGAGTGGGTGGCGACAGGCGCGAGCCGAAGTAGAGGCTGGCAAACGCAGCGATTAGCAGCAGGGCGCCGATGAGAGTATTCTTTTTGTCCATCCAGAAGTGAAAGCGAGGGTGAAGGTGAAAACGGGGGTCGCGCGGTGTTTTAACCCGCGGTCATGGACGCTTCAGGGCGGGCTGAAGCACCGCCCGACAGGTCGGCTGGCGCCTGGGCGGAACCGGATCAAACCCGCCGGGATGCAGGGGATGGCACTTAAGCAGGCGGCGCAGTGCGAGCCCGGCGCCAACGACGGCTCCGTATTCGCGCACGGCCTGGGTGGCGTAGACCGAACAGGTCGGATGAAACCGGCAGCCGCACGCCGGGCCGAACACCGCCGGCAGCACCGGCGAAAGCATGCGGCGGTAGAGCCAGATCACACCCAGCAGAACACGCGCAGGGAGGGACGCGGCCAGCCTGATCACCCCAAGAAGGAGGAAGGGAGTTTTACCGGATTCACTCATGCGTTATCTTCCGTCAGGCGATGACAGACGTTGATGAACTTCGATTCGACCTCGCGGAACGCAAGCCGGTTTAGCATGGGTCGCGCCACGAGCAACAGATCGGTTCCCGGTGGGAGCAGGGACTGGTGGCGGCGAAAAATTTCGCGCAGACGGCGCTTGGCGGCATTGCGGCGCACGGCCGAGCCCACCGCGGCAGTCGAGGCCACCACCCCCACGCGCACCAAGGGCGGAGAAGTGACGGAACCGGCTGCGGCGCGACTCCGCCACCACAGGGTGAAGGCGCCGCCGTCGATGCGGCGGCCCTGCTCACGGAGGCGGCGGAAGTCGTCCTGACGCCGCAGACGCTGCTCGGTGCGCAAGTGCATCGGCGGGTGCGGATCCGACGCGGATCGAAGCAGATTGGCCGCGGGCACGGAGAGAGGGGGGCGCGAACGCGCTCAGACGACCGTCAGGCGCTTGCGGCCTTTGCGGCGGCGGGCGGCGAGCACCTTGCGACCGCCTTTGGTGGACATGCGGGCGCGGAAGCCGATGTGGCGCGCGCGCTTTTTGCGGTGGGGGCGAAATGTCGGTAGCATGATTTTGTCGAAAAAAGAGGGTCAAGGTGACTGGAGCCGCTCCAGAGTGTCAAGGGCGGGGTTGGCCGGTGTTTCAGAGTTTTACCGGGCCCGGAAACCCGCTAACTTCAGTCTTATGTGCTACCGCTATGTTCTTCATCTGGAGGCGTTGCAGGCGCTGGCGGAGCACCTGGCCATCTCCCGTCCGTTCGAGTGGCGGTCGCGCTACAATCTCGCCCCCGGCGAGCATATTCCAGTGATACGCGAGCGATCCGCCGCGGAAGCGCCGGAGATCGTCACGCTCCGCTGGGGTCTCGTGCCAGCTTGGGCGAGGAACGCCGACACGACCCGCGCCCCTGCCAACGCCCGCGCCGAGAGTCTGGCCGTCCGGCCGACTTTTCGCGAAGCTTTCCGCCACCGCCGATGCCTCATCCCGGCGAGCGGCTTTTATGAATGGCAAGGCCGGGGTCGGCGACGGCAGCCTTACCTGTTCCGTCGGCATGATGGCGCCCCGTTCTGTTTCGCCGGCCTGTGGGAGGCATGGCGCGACCCCAGCGCCGACCGCGCGATTGAAACCTGCACTATCATCACCACCGCGCCCAACGAATTGATGCGGCCCATCCATGACCGAATGCCGGCCATCCTCGCGCCGGAGGACAACCTGCGCTGGCTCGATCCCAACCTCACTCAACCCGGTGATCTCGTCCCGCTGCTGCGTCCTTTTCCCGCCGGGACGATGATGGTCACGCCGGTCACCGGTCATGTGAACAACGTCCGCCATGATGATCCCGCCTGCCTTGAACCGGCGTCCACTGTTCAAGCCGGCGGCGACCAGGCGCAGCTTTCGTTCGGTTTGTGAGCGCCCCGCATCTGGCATCGGCGGATTTTCTCCTGATGATCGGGGTCCATCTACCCGGGTGCAGTTTGACAGGCGAGGCACCCGCCATATAGAAAAACTCCCGGAAGGCGGCTTCAGCCAAGGGCCTTTCCAGATTTCTGACGCACGGCTCACCCCGGCCCCACTCAACCATCGCTGATCGATTCAACATCCAGAGAATACCACGTGCGGCCGTCCATCGTTGTGACTGGCTTGTTCAAAAGCACAGTCAGTCGAATAATCGGTGGCAACGGTTGCTCCACAGCCTCCCATGACTTTCCCCTCCATCCTCCAACCAGCCTCATCCATGCACCCGTACATACCATTCCTCCGCCGCGGCCTTTTTACGGCTGCGTTTGCCGTCACCGCCACTGCCCTCCCTGCCGCTGACTCCTTTGAAGGGAGGGTGGAAATGAAGATCACCGAGGCCGAGCACGGCGGGTCACATATCATCAGCTACGCCCTCAAGGAGGGTAAGCTTCGTCTTGACTTCCCGAAAAACCAGTCGGGTCGTGACAATGACGGCGGTAGCGGCGCCACGATCGTCGATTTTGCCAAGCGCGAGACGATTATCCTCATGGAAATGCCCGACCGCGAAAGCGGCGGTACACGCAGGATGTTTATGCGCCAACCGATGCCCCAGCCCGGCGAAACGCCCCCGGGCGGTAGTCCGGCCGAAGCCGCGCCCGTCAGCGAACCCGTTGCCACCGGCCGCACTGAGGTCATCGCCGGTTACACGGCCACCGAATACAAGGTGACCGACAGGAACGGCGAAGTCTCCGAGCTTTGGCTGGCGAAGGGGCTTGGCGCCTTCATGTTTCCGGCCGCGCAAAATCCGATGGGCCGCGGCCGTCCCGCCAATGCGTCGCCTGCATGGGAAAAGCTCGTCCGCGACGGGGGATTCTTCCCGCTGCGCGTCATCACCCGCGATGCCCGCGGCGCTGAAAAAATGCGGATGGAGGTGACCAAGATCGAAAAGACCCCGCTGCCCGAAGCGCTCTTCACTACCGAGGGTTACACCGAGTTTCAGATTCCCGGCTTCGGCGGCGGCCTCCCGGGTGGGATCAACCCGTTCAAGCATTGAGTCCGGCTTCTCGCCGGCGACCGCAGCCACCGGCACGTGCCGGTCAAGGGTGGGGGGCCGGTCCCCCGAGTCTACCCGCCCGGCTGCGGAAGGGCACCCCGTGGCCCGATTCACGTCCCGCCATTAAACTGCCCAAGAAGCGGTTGGCGACGGCAACGAGCCATGTCTCGTAAAAGCAACCTTTTGGTGTATCGTACGTCTAACCAGTAGACGCCATGAAAACGAAAGTCTTTTTCCTTGCCGCGCTGCTCTGTGCAGCAAGTGCCGGACAGGCTTTCGCGGCCGCTCCCACGGCCCCCAAGCCAGAACCACGGGTATCGGTGATCTTTGTCGAGCCGCAGAAGTTTACGGACGTGAAGTATGACAGCTGGAGCGACAATTCTCCCGATCTCCTCGACCAAATCCAGAAGTTCATGTGTGAAACGGGTGAATCTTACGTGGCCACGGGCATGCACCTCGCGATCAAGGTCACCGACATCACCCTGGCCGGCAAGTTCGAGCCGTGGCGGGGGCCGCAGTTCGATAATGTCCGCATCGTCCGCGCCATTTACCCCCCAAGTTTCAAACTGGAGTTTCGTCTGACCGACGGAAAAGGAAACGTCGTCAAGGAAGGCACGCGGGAGATCTCCGACCTCGCCTTCGAAATGCGGACCGCCTGGCCTCTCAATGATTATTTGCGCTACGAAAAGGATATACTACGCGACTGGTTCCGCGATGAATTCGGCCGGCTGCGCAAGTCCTGACGGACCGCACGGCTTCGCGCAATAATCGATTGGCTTCGCGCCTCCGTGGGACCGGCCGACAGCCGGCCCGGCGAATCCGGAGCGGCGAGAAATCCTTTGCGCACGGCCGCGGACGCCCTACGTTCGCGGCCGTGGTCTTTTCTTCGGAGGCGGAACGCATCGACAAATGGCTGTGGGCCGTGCGCATCTTCAGAACGCGCAGCCTGGCCACGGATGCGTGCCGCGCCGGCAGCGTCTCCGTGCACAGCCAGCCGGTGAAGCCCTCCCGGGACGTGCGCCCTGGCGAGGTCGTCGTCGTGCGGCAGGGGCTCATCCACCGCACACTCAAGGTCCGGGCGATACCGCCGGCGCGCGTGGGGGCGAAGCTCGTCGCGACCTACTGCGAGGACCAGACGCCGCCGGCCGAGTTCGCCAAGGTGCGGACGCAGCGCGTGCAGCAGTTTCTCGCCCGCGCCCGGGGTTCCGGCCGTCCGACCAAGCGCGACCGGCGCCTCATCGACCGGCTCCTCGGTTGAACAACGCCCGCCGACAACCCTTTCCATGATGAACATCCACTCGAAATTCGAAACCGAGATGCAGGTGCGGCCGGACGACATCGACCTGTTCCAGCACGTGCACAGCAGCCGCTACATGGACTACGTGCTCGCCGCCCGCTACGACCAGATGGCGCGCTGCTACGGCATGCCTTGGGAGGAATTCATCCAGCGCGGCCTCGGCTGGTACCTGACAGCCATCACCATGAACTTCCTGCGCCCGCTCGGCCTGGGCGAGCGCTTCACCGTGCGCACATGGATTGAGGAATTCCTCACCGATGACGATGGGGTGCGCGTGCGCTTTGAGATCGAGAAGAAGGAGACCGGGAAGCGCTGCGTCAACGGGCACGCGGAGTACAAGCTTATCAACCTCGCGACCAACCGCGCCGTCCCGATCCCCGGGGACATTAGGACGAAGTATAGCATCTGAGCCCCGGCCGCGCCGCCTCTGTTCGGAAGCCGCATGCCCTGCTGCCGTGTTGCTCGACACCTTGGAAATCCTGCGCCGCATCACTTAGACCGCCATGCCCCCTCCCGTTACCGTCGACCTGGTTCGACGCCATCTGGCCGAGTTGCAGCGCTGCACCCGGTGCCCGCGCATGTCCAAGCCGGTGGTCGTCAGCCGCCCGGTGGCGAGCCGCATCATCCTCGTCGGCCAGGCGCCGGGCGACAAGGAGCCGAAGCTGGGCCGCCCGTTCGCGTGGACCGCCGGTCGGACGCTCTTCGGGTGGTTCCAAGAGGCACTCGGCTGGACGGAAGAGGAAACGCGCGACCGCATTTACTTCGCCGCCGTCTGCCGCTGTTTTCCCGGCAAGAAGCCATCGGGCGGCGATCGCGTGCCGGACGAGACGGAGATCGCCAACTGCGCGCACTGGCTGGAACGAGAGTTTTCGTTGCTGCGGCCCCGGCTCGCGATCCCCGTCGGCAGACTTGCCATCACGAATTTCCTCGGCGACCGGCCGCTCACCGAGGTGGTCGGCCGGTCGTTTCGGGTGATCTACCGCGGACACGCCGCCGATGTCCTGCCGCTGCCGCATCCCTCGGGTGCATCGCCATGGCATCGCATGGAGCCGGGCAAGACGCTGCTCCGGCAGGCACTTGCGCTCATCGCCGCGCATCCGGCCGTGCGATCGGGGAGGTGATCAGGCTTTCATCCGCGCTGGATTGGTTGGAAAAGAAGAGCTTGTGTTTTTCTTGGGAACCGGTGTGCTTCGCTACGCTTCCTGGATAGACTTTGTGTTAGGTTACGAGATATGGTGGATTGTCAGGCGGGCTTGGTGCCCGATGATGATTTGAAACCCGGTGATCGGGAACAGTCCGTGAGCTACCGGTAGATCGAGGGATAATCATCATGGGTTCAAAATTGTATGTGGGTAATCTGGCTTTCAGCACCACCGAAAGCGAATTGCGCGATCTCTTTACGCAATACGGCACTGTGGCCGAGGTGTTCATCGCCATGGATAAATTCAGCGGCCGCTCCCGCGGTTTCGCGTTTGTGACAATGGGCTCGGACGCGGAGGCCAAGGCGGCCATCACCGGCGTCAACGGCAAGAACATCGGCGGGCGTGACCTCACGGTCAACGAAGCTCGTCCCAAGGAAGAAGGCGGCGGTCGTTCCTTCGGTGGTGGCGGTGGTGGCGGCGGCCGCTCCTTTGGGGGCGGTGGTGGCAACCGTCGTTACTAACCGGTCGCTTTACCACACCGTTCGTTTTGCAGGCGAAGTCCCAGGCGGGCTTCGCCTTTTTGTTGGGGGACGACGGGGACCGGCCGGGACGTCGCAGCGACCGCTGAGGTCTTTACTTTCGTCCTTTGAGAGTAAAACTTTCCCCATGCGCACCGCATGCTGGTTCTCCCTGGCTGTCGCTCTGGTAAGCGCGCTGCTTCTGCACGCCCAGCGGGAAAAGCTGCCGTGGGATGACCTGGAGATCGTTGAGAAAACCTGGCCGAAGGCTAAAAAGACATCCACCGGTCTGCGCTACGTCATCCTCAAGGAAGGAAAGGGTGACGCCATGCCCCAGCCCGGGGACATCGTGACGGTGCTCTACCAGGGCCGCCTGCTCAACGGGAAGGTGTTCAGCGAGGGGCTGGATCCGAAGCAGCCGTTCCGGGTGCGCGTCGGCCGCGACGAACTCATCCCGGCTTGGGAGGAGGCGCTCAAGCAGATGAAGAAGGGCGAGAAGCGGCTGATCATCGTGCCCTACGAGCTCGGCTACGGCACCCGCGGCGACCCGCCGCGCATCCCGCGCCGCGCCACGCTCATCTTCGAAATCGAGCTGCTGGAGTTCGGCAAGGAATAGGGGACGGAAGATCAATGGCCTGCCGGCCCGTTCGCATTGCTGACGTAGGGATATTGCTTAACATACTCGGCCGCGGCCATCTGTTTCGCCTCATCCTCGGTTTTGGCGGCTCCCGAGACCAGCAGGTCGTGCACCCGCTTGTTCATCCAGCGATCGCGAAACTCAGCCTCGATCCCCGCCGCGGGCGGCAGTTCCGGCGGATTGGGTTTCTTGTTTTTGGAGTGAAACAGGCTGCAACCTGTGGTCAGGGTGAGCGCGAGAACGAGGGTGGCGGGAACAAGGTTTTTCATGAGGTTGGTTTGCCGGTTGTTTTTGGAGGAACACCTTCCAGACCGCGAGCGCATCTTTTTAGTTTCGCTGTAACGCAGTTTTGTTAGACCATGGCCAGCATGAGCGACGAGTCCCCGCCCCTGCAGGAGCCCCGTCTGGAACTGAAGCTGCAGCCAGACAAGGCGCCTGTCCAGTCAGCGCCTGCTCAACCGGTCACCCCTCCTGCCGAACCGGCGACCCCGGCTCCGCCGCTCGTGCCCCCGGCTTCCCCTCCTTCCGGCCTTGGAGCGGCTGCTGCAACGCCGGACAAACCGCCCCAGAAACTGCGGATGTCCTTCACGCCATTCGAAACCCCCAAGTCCGCTCCGTCCATACCTGTCAGCTGGCCGCCCATGCCGGTTGCTTCCTCGACGGCCGCCGCCGGTGCCGTGCCGGCTGAGACGTCCGAAACGGCTCCGGAGAAAGTAAAAGTCAAGGTGCGCGTCGACATCAAGCCGATGGAGCCGGAACCGTCGGCTGGATCAACTCCGCCGGTCGAGACGGAGGCTGCGGCTGAACCGCCGGTCGGCGAAGAAAAGACCGAAGAAGATCACAAGCTTAAGTTGAAGCCGAAGGAGCTGCCCACGCCGCTAACAAGCGAAAACACGCCGGTCGAGATAATTGCGGCCGCGATCCAACGGGCCTCGACGCCGGCATTTCACACGCCGGCGCCCGTTGTGGAGGTGCCACCGCTGCTCTCAAGCGTGGTCAGGAAAAAGCCGCAACCTTGGCGGGTGCATCGGGTGGAGCTTGTGATCGGCCTCGCCGGGCTGCTGGTGTCGGCGTTGGTCGTTTATCTCACCTATCGGAATTTTGTCACCGGTCCAGCCGGGGCACCGCTCAAGCCGGAGGTCGCACCTGCGCCAGCAGCTTCCATCACCCCGAATGTTTTGCCAGCGCCGCCTGCCGCCACGCTGGTTCCCTCCCCCGGGGGACCGGGGACTCCAAAGTCCGCGATGTCATCGGCCATTTCTGGAAGGAACACACGGCTCTACATTTTTATCGATCAGCTCAAGGTCGGCGGTGTCCGCATGGGGCCGCCGCCGCGACTTTTCATCGAGGGTTTGACCTACAAGCCGGGTGACGTCATCGACCAGCGGCTCGGGATCATTTTTGTCGGCGTGAACGTGAGCACCAGGGAGCTCGTGTTCAAAGACCGCACGGGCGCCGTGGTCCGGCGCCGGTACTGAAGGGTTCGTAAGCAGAGGTCGAGCTTCCCAGGCGTATCATGATCCCCGGGATTTCTTGTATTGCCGGCTGCGACCGTCACGGCGGCGGACTTTGGTCGGGCCCGGACCGGGGAAGTCGCCAAATATGCGCGGAAGATCCTCGAAGGGGACAGATCCGTCCGCCGCACTCTTTACCAGCAACTCGGCCTGCCGCCGGATGACTCTGTCAGATAAGACGGGGCAGAAGAAGGATCATCGTCCCAGCCCGGCACGGATGGCCCGCAGCAGTTCGGGATCGGTGGCGATGCTGGTGACTCCGTTCACGATAAATTGGACGCCAATGCAGAGGAGGAGAAAGCCCATGAATTTAGTCAGAGCGTTCATGCCGTTGGCACCGACGAGCCGCACCAGCCGCCCGGAGAGTCGCAAGGTCACGTAACTGATGGCGGCCACGACGGTGATGCCCAAAATGATGGCCGCGTAGTCGAGCCAGTGATCGGCGAGCGAGGAGAAACCGATCGTCATGGCGATGGAGCCGGGCCCGCTCAGCATCGGCATGGCCAGCGGGGTCAGGGAGATGTTGCGTTTGGCGCGCGCCTCCTCGCGGCGGCGGTTCTCATCGGCGTCCTCCCGCGGCGTGGCCAGCATGGCAAGGGCGAGTCCGGAAACCAGCAGCCCGCCGGCGATGCGGATGCCGGGGATGGAAATGCCGAAAAAGCGGATGATCAGGCCGCCGCCAAACAGGCAGCTGGTCAGGATGAGCACCATGTACAGGCAGCCCATCTTCACCTGTTGGGCGCGGCGCTCCTCCGTGTCACCCTCGGTGATCGTCAGCAGCACCGGCGTCGAGGCGACGGGGTTGATGACCGGCAGCAGGGCGACAACGGTGCCGAGGATGAGTTGCCAGAAATGGGACATGGATAAATTGGTTTTGAGTTCTGCGTTTTGGGTTTTGCGTGACCAACTTGCCGGCAGGGACCCAAAACTCAAAACTCAAAACTCGGAACCGGCGCCCCCCCCGTCTCACCATCGCTCGATGGGGCCATGCGGCAGGGGGATGGCACCCGGGGTCCCGTCGGCTGCGGTGCGCATGAAGGAGGCGACAAGTTTCTGCGGGCGGTATTTCGGCAGCAGTTCGCCGTGTTCGTCGCAGAACGGCTGGCGCCACGCTTGATAGGCGGCGAGGGTGGCATGGAACTCGGCGCGCGTGCGTAACGTGGCGAGCCGGCGCCGGAACTCGATCACCGGCCCCAGGCGCTTCGCATACCAAGCCGCGACCTTGCGGAACATCCGGCAACCGGCGTCCTCGCCGAAGACCTCGATCATCAGGTCGAGATGACGGCACATCACGCGCACCCGTTCGTCGAATGACGGTTCCGGCAGCAACTCGCCGGTGTGCAGGTAGTGCCGGGTCTGCCGGAAAATCCAGGGGTTGTAAAACGCGCCCCGGCCGATGCTCACGCCCGCGCAGCCGGTCTCGGCGAGCATCTTTTTCGCGGCTTCCGGCGTGGTGACGTCGCCGTTGCCGATGACCGGGATGCGGTGCACCGCCTCGACCACGGCGCGGATGCCCGCGAGGCTGACGATGCCGCCGAAACCCTGGGCGCGGGTGCGGCCATGCACGAAGACTGCGGCCACCCCGGCGTCCTCCAGCACGCGGGCGAGGTCGGGCGCGGTGAGGTTCTCGCTGTCCCAGCCGAGGCGCATCTTGGCAGTGACGGGGATTTTCACCGCTTCAACCATGCCGTGCACGAGACCGGCGGTTTTTTTGAGCTCGGTCATCATCGTTGAGCCGCCGCCGATCCGGGTGACCTTGCGCACGGGACAGCCCATGTTGACGTCAACCGAGGCGAAGCCGAACGACTCGAGCAGCATGGCGGCGTCGCGCATCTCCGCCGGCACGCTGCCGAAGAGCTGCACGGCGAGCGGCCGGTCGGCGGGGCGGGTTTGGATCAGCTGAAGGGCCCGCCGGTTCTTTTCGAGCAGCGAACGGGCGTTGACGAGGTCGGTGGTGGCCCAGTCGAGTCCGCCAAGTTCGCGGATCGTCAGCCGCATGGGCAGGTTGGTGTAACCCGCCAGCGGGGAAAGAAAGAGGTTCGAGGAAAGTTCGTAGGGACCGAGACGCATCGGGGGACGAAACAAGCCGGTGGTTGAAGCCGGATGCCGAGGGGGAAATTAGTCCGACCCGTTTTTCCAGAAACGCAGCAGTGGAGAAACCAGCGGGCCGGCGATGAGCGCGAGGGCGGTGATCAGAATCACGCCGAACGAGGGTGTCAGGTGATGGGGGCCATTGAGGTTGGCTTGGTGGACGCGTTGGTAGCAAAAAAGAAAGAACGCCAGTCCGCCGCAACCGGAGGACAGGATCATGTTCGTGATCTGCCGCTTCGTTTCATCCCGCTGCCTTGGGTTGAGCCAGTATTCCTTGTGAGGAAGTGGAATCAAGGGGGCGGGCAGCTGCGCCGCGGCAAAGGCGAGCGCGGCAAAGAACGCGGTAAATCCGAGCGTGAACACAACCCGGGACTGGAAGAAGTGTGCCGGCGGCATCCAGCCGTTGGCCCGGCCGGTGGCGTCGAAGTGCGTGGCGACGAGTCCGGGGAGCTGCGGGTAGTACCAGGCCGCCTGTCCCAGCGACAGCAGGCATAGGGCGACGAGCAGGATGAGGAGGGGATGTTTCATGCCCACGGGCGTTGTCACACGTCACTTTGATCAAAGAGGAAAACCAGGGTCAACGCGAGGCCACCGCCTGCTTCATCCGGGCGAGCGCCTCCACCAGCGTGGCGCGCGGGCAGCCGAAATTGAGGCGGAGACAGGTGCCGGGTCGGGCGCCGAAATCGCGGCCGGCGGACAGACCGACGCCGTGTTTTTCAAAATGGGCGACGGGATCCTTCAAGCCCAGCGCCTCGATATTGAACCAGGCGAGATAGGTCGCCTCGATCGGCGCCTCGACCCGCAGCTCGGGCAGTTCGCGGGCGAGGCAAGTGAGCAGGTGCTCGCGATTGCCGCGCAGGTAATGGAGGAGCGCGCGGCGCCACGGCTCCCCGTGGCGATAGGCGGCTTCGCACGCGGCATACCCGAGGCAATTGACCTCGGCGACAATGCCCGCGGTCGCGCGCACAAAGCGCGCGCGCAGCCCCGGGTCGGGAATGATCGCGAGGGAGGTGCCCAATCCCGGAAGATTGTACGTCTTGCTGGGTGCCAGCAGTGTGATGGTGCGCCGGGCGATCTCGGCCCCGAGCGTGCCCGACGGCACATGGGGCAGCTCGTCAAGAATGAGGTCGCAGTGGATCTCGTCGGAGCAAAGGAGGAGGTCGTGCCGCAGGCAGAATTCTGCGAGGCGCGCGAGTTCTTCGCGGCGGAAGACCCGCGCGACGGGGTTGTGCGGATTGCAGAGGAAGAAAAGCCGGGTCCGCGGCGTGACAGCGCGCTCCATTGCCTCCCAGTCGATCTCCCAGCGGCGCGCAGCGGCCGCGCGCCCTTCGGCTTTGCCCAGGCTTAACGGCACGGTGATGACTTGGCGGCCTTGCTGGACGGGCGCGGTCATGAACGGCGGATAGACCGGTGTGTTGCAAAGCACGGCCTCGCCGGGTTGGGCGAACGCTCGCGCCGTGATGTTGAGGCCAACCACCAACCCGGGAAGCCAGACGAGCCACGACGGCTCGATGCTCCAGCCGTGGCGCGCGTGCATCGCCTCGACCACCGCGTCAATGGCCGACTGAGTCGGCTGCGCGTAGCCGAACACGCCGTGGTCGACCCGCGCGCGCAGAGCTGCGATGACCTCGGGCGGGGAGCGAAAGTCCATGTCGGCCACCCACAGCGGGAGAATATCCCGGCCGGCGTATTTCTGCCACTTCTGCGAATCGGTGCCGCGACGGTCGATTAGCGTGTCAAAGTCGTAGGTCATGAGGGAAAGGGCGGGAGCCTAACCACGGATGGCTGCAGATAAACATGGATTTTTTTGCATACGACGTCGGCATCGGGCCGTGACGGTTTTTCCCGCCGGGACGGCACACTCCAGGCAAGCCTGACACGCCTCCATCGGGTGGGGGAAATTAAGTGCCGGTAACCTCGCGCTTTACCAAGCCGGTCTGCCCGGCACCGCACCAGCTATCAAGATGGCAGTTTCACACTCAATCACATCCACCAACGCACCAGGAGAAAACATCATGCGCAGTATCATCCATTACACCAACCCCCGCAGCACCAGCCTGCTGCCGTCGTTTGGCCTCACGACCCACAACCCGTGGACGGGTCTCGAGAGCGAAATCGACCGGCTGTTTGAGTCCGCACTGTCCGGTTTCATAGCGCCGGTCTTCAACAACCGCTTCCCGGTCGACCTCTACGAGGACAAGGACAATACCTACGTCCGCGCCGAGCTGCCGGGGGTGAACCGCGATGACATCAACGTCGAGATGGTCGACGGCTATCTGAACATCAGCGCCAGCCGCAAGAGTCTGGCCGCCGAAGGCAGGAGCGAGGAGACCTTCTCGTTCAGCCGCACCGTGAGCATCCCTGAAGATGTGCACGCCGACAAGGTGGGCGCGGCGTATGAGAACGGCGTCCTTACGGTCACGCTGCCGAAGAAGGAGGAGGCCAAGCCGAAGAAGATCACCGTCGCGGTGAAATAACCGGAGGCATTCCCCGCTGAACCCTGAACCAAAACCGGAGGGTTTCCCATGTCACTCATCCAAAATCTGGTTCCGTCATTCACCCGTTCGCCCGCGCCCCGCTCGGGCGGAAGCGTCCGCAGCAGTGAGCCGGGCGTCAAACCCCGCGATGAGGTAAGAGAAACTGACGAGGCGTGGGGCCTGCAGGTCTACCTGCCGGACGTCGCCAAGGAAGGACTTGAATTCACCGCCGAAGAGGGACTGATCACCATCCGCGGCCGCTGCGGCTGGAAGACGCCCGCCGGCTGGACGGCCCTCTACCGCGAGTCCGCCGACGCGCCCTACGAACTGGTGCTGCAGCACGACAACACCATCGACTTGGAAAAGATCCACGCCGAACTGAAGGATGGCGTGCTGCGCGTCTCGCTGCCGAAGGCTGAGGCCGTCAAGCCGCGCAAGATCACGGTGAATTGAAATCGACCTTAATCTGGAGGACCGGCGCCAGCGCCGGTCAAGGACGGCCCAGCGGCCATCCCTCCAGTAAATTTCACAAGGGCCGGACGCCTTGGCGCCCGGCCTTTGTTATTTGTCGTCGGAGGGTTTTCCCAAGGGTCGCTGCGCTAGTGAAAATCGAGCAGCTTGATCTCGAATACGAGGGAAGCCTTCGGAGGAATCTCCGGGGGTTCGCCGTGCTCACCATAGGCGAGCCACCACGGGATGATGACCGTGCGGTTTTCCCCTTTCTTCATATCGAGGATGGTGGCATCCCAGCCGGGAATCACCTGCCCGAGACCCACTTGGAAGGTGAATGACTGGCCGCGGTCGTAGCTGCTATCGAACTTGGTGCCGTCGAGCAGCAAGCGACCCACATAGAGGACCGTGACTTCCTGCCCGAGTTGCGGCTTTGCCTCGCCCATGCCCGGCGTCCGGATGAGATAGCGCAGGCCCGACGGCTTCACCAGGGCGGTGTTGTACTTCGCGTCGACGACCGCGGCCTCCTCCGGGCTGAGTTGAAGTGGCTTGGGCACGGCCAGTGCGTCGCGCATGTATTTGTTGGCGGGCTCGCCGGGATTTTTTCGAGTGAACAGACCGCTACGCGCAACAAACGCGATGGCGATCAGGATGATGCCCAGGAGAAGGAAAAGATGACTGTTACGCAAACGCATGGGATGGGGCATGGAGTTGGTTGCTGGTGGGGGGCTCCTCGTTAACTCCTATCCTTGGTGATCCAGCCGGCGCCGGACTTCGGGCAGGGTCAGTCCATCAATCCGCACGAATTTCTGACGCGACTTGGCGCCATGCGCAAGAGCAATGGCCCGGCGCGGCAAGGCGAGACGGTCCGCAAGAAACCCCACCAGCGCGGCGTTGGCCCGGCCCTCGAGGGCCGGCGCGTGCAGCTTCACCTTGAGCGCCGCGCCCAGCCAGCCGGCCACCTCATCCCGCGGGGCGTTGGGGATGACCTTGAGCGCGAGGGTGCAGCCAGGAGGTGCTTGGTTCACGGAGGAAGCAATCAATCAATAACGAGGAAGGAGGAGAAGCCTTGCCCGCAGGGCGGGAGAGGGACACGAGATTGAGGAGGGGAACAATCTGCATAAATTACGCCGGCCGGCAACCCCTGCCGGTGGGATCTTTTTCCTCGTAGCCGATCAGGTCGCGCAGCGCGGGCAGGCTGACCGACACGGCGTGCAGGCGGTCGGGGATACGGCGCCCGAGCGGCAGGTGGTGAAAGACGGACAGGTGCGCGCCCCCAAGCCGGTCTTCCAGCCGGCAAGGCAATCCCAAGGTTGAAACCATGAAACAGAACGGCGATGAATAAGGCGCGCATGAAACTCATCTCGTGGAACGTCAATGGGGTCCGGTCGGTGCTGAAGAAGGGATTGCTCGAGGTCATGGAGGCGGCGCAGGCCGACGTGTTCTGCCTGCAGGAGACCAAGTGCCACCCGGGCGACGTGCAGCACGCCGCCTGGCCGAAGGGCTGCGAGCCGGTGTGGAATTCGGCACAGAAAAAAGGCTATGCGGGCACGGCGATGTTCTGCCGAAGAAAACCGCTCGGCGTGACGCTCGGGCTCGGAGCGGAGGACCACGACACCGAGGGCCGCGTGATCACCGCGGAGTTTCCCGACTGGTGGCTGGTGACGGTCTACACGCCCAACTCACAGCGCGGCCTCACCCGGCTCGACTACCGGGTGCAGGCGTGGGACCCGGCGTTCCTGAAGTACCTCAAGAAACTGGAGAAGAAAAAACCGGTGGTGTTTTGCGGCGACCTCAACGTGGCGCACACCGAGATCGACCTGGCGAACCCCCGGGCGAACCGGCGCAACGCCGGCTTCACCGACGCGGAGCGGGAGAGTTTCACGCAGTTGCTGGCGGCGGGATTCATCGACACCTTCCGCGAATTCGAAAAGGGTGGCGGGCACTACACGTGGTGGAGCCAGATGGGCAGCTGCCGCGCGCGGAACATCGGCTGGCGCGTCGATTACTTCGTCATCTCGGCGGCGCTGCGCCCGCGGCTGAAGCGCGCCTGGATCGCGCCCGAGATCATGGGCAGCGACCACTGCCCGGTGGGCATCGAACTCGAGTAGGCGGCAGAGCGCACCCGGCCCCGGCTGAATTTCCAACCATCCGTCGTGAACAAACTCAAACAGCTCATGCTCCAACCGCCGCGGCTGACCCTAGCCGTGGCCGAGAGCGTGACGTGCGGCCGGCTGCAGGCACGGATCGGCGCCATCTCCGGGGCATCGGAATTCTTTCTCGGCGGGCTCACGGCCTACACGATTCCGCAGAAGGTGCGGCACCTCGGCGTGGACCGGGCGCACGCGGAACAAATCAACGCCGTGTCTCCCGAGATTGCCGAGCAGATGGCGCGCGGGGCCTGCGCGTTTTTCGGCAGCGACCTCGCGCTGGCGACGACCGGCTATGCCGAGCCGGCGCCGGACCGCGGGGTGAAGCAGCCGCAGGCTTACTGGGCGTTGGCGCACCGTCGCGCCGACAACACCTGGGTGGTACACCGCGGCTGGGTGGAGCAACCCGGCGCGACGCGCGTGGAGATGCAGGAGGCGGTGGCGGACGCGGCGCTGACCGCGCTGGTGGAATATCTGCGCAAACTGCGAGAATGACACACTCCGGCTCCAAGCGCTCCTCCCTGTAGGAAGGCCGCTCGCGACCGATCATCGCCCGCTCTGCTGGCCAGCAGGGGGCTTCCTACAAAAAAGATCGCTGCGCACGACTCACGGACTGAGCCGCTGGAGGTCGTTCATGAGGGGCTGCGCCTCGGGCTGCGGGGCCACCCAGTCGCTGAAGAGAAGCTCGGGGATGCCGTAGTCGGTGTTATAAAACTGCTGCGTGGCCGCAACGAGGGGTGCAATCGTGCCGGTTTTCACGGTCGCACCGGCGTAGAAGCCCTTCACATTGGAATAGACAAGCACCGACGCAGTGAAAGTCTCGGTCGAGCGCTCGGTCTCGGCGGCAAGCGGGCCCGCCACCGCCTTGGCGTCGAGGCCGAAGTTGAAGCGCGACTTGAAGAGGAGCCGGGTCGAGGCGTCATCCATGAGCACGTAGATCGTCTCAATGGTCTTGCCGCCAGCCTGCAGGCCGAAGCTGAGTTCACCGGCTTTGATGAACACGGGCAGGCTCCACTGGCCGTTGGGTTTCTTGACGAGCGCCACCCCCCAGCCGTCCTTCACGCCCAGCAGCAGGCCAATCTGCACTTGGTTGACAATCACGATGCCTTTTGCGCGGTGAAGCACGTCTGCCGGAATGGCTTGGGCGGGATACAGCATGGTGCTTTGAAGGATCGCCTCGCAGGTTTGGAGGCGGGCGACATAGTCGGCACGTTTAAATTCGGCGGCGCCGGCGGTGGCGGCCAGCGAGAGCACGGCGGCGAAGAGCAGGAGTCTTTTCATGGGAGAATGGATGCGCGGCAGACGGTGAAGTTCCCGGAGGGTTGGGAAGTATTGGCAATCAGCTATGTCACGGACGGCGAGGAATGAAAAGAGCAGAGTAAACTACTGCAAGACGGCAAAGTTTCAGTTTTTACCCCCCTCCGGCCGGTCGGGGGAGCACGATTTTGCAGGAGGAATCCGGATTTTTTAAGTTTGCCTGTCCCCACCGGCTTTAGTCCAGCCCCCGCGCCTCGAGGTCGGACTCGTCCCAGCCGAGATAATGGCCCAGTTCGTGCAGGTAGGTCAGCCGTACCTCGTCACGGTAAACTTTCTCATCACCCTCGGCATAATCCCAGAGGTTCTCGAGAAAGAGCAGGATCTGGGGCGGGAGCGGTTGCGGGTCGCCGGGATCGGCGCTGTACGGGTGACCGACGAAGAGACCAAGAATATCGGGCTCCCATCCCTCGGTGAGAACGTCGTCGCTGGGATGGGGTTCGTAGCAGACGGGCACGCGCAGCGCCTGTTCGCGCACAGCCGGCGGCAGCCGGCGCTGCGTGGCGTCGACGACCTTTCCAGCGATGATCGTGAGTTGATGAAACTTCATGCTGACCCCGGCCGGCTTCCAGATCCGGCACGGTGGCTATCCTTGGGGCAATTCGGTGGACAGGTCGAACCGTTCGTAGCGGCCGCCGAGCCACCAGACGACGGCGGCAAGCTCGCCGATCAGGACGACGCTGGCTGCGACGGCGCCCGCCAGCAGGGCCGCGGCCGGCAGCCCAACCAGCCATTGCACCACGAAATAGGGGACGGCCGCGGCCAGCGCAGCTGGCAACAGTGCGAGCACCAGCACGAGCACATAACCGCCGGCGAAAATCAGCCGCTGCCCCATGACCTCCATCCCGCCGCCGGTCTGGCCCACCGCCGACATCCACCCCGGGAAATAAAGCGTCGCGGCAAACGGAATCGCGACCATCAAGCCCACCACCGGTGGCACAAGCAGACCGACGCCCACGGCGCCCAGGCTGGTGAGCAAAACGGTGTCGGCAAATTTTCCCGTCAGCGCACCGAAGCTCATGGCCGCCACGGCCAGTGTCAGCCATTCAACCGATGTCAACAGCACGATCGGCGCAAGCATCTCGCCGAGCACCACCTGCCAGCCGCGCAGGGGATAGGCTTTGATCACGTCAAGCCGCTCCATCATCAGGCGCACCTCGCGGCGCATCAGCATCGGGCCGGCGATCAGCACCCAGATGCTGACCGGGAGGGTGATCGCCTGCACAATTTTTATCAACGGGTGGAAGGCCGGATCCGCGGCAAGCCACCCGACCACGCCAAGGACCGCGGCGGAAATCAACAGCCAGTTGCGTGGATAAAACCACGGACCGGCTGCGATGAGGTTCTTCCACAGGAACGCGACTGGCGCCAGGCCGAGCGGACGAAGCGCAAACGGCTCGCGCCGCCGGCGCGCCGGCCGGCGCAGTCCCCGCCAGCCACCTGCGCGCAGCGCGGCGATCCGTTCGGCATGTTTTCGGGCCAAATCGATCGAAGCCTCCTCGAAGGCGACTTCCGAGCGGATCACCCACACGTAATGCGCACCGAGCACCAGCAGCGCCGGGCCGAGGGCCAAGAGGAAGGTGATGCTATCCGGTGCGAAAAACGGACCCAGGATCCAGCGGAACGGCGCGAGCACCCAAGACAGGGGAGGAGTGGCGAGCACGCCCGAGAGAAAGGAAAAAATCGCCGCTGCATTAATCAGGTCGATGGCGGGCAGGGCGGGCAGATGGCGGCGCAGCCACCACCCGGTGACGACGCCGAGCAGCACGAACGCTCCGCCCAGCAGGACACGGCGGCGCGCCGGGTTCAGGCCGAGGTTCAGGAGGCGGTCGCGCGTGAACGAGGCGGCGATGCCGTGCAGTTCGAGCGTGGAGAGCAGGATCCACCAGCCGATCGCGTGCGTCCAGACGTTGCCGCCAAGGAAGCCGAATCGGTTGGAGAGCAGGGAGAACAGCAGTGCTAAGAACAGGATGCGAAGCTGCGACTTCAACAGTTTGAAATGCACCAGGACGCCGCGGGACACTGGAGCCTGGAACAGAAACGCCACCTCGGCCTCGGTGAACGCCAGCGCGGCACGCTCCGTCGAGAAAATCCACGTGTACACGATGCGCAGCGCCATGATCAACACGGCCACGGAAAGCCCGACCATCAGGCCGATGTTCACCGGCGCCATGCCCGGCGGGCCGTGGTAGGCGCCGCGGTACGCGGCCCGGCGGAAAAAGAAGAAATAAAAGTAGGCCAGACCGACGATCGTCGCGATGAGATAGCGCGGCTGCCGCAGCCGCTGCAACCGCCGGCGCGCCGCGTTCTTCAGCGAAGTGAGCTGGAGATAGGCGAGGGCTCCGATCATGGCTGGACCGAAGCCGGCGGCGCGGCGTCGTCGCCCGTGGCCTTGAAGAACACATCCTCCAAGCTGGCGTCAGGCTGCTCGGTGAAGCGCTGGCGCACGGCGTCGAGCGATCCGTCGGCGATCTTCTCGCCCTGCTTGAGGATGAGCACATGCGTGCAGACCTCCTCGAGCAGACTGAGGAGGTGGGAACTGATGATGAGGGCGGCCCCGCCGCGGGCGAGGCGGCGCATGGTGTCCTTCATCCGGCGGATGCCGGCGGGATCGAGGCCGGTGAGCGGCTCGTCGAAAAAGATAACGCGCGGGGCATGCAGGAGGCCGCAGGCGATGGCGAGTTTCTGCTTCATGCCGCGCGACAACTCGCCGGGCAGCAGATTTTTCTTGTCCGCCATTTCCAGCTCGGTGAGGAGGGACTGCGCGCGGCCTTCGTAATCGGCCACCCCGTAGAGCCGGGCGACAAACACGAGGTGCTGCCACACGGTGAGGTACTCGAAGAGGCGGGGCTCGTCGGGGAAGAAGGCGAGCTGGCGCTTGGCGGCGACGGGATCGGCGGCGAGGTCGACGCCGCCGACGCGCACGACACCCCGGGTGGGCGGGATGACGCCCGTGCAGCAACGCAGCGTGGTCGTCTTGCCGGCGCCGTTGGGACCCACGAGGCCCATGACCTCGCCGGGTTGCACGGTGAAGGAAAGATCCCGCACCGCCGGGAAGTCGCCGTAACACTTGGTGAGGCTGCTGACTTCAATCATGCGGCGCGACAGTGGGGGATTCCCGGGGCGAAGTAAATTCCGCACCGGTGAGCATGGCGGGGATTCATTATAAGCGGTCGCGCTGGCCGCCCCTGCCACGTAACCGCCGCGCACCGGCGGCGTCATGCCCCTTGGTCGGAATCCAGCACCGGGCCTCAATCCTTACTGTCTATTCAAGAACCCATGAAATCGATGCTTAGAATCGTCTTAATCGCGGCCGGTCTTGCCGTTGCCGCCCTGCCCGCCGCGCGCGCGGCAGATGAAACCCAGCCCACGCCGCCACCCCCAGGCGGGGGGCAGAACACCCCCGGACAGACGGCGCGCCCGGAATGGCGCGGGCCGCGTATGGACCCGGCGGAACGCCTGCAGCGCCTGGGCGAGGTTCTCAACCTCACCGATGATCAGAAGGCCAAAATTGCCGCTATTCTCAAGGATGACCAGGAGAAGGGGCAGGCAATCAGGAACGACTCGTCGCTGTCGCGCGAAGACCGGGGCGCCAAGATGATGGACCTCATGAAGGATTCCCAGGCCCAGATCCGCGCGCTGCTCACCCCGGAGCAGCAACAGAAATTCGACGCCATGCCGCGTCCGGGACGGGGACCCAGGGGCCGCGGTCCCGGTAATGGTCCGCCTCCAGGTGGTGGTCCGCCTCCCGGTGAAGGTCCGCCTCCTGGCGAAAACGGTCCTCCTCCCGGCACGCCCTGAGCCAGCCCGGATTTTCCGGGGACGAACTCCCCGATCAATCGCAACCCGCCGCGGTGTCTCCGGACCCGCGGCGGTTTAATTTTCGACAACCGGCGCCGGCCGGCGCACGGTGGCGCCGGCATGAAGCACGAGCGGATCATGGTCGCCGGCGGCGGTGCGGCGGGTTTTTTCGCGGCGATCGCCTGCGCGGAACGAAACCCGGCGGGCCGCGTCACGATCTGCGAGGCCACGGCGCACCCGCTGGCGAAGGTGCGGATTTCGGGCGGCGGCCGATGCAACGTCACGCACGCCTGCTTTGAGCCGGGCGAACTTGCACGGCGCTATCCGCGTGGCGGACGCGAATTGCGCGGCCCGTTTCATCGTTGGAGTCCGCGCGAGACGGTGGCGTGGTTTGCCGCGCGCGGGATCGCGCTCAAGACCGAAGCCGACGGCCGGATGTTTCCGGTGACGGACGATTCCGGCACGATTGTCGACTGTCTGCAGAGCGCCGCGAAGGCGGCGGGCGTCACGCTGCGCACGCAGTGCGGCGTACAGGCGGTGCGTCCGGGGTTCGAGGTGGAGCTCTCCAACGGCGAAACCGTGGCCTGCGACCGGCTGCTTCTCGCCACCGGCGGCAACAAGGACGGCGCCGGTTTCAAAATTGCCCGTCAGTTCGGTCATGCGATTGTGCCGCCCGTGCCTTCGCTCTTCACCTTTCACGTCGACGACCCGCGGCTGGCGGGCCTGCCGGGAGTGGCGGTGGAGAACGTCGAGGTGGCCGTGCCCGGCGTAAAGCTGCGGGAAAGCGGACCGCTGCTCATCACCCACGAGGGATTGAGCGGACCGGCGATCCTCAAACTGTCCGCGTGGGGCGCCCGGGTGCTGCACGACCGTGATTATCACTTCCCGCTGGCGGTCAACTGGGCGGCGCCGCGCACGCCCGCCCAGACATTCGCCGGTATGGTGCAGGTCCGTGCGGAGCATCCGCGCCAGCAGGTGGCGACATGGAACCCGTTCGGCCTTTCGCAGCGGCTTTGGATCCGCTTGGCCGCAGCCGCGGGCATCGCTCCGGCCAGTCCGTGGACCTCGGTGTCGAATGAGGCGCTGACGGCGCTCGCGACGCAGCTCACCCGCGGCGAATTCGCGGTCACAGGCAAGAGCCTGTTCAAGGAGGAGTTTGTCACCTGCGGCGGCGTGCGGCTGGCCGAAGTCGATTTCCGCACGATGGGAAGCCGGCTCTGCCCGGGGTTGTATTTCGCCGGCGAGGTGCTGGACATCGACGGGGTGACGGGCGGCTTCAACTTCCAGTCGGCTTGGACGACCGGCTGGCTGGCGGGGCGGGCAATGGCGGAAGCTTAGGAATGTCATTGCGAGAAGCATCGCGACGAAGCAATCCACCTGGATCGCCATCCTCCTTCGCCAAGGCTACGGAGGACAGGCCAGCCTGTTCTGCTAGCCAGCAGAACGGGCTTGCGATGACGATTTCATGACTTCTCTCATGCCCAGTTACTGGCAACTGTTGGCCATCGTCACGCCTGTGTTCGTGCTGTTTGCCCTTGGCGCGCTGCTGCCGCGCGTCTGCCGGCTGAGCGCCGGGTTCGAGACGGGCATGCTGCGCATCCAGGTGAATTTTTTCTACCCGGCCCTCATCCTCAAGAGCGTGCTCGGCAACGCGGCGCTGCGCGAACCAGCCAACCTGCTCTGGCCGCCCGTGGCGGGATTCGGCACCATCGTGTTGGGATTCGCCGCCGGCTACTACGTGGGCCGCGCGCTCGGCCTGCACGCGGGCTCGGGCCTGCGCACGTTCGCGTTCGCCGTGGGCATCTACAACTACGGATTCATTCCGATCCCGCTCATGGAGTCGCTGTATGGCCGCGAGCCGCTCGGCGTGCTGCTGGTGCAAAACATGGGCTGCGAGCTGGCCATGTGGAGCGTGGGCCTCCTCGTGCTGTCGGGCCTGTCATTGCGGGAGGGCTGGCGCCGGGTCCTCAATCCGACGATCTGCACCCTCGTGGTCGCCGTGGTGGTCAATCTCTCGGGCTTCACCCTGCCCGCGGTGCTGATGCGGGTCGTCGACCTGCTGGGCGGGTGCGCCATCCCGTTCGGACTGCTGCTGTGCGGCGTGACGCTGGCGGCTTACTTTGAAAAACCGCAGCAGCTCTACCACGGGCGTACGACGCCGGTCGCGTGCCTGCTGCGGCTCGCGGTGCTGCCGGTGGCGTTTTTGCTGCTCGCGAAGTTCGCGCCGTTTTCACCCGAGTTGAAACGCGTGCTGGTGGTGCAGGCGGCGATGCCCTCGGGGATGATGCCGCTGGTGCTGGCCCGTCACTATGGCGGCCAGCCGGTCATCGCGGCACAGATCATTGTCGGCACGACGCTGCTGGGCGTACTGGTGATCCCGCTGTGGCTGTGCCTCGGTCTGGCTTGGGTGGGCGGGTAGGGCTCAGTCCACCTTCGGCAATTCGGCGGGGATTTCCACGCTGTGGGGATGGTGACGCTTGGTCTTGGCGGCGCAGGCGCGCTTGCGGAGCATGCGGTCGAGCTTGTCGATCAGCTGATCGAGCGACTTGTAGAGATCGTCGCTGGCCACGCTGGCGAGCAGGTCGGGTCCGCGAATCTCGATGTGTCCCTTGGCCACGAAGGCCTGGTGCAGGGCGCGCTTTTTGTCGTGCTCCAGATCGAGACGCACGCGGATGATGTGCTCCTGATGACGGAGCAGGCGGACGACTTTTTCCTCGGCGATGGATTTCAGCGCCTCGGTGAGGTCGAGATGCACGCCGCGTACGATGATCCTGGGTTCGGGCGGAGGCGGGGACTTGTGGGAGGGCATGATACGGATGATCGTGTCTCTATGGCGGGAGGCCGGGGCTTCCGCAGGGCGAAAGCGTTCTTTTCTCACGAAAGTAGCGGCAGAAAATGACGATGTTAGGATTTCTTGGACAACGCGAGGGAAAGATGATGCGGAACCAGGCGGCGCGTGCTTCCGCGCCGGTCCGGCGCGCCCCGGGTCAAGCGGGAAGCTGACGAACGGCCGCTTGCGTTCGCGGGGTGGCATGGCATCATGGCCGATCCGTTCTTTGATTGGCGCACCCAATCAAACTCCGCGCAGGTCTTGGGTGAAGGTTCCGTGGTAGTGGCAACTTGGAACTTGGTCACTTGAAACTTGCGCGTCAGCGCCTGGGGGTGTTCCGGATTCGACCCTTGGTTGGATCGCGCCGCGGCCTGTCGAGGATGAAGGTTGGCCTCGTTAATCCGCCTTCAAAAAAACAATAGGCAACTACGAAGAGATGCCTCTCGCTGCTTAATTAAACGGCAGTGACGTTCCGCCGGCGACGCCTGCTGGCCGGACGGAACGACGACAGCAGGCATAGCGGCGCCGGCCGTGTCCGACGGCGCCGTCGTACCTTCATCCGGGCGCTGGCTGGCGCTAAGCGCGCGTTTTCGCGTGGCGCCGGCGAGATCAAAAAGACGCTACACAGGTAGATGCGGCGGGTGAAGGCCGGGGGGACGCGGGTTCAACTCCCGCCACCTCCACCATCTTATTAATAATCAACAACATGGATATTGTCGTCTGGACCATAAAGTGTCGCGAAACGACAGCTTACAGGGAGGTTCGGGATGCGACAGCTTATGCGCTGCGACAACGATTTTTGCGACTGCGGCGCCCGAGAAGTTCGGAATGCGGCATCTTCGTCGAGCGACTCTTTGACCGCTTCGGCGCGGAGCCCGTCGAGCCACAAAGAGTTGGCGGGGTCGTTGGCGACCGTCTCCAATTCGGCCGCGTCGGCGGTCTGCAGCAATGTGATGATAGGTTTGTTCCTTATGGTAGTTTTTATTGGCGACGGATTCTTGGGTAAACGCCAGCTGCCGACCTGCGTGGATTTCGTCGCCCGGATGAGGGTCGTTTTTGGGGTCCTTGAGCGTAGTTTGCTTGAGGTAAGCGTTCAATTTCAGCGGTCATGTCACCCTGCGGAAGTTGAACGGTTACGTGTGGACGCTGATTATGAGAGCGTGCTTTTTTGAAAGCGCCGCTGCTGTCTATTGAATGCCCTGCACCCGGCACGGTCCTTACGGTTGAGCCTGAGGCGGTTTTCCCGCCGCGCGGGCGATGGCCTGGCGGGACAGGACGCAATCGTACTCGTCCTGGAGGCGGGTCTGCTCCGCCGCCCTGGCGTTACTCTGGGCATCGAGCAATTCGAAATTGGTGATGACTCCGTTGGCGTAGCGCGACTGGGCCAGCCTTAGCGCTTCCTGCGCCTGGGCCACGAGGGTATCGGCGCTGGCCAGTCTCGCCTGCGCCGCCTTGAGGTCGGTGAACGCGTCGGCGAGCTCGGCCGTGATCGTGCGGTTCAGTTCAGCGGCCCGGGCTTGGGCGCCGCGGAGATCCGCTTGCGCGGTAATGCGATCGCCGGTGATGCGCTTGCCGGTGAAGAGCGGCACCGAAACACTGAGCCCTGCCGCGACGTAACTCTTATTAGCGTACATGACGGGCAGGTCGCCGTTTTGCACTCCGCCGCTCGCTTCGGCGGAAAGGACCGGCCGGTTCTCCCTGTTGGCCGCGTCCAGCGCCAGCTGGGCGGTGCGCGCGGAGTCATGGGCCAGTTTCATCTCGGGGCGGTTTTGCAGGCCTTGGCTGATCGTGGCGCCGAAATCGGGCAGGCCGGCGGCGGGGGCGAAAGACCCCGCCAGCGCCAGCGGCGCGTCGGGGGGAAGCCCGAGCAATTGTCGCAGCTGCGCCTCCTGTTTTTCCAGCGCCGCCTGGATGTCGGTGCGGCGGTTGTGGGCGTTGGCCAGGCGGACCTGGGTGGTCAGGAGGTCGAACTTCGTGGCGGTGCCGCCGTTGAATTTCTTTTCCGAAATGCGCAGGGCCTCGAGCAAGGCGCGGATTTCCTCATCGGCCACCGCCTCCGAGGCCTGCAGCAGGATCACCCCGTAAAAGGCCTGAATCGTCGCGTAGCCCAGCTGGTTTCGAACCTGCTCGAGCGCGTCCTCGGCGGAAATCTGGCCGGCCCGCGCCATCGCCACCAAAGCGTCGGTCCGCCCGAAATCGGTCAAAAGCTGGCGAACGTTGAGCGCGGCGTTATAGCTGTTCTGGATGTTCTCGTAAAAGGCGGTGGGCGGAGACCCGGGCAGGGCGAAGTTGATGTAGGGCCGGAGCGACTCGTAGGTGTAGGTGCCGTTGGCGGATACTTGGGGTAGCCGCGACGCGTTGCTTTGCATGACCCGGCCTCGGGCCGCATCGATCGCGGCTTGGGCGGCGTTGAGCGAGGGATAGTGGGCCAGCACCGCCTGGATCGCCTGGTCCAGGGTGAGGGGCACGGGGGTGGCGGCGGGTTCTTGGGTGAACAATGGCAGGCCAAGGGCGAGAAAAAATGCGATGGCAAGGGAAGTCTTCATGGCAATGGAGGGCAATAAATCCAAATGTCGGGATGGCTCAATGGAAGCCGGCCGCAACGGCCAACCGCGGCCTTGGCGGGGAGGCGCCCAAGCACGTCATCCCGCCCTGCTCGGAGCAGGTCCGGAATTCCCCGCCGTCTTGGACCGCGTATGGGCGTCGCTTCTCGTGCATTTCCTCAGGCATGTTGATGGGTTTGAATATATGCTCCGGCCGCCAAGGCTGGGACTGACGTCACTCCGCGACGTACTCGGCCTCAGCGGCCGCGCTGGCCTTTTCTTCTTCCTGCAGGTGATGGGCGGAGGGCTTGAGCAGGAGACAAAGCGGGATGGCACCCAGCAGGATCAAGCCGGCGAGCACGAATCCGTTCTCAAAGCCCAGCACTTGCGCCCGCCGGGCGATGCCCTTGCTCGCGACGAAGCTGATCTTGTTCTGCAGATTGGCGACCAAACCGGCTTCGCGGCGCACGACCAGCCCCATGGCTCGCAGGCCCAGCCGGATGTCGAAACGCTGCGATTGCATGGGGAAAACCTCGCCCAACCGGACGGCGTGGATATGAATGGAGTTTGTGACGAAGGTGTTCAGCAACGCGATGCCCAGCGAGCCCCCGACGTTCTGAAAAACGTTCAGGAAGCTGGCGGCCATCGGCAGTTCGTAGCGGGGCACTGCGTTGAGCGCCGCCGCCATCAACGGCGCCATCATCAGCGCTAGGCCTGTGCCACGGCCGATCTGCGGCAGCACCAGCATGGGCCAATCCGACAGCGGATCAAGACGGCCGAACATGATCAGCGAGCTCCCCACTAGGATACAACCCATCGCCGTCAGCGCGGCCGGCGGGTAACGATCCGCCAGCCGCCCGGCCAGCGGCATGGTCAGCCCGACCGCCAGGGCGTTGGGCAGCATCCAAATACCGGCCTGCACGGGGGTGTATCCCATCAGGTTCTGGAGGAAAATTGGGAAGAGGAAGATGCTGCCGAACAGGCCGATCGCGCGAAAGATGGCCAGCAGCAGGCTCAGCAGGTAATTCCGAATAAGAAAGAGGTGCAGATCAAGGAGCGGATGCTCCACCGCCAGTTCCACCGCAATGAACATCACTAGGCCGACGACGGTGATGGCCTCGCACACGCGAATGTAGTCGGAGTGCCAGCCCTTGATCTGCCCGTTGGAAAGGGCGGTGAGCCCGGCGATAAGCGCCATCGACAGGAAAACGTACCCGAAAAGGTCAAAAGCCCGCCGGCCGCCGCGGGCGCGCAGCGGACCCATGACGATCATGCCGGCGAGCAAAGTCAGGGCGCCTACCGGTAGGTTGACCGAGAAGATGGTCCGCCAGCCGTAGGCGTCGGTCAGGTATCCGCCCAGGGTCGGTCCGATCGCCGGCCCGGCCATGATGCCCATCCCCCAGATGCCCAGCGCCTTCCCCCGCTCGTGCGGCTCGAACAACTCGGCCACAATGGCCATGCCTATGGGCTGCATGGTGCCGCCGCCCACCGCCTGGAGAATGCGGGCCGCGATCAGCGATTCATAGCTCCACGCCATGGCGCAGGCCGCGCTGGCCGCGGTGAAGACCAGCAGGCCGCACAAATACAGTGTTTTGTAACTGATCCGGTTGGTGAGCCAGCCGACCAGGGGCATGACGACCGCCGAGGTCATCATGAAGCCCGTCGCCACCCACTCGATCTGCTCCCGATCGACCCCGAAGGTGGCCATCATGTGCGGCAGGGCGACATTGACGATGCTGGAGTCCAGCACCGCCATGATCGTGCCGAGCATGATGATGCCCATCACGCCCCACCGGGTGGCCCGCAAGTCGCGCTCGCTAGTCATGCGCCGCTACTCTCCCCGGCGCGATTCTGTCGACGTGCCGGTGTGGATCCGCACTTCCACCGACAGGCCCGGTCCCAGCATCAGCTCCGGCGGCGCGGTCACCGCGATGCGCAACGGTACGCGTTGGGTGACCTTGATGAAGGTGCCCGAGACGCCTTCGGCGGGAATGAGGCTGAATTCGGAGTTGGCCGCGCGCAAAATCTCGGTCACCCGGCCGTGCAGCCGCAGCGCCGGATAGGCGTCGACCGAAATATCCGCGGCGTCGCCGATCGCGACATCGTGGAGATACTTCTCCTCAATGTTGGCATCGACGCGCAGGGTGGCCGGGTCAAACATGCTGATCACCGGCTGGGCAGCCAAGGGCATGGCGCCGGGATCGATCCAGCGGCGCACGACCCAGCCGTCAAACGGCGCTTGCACGGTGCATCGGGCCAGGTCGCTCCGGGCATTCTCCACGATTGCGGCCGCTTCCGCCACCTTGCTCCGGGCCAACTCGACCGCCGCCTTGGCCGCGGCGATGTCCTCCTTGCGCGTTCCCTCCTGCAGCAGAATGAGATTCTGCCCGACGTTTTCCCGGCTGTGATGGGTGGATTCGTAGGCGGTGCGGGCCCGGTCGAGGTCGTCCTGGGTCACCGCGGCGTCCTTGAACAGCGCCTGGATCCGCTCATAATTCAACCGCGCCATCTCCTCTTCACTCTGGAGACGTCGGGCGGTCGCCTCGGCCGCCTTGACCTCCTCGGGCCGGCTGCCGTTCACCGCCTTTTCGGCCAACGCCTCGTTCAAGACCAGACCCGCCCGGGCAGAAACCAGCGCTGCCTCCGCCCGGTCCAGCACTTCCTGCGGGATGGCCGGGTCCAGCCGGAAGACCACCGTTCCCTTGTGGATGAACATCCCCTCGTGCACGGCCACTTCGATCAGCCGGCCGTTGATCTCCGGGGCGATGTCCACCAGATGGCCGGAGACGCGGGCATCATCCGTAAAAACGATCCCCCACATGAAGATAAGCCAGTAGCCAAACACCCCCGCGGCGACGGCCGCCAGGATGGCGATTCCGGCCAGAATCCTTTTTCGCCGGAGCTGGCCGTTGCCGTTTGGTCCGGCGTTTTGACGATCTGCGGACGATGGTTCCGCTGCTGTGCTCATTGGATTGGGTCTCGAAATGATCTACGGTTGGCGCCGCGCCGGCAGGCCCGCGCCGGTGAGGAACAAATCCACCGCCGTCGTGTGGCTGCGCTGCGCTTCGGGCCAATCCTCCAGCTCCCACGAGCGGGTCCGCAGCATGCCCAGCAGATACTCCGCCAGAATATCCGCGGGCATATCCGCACGGACTTCACCCGAGGCCATACCTTGGGCGATGATCTCCGCCACCGCTTCCCTCATGGGTTTGCGCCGTTTCCGCCAGCGCTGACGCAGGCCCCCTTTGCCGCTCTCGGTGGCCCGTTCGCACTCGGAAAGAATGATGCGAAAAAGCGGACGCCGAGCTTGGAAATAGGCGACGATGTCCTCGCAGGTGCGCAACAATCGTTCGCGGAAAGCGCCGCCCCCAGCGGCGTTCCGCCGAATCAGCTGGCACATTTCGTCGAAGCCCGCCACCGCGGCCTGAAAGATAAGGTCCTCCTTGTCGGAAAAATACAGGTAGATGGTCCCCTTGCCCACGTCCGCCTTCAGGGCGACCTCATCCAGAGTGATTTCGTCGACGCGGTGGGTCCGAAAGAGCCGTTCAGCCGCCTGCATGATGCGCTGTTTCTTGTCCGAAGTCATTACTGACTGACTAGTCGGTCATTTTTACGGGAAAGTCAACTGCCGGATCTTCCTTTTGTCACGGACATGCGCCAGGAGGAGGATTTTTACAGCGAAATCCACTTGTAGGGTTGGCCGATGTGCGGAACTTCTTCCGTCTTCGGCGATTCGGCAGCAGCGTGTTCGTCGAGAAGCGGTCTCTTCAGTTCGGTCAAGCCGTAAGCGCCTGATAACAAAGCTCAAAGCGCTAATTTGATTTCGGCCCGCGCCCCCAACCTGTGTTGGGCTTGGTGTAGATCACGGCTTCTTCTCGCACGGGGAAGTCCCGGGCCTCAGCCCGGCGCGCGAAAATTCCTGTCCGATTCCTGTCAGAAAGCATGCCGCCCGGTGCCCATTCCTGCCAATTCCTGTCAAGGTCGCTGAAGAGCCAACCACCTGATAATCGCGTATTTGACTATTCTGTAAGCGTTTACGAGACCCGCCGAATCTGATTTCAACTCCCGCCACCTCCACCATGCTTCGCCCGTTGGGCTTCGCATGGCCCGACCATTTTTCTTCGACGGGCGAAGCCTGGCAGAAGGATCAACTGGCAGCGCCGCATGAGGTGTTTGTAACGTATTACGTTACAAACTGGCTTGGGCAGTGCGCGGGAAGTTTGTCATCTGTTAAATGACAAACTGGTATGGACAGCGGTGCGGTGGAGGGCGCACCAGGGCAGCCGGCGGGGGAGCACCCTCACGCCAAGGAGTAAAGCCGCCAGGGAGATCAGCCGCTCGATCCGCGGCGGACACTTCACCGGTGGAGCAGCTTGACCGAAAGACGCTGGCAGCGCGGGGAGGCATGTCACCTATTAAGTGACATGTGGCTCGGCGGTGGAGCGGCTGGGTGGCGCGGGATATTTGTCATCTATTAGATGACAAAGTGGCGCGGGTGCTCTGCCTGCTCTGAGCCAAGTCGAAGGGCTGTCCAGCAGAGCTTGACCGGCTCACCCGGTCCGGGCGCGCGCATCCTGCCAGAGCCGCCCCCTTGGTCATGCTGCGAGTTCGCGCAGCGCCGGAGGTAAACGGTACGGCATGGGCCTGCCCCCCTCTGGTGTTTTGTGATAGCGCTCTCCGATCGCCATCCGCGATGGGGACAAGAAGCTTGCCCCAAGTTGGGTTTTTGGCAGTCATCGCGGCGTATGATCCGGTTGCTTCTTTCACTGGTTTTGGCCCTGCTCGTCTGTCCGTGCCCACGCGCTGAATCTCCCGCCGCGACGACCGACGCAGGGCTCGCCTCGATACTTGATTTTGAGGTCGAGCCCACGGGGCATTTGCCTGCAGGTTGGGGTGGCGGGCCGCCGGGGACTATCTTCGCCGACAACGTGGTGAAGCACACCGGAAAATGGGCCGCCCGGATCGAACGCAAGCCCGACAGCCCGCAGGAGTTCTCCACGCTGACGAAGTCCCTGCCGATGAATTTCAAGGGGAGTCGGATCGAGCTGCGCGGATTCGTGCGCACCGAAGACGTCAGCGGTTTTGCAGGATTGTGGCTGCGGGAGGACGGGGTGGAAGAATCCCTGGAATTCGACGGCATGCAGCGGCGCCAGCTGAAGGGCACGACGGAATGGACCGAGTATGCCGTCGCGCTCCCCGTGAACCCGGACGGCCGGATCTTGTATTTCGGATTCCTCATGGCCGGGACCGGCAAGGCGTGGGTGGACGACCTGCAATTGCTGGTGGACGGCCAACCGGTCTGGAAGGCGCCCAAGGGCGACGTGAATCAGACCGTCTTGGACCGTGACCATGAGTTCGACGAGGGCTCGAAAGTCGTCCTCTCCGAACTCACTCCGGTGCAGGTCGAGAATCTCGCCACGCTGGCCCACGTGTGGGGATTCCTGAAATATTACCATCCGAAGGTCACGTCGGGCCAGTTGCACTGGGATTATGAGCTATTCCGCGTTATGCCCGCCGTCCTGGCCGCACCCGACCGGGCCGGGGCCAACGCGGTGCTGCTGCGCTGGGTCGAGGGCTTGGGTGGACTCAAACCGGACATCAACGCCTCGCCGGAGGTGCCCGACGTCCAGCTGCGCCCGGACCTGTCATGGATCGAGAATGAGGCGCTATTGGGGAAGGAGCTCAGCGAACGCCTCCGGGCCGTGCGCGCGGCCCCGCGGCCGTACGGTGGTCAGTACTATGTCACGCTCGCGCCAATTGTCAGCAATCCCGTGTTCACTCACGAGCTGTTTTATCCGCGAATCAAGTTCCCGGACCCGGGCTACCAACTGCTCGCGCTTTTCCGGTACTGGAACATCATCCGCTACTGGTATCCCTATCGCGATCTCCTCGGTGAGGACTGGGACGCGGTGCTGACGGAATTCATCCCGCGGATCGGACTGGCTGGGAACGCGGACGCCTACCAATTGGAGCTGCTCGCCCTGATCGCCAAGGTGCACGACACCCACGCGAATCTTTGGAGTTCGCTGAACGTGCGTCCGCCCGTCGGCGACAGCCAGCTTCCCGTGACCGTGCGCTTTGTCGAGGGCCGTCCCGTCGTCACCGACGTTACCGCTGTGTCCGGGGAGTCGTCCTCCGGGCTGCAGCGCGGCGACGTGATCAGTGCGATCGGCGGCAGCTCCGTCGAGGAGCTAGTCCGAAGCTGGTCGCCCTACTATGGCGCGTCCAACGAGCCGACCCGCCTGCGCGATATGGCGCGGTTCATGGGACGCGGTCCGGCGGGTCCGGTGAGAGTGCGGGTGCAGCGCGGGAACGAAACAGTCGAAGTCGACGCCACCCGCGTGCCGATCGCGTCGCTCCCCAAGATGACCGGTCTGCAACACGACCTGCCCGGGCCGGCGTTCCGCCTGCTGTCCAGGGAGGTGGCGTATCTCAAACTGTCGGCGGTGAAGGCGGCCGAGGCTGCGAGCTATGTCGAACAAGCCGCCGGCACCAAGGGTTGGATCATCGACGCGCGCAATTATCCCTCCGAGTTCGTCGTATTCGCGCTCGGCGCGCATTTCGTCGACCAGCCGACGGACTTCGCCCGATTCACGGTCGGAGACCTGAGGGATCCCGGGACCTTTTCTTTCACGAAGCCCTTGACCCTGAACCCGCAGGCCTCGCACTACACCGGCAGGGTGGTGATCCTCGTCGACGAAGTGACGTGGAGCCAGGCGGAATATACGACGATGGCCTTCCGGGTGGCGCCCGGGGCGCTGGTGGTCGGCAGCACGACGGCGGGGGCGGATGGCAACGTTTCGCAGATACCCCTGCCGGGCGATCAGCACACCCCGATTAGCGGCATCGGTGTTTTCTATCCCGACAAGCGGCCCACGCAGCGCATCGGCATTGTCCCGGACGTCGAGGTGAAGCCGACGCTCGACGGCATCCGGGCCGGGCGCGACGAGGTGCTGGAGGAGGCGTTGCGGCAGATCCTCGGGCCGCAACCTCCGGAGGAAGAGATCAGAAAGCTGGCCCGCACTCGCGAGTGAAACGGCACCGCGTGCGGCCGAGGCAACCGCGCAACATACCAAAGCATCGCAAAGGTCTTATGTCTGGTTCATCGAAAGCATTCACAGCCGTGATCAACGCCAACCAATCCATGAAAAGAGCCCTAATTGCCCTGACGCTTCTGGCGGCAGCGACCAAGCTGGCCGCCCAGGAGACACGAACTGAAACTCTCAGCGCGCCCAGCGCCGACGACACCCGGCCGAACAGCGACGCGGTGCCGGCCGGGTACGCAATCGATACGAAATTCGAGCGCATCGTGGTGCTACGGTTCAAATATCAAACTGACCTCCTCGGCGGACTGGAAAGCATGGTGCGGCAGCAAAAGATTCGTCACGCCGTGATTCTCGCCGGCCTGGGCTCGGTCCGCAGTTATCACTTCCACACGGTCAGCAATCGCGAGTTTCCCTCGAGAAACATCTACGTCAACAACCCCACCGGTTCGGCCGATATTGTGAGCATGAACGGCTACGTGATCGATGGCCGCGTCCACGCCCATGTGACCTTGGCGGACGGGAACAAGGCTTTCGGAGGTCATCTCGAACCGGGCACCACGGTGTTCACCTTTGCCATTGTGACTTTGGGTGTGCTGGATGACGCGACGAACTTCGATCGGTTGGACGACAAGACGTATCGTTGATCCAAAATCCCAGGCGGGCGATGACCGGCCGCTTCGCCCAACCGGGAGAAGAAGTCAGAAGTGATCATGCAGTACCATTTGCCTTTCGGAGCAGAGGGGGGCTTCCTGAAGTGGGGTATGATCCACGAGGTAAAAGGCATTGCATGATTCCTTTGGTGCCTCATCTGGGCGAGGCCATCACCTTCGGGACGGTTATTTATGTCTTGGGGACGGTGTTGCTACTGGTGGCCGCCTTGGGTTTAGCCTGCCGCAACGTCGTGCCCGCGCCCGCGCCCGCCTGGCATCCATGAAGACCTTGGTCCTGCCGCTGCTCATACTCGCCGCCTCCGCGTGGGCCGCGGAGCCGCAGGTAGCGGAGATCATCAACGAGCATGCGCCGTATCCGGAGTGCCACGCGGCCACCATCGCCGAGGTCGCGCCCGGCCATCTGGTGGCGGCTTGGTTTGGCGGGACGCGCGAAGGCAACCCGGATGTCTGCATCTGGGTGGCCCGCCATGAGGACGGCCGGTGGATGGAGGCTGTGAACGTCGCCGGCGGCCGGCAGCCTGACGGCAACCGTTATCCGACTTGGAACCCCGTTCTCTTTCAGCCGCGCTCCGGCCCGCTGGTGCTCTTCTACAAGGTCGGACCAGCGCCGAGCCAGTGGTGGGGCATGATGGTGACCTCCCCGGACGGCGGGCGAACCTGGAGCCCGCCGCAGAAACTGCCGGACGGCGTGCTCGGCCCCATCAAGAACAAGTCGGTGACACTGCCCGACGGCGCTTGGCTCTGTCCGTCGAGCACCGAGGGCGGGCCGGGCGGCTGGCGCGTGCATTTTGAGCTGACGCGGGACGCGGGGCGCACCTGGAAAATCATCGGTCCCGTGGAGGCAGGCCCCAACCTGGACGCGATCCAGCCGAGCGTGCTGTTCCATCGCGAGGGACGCATGCAGGCCCTGTGCCGCACGCGCAACGGCGTGATCGCCACAACTTGGTCGAACGACGGGGGTATGCACTGGAGCGCGCTGACAGCGACCACGCTGCCAAACCCCGATTCCGGCATCGACGCCGTGACGCTGGCTGATGGCCGTCAGCTGCTGGTGTACAACGACTCCACCCCGCCGCCGGACCAACCAACCAAAGGTGTGCGCTGCCCGCTGGACGTGGCGCTTTCTGATGACGGCGTGGCGTGGCACCATGTCCTGACTTTGGAATCGAAGCCCTGCGCGAACGGCTACGCCTATCCGTCCGTGATCCAGACCGCCGACGGACTCGTGTGCATCGTCTACACGTGGAACCGTCAACACATCAAATACGTCGTGCTTGATCCGCGCGACTTGAAGCCATGAAGCCGCGGCTGCTTGTCCTGCTTGTTTTCCTGGGTCTCATCGGTCCCGCCGTGCAGGGGGCCGAATTCCCCGTGTCCGAACCGATTCACCTGCAGTGCGAATACTCCGTCGAACTGCGGCCGCATCAAACAGCCGAGACGAGCTTATAGCAGGCTGTACCTTTTACCTCCGGCACTGCGCCAAGCCGCGGAATGGTTTGTAGGATGCGAGGCTCAGCCTCTGGCGCCCTTAGGATCGCAGCAGCACCGCGTCAGCCCGAGCCATTGGCGGCGCGGTAGGCCTCGGCTAGCAGCACCACCGGGTGCGCCACGCGGGCCGGCGCTCCGCCGCGCGCCCGCAGGCCGTTCTCGATCTGCAGGTGGCAGCCGGGATTGGCCGTGGCGATGACGCTCGCGCCCGTGGCCGCCAAGTGCCCGAGCTTCCGCTGCTGCAGCCACGCCGCCGTGGCTGGCTGCGTGATGTTGTAGATGCCGGCGCTGCCGCAGCACCAGGTGGACTCGGCGCACTCGCGCAGCTCCAGGCCCGGAATCGCCGCCAGGATTTCCCGCGGCTGGCAGCTGACCTGCTGCCCGTGGCAGAGATGGCAGGATTCGTGATACGTGACCACCGCCGGGGCCGCGCCCATCGAGGCGGGCCGGCGGAAGCCGATCTCCACCAGCCATTCGTGGATATCGCGCAGCCGTTTCGACCAGAGCGCGGCGCGCCCGGCGTAGGCGGGATCGTCGGCCAGCAGGTGGTCGAAATGCTGCAGGTGCGAGCCGCAGCCGCCGGCGTTGGTGATGATGGCATCGAACCCCTCCGGCGGCAGCAGGTCGATCAGCCGGCGGGCCAGCGCCCGGGCCGACGTCAGGTCGCCGTTGTGGGCGTGGAGCGAGCCACAACACGGCTGCACCGGCGGCGTGTGCACCTCGCAGCCGTTCTCGCGCAGCACGTCCACCGTGGCCCGGTTCACGTCAGGCAGCACGAGGTCCTGCACGCAGCCGGTCAGCACGGCCACGCGGTGGCGGCGGGCGCCGCGGGCCGGTTCGACCGGTCCGATGAGCTGGTGGGAAAACCGGCGCTGCACTTGCGGCGTCTGCGGCTCGAGCCCGCGCAGGCGGCGCGGGAGCAGGCGGGTGAGGCGGAGCCGGCGCGCCGCGGCCTGCAAGCCGCTGGCCTGGTAAATCCAGAGCAGGCGGCCGACAAAGCGGAGGAGCCGCGGGCGGGTGAAAAGCGTGCGAAGAACGGCCCAGCGGATGAAGTCACGCCTCGGATTCGCCAGCACGCCCTGGCGCTCCACTTCGGCGCGGGCGGTCTCAAACAGCGTCGCATAATCCACCCCGGCCGGACAGGCGGAGGCGCAGGCGAGGCAACCGAGGCAGTAATATATCTCGTCGCCAAAGGCGCGGCTGAGGATGAGGTCGCCGTCGGCCACGGCGCGCATCAGCGCGATGCGGCCGCGCGGCGAGTTCCGCTCCCGGCCCGTCTCCACGAACGTCGGACACGTCGGCAGACACAGGCCGCAGTGCATGCACTGCTGCAACACCGAATAGTCGAGCGACTGCAGGAGGTTGTTCCCGTTGACCTTCACTCGATGATCTTCCCGGGGTTCAGCAGGCCGAAAGGATCCAGCGCGCGCTTGATCTGCTTGAGCAACTCGTAGCTCGCGTCGCCGAGCTGCTGGCGCAAAAACGCCTTCTTCGCCAGGCCCACGCCATGCTCGCCCGTGATCGTGCCGCCGAGCTTGAGCGCGTGCTCGAAGATCTCGTGCAGCGCCTGCTCGACACGGCGCATCTCCTCCGCGTTGCGCTCGTCGGTGAGCACCGTGGGGTGCAGATTCCCGTCGCCGAAATGCCCGAAGGTGGCGATCTCGACTTGGTGGCGGGCCGCGACCTCCTGCACGAAGCCAATCATCTTCGCGAGCTCGCTGCGCGGCACGGTGACGTCTTCCAGGATCGTGGTCGGACGGAGCCGCGCGAGGGCGGAGAAGGCGCTGCGGCGCGCGGTGGTGAGACGGTCGGCCTCGGCGGCATCGGCCGCGCGTTTGACCGTGGTGGCGCCGTGGGTGCGGGCGAGCGCCTCAATCCGCGCGGCCTCGTCCGCCACCGCGATCGGATGGCCGTCGGTTTCGACCAGCAGCACGGCCTCGGCGTCGAGCGGGAGTCCGACGTGCGCGTAGTCCTCGACGCAGCGCAGGGTGCGGCGGTCGAGAAACTCCAGCGTGCAGGGGATGATTTTAGCCGCGATGATCGCCGAGACCGTCTCGGCCGCGGCCGCCATGGTCGGGTAGGTGGCGAGGAGCGTCTGCCGAGCGGCAGGCTTGGGCAGCAGCTTGAGCAACACCTGCGTTATCACGCCCAGCGTGCCTTCGCTGCCGATGAAAAGATCGCGCAGGTTGTACCCGGCGACGTCCTTCACGCACTTGCTGCCGAGCCAGCAGATCGTGCCGTCAGCCAGGACGACCTCCAGGCCCATCACGTAGTCGCGCGTGACGCCGTATTTGAGTCCGCGCAGCCCGCCGGAGTTTTCGGCGACGTTGCCGCCAAGGGTGCTGATTTTCATCGAACCCGGATCGGGCGGGTAAAAGAGCCCGGCCGCGTCGGCCGCATCGAAGATCGCCTGGGTGAGCACGCCCGCCTCGGCGAGGAGCGTGAGGTTCCGCTGATCCAACTCGATGATCCGATTCAGCCGGGTCAAGCACATGACTACGCCGCCGGCCACCGGCACGCTGCCGCCACTCAAGCCGGTGCCGTTGCCGCGCGTGATGATGGGCGTCGAGTGAGTCCGGGCCAGCCGCAGAACCGCGGCGACCTCGGCCGCATGGGCGGGAAAGACGACGGCCTGCGGCCGCTGTTTCAGCGTAGCCGTGCCGTCAAAGGAATAGGGCAGAATGTCCTCCACTGCGGTCAGAACGTTTTTCGGCCCCAGGAGACTGATGAGATCTTTGATCATGAGAGGAAATGGAGTATCGCGGCTGGCGGCCGCCGGGTTACGGGGTGGGAAAGCATAGCGCCGCGGCTGGCGGACGCTGGTTGCATGGTCCGACGCCGCGAGGGGTGATCGGCCGGCGGCTTCAGTCGAGGTGGAACACTTCCTCCATGCCGGCCCACCATTCCTCCTTGGCGCGCCCGGCGAGGGGCTGCTGGCAGGCAACAGCACCATTAGCCACCCTGAAAGGAGTTTTTGCGCGCATTACCGGGGATTGCTGGATCGCACGACAGGCTTACTTACTCGCACGCAAATTCTTGGACGTCGCCAGCGCAATCGTGCGCTGGTCCCCGGCAACAGCACAATAGAAGTGATAAACGACCCCGTCGTGTTTGAGTAGCCAGGGTTTGTGCGCGAAAGTCTCGTCCCATGTCTCGCTCGGTTCCACCAGAGGCGGTCCGGACCACTTGGTCCAATGCACAAGGTCTCGCGAAACTGCGAACGTATCGAACGCTCCGGGCGCCCAGCGAAATCCGAAGTAGAACATCACCCACAAGTCGCCCAAGCGCACAATCTGCGGGTCACCGGAGCTGGCGGGCCACCCTGGCGCATTGTCGACCACCGGCTCGGCACCATAGCGCGCCCATGTCGTCAGGTCGCGCGAGACCGCCATGCCGATTGCCTCGTGATGTCCCTGTTGCGTCTTGCCGTTGTAGAACATCACGAATGGGAATCCGAGCGTCTCGTCGGGGTCCCGGATGATCGTGCTCTTGTAAAGTGTCACGCTTTCGAACGGCCTCACATCTGGCTGCGTCGTGGATAGCACGGGGTTCTGCGGCAACCGCGTCCACGGTGCCGCCCGGTCCGGGGTCGTGGTCCAGGCCATGCCGATGGCCAGCGGATCCGGTTCGTAGCCTTGTTTCGCGCCACCGATGTAACTCATCCAGTACCGGCCATCGAACTGCTGGAGGGCGGCCGAGCCGCCCCAAATGCAATCCACCAGTGCCGCGCCGCCGTCGCCCTGCCACGCATCCCAGCCGGTCCGGGCGAACGGCAGCGTGCGGCCCAGCGCTTCCCAATGCAGCAGGTCGTCACTGACCGCCAGCCAAGTTTCATAGCCGACCTTGTCCTTGATCGCGACGTAGAGCATATACCACCGGTCGTGGTGGCGAAATATGCTGGGGCAATCGAAATATTCGCCTGGGCCTGGGTGCAGGATCACGCCGTATTTGAAGGGTGTTTTGACCTCGTCGTATATACGCTGGAGTTCCGCGTCCGTCACGTTGTTGGCGGCGATCGCCGCACGCGCCGGTAGGACCGCGGCGGCCAGTTCGCCGGATGAAATCCGACCGACGAGGAGCAGTCCCGTTGCCGAGAAAAGAAATCTCCAAATTGAATTCATAAACAATCGATTGTGTTCAATCCCGGCGCAGCGTGACCGGCCCGAGCAGCCCGGCGTCGAGCAGTGGTTTCTTTTCGGTCCTGTCGGGCGCGGTCGTCCAGGTCCACCGTTCCGCCGGCGGGAGTTTTTGATCGCCCGCAAGCCGGTTGAACCAAGTGTTGGTGACATCCACGCGAAGCTGATTCCCACCCGGACGGAGCGCCGCCGTCACCTCTACGCGATAGGGCGGCGTCCACGCCACGCCGCACGGAATGCCGTTGACGGAGACCTCCGCGAGGTTCGCTACGCGGCCGAGGTCAAGCCAGACGCGATGCGGTGACGCACCGGCCGGTTGCCAAGAAAATGAACGCGTGTAACTCGCCGTGCCTGAGTAATGCCGGATGCCGTCCACGGTCGATTCCGTCCATGACACTAGTCGCTCGAATGGCACTGGGGCCACTGGACCCCCGCGGGCAGCATCAAATGCCACCTGCCAAGGGCCCGCAATGGTCTGCACGGTTGCTGGCTCCGTCCAGTTAGGAGCGCCATTCTCCTCCTCCTTTGTGGTGGGCGTACGCAGAACGAGGAAAAGTGATCCGTGGGGCGGCAGGCGAAGCGGCAGACCGGTACGACCATCGCGCATGCGCCAGGTGCCAGCCACGCGCCGTTCCGCGGTCACCGGATCCCACAGTTCCGGCACGCGACCGGTCACGCGGACCGAAACGTCGATTTCCCGCGCGGCGTCGTGTTGGTTCGAAATGAAATAAAAGTCCCAGCCTTCGCCGGCCCGATGTGTCCAAGCAATGCCGTCCGCCCTGCCCCCTGCGGCATCCGTGGCGGTAAAACTGGGCGCCAGGCCAAAGCGCTCGAACGAGGCGGCGGCCACAGGCCCGGTGATGACACGCCCCCCGCCCTTTTGGTGAATGGTTCCGTCCGCCGGCGCATCCACGGGCCAGAGTGCGTTCACCGCCTGCGCGACCGCTTCGTCGCAGTGCGGATAGTCCTGCAAGGTGGGCGAACGGCGCGTGGGCGGCGCGCCGAGCAGGACCGTAGCGCCCGCGGCCACCAACTCCTGCAGCCGAGTGGCAACCTCCGGCGTGAACGAATCAGCCTTGGGATTGAAGCGGTTGGGCGCCGGCACGATCAGCAGGGCATAGCTCGTCCCGCCCGGTAGTTCGATCCGACCATCGCGCACCCGTGCCCGACGCAACAGCGCATCGCGGTTGACAGAATCGTAGGCAAAGCCGTGCAGGGAATCGACCCAGTCCCCGCTTTCAAGGATCTGCCGTGACCGCCGGTTATCCGGCACCGGGAAAAAGCCAGGCAGCGTGTCGGCTAAGGCCCAGGGCACCAAGGCACGGCGCGGCTCCCCGTCGCCTGTAAATACCGCGACATCCTCGACCGGCCGCCCCAGCTGCAGCATCGCCTGGCAGCGCGCGAGATAGTCGACCCACGCGCGGCCAGGCCGCCACCATGTCTGGTCGCGCTGAAAATAAAGCCCCACCCCTTCCAGGGTCATGCCGGGCCGCCGGTCGAGCCACGGATTGTGCGCGAAGACGTGGATGACGAAACGATTGATACCGAAGCAAAAATTTCGGTCGCCAAGGGCCTTGAGCAATGCCGGGGCCTCGTCCCACGAGAGGCGCAGCTCGGTGAAAGCCTCTGCCTGTGTGATCGGATGCCCGTAGATGTGCGCACCAGAGACTGCGTCGAGAATGTCGTTCAACTTGTCGTGCGTCGGGCTGCGCAGCCAGAATTCGCCCATAGGAATGTCGACCACGCTAAAATGCGCCATGCCGTCGATTTCCATCGTCGGCGCGACGCTTTCGGCGCTGAACACGCAGCCGTGCCCATGCGCCAGCGCCGCGAGCGGACGAAAGAAATTGTCGATGAGGAGCTCGGCAATCGTCTCGCGCACGTCGCGCAGAAAACGTTCGGAAACATCTGCGCTTTCCACTGGAATTCCGGCCATTGCCGGCAAGTAACGCAGGGGATCGTAACCGCGCCGCCGGATGAATTCGTCACGGAAGACGGGCGACCAGTTCTGGCTGCCGCACTCCCAACTGTCGACGTGGAAGACCTGCAGAACCCGTCCAGCGAGGTCGGGTCCGACGCGCCGGACGACTTCGCCGAACCAATGGTCAAACTGAAGACGCACGGCGTCGGGGCTGAACTTGTCGCACTCGAGCCCCAGCCCGCCGCCGCCGACGTGATTGGTGTGCCCGGTCGAGGTGTGGCCAATGCGCAACACCGTCCAACGCCCGGGAGGCGCATCCCAGATGAGGCGCCCCTCCTGATCCAGGCGATCCGTGACATTCACGATCTGGGCAGCGGGCACGCAGTTCGCGGCGGGCACCTGAGCCATGGTGGTTGTGGGCGCGATCCGCCAGACCGCGCCCGACTTTCCTTCGAAGCCATTGATGCGTGCCTCGCCGGAAAGTTCGACGGCGCACAGCTTCAAGACGGGTTTCCATTTTGCGGAATCGAGATCCTCGGCGCCAGCTTCCGACTCAGCCGGGTCCCAGCGAAAGCGAAAATACCGGGACGTCACTGCAGGAACCGCGTGTGTGACGTCGGCATCGCCATCCTGCCAGCCGTGCCGCGGCGGCTCGAGGCGGACGAAGGGCAGAAAATGAATTCCGTCGTCGCTCGTTTCAATCACGAGGCGGTTGGCTTGGTACGTATTCTCCGTTTGGGCGTTGGGGGCTGGCGGTACACGGATGGTCAGCGACCGGCAGGTGAAGGGTTCGGGAAACGCGTATTGTATCCAGCAAGGATTCTCGCTGACGAAAGTGCCCTCTCCGGGACCACCCGGCAAAAAAAACGGTGGCGGTCCTGGCAGGCTGGACGTCACGACTGGCGCGGCTGAACGTGAGGAGACTCCCGCGCCTGCCAACTCCGGAAAGGCCAGCACGGCGATGTCGCGGTAGTAGCCGGCGTTGGTTTCCGGCTGCGCTAAGGCCAGCTCCACGCGGTCGCCGCCGGCCACCTGCGTCTCGCTCCAGACGACTTTTTGCATCGACAACTCCGGCGTGATCCACGGTCCTCCTGCCGTGGCAAACCCGTCGCACACATGCATGGCCAGTTTGAGGCCAAGGCGGTCAGCCTCCGTGAAGGCCCAGCGCACGCAGTCCCACCAAACCGGATTGAGCTGCTCGGCTGGAGGATCGATCAACGGAGGCCGGGTCGCACCCTCGATCGGCATGAGATACGCGCCGCCAATGCCGGCCGCCTTCATCGCCTCGAGATCCGCCGTGATACCGGCCCGCGTGACCGCAGCATTCATCCAGTACCAGTAGACCCACGGCTTGGCCTCAGCCGGCGGATCGTGAAACGCTGTTGCGAGTGCGTTCCCATCAATCTGCGCGCGCCCCCCGGCAGGCGTCACCAGCATCGCGGCCAAGACCAGACAGCAACTGATCCACCCCGCGCCCATGGACTGCAGCCGACGGAAACGAACGGTAGGAATGGTTTGCACGATGTCGTCGAGACTGAGGCGCGGCCGACCGGACGCGCCAGTTTTAATCCTCGGGCGGAACAAAATAAGATCCGGACAATCGGGCAGGCGCGCTACGGCCTGCCCGCATGTCGGGGACTAGCCAGCTCTGTACAACCTGTATCTTCTTACAGACGCCAGCTCACGGAAGCCATGAATTGGACGTCATCAAGAAAGAAGGTGCCCGGTCTCGTAGTAACGCCCCAGTATGACTCGCGAACCGTGTTCATGAGGTTCGTGCCCTCGACCGTGACCCGGAGCCGCTTGGTGAAATCGTAACTCACCGAGGCGTCCAGCCACCCGTAAGCCTTGTAGAAGTTGGGGAGAGCGCCGATTCCTACGAAGTTGCCGATGCTCGCCAAGTACTTGTCGCGCCAGTTGTAGGCGAGGCGAGCGGACACGCCGTACTTCTCGTACATCAGGATCGCGTTGTAGCTGCTCCTTGACAGGCTCTGCAGCGGGGTCGACAGGCCGACGATCGTGCTGGGCGTCTTGCTGTCCACATAGGTGTAATTCAGTTGCAGGCCGAGGCCGCTCAGGAAACCGGGCAGGAAATCGTAGAACTCTTGGTAGCCCACCTCGAAGCCCTTGATCTTGGCGCCGTTGGTGGCCGTGGGCCGACTCACCTGATATGTCACGCCGTTCCAGACCTCGGGGTTGCTGATGGTGGTCGTGAAGCCGTTGACGGTCTTGTAGAACCCAGCCGCGTAAACCGACGTCGACTTGTTGAAGTACTTCTCAAGCGACAAGTCGTAGTTATCGGCGCGCACGGGGGGAAGGGCCGGGTTGCCGGCGCTGCCGCTATTCTGAGCTGCATTGGTCGGATTGGGAACGAGCGTGATCGACGGAGACAGAGAGCTGAAGTCCGGCCGCGTGAGCGTCTTTGACGCGGCCAAACGCAGGAAGGTGTTATCCGTCAGGTGGACCCGCACGTTTGCGCTCGGCAGCCAGTCTGTATAGGTGGAGGCGATTGCGATCGGCGAGATCACCCCGGCGTTGCTCTGGTATCCTGTAACAGACTCCTTCGTCCGCGTGAGGCGTACGCCGACGTTGCCGTCGACCGGCAATCCCAAGTTGGCCGTGAACCGCGGCATCAGGTACAAGGCCGACGTATCCTCATGGATGACCCAGAGGCTAACCAAGCCCGCCGAGGTCGCCGGCGTAGTGGTGATGCCAAAGGCGGCGCGACTGTCTAGGGGATCGCGCGCCAGCCCCAAGCTGCCGACCAGATACTGCCGGAACATCGGGTTGAGGTCATACGGGAAGAAGTTGGGCACCGGGTTCGGCGTCACCAGATTGAGATGCGTCGTCACCGGCCCGGAGATGGTAACGTCGTTGAAGAGCGTTCCCGTGCTGTCGTCAGCCTCGCGCGCCGCATAGCGGAAGCCGGCGAGGATCGAGGGGATCACATTGTTTGATAGCTTGTATTCCCCGTCTAGCTGCTCAGCGCTCATTTTGCCGTAGAAGGGTCGGGTGCGCCAAGCGTCGGTCGCCCAGGAATAGAGGCTGGGGTCGAGCAGGCTTACCCCGGTCACGATTGTCGTCGGGATGTGGGGCCCGGTGTCCATGAGGAAATTCGGAGAGGTGCCAGAGAGTATAGGCCCGGAGTAGTAGAGAAGACTGTAAGTTTTGGTGTAACTGAAGTCGCCCTTGAGGGTGAGGTTATCCCCTGTCCACTTCACGCTGAAGGCAGCCAGCTTATCCCGGTCCACCGTGTCGCGGGCGGCGGCTATGGTGGTGAAAGGGGCATTGATGCTGTTAAGGGTTTCGACGTCGCTTGTGCCGGGAAACAGCGTGACCGAGGTCAACTTGCCAAGCACCTGCGAGAAGCCATATTGGTCTTGGTGGGTTAAGAATTCCTCGGCATTGCCTTCCAGATCGAACTCGAGGCGGGGATTGGGTTTCCACTGCAGCATTGCATTCACGCCCTCCCGTCGGCGGAAGCCGATTATAGAGACTTCGTAATTGCCGTTGGGCACGCTGATCGTCTGGCTACCGGTATTGGCGCTGGAATGGGCTACGATCGAGCCATTGGCGAGGATGTCATAAGGGGTGGGATTGCCGGCCATGGCTTGGTCCTCCCGTAACGGGCGGAGCTGGTAGCTGACATGGACCAAAACGCCTATTTCTCCGCCGCCCGTCTTCCAACGGTCGCTGACCAGAAGGTTGTACTGGGGCTTGGTCTCGCGGGCAAGGCTGGCATCGGCGATGCGGAACATGCCGTCGACCTCCAGGCCCTGAAAATCGAAGGGCTTGTGAAAGCGGATATCGATCGTCCCGCTGGTGCCTCCCTCGATCATGTTCGCGGCCGAGGTTTTGTAGACGTCGAGGCCCGCGACCAAAGCGGCGGCGAAATCCTCGAAACTGACGGTGCGCGTGCCGGCGCCGGTCAGGACTTCGCGGCCGTTGACGAATGTCTCGACCTGGGTGAGGCCGCGGATGGCGACGTTGCCTGCAGTGGTTTGCGGGGACGTGCCGCCTTCACCCAGCTCGATCGGAATCTGGATGCCAGTGATGCGCTGCAGCGCATCCGCGACGTTGGTGTCGGGGAGCTTGTTGATGTCGGTAGCCACGATCGAATCGACGATTTGCGTGGAATTCAGCTTAATTTCCTGGGCCGTCTCCATACTGGCGCGCAGGCCGGTCACGTAGACGGTCGGCATCTTGACCACCTCAACCGTGCCCGTCTGATCGGCCGGGGTGGTGGCGCTGGCAGGAGTGGCGGCGGTGGGGTTGGTTTGGGCGAACGCCGGCGACAGACAGGCTGCGAAGAGGGCGACCCAGCCGCCACTCGCTAGCAGTTTTAGTTTCATTTTCATGGTGCGGTGTCCCCATTGGGACAATCTTGGTTTGTCTTGGGGGTTGTTTGATTTCTCTTGGGTTTAGAGGTCTCGGGTAGCTATGAAAGCGACCGAACCTAACTTTTGGGGGTGGTTGCTGACGGCCGGGAAGCCGCAGCGCAGAAGAGAAGAAGCAGCAGCCTGCGGGGCGATCACGGCCTCCGCTGGCAGTGAAGGATATTAGACAAGGGTAGGGCTTGCAGCGTTGGGGCTGAGATTGGGGGCACTGTCCACGAGCAACTTTCAAACAGTCTACGGTGTGCGGACCATTGCAGGCTATGGGATGCTACTCCAACACTGGTGAGGATTCTGCCTGTTTATAGATGAATACCTCTTAGATTCTAAGCTCTATGGCCGCACGCATTCGGTTCCGAACCGCGAATACCGCCGCATCCCCTCGCAGGTTTCCCGGACTCACCCGGACCGCTCGTAGTGCAGGCGATATTCCCGCGGTGCATAGCTGCAGGCGTGGCGGTCGCTTTGATCGTGACTTCGGCGCCAGGCTCCCTATGACGCCAGCCAGACGGCGCCGAAAAACAAGACGGCTAGGATCGATTTCATGGACCGACACTCGCGCGCACGAGAATCGCTACTTCGCGCGGCGGAAGTTCCACGTTCCGAACCTCTGCGCCGGTGAGCACGTCCATCATCGGTCCGGGCAAACGCACGTTCGTCGTCATCTTGGCATGGTTGATTAAGACGAAGACGTCACGGCCTGCCCCGACCCGACGGCAGACTTCGACCGTGTCGGGTGCGGAAATCGGGGCCGGGTCCACTTGGGCCGCACCGATCAACATTGTCGCGGCGCTACGCATTAGCGGGAGGTCGAGGATGGCTCCGAGATAGGAGATCGTGCCCTTGCCTAGCTTCCGTTGAATCGCCGCCGGTTGGCCCTCAAGCCAGCCGTTGCCTGCGCCATAGCGAAGGACAATTTCCGTGTCTGGCGCCGTGGCGGATAGGTGCTCGGCCCAAATGGTTGCCCTTCCGTTTCCCCATTTACCGGAAACCGGGACATCATCGGTCAGGGCGTAGAATTGCTCCACGCGTCCGCCGAGCGCTGCGACCAGCAGACCGGGTTGGTGCTCAAAATGCATGGCGCAATATTCGTCCATCATTCCAGAGCGCGGGCCAAGAAGGAGATGACCGCCTTTGTTGACATAGTCCTTAAATCGTTCGCCGAGCTCTTGGGAAATGACGTTCAAGCTCGGGGCGACTACGAGCTTGTAGCAGCTGAGGTCGTACGATGGATCGATGATATCGACCGATTGAGTCCGTTCGCGCAGGACGCGGTAATAACCAAGGAGCACCTCGATCTGATCGTAACGCTGGGTTTGGCGATGATGATCGATGGCCCACCGGCTGTCGTAGTCGTGCAGAATTGCGACCTGCGATTGCGGCGGCGTGGTGTCGGCGAGAACCGATACGGCTTTCGCGAGTTCCCCGGCGGCTCGTTGGACCTCGGCGTAAACCGGGGCCGGGGTCGTGTCGGGTCCAACCAAAACTCCGTGGTACTGTCCGTACGAGCCGCGTGCCGCGCGCCACTCCCAGAATAGGATGCCATCGGCGCCGTGGCCGATCGCTTCCCAGACCATCGTCCGGACGACTCCGGGTTCAAGCGCGTTGCATACCGGAGCCCAATCCACGAAGGCGGGCTGCATCTCCATCACCCAGAAATTGCGCTGCTTCCACCCGCGTACGAGGTCGTGAGTCGCGCCGTTGCGCCAAGGGTCAAACTGTTCCAACGTTGAGTAAGTCGAGCCGTTGCGAGCCGGATCGAAATGCTCGATGCCGACATAGTTGTCCCACGAAACCAGATCGAGGTCCTTTGCCAGTTCCTGCCGACTGACACGGTCGGCCCACCCAAGGCCGCCGAAGTTTGTCGTGATGAACTGCCGGCGGTCGGCGTACTTCCGGATGGCGTCAATCTGGACGCGCTGGAAGCTCCGCCATTCGCTCGACACGAAACGCTTATAGTCGAGAGCATGCCCGGGAGCGCCGCCGTGGTGGAGGATAATGTCGTCGAATGAGTCGTAAGTGTGGCTCCAATACCACGTCATCCAACGCTCGTTGAGCTTGTCGATCGTTCCGTATTTCGTACGCAGCCAGTCGCGGAAGTCCTGCAGAGCTGCGGCGTCGTAGGAGTCCTCCGTGGGCTCGTTTCCTATTTGCCAGCCGATCACGTTCGGATTGTGCCCGAAACGCTGGGCCAGCTGTTCCACGATTCTCCGGCAGAGTTCGCGGTACTTCGGGCTTGCGTACGAAAACGAGCGCCCCGCGCCTGGGCGGGAACGGCGTCCTTCGATGTCGACTCTCAGGATCTCCGGATATTTCCGGGTCAGCCAGATGGGCGGAGCATCCGATGGCGTGCCGATGACGATGCAGATCTTATGCGCCGCCGCAGCCGTGATCACCTTGTCCAGCCAGTCAAGCGTGTAGTATCCCTCCTCCGGCTCTAGGCTGCTCCACGCGAACTCGGCGACGCGGGCCATCCGCAGTCCGGCCTTCTCCATCATGGCGAGATCCGCTTCGACTTGCGCGTCTGTGCTGTGCTCCGGATACCACGCGCTGCCCAGCATGAGCGCCGGGACTTCGGCCGCCTGCGACGCGGCGGGAAATAAGACGGCGGCTGGTAGCCAGGCGAAGAATCGAAGGATTACGGATTTCAGAGTAGTCCTCATGGATTATGGTTTTCTAAGGGGTATCTTCAAACCGTCATTGAGAGGAATACCGCGCAGCGGGATGAAGAAGTAATCCAACTGTATCGCCACGGGCCATTCTGCTGGCCCGCAGAACTGGCCTCGCGATGACAGTAGGTTTAGAAACACACCCTAGTCGACGTCGATGACGATGCGGCGGTAGGCGGTAAGTGAAGCACATTTGCCATTGTCTTTAACTTCGAGGATGAGGTGGATCTGTTTGCCGCCTGCACCGGAGGGAACCGTGAAGTACGCCGTGGGGTGGTCAGCGTCATGCACGACGATGCGGCCGGGGTAGGTTCCGGCTTCCTCGTAAATCCACCAAGAGAAGGTGAGTTGGTCGCCGTCGGGATCGGTACTCGCGGAGGCGTCGAACCGAAGCGTCGAACCCGAGAGCGCGCGCATTCGCACGATCGTTGGGCTCGTGTCGCCGTCGATGGCAGCAACAGGGGGGTGGTTGGCCTCGTTGTACGGTTTCACACACCATTCCATCCTGCAAATGTAGTCGGCATACATCGCGGACCGACAGCGCCACACAGGCACGGAGTCGCCTTCGTAAACGGTGCCGTCTTGCGGATCGGTCCAGGTGTCGCTGGCCTGTTGGTACATGTAGAATGGGGCGAGTTTTCTTTCCTCAAGCCGGATATCGTCGTAGTGCGACCAGCAGTCGGCGACCTTCTCTGCGGTAAACCGGCCACTCCAGCCGCCCCACGACGGATGGTCGATATCGAAGAGGCCCTTGTTGGCGAGGCCGAGAAAGGGGGTGGTGCCACCACCCTCCATGAAGGCCACAACGGTCGAGTTGCCGTCTGGCCAACGCCGGTCGGGGATCAACTCGCCGAGCGCGCCATGGTTGGTCTGCACGTGTTCTCTCATCCACTGACGCTGACCCTCGGGAGAGTAGGCATAGGGATGCCAATAGTGGGGCCCGAGGTTGGTATTGCCGGTGATATCGTCGGGGCCAGGGCCGCCGTAGGCATAGGTCTGGGAGTTGGAACGAAGCCAATGAATCGCCGGAAACTGGCTGCAAATCCATGCGCCGGAGCTGTCCTGTGCACCGTTGTCGAATACGCGTAATTTCGTGATGGCGGCGCGGACCTGCGGCGGGGTATGCGTGGCGCGATAGTCCATGAGCGCCTGCGCAAGCGTATTAGAGCCGGCATTCAGAATGACCCAGATCGGGCGCGGGTCAGCTTTGTCAAGAGCTTTGACGATGAGCTGCGAGCCCGCACTTGAGTTTCCCAGCTTCGCGTCCGCCAATCCATAGAAACGCTGCCCATTCGCCACGATGCTGTGCAAGTAATCGGGCGTTGGCCACCCGATGGCATGGAGCTGGAGGTTGGGATAAACCTTCGCATAGCCATCGATGAGACGGTGTGCGAGGTCGGGCCGGAGCGGTTTCGCCGGCGGCTCGACGATCCTGATGGCTACGCAAAGCAGTCCCTCGATGTCCATCTCGTTCGAATACATCAGCAAATGGCCCACCTGCTGCTCCTCGTCGGGCTCGCAGCCGTAGTCGTCGAGTATTATCATGCGACTGCGGGGAGACGGACCGGGCAAGACGGCTCCCAGCGTGACGGAGGTGGTAAGCGACAGAGCGATGATGAGGCCCGCAAATCTATTGGTTGACGTTATCATTTTATATAAAATCGGGGTTCACTTAGGTCGAGTCGAGCGGAGGAGAATTGCCACGTCGCGAGGCGGAAGTTCCACGGCGCGGATCTCGGCGCCTTTAAGCACGTCGGTCATCTCGCAGGGTAAGCGCAATGTGGCCTTCGCGTTGGCATGGTTAATCAGGACAAAGACCTCACGGTCTGCTCCAACGCGTCGGCAAACCTCGACCCCGTCCGGGGCTGGAAGCGGAATGGGACCGACACCGGCCGCGTCGGCCAGTGCTTTTGCCGCTTGCCCCATCAGGACGGGGTCGAGCACCGCTCCGAGGTAGCAGATAGCGCCTCGACCCAGTTTCCGTTGAATCGCCGCCGGCTGGCCCTCAAGCCAGCCGTTGCCTGCGCCATAGCGAAGGACAATTTCCGTGTCTGGCGCCGTGGCGGAAAGGTGCTCGGCCCAGATAGTCGCCTTTCCGTTCCCCCATTTACCGGAAACCGGAATGTCGTCATCAAGGACGTAAAATTGCTCCACCCGCCCGCCCAGCGCGCCCACGAGGGGCCCGGGCTGCCGCTCCACGTACAACGTGTTGAACTCATCCTTCATGCCCGAGCGCGGGCCGAGTAGGAGATGGCCCCCGTTTTTGACATAGGCCTCGAGACGTTCGCCCAGCTCTGAGGAGATGACATTCAGACTGGGGGCGGCCACCAGCTTGTAGCGGTCGAGGTCGCATGATGGGTCGACGATATCGACCGACTGCGCACGTTCCCGCAAAGCGCGGTAATAACCCACGAGCACATCGACCTGATCGTACCGCTCGGATTGACGGTGAAGGTCAATTGCCCATCTGCTGTCGTAGTCGTGCAGGATTGCGACCTGCGACTGGGGCGTCGTGGAGGCCAGAACCCCCGCGGCGATCGCAAGCTCCCGTGCAGCACGCTTCACCTCCGCATAGACAGGGACGGGCGTTGTGTCGGGGCCGACCAACGTTCCATGGTACTGACCGTCGAAGTTCCGGCCGGCCACGCGCCACTGCCAGAAGCTGATGCCGTCGGCGCCGTGCCCGATTGCCTCCCAGACCATCGTCCGGGTGACCCCCGGTTGAACCGCGTTGCCCCCACCCCAGTCGGTGAAGGCCGGCTGCATTTCCATCACCCAGAAATTGCGTTGCTTCCATCCGTGCACCAGGTCGTGCGCCGCCCCATTTCGCCACGGATCGAAATGCCCTACACTCGTGTAGGTCGACATGTTTCGCAATGGGTCGAAATGCTCAACACCCGAATACTGGTCCCATGCGGCCAGATCGAGATCCTTCGTCATTTCGTGCCGGTTGATACGATGGGCCCAGGCGAGGCCCCCTAGGTTTGTCGTGATGAACTGGCGCCGGTCGGCGTACTTCCGGATGGCGTCGATCTGGTTGCGTTGGAAGCTCCGCCATTCGCTCGACACGAAGCGCTTGTAGTCCAAGAAAAGCCCGGGAGTGTCGCCATTGCCGGGGAAGGAAACGTCATCCCAAGAGCCGTATGCATGGCTCCAATACCACGTCATCAACTGCTGATTTAATGATTCGATCGTACCGTATTTGGTCCGCAACCAATCGTGGAAGTCCTGCAGGGCCGCGGCGTCGTAGGAGTCCTCCGTGGGTTCGTTGCCGATCTGCCAGCCGATCACGTTCGGATTGTGCCCGAAGCGCTGGGCCAGCTGTTCCACGATTCTCCGGCAGAGTTCGCGGTACTTCGGGCTTGCGTACGAAAACGAGCGGTACGAGCCGATACGTACGCGGTGCCCGTCGGCGTCGATCCTCAAGATTTCGGGATATTTCCGCGATAGCCACTTGGGCGGACCGTCTGACGGTGTGCCAATGACAATGAAGATGCCATGCTTCGCCGAGGCCGCGACCACTTGTTCGAGCCAGTCCAGAGTATATTGCCCCTCCCCCGGCTCCAAGCTACCCCACGCGTACTCCCCGACGCGGGCCATCCGCAGTCCAGCCTTCTCCATCATGGCAAGATCCGCTTCGACTTGCGCGTCTGTGCTGTGCTCCGGATACCACGCACTGCCCAGCATGAGCGGTGGAACCTCGGCTGCCTCTGCGGTAACAGCGACGAGGAACGCGGCGGAAACGACAGCCGCCATCACCCGTCTGATTGCGAAGTTCGCAATTGTCGTCGCTGTCGCCACCGAGCGGAACAGAATCCGCATAGCAGAACCACCGGGCCAACTCCAAGCGGGGCAATGTCGGAACCAACGGCCAGGAGATTCGGCTGGGGCATCCTGTTCCGACGTCCAGTGGTTCGTCGATCGGTTGAATTGCCCGGCTATCACAGCCGAATGGACACGCCCGTCATCAGTTCCATGTCGTCCTCATAAATATTGCTCTTGAGGGTCTCGCGCAAAAAATACTGTGAGCGAATCGTGTTGAGGAGGTTCGTCGCTTCTACCGAAATCTTGATTCGGTCTGTCAAGGCATAAGTCGCCGACGCATTGAGCCATCCGTAGGCCTTGTTGTAGTTGGGGAAGGGTCCGAGGCCCACGACGTTGGTGATGGTGGTCAAATACTTGTCGCGCCAGTTGTACGCGACGCGTACGGACAGGCCGTGCTTCTCGTACATCAGGATGGCATTGTAACTGGTCCTCGAGAGGTTAGGCAGAGGCGTGTTCAAGCCAACGACCGAGCTAGGAGTCTTGCTGTCGACATAAGTAAAGTTCAACTGTGTGCCGAAGCCACTGAGAAAGCCCGGCAGGAAGTCATAGAACTGCTGCTCACCGACCTCGAAGCCCTTGATCTTGGCACCGTTGATAGCCTCGGGCCGGCTTACTTGGTAGGTAATGCCGTTGTAGGTTTCCGTGTCGCTTTTCGTGGCCGGGAAACCGCTCGCGGTCTTGTAGAAGCCGGCGAGGTAGACGGATGTCGTCTTGGAGAAATATTTTTCCAGCGAGATCGTAGTTGTCTGAACGCATCGGCGGGAGGTTGGGATTCCCTGCGCTGCCCACGTTCAAGGACGAATTAAAGGAAACTGTCGAGAGCGTCAGCGACGGCGACATATTGGCGAAATCTGGCCTGGTTAACGCCTTTGAAGCGCCCAAGTGGACGTAAGTGCCTTCTGTCAGTTTGACGCGCAGGTTCAGGCTCGGAAGCGCGTCGTTGTAGCTGCTCTTGAGGGCGAGCGGGACGTACGTCGCGGGGCCAACCGCGGCTACCGTCTGGAAGCCCGTCACGCTCTCGTCGGTACGAACTAGCCGCACGCCGACATTGCCATCGAAGGACAGTCCTGCTTTGCCGCTAAACTTGGCCATCAGGTACGTCGCGGCGGTGTCCTCCTTGATTTGCCAGAGGCTCACGGGGCTGGCCGCGGCGGGCGGCGGAGTGGTGATGTTGAAGGCCTGGCGAAGCGCCATGGGATACCGCGCCAGATATAGGGCCCCGACTAGGTACTGCCGAAACATGGGATTTTTTTCAGAGGGGAAGAAGTTGGGCACCGGGTTGGTATAAAACTGCGAGGGAATCGCGGTAACGGGTAGATTGATCGGCACGGGGATGATGTTCGTCCCGGTGCCGTTGTCTGCCTCGCGGGCTGAGTAACGGACGCCGGCCAACAGCGAAGTAAAGAAGCCGGATCGCAGCTTGTATTCGCCGTCGAGCTGGCCGGCTGGCATTTTCTCATGATACGGACGGGCGTTCCACTGGAGGTTCAAATAGTTCCAGACGCTGGGGTCGACCAGGCTTTCGCCGATGACTGTCGTCGTCGGCACGCGTGGCTGGGTGTCGAAGAAAAAGATCGGCGCGGTGCCGTTCAGAAAGGTGCCGTCGTAAAGGAGGGTGTCGAAGGAAGTATAGAAACTCGCGTCGGCACTGAGCGTGAGATTATCCCAAGTATATTTCGCGCGAAGATAAGCCTGCCGATTCCGGTCCAAGGTATCCCGGATCGCGCTGAGCTCCGTCATCGGTGCATTGGTGAAGTAGGCGGCCTCGACGTCATTTGTCCCGGGGAACAGTACGGTCGAATTGGGAAGCGAGGTCTTCGAGGACCCCACTTGCATCCCGTAGGTGTCCTGGTGTGTGAGGAAAGACTCGTAGTTGCCACCAAGGGTGACATCGAGATTCGGGGTGGGCCGCCATTGCACGATCGCGTCGATGCCGATCCGCTCGCGGTAGCCGAAGCTCTGGTTCTCGTATTCCCCGTCCGGCACCGTGACCGTCTGGCCCGGGACAAGGTTCGTATTCGGAATTGGATTACGGACCGTGGCCGCGTCCTCCCGCCACGGCCGGATCTGCTGCGAGACGTTCACTAGGGCGCCGATTTCGCCGAAGCGCGTCTTCCAGTGATCGCTCGCCAGCAGGTTGTACGACGGTTTCGCCGTCCCCATGAGTGTCCCGTACGTCTCCCGGTACGACGCATCGACCTCGCTGCCCGCGAAGTCGAACGGATGCCGCAGCCGGACGTCGATCGTCCCGCTTAACCCGCCCTCGACCAGATTGGCCTGTTGAGTCTTGTAGACGTCAAGCCCAGCTACCAGCGCGGCGGGTAAGATTTGGTAGTTCATGCTCCGGGTACCGTTTGCGACCAAGACTTCGCGTCCGTCGACTAAGGTCGCAACTTGTGTGAGCCCGCGCAGCGCCACTCCGTTCGGCCCGCCGCCTTCGCCGGAGACGTCAATCGCCATCTGAATCCCAGTGATCCGTTGCAGGGCCTCCGCCACATTGGTATCGGGTAGCTTGTTAATATCGTCGGCCACGATCGAGTCGACGATTTGCACGGAATTCTGTTTGATCTCCTGCGCCGACTCGAGGCTCGCGCGGGAGCCAGTAACGTAAACCTTGGGAAGGACGATGGTCTCGCCTGCGACCGCAGCAGCGATGCTTTTCGGCTCGGGCGCGCCCGTCTCAGTGCTGGTTTTCGGGCGGTCGCTTCCCGGCTGCGCCACCCCTTGGGTTTTTGGGTTGTCGGTCCCCCTTTGGATCGAAAAGGCTCCGCTCTTGTCCTCGAACGCCACGAGCCCTGTGCCACTCAGCATCTGGTCGAGCGCTACGCGGGGCGACAGCTCGCCTTTCACCGGCTGCGTACGGATGTCGCGTACGAGCTCGGTGGAGAACAGGACTTCCCGGCCTGCCTGCTGGGAAAATAGCTTGATCGTTTTCTCCGCGGCATCCGCCGGCACGTCGAAATTTTTTGGGGTAGGTTCGGAAGCGCGGAGACTAAACGATAGGACGATTGCGGCACAGGCACTCAGGAGGATTCCAACAGACGTCGATATTCTCCGGTATTCTAACGGTCGAGGCGAGCGTTGGAGAGGGTTCATACCCTAACTAACGCGCTGGCCAAGAAAATCTGTTACGAAAAAATTGGGAGCTGTCGCGACCGCGACCAGACGGTCTATTTCGCCTCGCGGAGGACAATCGTATTCCCGCTACGCTCCACCTTGATCCCAAAGCTCGCCTGCAGAAGCCGCACGAAGGCTTCCGCGTTGCCGGCCCGGAAGAACCCGCTCACGCGTAAATTGGAAATCGCCGCATCCCCGATGATGAGCCATTTGCTCTGCGGCCCCGGTGCATACCGATTCATGAGCGCGACCGCCTCTGCGAGCCGCGTACCAGAAAACTCCAAGTGGGGAGCGCGCCAGCCGAGCCGTTCATTCATTTGCTCCGGGGACATCGGCTCCACCAGCAGAGTCGCCCGCCCGATCGGGTCGATTTCCACGACCGATTGGTTGCCCGCATCGACGATTACGGAGCGCTGCGGGCCCGCGGGTTCGGCGCCGTGCGTTGCATTCACCGCTACCCGGCCTTCCGTGACCAGGACCTCGACGTGAGACGCCCCGAGCTGGACGTTGAACGCGGTGCCGACCGCGTGCACTTCCACGCGGTCCGCCTCAACGATGAAGGGGCGCGCGGGATCTTTCGCGACTCGGAAAAGTGCCTCGCCCTTGCGTAGGGCGACGCGGCGTACGGCGTCCTCAAAGTGGACCGCAATCGTAGCCCCCACGTTCAGTTCGACAACGCTGCCGTCGGGGAGAAACTGTTTTTTCGGCGTCACCACGACGGTGGTGGCGGCGCTGGGCGCAAACGCAATGGGATCTCCTGCCCTGGGCCTGCGCATCTGCCACTCGAGCCCGGCGACGAGCAGAACAGCCACTGCAGCCGCGGCGAGACCGACGCGGCGGCGGCGCGCGGAGGCTCGCGTGCCCAGTTGTTCGAGGAGCAACTTGGCCTGACCCACGCGCAACGGCCGGTCAAGGGTCGACCACGTCTGATCGTGCTGCGCCAAGGCCGCAGCATGCCTTAGGTCCGCCGCGCGCCAGCGCTCGAATTCGGCCTCCTCGACCGGCGTGAGCCCGGCGTCGCGCCGCACGATCCAGTCCGCGGCCACCTCCTGGATGTCGGTCGGAATTCGTTGGTCGGCACGGCTCATGTTAAAGGCCGCCGGTTCACTCCGTGCCGCCGCAGGTATTGGTCACAGCGACGCAACCCCCGGCGCGCCTGCACCTGGACCGTCTGTTCGGAGAGCCCGAGTTTCAGGGCGATTTTCTTCTGAGACATACCTTGGAGTTTTCGCAGAATGACAATTTCACGGCAACGGCGGGGCAGGGATTCGATTGCAGCCAACAAGACTTCGACTTCCTCTTTGGTGCACGCCGACTCGATCGCATCCCGGCCATTATATATAACGTCCAAGGCCTCGATATCTGTTACTACATTAAACGGGGACGAGCGTGCACTCCGCAGCGTGTCGAGCACGAGACGACGCGCGACTTTGAACAAAAACCCCCTGGTGAATGTGATCGGTCTTGCCAACTGCCGTCGCCAGACGCGCAGATATGACTCCTGCACAACGTCTTCAACATCGCGCAAAGCCGGAAACGCATAGCGCAGGTGCGCCTTGAGCGCGGCGTCGTGCGAGTAGACCTGTTCGGCGAACCACTGCACGTGCGCGGGCTCGGGCAGGGTCAAAGGGGCGTTCGACGCTGGCGGTGAGGTCGACGAGTTCACACAGGGGTGTAGGTGCGGAGCACGAATTGAGGCAATTTTTGCGGAAGGCAAGACGATTTCTTGCGTCGCATCGGCGTTAGGCGCGCTAACCGGGAATGCCGGGCCCGGGCGAGAATTAGACGCCGCCACACGTTGCGACAGAACGTGAACTACGCGAGCGGCCCGTACTTTGGGCGTAGCTTGCTCAAGGATACCGGACGTTTTCAGCCGGTCGCTGGGTGCCCGCAGGGTTGTTTGAGATCTAACCCCGGTTCACACCGTTTTAGGTGCATTTCGTGGCAGACCGTTTGGCCGGGTTCCCGCGCGCGCCCAAGGTCGCGGCATGAGATACTGGTCCCTGCTTTTGAACGCCGCGCGGCCGGGGATGGCCCTCGGCCTAGTCCTGACGCTCACCGCACGGGCCGAAGGGCCGGCCTCCAGCGCGCCGTCGCACCCGGTCTCACTGTCGGATTGCATTGAGTTGACGCTGGCCCGCAACTTCGACCTGCGCATCGAGCGCGAGAACACCGTCTCGGCCTGGGGTCAGCTCGAGTCGGCCAGCGCGGCGTACGTGCCCACCGTCAGTCTGACGACGCAGGCGCAGCGCACCGAAAACCCGCCGGGCGCCACCACCACGGCCGACACCCGCGTCAACACCTCTGCGCTCACGACGTCGCTTTCCGGACTGTTGTCCACCGGAGCCACCTACACGGTTTCGGCCGATCTCAGCGGCACCAGCGTCCAGCCCATCACGGGTTCCAGTTATGATTATGCCAGCGGCACCCTCGGCGTGATCGCGATCAGCCAGCCGCTGCTCAAGAACCGCGCCATCGACTCGACGCGCCTGACGCTCCGGCAGCGCAAGCTGGATGTGCGCATCGCCGAATCCGCCCTCCTGGCGCAGGCCATGACCGTCGTGAGCAACGTCGAGAAGGCCTACTGCGATTTGATCGCCGCGCGGGAGACCGTGAAGGTGGACGAACAGGCGCTCGCGCTCGCCGCGGAGACCCTGGCTGAGACCCGGACGAAGCGGCAGATCGGCACCCTCACTGCGCTCGACGAGAAGAGCGCCCAGGCTCAGGTCGCCTCCAGCGAGGTTGATCTCATTTCGGCCCGCCAGACCGTGCGCGAGAAACAGAACGCGCTTCTCGTGCTGCTGACCGACGATTATGCCGCGCAGCGCGGCACAGAGTTGGTCCCGGGCGATGCGCTCGGCGACGCGCCGGTCGCCCTCGACTATGCCGCCATCGTCCAGCGGGCCCTGGCCAACCGCCCCGAGCTTGAACAGCTTGCGCTCACCCTCGACCAGAAAAAATTCAGCACCCGCTACCAAGCTGACCAGCGCCTGCCCCAGCTCGACGTTTCCGCCAGCTACGGCCTGCAGGGCTCCAACTCCGGGCTCAACGGCGTCACCCGCCAGTTCTGCGACCGCGATTATCCCTACTACGGCGTCGGTCTCGCCCTTTCCCTGCCTTGGACGAACCGCAAAGGCCGCGGCGATCTGCAGTCCGCCCAGTCCGCCGAGCGCCAGACCGCGTTGAGTCTGGCGCTGGAGCGGCAGGCCATCCTCGCCGAGGTCGACAACGCCTTTTCCGCCGTGCAGGCGAGCTTCGACAAGATCGCGGCCACCCGCCAGGCCCGGGAATACGCCGCGGCCGCGCTCGCGGCCGAGCGCGAGAAACTCACCGCCGGCACGACTACAACCTATAGCGTGCTGCAGATGCAGCGCGACCTCACCACCGCGCGCGGCAACGAGATCACCGCCCTCGCTAGCTACAACAAGGCGCTTTCCACCCTCCGTCTGCGCGAGGCCGCCACGCTCGATTACTGGCACATCGCTTTCGACCGCGTCCGCACGTCGGCGGACCACCCGGCCACTTCCGCCTCCCACTCATGATCAAGCGCCTCCTTCCTTGGCTCGTCCTCTTGGTGTTGCTGGCCGCCGCCCTGGCCTGGTGGCGGCGTTCCGGCGTCGTTGCCGCCGTGCTCATCTATCGCACCGCCGTCGTGCAACGCGGCGACGTCACCCAGACCGTCACCGGCAGCGGCACCCTCTCAGCCCTCACGACGGTCGACGTCGGCAGCCAAGTCTCCGGCAACATCCAGAGGCTTTACGCCGACTACAACGATACCGTGAAGGAAGGCCAGCTCCTCGCCGAGATTGACCCGTCCACCTACGAGGCACGCTTGTTCCAAGCCGAGGCGAACCTGGAGGCCGCCCAGGCGGCGCTGGACCTTAAGCAGCTCAACGCCAAACGCTCCACCGAGCTGTTGGCCAAGGCGCTCATCGCCCAGTCCGACTACGACCAAGTGGTTGCCGAGGAGCGCCAGCAGGAGGCCTCCACCAAGAACGCCGACGCGGCGGTGAAGAGCGCCAAGCTCGACCTCGAACGCTGCAAAATCTACTCGCCGGTCGACGGCGTCGTGCTCAAGCGCTCCGTCGACGTCGGCCAGACCATGCAGTCCAGCTTTTCCGTCGCCACCCTTTTCACCATCGCCCGTGACCTCCGCCAGATGGAGATCTCCGCCAGCATCTCCGAGGCCGACATCGGCACGGTCGCGGCCGGCCAGAGCGTGACGTTCACGGTGGACGCCTTCCCTAGCCGCTCGTTCCAAGGCAAGGTGCGGCAGGTCCGCAACAACTCCACGATCTCCAACAACGTCGTCACCTATCCCGTCATCATCACGGTGGACAATGCCGACCTCAAGCTGCGCCCCGGCATGACCGCCAACGTCGTCATCACCACCTCCCGGCGCGCCAACGTGCTTCGCGTCCCCAACGCCGCCCTGCGCTTCCGTCCGCCCGAGGCCGCCGCGGTGGTCGCAGCGGCGGAGAGCGCCAGCCCGCCCTCGTTCGACGAGCTTCCGACGGAAATCCGCCAGCGCCTGCTCGCCGAGTTCGACAAGAACGGCGACGGCCAGCTCGACGCCGACGAACGCAAGACCATGGAAGCCAATCTCCGCAACCAGCGCGCCGCCGGCAGCAGCGGCGGCTTTGGTCCGCCCGAGGGCGGCCCGCCGCCGGGCGGGGGGAGCGATGGCGGCCCTTCCGGCGCCCGCGGCGGCTCCGGTGGAAGCAGCACCGTCCGCACCGCCTCCGCCGTCTCCAGCGCCTCGCAGACCGCCACCCTTTATGTCGTGAGCGGCCAGCCGAACGCCGCTGGTCACGCCACGGGCGCGCTCCAGCAGGCCCGGGTGTACACCGGCGTGAGCGACAGTTCCTACACCGAGATTCTGGCGGGCGTGAGCGAAGGCGCGCTGATCGCCACCGGCACCGTCTCGGCCAAGGACGCGGCCGCGGCGGCGACCAAAGGCACGAACAATATCTTCGGGCCGCCCAAGCCGCCGGGCGCCGGCAAGAGTCGTTGAGCGCACCCGCCATGCAACTCGTCCTCGAGGTCATCGACCTGCACCGCATCTACCAGACCGGCGCCGCCCCGGTGCACGCCGTGCGCGGCGTTTCGTTCCGCGTGCTGCCCGGCGAATTCGTGGCCGTCATGGGCGCCAGCGGCTCGGGCAAGTCGACCCTCATGAACATGCTCGGTTGCCTCGACCGTCCCACCCGCGGCACCTACCGCCTCGACGGCACCGACGTTTCCGCGCTCAACTCCGACGCGCTGGCCGCGATCCGCAATCACAAGATCGGGTTCGTCTTCCAGGGGTTCAACCTCCTCAGCCGCACCACCGCCTTGGAACAGGTCGAGCTGCCGATGCTCTATGCGCACCCGCCCCTGTCGGGCCGCGAGACCCGCGCCCGGGCTCTGCGCGCCCTCGAACAGGTCGGCCTCGGTGACCGCATCGACCATGTGCCCAACCAGCTCTCCGGGGGGCAGCAGCAACGCGTGGCCATTGCCCGCGCCTTGGTGCTCGGCCCGGCGCTGCTGCTCGCCGACGAGCCCACCGGCAACCTCGATACGCGCACCAGCGTCGAAATCATGGGCGTCTTCCAGCAGCTCAACGGGGCCGGCATGACCGTCGTCATGATCACGCACGAGCTCGACATCGCCCGCTTTGCTCGCCGCACCGTCATCATGCGCGACGGCCGCATCGTGCGCGACGAGTCGGTCGCTCGCCGTCTGCTCGCGGCCCAAGAGCTGGCACGCGTCGCCGCCGAGGAACAGGCCGCCGCCCTCGTCGCATGAAACGCCTTCTGTCCATCCTCCGCATCGCCCTGCGCGCCCTGCGCCGCAACGTGCTGCGCACCTTCCTCACCATGCTTGGCATCATCATCGGCGTCGCCGCCGTCATCGGCATGGTCAGCATCGGCACCGGCGCCCGGGTGCAGGTCGAGCAGCAGATCGCCGCCCTCGGCCAGAACGTCATCATGGTCATGGCCGGCAACATGACCCGCGGCGGCGTGTTCACCGGCATGTCGGGCGCGCCCACCCTGACGCTCGAGGACGCCTACGCCCTCCGCAACGAGGTCGACGGAGTCGTCTACATGAGCCCCGAGGTCCGCGGCAGCGAACAGGTCGTCGCCGGCAACCTGAACTGGAACACCACCGTCACCGGTGTCAGCGAAGAGTTCCTTGACCTGCGCACTTGGCCGCTGGCCGAGGGCGAGTCTTTCACCGAACAGGACATCCGCACTGCCGCCCGCAGCGCCGTGCTCGGCCAGACGGTGGCCCGGAAGCTTTTCGAGGATGCCAGCCCCATCGGCGCGATCATCCGCATCAAGGGTGTGCCCTTCACGATCGTCGGCCTCCTCACGGCCAAGGGCTCCAACATGATGGGCATGGACCAGGACGACGTGGTGCTCGTGCCGTATTCCACCGCGATGCGCCGGCTCTTCGGTCAGAACTTCCTCCGCTCAGTCATCCTCAGCGCGGGCGATGCCGCCCAGATCACCAACGTCACCGCTCAGGCCTCGGAGCTTCTCCGCCAGCGCCATCGCATCCAGCCGGGCCGTGACGACGACTTCATGGTGCGCACCCAGCAGGAGATCACCGAGTTCGCCACCTCCACCGCCAAGGTCATGACCGGCCTGCTCGGTGCGATCGCCGGGGTCTCGCTCCTCGTCGGCGGCATCGGCATCATGAACATCATGCTCGTTTCGGTGACTGAGCGCACCCGCGAGATCGGCATCCGTCTGGCCGTCGGCGCGCGCCGGCGCGACATTCTCCGGCAGTTTCTGACCGAAGCCGTGGTGCTGAGCGTGGCGGGCGGGCTGATCGGCATCGGGGCGGGCATCGGCGTGTCTGCCGCGCTGGCCGCCCAGTTCAACTGGCCGACGCTCACGCCGGCCTACGCCGTGGTCGGCGCGTTTCTCTTCAGCGCGGCGGTCGGCGTGTTTTTCGGCTATTACCCGGCGCGCAAGGCCGCACAGCTCGATCCCATTGAGGCGCTGCGTTATGAGTGAAATGCAAGCGGATGACTCGGGCTTCGTGTTCCGGCTTCCCGCCCCGGCGCTGGCCCAGCCATCGCCGGTGGAACCCGCCGGGCTGCTGCATCCGTCGGGTTTCCATCCGACCCCTAGCTTCCCATGAAAAGTACACCCATGCTTGGAATCCTGATCGCAGGTTCGCTGCTGGCAGCGAACGCTGCTCCGAAAGACGACGTCATCGCCGCCGCCAAGAAGCTCGGCAGAACCAGCTACAGTTGGAACTCGACTTCCACCCACCTCGAAAGAGGCGGGCCTGGCGGTCCCGAAGGCGGCGGGGGACCCGGCGGTCCGCCGCCCGGCGGCGGCGCCATCGAGGGGAAAGCCAGCCAGGACGGCGTGATCGCCGTTTCCATGGCTCTGCGCGAAGGGGCCGTGGAGGTCATCAAACAAGGCGGGAAAACCGTCTTTAATAGCGGCCAGAGCTGGGAGGCCGCCGGCGACCCCGCCGACGCTGGGCCGGGACCCGACGGATTCATCGCGATGATGGCGCAGAGCATCACCGCTCCGGCCGCTGAGGCCCAAGACCTCGCCGCGAAGGCCGCCGGGCTGGACTTGGTTGCCGGTGCTTACCTCGGCGAACTGTCGGAAGCCGACGCCCAGGCGGTGGCATTGCCCTTCTGGCCGCCCCCGGGTGGCGAGGGCCCCACCGTCAGCAATGCCAAGGCCTCGGTGAGGTTCTGGGTCCAGAATGGCGTTCTGACCAGATATGAGCTGAAAACGAGCGCCAAGGTGAATTTCGACGGCGACGAGCGTGATCTGGACCGCACGACCACGGTCGAGATCAAGGACGTCGGAACGACAACAGTGGTCGTACCCGAGGAGGCGAAGAAGCTGCTGCAGTAAAACTCGCCGCATCGCCGTGCGAGCTCATCAGGGCCTGCGCGGCGGACGGCATCGTTTTCCGCAGAGATATCAGGCCAAGGCCACCGAAGGAGCCTGCCCGCCATGACCGCGACCGAAAGCGGAGTTGGGTGCAGGAAGAGTTTGTCACCCGGCCGTGGGGCGAATAACAAGGGATCGTCAATGAACTGCTTCTGCTGAACCGAGAGACACGCCGCCCGACCGTGAAATCCGTCCATGGTCTCCGAAAAGCGGCGCACGTTTGGAGACCGGTGACTCCTGATCCATCCGCCCACTGAAACATAGCTTCAACGGCTGACGTCCAGCCGAATGCCGCGGGTCATCTATCGCCCCGGCCCGGCGGGGCGTTCATCCCGGGAAGTCTTGATGAATACAGCGAACCTGCAGCCCGTGACAGCTGATTCCCCCGCCCAGGGCAAAGCCGCGGTTATCCTCCAACGCGTGAGCGGATGGTCGCTCGTCACGAAACTGGCGCTGTTGACCGGCCTGTGGCTCGTCATCAGCGTGGTCTTCGCGGTGCAGATCTACGCCTTGGGTGTGATGCCTTGGGCGACCGCCACCACGCTGGCGCTGATGGACTGGGGCCCGTGGATTGTGTTCAGTCCGCTGGTAATCTGGCTGGCGTGGCGCCTGCCGCTCGCCCCCAAAACCTGGCGGTGGACTCTGCCGGCGCATCTCCTCACCTGTCTGGTCACCGTCCTGCTCATGGAGGCGCTGACATTCTCGCTCGCGGGCCCGCCCGAACAGTATTTTCGCCCGCGCCCGCCGCTGGCCGAAGGGCCGCCTCCCGAGCCGCCAGCCGAACGCCCGCGCCCCGAGCCGCCGGACCGGCCTTTCGAGGGCGAACGCAATCCGTTTGGTTTCCTGTTGATGCGGCTGCTGGAGCGGGCCCGGGTGGCCGTCCCGGTCTACTGGATGCTCGTGGCCGCAGCGCACGCCATCTCCCACCAGCGCCGGAGCCTCGAACGCGAGCGCCGGGCGCTACAGGCCGAAGCCCGGCTGGCCGAGGCCCGGCTGGAGGCCCTGCAGGCGCAATTCAAACCGCATTTCCTGTTCAACACCCTCAACACCATGGCGCAGTTGGTCTACGAGAACCCCGCTGGCGCCGAGGAGATGATCACGTCCCTGAGCGAGCTGCTGCGCACCGTGCTCGCCGTGCAGCAACGCCGTGAAGTCCCGCTCGCCGAGGAGATCGCCTTCATCGAACGGTACTGCGCGATCCAACGGGTGCGCTTCGCCGACCGCCTGCAGGTGCGGTACGAGATCGAACCCGCCGCCCGGGCGGCGGTCGTGCCGGCGCTGCTGCTACAGCCTTTGGTGGAAAACGCCATCATCCACGGCATCGCCCCGGAACCCGCGCCCGGCACCGTCTTCCTTCGGGCCCGGGTGGCGGGTGAACGGCTGTATCTCGAAGTGGCTGATACCGGACACGGCTGGCGCGGGGGCCCTCCCGACGACGGCCCCGCACTGAATTTCAAGGAAGGCGTCGGCCTGGCCAACACCCGGGCCCGCTTGGCGTCGCTCTATGGTCTGCAACATGTGTTCACGCTTGCCCGGGCGGACGAGGGCGGCGTCGCCGTCCGGATGGAACTGCCCCTGCGCCTGCCGGCCACATGAAGATCTCTACGCTGATCGTCGACGATGAAACACCGGCGCGGGCGCGCCTGCGGCGGTTGCTGGCCGCGCAGACCGACATCGAAATCGTTGGGGAGGCGGCTAACGGCGAGGCGGCTATTCTCGCCATCAGCGAGCTGCATCCGGCCCTGCTGTTCCTCGACGTGCAAATGCCCGCACCCGACGGGATCGCAGTGTTGCGGGCGGTGCGCGAAGAATGGCTGCCCTGTACGATTTTCATCACGGCCTACGCAGAGTACGCCGTGGCGGCGTTCGAGCTGCATGCGCTGGACTACCTGCTGAAGCCCTATTCGCCCGAGCGGCTGGCCGCTGCGCTCGCCCGGGCGCGGCAACACCTGCTCGCTCCCGGGCCGGCTACTGGCGACGCCCGGGTGGCCGCGCTCGTGGCCGACAAGAGAGTCGCGCAAGCCCCGCTGGAGCGGTTTCTGGTCAAAAATAACGAGCGCTATGTCGTGGTGCGCGCGGCTGACATCGAATGGGTCGAGGCGGCGGCCAATTACGTCGTTCTGCATACGTCGCAAGGCAATCACGTGCTGCGGCGGACCCTCGCGGTCATCGAGGCCGAGCTGGATTCGCGCTGCTTTTTCCGCCTCAGCCGCTCGGCGCTCGTGTGCCTTGCCGCCATCCGCGAGGTGCAGGCGGTCAGCGCCGGGGAGCACATGGTGTTGCTCCAGAGCGGGGCCCGGCTGTCGCTCACCCGCGGGCTGCGGGAGCTGCAGGGGCGACTGCAATCGACGACCTGACCCGCCCAGTCACGCCCGCGTCGACGAGGCAAGCGCGCCGCGAGGCAGGCGCATTCCGGCAGACTGCGGCCGCGGAAATGAGCGCGCCACCGCTGGCGGGCGGGTTCACAGGAATTCTTTGCCGATCTTTCTTCGCAGACTCTCCCGTGCCCGGGAAATGCGGCTTTTGGCGGTGTTGATGTTAACGCCGAGGATCATGGCGATGTCCGAGTAGGCGAGGTAATACACATTGCGCAGGATCAGGATCTGCCGATACTTGGGACTCAGCTTTTCCAGGCACTGCGCAACCCGATCGACGAATTCCTGCGTGACCGCGACCTCATCAGGGGTGGCATGCTCAGCGGGATAGATCTCCGCCAAGGTCGCGCCATCCTCGCTGCCGACAGGCTGGTCGAACGAAATCGTCTGATGTCGGCGGCGGCGCCACCAGTAGGACCAGCGGGTGTGCGCCAAGTTGATGGTAATCTTATAGAGCCATGTGAAAAAGGTCGACTCCCCGCGGAAGGTGGCGAGCCCGCGATGCACCCGGATAAAAGTGTCCTGAGTGACTTCCTCCGCGTCCTGCGTATTGCGGAGGAGGCGGTTGACGGCTGAATAAATGCGTCCCCAGTAGCAGACGACTAATTCCTCAAAGGCGGACTGATCGCCCTGCTGGAAACGGTCCACCAAGGCGCGATCCCTAGTTGCTTCCTGCAGCTTGGTGAGCAGGCGCGCCTCTTTCTCCTGAAGCCCCTCTAGGAATTGTTGAGAGCTCTTAACCTCCAGCGGCATATGGAGTCCTCGGCCTGGGAATGCGCTCCGTCCCGCCGATCGGGGGGGCGCGTGGCTGCGGCGAGTTCATGTTGCACACCATGGCGCTGCGGCCCGCGTGCTGCCATCCAACTGTCACCAATGAGGGTTTTATTGTCGTGAGGCCGTCAAAAACGTCGCCAAAGCCGGCAAAAGATGTCGTTTGCGTAGGAGGACGGCGCAGGCGCCCGGCGTTCTTCAACAGGCAAAGATTTTGGCAACATCTTGCCGGCGGCAACGTCCTAAGTGGAGGTACGATGACTGCTCCACTGCGTTTGCTCGAACGCGGCAGCTGGGCTGGACTCTTGGCCTGCGCCGCCTTCGTTTTCATGATCGCCGGCTGCCAGAGCGACCGCGGTCCCGGCCGACAAGGCGGGTGGAACGGGCGTCCGATGCAGCCAGTCACTCCGATGGCCGGCTCAGAGGCGTTTTTCGACGGCCGGTTGGTCGCCGAGGTTAAAGTCGGTCCGCTGCCGCTCGCTCAGTCCGATCAGGGGGGTGGCGAAGCCGACGGGAAGGGAGGCGGCAAAGGCCGAGGGCTCACCGGTAATGTGCAGGCCGACGGCAGCAACCGCGGCACCAACATCGGTGGCGGTCTCGGCTACGACTTCGGCGGCGCGAGCGTGGGCCTCGGCTTGGGCGGTGGTGGCGCGAATGTGGGCCTCGGCCTAGGCGGTGGCGGCGGTGCTGGGCCTAGCGGCGGCGGACCTCCGCGAGAGGGCGAAGGCGGAGGCGGTGGGCGCGGCGCCCCGCCCGGGGGAATGGGCAGCATAGGACCGCTTGCGATCATCCGCCTGCGCTTCACCAATCAAGGCAAGGACCGCCTTGAGTTTCGCATCGTGGATTTCCTCTCTCCGATCGGCAACTTCGTCGTGCAGCCTGAAAAACTGGCGCTTGACCCCGGTCAGTGGGCCGAGACCGAGCCGATGAGCTCGCAACTAGTCGGCTCGCTCACGGAAGCTGACATCAGACTGGTGCTCCGCACTCCCGACAAGACCGAAACCAAGACCATCATGCTCCACGCCACGTCGGTCCCTGCCGCCGGCGCCAGCCAGAAGCCCGGCCAGCCCTCCAGCGATGTTCCGGAAGGGGCGCCGCCTCCGCCCCCGGGCCCATAAGGGCCGCCGGCCGACGCCGGCGGTTCATGGCTTTGAAACGCACGGCCCATCTGCGTAATTCGCGGCGGACAACTCAAGTGCATTTATTTCACGGGAACCTGATCAGGACCCAATCGTCGCTAAATGGCTGGCACCTTGGCCAACTCGGCGGTCGCCTGCTCCAATTCGCTGTGAGTGCAGACAGTAATCCGGACATATCATTGCAGCACGATGAACCGGACAATCGGAGGAAAGGTCAGCTCACTTGGGATCACACCCAGCGGCACCTATTACGACGAGCGTGACTAATGAGTCGAGCAGCTGGGCATGGGTGCTCGACAAATCGAAGTAGTGTCGGCGTTCGCTGGATTCGGGTAGCGCAATCGCTCCTGCTCCACGTGTCGCCATATCGTTTCGTGCGACGGGTGAAGCTTGGCGAAGACTACCAATGGAAGGACCTGAGAGCGGACGAATCGAAAGTCCGTTTCGTCCTGTGAATGCCAGCGACCTTGAGGGTCGCTTTTTACTCATCCGAATGCCTGAGCTGCTCGACGATGGCTGAGCGGTCGGCCGAGTAGAGCTGGTCAATCTCTTTGCGCAGCGCCTTGCCGAGTACGAAGAGTTCGGCATCGCTGACGCAGCGCACCTGCGCTTCGATTTTTGCGAGGGTGCTGCGGGAGAGCCGCCAGCCGAGAACGCCGCAACGGGCCGAGAATTGCTCTTGGGTGAGGTTCGCGGCGTTCCGGAGGCGCCTGATCTGCGGGCCGACGACATTCTGAGCTTTCATGCTCCGTTATCGGAGCTTGACTATATCGGCGGGTCATTGAGATTTGCTCCGCTATCGGAGCATCTTTTACTTCCGGACGGAGGGTTCCGATGAGCCCTTTGCCGCTATGTCCCTATGTGGAGGGAGCCCATTCCTGCCATGCGAAATCCTCCCGCTAGTCGGGTCGAAATCCGGAAACCGGCCATCGCTAGGTTCATCAAGCGCGCAAGCGGAGCTTGGTCGGCATCGACCATGGCGAAAGGTCTCACGACCGCTGTGGTTCTCGGCTCCAGCATCGTCGTCGCCTGCGCCCTCTCGCTTCTGGCCATCACGCCGCGGGTGGTCTTCTGGCGGGACTATCCCGGCACCTACGAGGCCGTGAAGGTCCCCGCCGTGCTGGCTCAGCTGAGGGACCCGGGGGGCTGGGACCGCGCCCTCTGGATCGACCCGTCGTTCAACGCTATCCAGACCTTGCGCTGGCGGCTCCTGCCACCTGTCGTCGGCCAACTGCTGCACTTGCCGCCGCGCGCCTATCTCGGGCTGCCTTGGCTTGGACTGGTCGCGCTGGTAGGCGCGTGCGTCCACTACCTGCGGGACAGGCTGAGCGTCTGGGTCCTGCTGGCGGCCGGGGTGCTGGCGACCACCAGCTCCGCCTTCTTCTGCTCTTCCTGCTTCGTGGGCTACTTCGACCCCTTCTACCAGCTGGCCCTCGTGGTCTTCACCTTCGCGCCGTCCCCGCTGCTGGCCGCCGGGGCGTGCGCCTTGGGGCCGTGGTGCGACGAGAAGTTCCTGCTGATGCTGCCGGCCTGCGCCTGCCTGCGCTGGGTCCGGGAGCCCTCGTGGCGGTCGACGGTGTGGCCCACGTTGGCGATTCTGCCCTACTGCGCGGCGCGGCTGGCGGCCCTCGCGGCCGGAGACACCAGCGTGAGCCGGCAGATCGCCATGCAGGGTGCCGTGTTCGCCGACTACGCGCCGGCGCTGCCGCTCGGCTGGTGGTACGGCTTCCGGCTGGGCTGGGTCGCCGTCGGGGTCGGGGTGGCCGCGGCTTGGCGGGCGCTGGGCTGGAGGGCCGGGTCCCTGATGGCGGCCTCCCTCCTGGCGGCGGTCGCGGCGGTCTCCTTCCTCGCCTGGGACACCACCCGGTCCATCGCGATGGCGCTGCCCTTCCTCGTCGCCGGGGCGAGGGAGCGCCGGCTCCGGCCGTGGCTGGTCGGGCTGGCCGCGCTCAACCTGCTGCTGCCCGCGGCCTACGTGTGGTGCGGGCACCCCGTCACCGTCCCGCTCACCTCCTTCCTGCTGACGCGCCAGAGCGGCCCGTGAGGCGCCCGGCCTGTCCACCAAATCGAGGCAATCACATGGCCGTGTTCCCCTGGAAGCGACTCGCTTTCATCACCCTCGGGACCGCGGTGGCCTTCGTGGCCGTCTCGTGGCGCTGGCCGGCGTGGGTGACCCCGCAAAACTGGAGGAGCTGGTGGACCGTCAGCCAAGGGAAGGCTTACGGTTCAACCGACTGCCCGCAGGTCAGCCGCGTCCCGGCGCTCTTGGCGCAGCTGAAGGACCCGGTCGGCTGGGACAGGGGCCGGCCCACGATCTCTAGCGAGAACGCGCTGCGCTGGCGGTTGCTGCCGCCCGTGATGGCTGGCCGGCTGGGCCTCGGACCTGGGGCCTACCTGCAGGCAGCGCGCTGGGGCGCGCTCGTGCTGCTGATGGCGGCCGGATGGTACGCCGGCACGGCAGGCCGCGGTGCGGCGGTCGCGATGCTCACGGCGACCTCAAGCGCCTGGCTCTGGGCTTGGCACTGCGTCGGCCAGTTCGACTGGGTCTACCTACTGCTGCTCTTGTGGGTGGGCCTCTCGCCGCTGAAAATCCTCGTCCTGCTGGCCGGGATCGCCGGGCCTTGGGTCGACGAGCGCTTCATCCTAGCTCTGCCGGCGGCCTGGTGGCTGAGGCGGAGGCTGAATCTGGACGGGGGCGCCTGGGCGCTGCCGGGCCTCCTGCCCTGCCTGCTGGCGCGGGCTGTGGCGTGCGCCGGAGGCGACATGTCCGTCGTGCACCAGCTCCGGTTGCAGGCGGCCCAGTTGTCGGCGGAGTACTGGTGGCATTGGCTCCCGATGGGCTGGTTCATGGGCTGGCGGCTTGGCTGGCTGTTGCTCGCGGCGGTAGCTACAGTCGCGGTGGGACGCGGGTGGCTCAGGAGGGACCCGGCGCTCCTGACCGCGGCCATTCTGGGCTTCGGCGCTGTGACCTTTCTGGCCTGGGATTCGACGCGCAGCGCCGCCATGCTGCTGCCGTTCACAGTGGCCGCCGCGCGCAGGGTGCCCGTGCTTCCCTTGTCATTGCTGGCGATCTCCAACCTAGCCCTGCCGGTGGTCCTGTGGGTGAACTCCCTTGCCATCCCGCTCTGAGGGCCGCTCAGCTGATCTTGACCATGTCGATGCAGGAGATTCGGACGCGGTTGTCGTAGAACGGCAGCCGCAGGAACCAGCAGTCGGGAATGGCGCAGGACGACCATCGACTACGTTGAGCCCGCCGGCGGCCCGCCGGCCGGTCGGGCACCCGGTCGGCCACGCGGGACCGAGCGCGTTCCCCGCCCATGGGTTGCCGCATCAGCCCCTCGGCTCGCGCATGATGGCGATGTGGAGAATGTTGCTGCATATCAGGGGCGTACTGTGTGCCAGTGCCTCCAGATCCAGACCATGGCGAGCGTGTCCAACCGGCAGTATTGCCGCAGAAGATCGCGCCAGCGGCTGCGAGTTTGAGGATCATCGCGTTCGACTCCGTACATCATCGCCTCATAGGCACGGATGGCGCCGGTGCCTTCGGCAACAACGACGGTCTCGCCGCCTATTTCCAGCGAGGGTAGAGCGGCGTAGGGGCTCAGGATATCTCGGCCTTGAATTCGCAGGTATTCCGGGAATTCCGCTCGCAAACCCGGATTCGATTTCCAGACGGCATCGCAGACGGCCTTGATCGAAGTGCGACCCTTCATCAGCGGGTTGAAATAGTGCTTCAAGCATAGCTGGTTCATGTCGGTCAGGCGCCCGCCTCTCTGGCCACGACCCCGGATGATCCACTTGAGCCACCGTGCCAATTCAGTGTGCCGGTATCCGCGGAGCTGCATTTGCCCGAGAATCCGGCGCAGTATCGTGTTTTCATGGGTGGCCCACATGAAGAACGTGCCTTCCCGGCCGAGGTGCCGCATCAGGGTCTCGGCGAACTCGAAGTTGGGAAACGCATCCTCAACGTTGATCCACTCAGCGTGCCGGGGCGCTGCGCAGGGCGCATCGAGGGTGTGGCAGCTCCATTGGAAGGCAACGGGCTCGTAAGGGTGCATTCCAGCATGGTAGGGGATTGCCAGCGCAGCGGTCTCGAAGTCAATAAAGTGAAGCGGATAGCGGAAGGTACGGAGAATGTCGGGTAACTGGTCGCTGATCCATTCGCTGTTGTCGCGGGTGTGGTCGATCTGGATCAGTTGGCGTCTGTTGATCTCACCCACAGCGCCATCAGCCTTCACGAGGCTACCGCGAGGGATGTCAGCAAGGTTCACCTTCCCCTGGCGGATGAGTTCCTCAGCCACGGGACCGCCTCGACCGCCGACGGTTCCGATCTGATACAGATCGAGAAGATGGGGTTTCACGTTTGCTAGGCTCTTCCAGCATTCCCGGAATCCATCTGGTTGGCCCGGCTCCACGGCACGATATTCGCAATCCCGACAGGCCACAGACCGCGGAGTCACGATCTTGCGCAGCCGGGGGCGCAGGCTGGCGACGAATTCCGCAGCCGTCTGGCCCACCTCGTCGGCCAGCATTGCCACCTCAGCATCGACCGAGACCAGGGTCAGGAAATGCTCGCGGCGGAGTTCGTTCGAGTCGCCTGTGAACTCAACTTCAAACTGCGTAAAGCGAGACCCGGCGACGGGTTGACGGTGGAGGCGAAACAGAGCATACAGGCGGTTGATCCGTGTGCTCTTGGATTTGTCGGGCATCATGAGGGAAGCCCGGATCGTGGCCTGCGGGAACAATTCGCGGAGGATCAAGACTTGGAACGTTACGTCCTCCAAGTACTCCCTCCATTCCGCGACGATTGAATGGGAACGCTTGTTCCGAAACAGGTTTGGACGTCCCTCGGCGACCGCAGCTGCGTTCTCGGTGCTATCATACGAAGTCGCCTTCACCTCGATCAGGTGAAACTCATTCCCGCGCTTTTGCAGGATGTCGATTCGGGCCAGCTTGCCGTTGCTGATGAGCGTTGCTTCGAACAATGTGACGTCGCGAGCCTCCAGTGCGTGCAGTGTGTCCTCCGCTGCCTTCTCCGGGTTGGTGACGAAGGGCATTTCCCGACCCTCGGGGTAGAGCAGGGTGGCGATCTTCTGCACCATGTACCCGCCGTCCGCGAGAAGTTCGAGGTAGGCATCTTCGTCTTTCAGGGACGGATACCCGCGCTTCTTGTAGAACAACTTGGTGGGACAAGTCTGGGCGACTTTAAAATCGGTCTTGGAAAGATACATCTGAGGGTTCTCCCTTGGCGATTCAGGACGCGGATCGCACTATTGCGAGAGGCCGGAGATATGGGAGGCCTTACGCACCGAGTGCCGAATCCGTCCCTGAGGAACTGAATCTCCATCCGGGATGATGGTCACATTGACGAATGGTCGCATTTCGCAATCCAATGCGGCCTGTATCTTGGGCAGACCTTCGATTTGGCGGTAAAGGCCAGCGGCCCGAATAAGCTTCCACCGGGGGAACGCTCCCTCTGCTTTGCGCAACCGCGCTGCGGCCGCATAGACCCGGCGTGCGGCGAAGTCCTCGGACGACTCGATGACGCCGTTGATCACGGACCGGGTCAGAGGAAGTTTGGCTAGGGCAGATTCAAAAAGCGCCTGTTTTCCGAGCACTCGCCCGATGGCGGTCACGGTGATGCGTTGGGGTTTCCCTGATCGATTTCTCAAGCGAAGGGCGGCCGTGGCGATCTGTGGGGCAAGTTCTGCGTCGCGTTTGGCCCAATCGATGTAGGCGAGGGTGACCGCTGGTCTCAGCCGCGGTGGCTGGTTCTGCGCGAGCCATGCCCGGTCGTTTCGATAGAGCCAGGCATAAAGTGCCGGTGCCTTCGAACGGATTTCCTTTACCCCTGCGGCGGGTCGTTTCCGTCGGATTTCAAGCCAGGCTTGGCGACGGGTTCTGATCTCTTTTTCCGGGTCGCGCTGTTTGGTTACGTAAACTCCCCGCTTGGTGATGCGCCGTTTTCCCTCACGCGGGAATGCGAGACCCAGCTTTGCGGCCTGATACTTGACGGTCATCGAGTCGACTTCCAGGGTGGTGGCCATCTGGCGTAGGGTGAGCTTGGGGTCGGCCCATTGCTGCCTCAGCACCTTTGTCCAGATCGGACCACGGTCGATAACGCGCGTTGCTTGGGTCGGTTGCTCAGCCCCGTCCCGAACCTGATAGGCGTAACCGCAATGGGGGCATTTTATGACAGGGTGCTGGGCCCCGTTCGAATCGGAGGGTTGCACGTGCGCTTGGCTGATAGAGAGCTTGTTCCGGTGTTCGCAGACGGGGTTGAGGCAGGGCCACAGACCGGCTTGTGCTGGCGCTTTGGCAATAATGTCGGGGAATCGCTGCGGATAGAAAAAGCGCTCCAGTTTAGCATCGAGAGCCCTCAGCAGAAGCAGGTGGCGAAGTGGGGTCACAGCTGAGGAGGAATTCCTCAGTAGACAAACCAGCCAATCGTCTCCTCTTTTAGTCGGCAAACTGCACTGCAGGAGTTCGAGCAGCCTCGGTCCATAGAAGGCAACGACCTCGCGGCGGAGATCGCCCACCCGTACGTTTCCTACCCGGGTGGCGAGGCCTTTCTGGGCGAGTACCTCGTGATAACGCTGGTGCAGGAAATTGAGGCCCGGGTTGAGGCGCTCCTGACGCAGGAGCCAATCAACGTCCTTCGCAAGACCGAGCAGGTTCTGGTGCGCGGGGTCGTGCTGATCGATGGCGTGCGTTGCCGTCGTCAGGCGCTGGGATTCCGCTGAAATGTACTGGTGGCGAATTTCCAGGGGGTCGAGGCGGACGTCGGACCGGACGAGGAATACCTCGTGGATCGGGCAGACTTCCACACCGGGCAGCTGGAAGAGTCGATGCCAATAGGTTTCGCCATACTGCCGGCGATTTGCGCGATCGCATACCGGGCAACCTCGGAAGAACTTCGGAGGGCGCACGCGACTCGTGCACAAACCGCAACGTGCGCGAATGCTCGGTTCCGAGCCGTCTGCCATGACGCGTCTCGCGTCGGCACACCTTGAGGTCGGCAGGAACGGGCTGTAGTAGGGAAGGGCAGTATGATGGTCAATGAACGCATCAACCGTGCACGGGTGGCCGGCTGGCAGCTGAGAGACGACAGAATTGACGCGGTGCGGCAGGTCAACCGTCGCCACGGCGGTTCGGTACCCATGCAGGGCCAGCATCGCGCCCGTTTCGGTCGGGAAACGCATCCGGTCGGAAAACCGCGCACAAATGCTATACCAGAGCTCGTCGGGGTAGGGGATGGGGTAGCATGCGATCATCGTGACGGGTCGGGAGTGCTTTGGAAGGCAAACAGCGGTTTGATCAGGCCGGCCTCAGCCAATGCGTCATGCGCCGACTTACCCTTAGCCAAACCAGCGTCGACCACGCGGACCAGGAGGCATTTCGACGGAGCCCCCTTTCCCTTGGAGCGCGGGGATTTCTTAGTGGCCCACGGATTTGGAGATGGCGCCGATTGGTGGTTCGTGGCGGTAGTTGGTGCGAGGGCCGATGTCGCGGTGGTGGGCTGGTGCGCCGCCGCCGCGTTGATATCCGACACGATCCGCGTACCGGGAGCGAGGCGCTCGAGGAGCGCCGATTTGCGGATCTGCTGAACGGCCGATTGAATGTCGATCGGATGGAGGTCGCGCATGGTAGCCACGGCGCGCATGTCGCCGGTGCGAATGGCATTCAATGCGGGCTGGGCCAATCGCAGGGAATCCCGGGCCACCGAGCGGATGATTGTTGACGTGATCTCCTCTTTGCCGCCAGAGATCGCACGGACCTGCGCCAAAAGGAACAACTTCACTGCAAAATCGACTATGCCCGCAGACTCCTCGTAGAGCACGTCGTTCAATTCCTTGCTCAACGGCACCTGAATCTTGGTGTATTGGTAGCGCCACAGTGCCTCCGCGAACATGCGAAAGACCTCATCATTCGCCATTCGATCCCAGATGAAGTCGCCCATGCCACAATTGCGCCGGACCTGACGCAATTCGCGGTTTAGGATCTGCATCGCGGCATAGGTTCCGACCAGAACGACCGGGAGGCCCAGGGTGTTCATGAGCTGGAGGAAAAAATTCAACATCCGCTCGGCGCCGCCGCTTTTCGCTTGGTTGAGGCATTGAATCTCGTCAACGACCAAAAGCCCGAGACAATGGATCGCGGCAACGCGTGCCATTGCCTGAATGAGTTCGTCTACCGTCCGTCGGCCGCCGCCAGCAAAGTCCCGGTAGTAGGTCGTCTGAAGGAGACCGTCGATATCGGCAAAGAACTGGAGGCACAACGCTTTGATCGAGCCGTCGTGCGGGCAGGTGATCTTCAACCACACAATCTGGATCCCGTGGAAAGGCCGTCCGTGGTAGCTTCGATGATTGATCACCTGGGGGTAGGTCAGAAGGACTCTTTCGTTGACGGTCGTCTTGCCGACTCCAGGGATCCCCAGCATGGCGAAACCGTTGACGTTGGAGCTGCACATGGGAATCCCGCCCGCCTCGAGGATCGACTCGACTCGTCGGTCAATATCGCGCCAGTGGTCTCTAATGATCGGGTTACGCCCGACATAACCATCGCGGACCAGCCGCGAGACGCGTTGCTCATAATCGATGTGAAACGGGAGTGGTTGGAAAAAATGCAGGACGTCCAAGAGCAGATGCTGTCGAATTTCTGCGGGCAGCTCACTGGCATGCGGATCGCGCGGGGGGTAATATGCCAGCAGGTTGACGGCATCCTCGGCCGAGAGAATGTCCGGTAACGCTTCTATCAACGGGTTGCCCTTGTAGCGTGGGACCTGTTGCTCCCGGTAGGACGCGTTTTGGGCAGTCCCATGAAAGACGGGCATCGGGTTTGGAAGGGCGTCGCTATTCATCTTTCCTCCACCTGGCTTCGCGCTGTCGTCTAAGCATTTCCAATAGGGAGGGAGGCGGAACGTAGTCGTTCGCCGCTTGTGGCTCGAGCGGCGCACAGTGAGCGCCGTTCCCATTTTTGCCCTCGGGCGGGACCGACACCTCGGGCTCTCTGGTTTCCTGGACCCAATCCCGTTGGCGCTCGGTCTTTCGGTTCTCGCGCACCCCACGCAAACGCTGGGCCTTCGTGAATCCGCGGTTCGCGTTAGCCGCCTCGTCAACAGCATGGCTGACGATCGCGTCGACTTGCGCTTGGTGATCTATCTGGGATTGAAGGTCGGCAGTCCTCGAAACCTCACGGGCCTGGCTTTGGGAAAATGCAAAATCGTCGACTTCCTCCCACGTCATGCCCGTAAATCGACGGTCGGCGTCGACCAGACGGCACAATTCCAGGCCCTCGCCGCGCGGAATTCTGATTAGGATCGTGTCCACACGCCGCGGGTCGAAAACTACATCAATCTGCGAGGATCCCGAAGAGCGAGCCTTTACGAACCACCCCTCGCGGAGCGCCCGCTCGTTTGAATAGAACAAGGTCCGGAATTTGATCCCGCGATATGTGACCGAGGCTTTGCCGCTCGGGAGCAGGTTCGACCGAACGATCTGCGGGTCCATCGCCCGAAGGTGTCCCGACCGATTCACAATTCCCCATTCCCAAATGTCCGCGGGTCTGGGCTCAACCTGGTCCGCGATCATATCCGGATCGGGACGATAGCCATCGATCCGCTTCTTGTTTTCGAACAGGATACTGTGGATCAATAGAGACCGATACTCATTCAGAGTAAGCACAGCCTCGAGGCGAGGATCCCGTTCACCGCGCTCCTTGGGCCCACGTACGGCCCCAGGCAAGGAGTGATTGAGGAGGTCATTTAACGTGCGGAACTCTCGCTCGACTAGTCCTTTCGAATCCGGTCTGTACGGCGGCGTATTGCATACCTTGATACCGAGTGAGGCGACGATATTGGACGCTCCGTGACCCTTCAACTCCCCGCGATCCGCCAAGATGGCTTCAGGGAGGCCCTGGCACGGCCAATCTTCCGAAGAAATGGTAATTCCGAATCTGGCACAATATTCGACCTTATTTGCGATGGCATTCTCCAGGGCTAGACCGGCGGCGAAGAAACTGGGATTCTCCAGTCCAACGTGGCAGCCGGCGATAGCGTGAGAAAACACGTCCCTCACAATGTAAACCGTAGGCTTTCCCAGCCGTCGGGATCTATCGAGGCCGCTGACTATCCACACGTCGCCAACCGTTGAATCGATCTCGAATAACGAGCCGGGCCCTTGTGCCATCTTCGTTGAATCGCCAAGGACAGGCCGTTTCTTTAGGTTGAACTTCCGCTCGCCATATCGGCGGATGGCGGACTCCTCGGGGTTTTCGTCTTTCCTTCCCCAATATCGAAATTGAGCGAAGGTGGGCAGCAGGTGCGCCGGTGGCAGCGCCTCCACGTCAACGCCGCCGCGTGATTCACGTCCGGCGCTAAAATACTCTCGCATCGTCAGCACGTAGGCTGAACGGAGACTTCGGTGGCCATCCTCGGATCGGTTTAGGTGATATCGCTTGTAGCCCTTGCGAAGCTTTTCAGCGTCTTCAGAGGTGATGTTAATCCCGGGTGGGGCATCCTGGAATTCAGTCAGGCGGCGCGGGCGGCCACGCTTCTTGGCTCCGGCCCGGCGTTCCTTGCCGGGAGCGCCACACCGATGGAAATGGGGCAACAACGCATTCCGCGTCATTCCGCCTTGGAAGTAACGACTAAGATCGCGGTAGATATATTTCTTGAGACTTATCTTGCCCTTGATCGCCTTGCGGATGAGACGTGCACGGCTCCTGGGCCGCAGCGCCGCGGCATTTGGTGCCGTGACGATGGATGCAATTCGTTTCCACGCACGATCGCGCCTGATCCGGTGTTTTTCGGGAATTGTGTCGTCGGGACGCTGCAGGGCCGCAAATGGATCGTCAGTGAGGAATTTAATGGTGCCGTCGACTAAACCAGCCTGAATTTCGCTGAGCTTTCGAGGCTCGGGCAGGACGTGTGGAAGGTCGGTGCGAACGAGGTAAACCCGATCTCCGGCAGGGTTGAGATCCACGACGCGGACTTCTTCGTGCTGTCCGTCGGTACTTGTCAGCTCAAGCAGCGAAGACACGAGCAAGTTCATTGGATTCTCCGTTTTGAATGAGGCCGAGCGGCCGTTGTGGATCGATCTCAACGGTGAGGTCGACGGGCCAGACGCAGATCCCGATCAGATGCCGGGTCACTGACAATGCGGAACCGGCCGCAAGCCCGAGGCGGTCGTCGCATTCGGCGGCGATTTCGGCCAGGGGGCGTCGCCCTTCGGTCACTGCAGGCTCCATGACCGTCCTGATCCGCGAAACCACTTCCCCAGGAAAATCACTGGACTCCGTCAAATTGAGGTGCGGCAGGAGCCAGCGCATGTTTTTCACCAGACTGCGAGGGAGTTCTCGTTCCGTCAGGAGTCGCCATTCGATGTTCCGTGCCGACCAATAGACCCGCTCGATTTCGAGCTTCTCAAGGGTTCGTCTGGAACTGAGGTGCGCGGACGGTTTGATAGCGACGGCGATGTCGAATTCGCGAAGACCATCGTGAAATGTCAGAAGGTTATCGGTGGTGACGACATTGAGTTCGTGGGAGACCGGATCGGTTGGATGAGCAATACCCAACCGCTCCGCGATCCCTAGTGTCTCCTCTGGCTCCAAAGGGTATTGCTCGCGTGTGTCTCGTAGGCCTGGTAGGGCGTAGACGGCGACGAACGCGTCGTCTTCAAGGTCGCTCATCAAATGGCAAACTCGACCGTTGAGTGGGCTGATTTCCCGATGTGCCCGGCCCTGGCTCGGGAATTCGTGGATCATGATCCATGGTTTGTAGTCAGCTCCTCTTCCTTGACCGCGACCTTCGGCCAGTCGCCGTTCGATGTCTCGTCCTCCGTCGGTTTTGAATTGGTTGCTCATAGTTGGTTCCGACGACCTAACTACGCCCGCCGGATTCCGAACCGTGAACGGATCGAAATTGAGATGCCGGCGGGGGCTACAAACAGCTGAAATATGCGCTGAATCCTATCTGAGAATCTCATAGGAACACTATGGAAGTAAGTGACTTGGAACGAGGCCTCCGTTTCACTCACGCGGTGTGCCGGCCAATAAAATCAATGATTTTATTGTCAGAAGATTTTGGCGCTGGATTGGTGGGATCTTGAGCCAGATTGCGTCCAGTACCGGTCGGCGAGACAATGTAACCAACCACGATGGAACGCGCCTTTACGTTTGCCGAAAGGTTAGATCCACCCGACGGAGGCTTGGTTGCCTGCAACGACTTCCATTCGTCTTGAGTCAATCTGAATGCAATAATTTCACTTCGTGCGGCGTGGCGTTTGGGTGGCTGGTGACGCATGGCATCTCGACGGTGCCAAGGGCGCTTCGATTCTGGTGACCAACGGGACAAGATCTGGTAGACTCGCGCTCGTGACCGCCCGGAGCGCCGAGCGGCTTCTGCGGCGCCAAACTGGCGGACCAGATCAATCACCCGCATGTCGTCTGCGCTCGGCGCACGCAGGACGCGCCGCCCTCGACGGCGCCCCGGCAACCCCAGCCTAGTGGCCCAATACATCAGTGCCGCAATAGTACAGGAGCGTTGAGCGGCGATTTCGGCGAGAGTGCAGTCGGTGGTCAAATAGTCCATGAGTGCACTCTTCAGCGAGCCGTACTTTGGAGCTCTCGCCCTTACATCGTTGACCAGTTTGAGCAATGCTGGATCGTGGGCTGAAATTGAACTGGAAAGAGGCGGACACCTCCTCAGACTACAGGGGTATGTCCGGGTCTTGCCTTTCATCGGATACGGGCGCATGGGCGCATGGACTCCGAGGGTGGATGTGGGTTGTTGGAGTATCATGGTAAAATTGAACAGTAGTACAGCTTGATGCAATATGGTGCAAAGTCAAAAGAAAATATCGGGTGACAATGAGCGGCTGTTTCAGCGGCTCCGACGCCTTCAGGTGAACGAGGGGATGACGTGGCGCCAAGTTGCTGAGGCGCTCGGTACAAGTGTTCCCATGATTATGGCGATCAAGGGCGGGCGGCGGAGGTTTAGCGAAAAGGCGTTACATCGTCTCGAAATGGTTGAACATGAGATCGCTAAACGAAAATCGCAGGCCGAACGCATTGTCGATGGCCTGTTGGCGGGCGAAAGGACTGCGGCACAACTGGTTGAGCGTGAGCTAAGAGACGAGACCAAGATAAGCCGGCACGTCGAGTACTCTAGGCCGCGCGCGGCCAAAGCGTTGCCTAAGGAGGTGATGCTTCTGAAGCCCCCGGAGGAGCGTTGCGCAAGACTGCGTCAATTGTTCGCCCAGACGATGGACGTGACGGTTGTGGTTCTCGCTTGTTTGCCCGAGAACCTTCGGAGCGAGAAATTCCTCGCCAAACTGACCACAGACGGTCGGATTCGCCTGAACAACGCCGCGCTGAGTCTTGTCATCCCCGATTGGCGATCCTTGGCCGCGGAGGGTGCGAAGAGTTCGCGCTAAACTAGACAGATTGCACTTCGAGCGGGTACTGTCTGAGTTTTCGGACGCCGCTACACCTAAGGAGAGGGCGAGCTGCGACCTGGGCGGTCCACAATAGAAGCGCCGGGTTCACGGTTGTGGCGCACGTTGATCTTCAGGATGGGTCGGGGTGTCGAGCCGAAAGGGACCAGATCCAATGTCTGATAACAGCGGTTATCAGACGTTGACCGTTCCTTCGGTCCAGACCAACGAGGAGGGATGGGAAGCTACGACCCTGCCGTACTTGCACCCCGGAAGCTGAGCGAAGCCCAGTTTGCCAAGCTCGCGATCGTTTCACTGGAGGTGGAGTGGTTCGCCAACCTGACCAATGCCAACACCAGACGCGCCTACCGGAGCGATGTACGGGATTTCGTGGGGTTCCTGGGGATCACGGATCGAGCGGACCTCAGAAAGGTGACACGGGCCCATGTGCTCGCCTGGCGGAACACTATCGCTCACCAAGCGCCAGCCACGGTGCGCCGCAAACTCGCAGCGGTCTCGTCGCTTTTTGAGTACCTCTGTGAACGCAATGCGGTCGCCGGCAATCCGGCCGCTGGCGTCCAGCGGCCAAAGGAAGGCGCCAACCAAGGCAAGACGCCCGCCATCAGCGATCGGGACGCGCGGAAGCTGTTGGAGGCCCCATCCGAGGACACTATCGCCGGCAAACGCGATCGGGCGATCCTCGCGGTATTTCTGTTCAATGGCCCCAGGCGAGCAGAAGTGGCCGGCTTGAGGGTAGGGGACCTGCAGGATCGGCGCGGAGTACCGCACTGGACGTTTCGCGGGAAAGGTGGGAAGGTCCGGTTCCTTCCAGCACATCCGATCGCGGTCGCAGCTGTCCGGGATTATACGGCGGCAGCAGGCCACGCTGGCGATGCCGAAGGTCCCCTGTTTCGGCCAATCCGGAATCGGACCACGGCGGCGGGACCTCAAGCAGCACTAACGACAGATTCCCTCTGTCGGATCGTGATGGGGCACGCGAGCAGGGTGGGGATCACTGCTACCGTCCTACGCACGGCATTAGAGCGTTGGCTTGCCCGACGCCGGCCAGTCGAGGCCGATCCTACGCCGCAGTCCTAGGCGCCGCCTCTCAAGGTTTCTCGGTTACCCCCGCGCGCGCGGCATAGGCCACCACGGCCGTAGTGAGCGCAATGAACATCTGCGCATCGAAATAGTCGAAGACTGGAGCGCCCGGCTGCTCGGCAGTGTGGTGCGGCTCATTTGCCTCCCGCCGGATGATGCGGAGGGTTTCGTTGAGCCAGTGGTAGGCAACGTTCCCAAGCCGGTCACTCCAGGCGGGGATCAGCTGCTTCGGATTTCGACCGGCCCAGAATTTATCTAGCGCCACGCGGCATTGGCCGACTGCCTGTGTGTGGAATCCCTCGCGGTGTAGGCGCAGCGCTTGTTGGAGCGCGGCGTAGGCGTTCTTAAGCGACGCGCAGTGCTCTAGCGGAGCGGCGGGGAACTCCACAACGCATATCTTTCCGTAGCCGATGGCCTCAAGGAACTTGGTCCAGGTTTCCCGCGGAATCTCTACTACACCTTGTTTCGTCTGGATTTCGTCGGAGACGTACCGGTGCAGCGGAGAAGTTCCCTCCCGACCATCAGGCCTAAGGGTTTTGATTTCAAGGCGCAGATTAACGAAGAACGACACCCCGGCCCCCGCCTCCCGGAGCTGCTCGATCCAGTGGACGCAGGAAAGGGAAATTGGAACCACCAGCTGAACTTGGGTCGCGCTCCGTGCAGTCATGCCCAAGAGACACGGCGACGAAATAGCTATGGGCTCTCGTGGGACGTTCAATTCCAACTCTGCTGCAAGCGATCCGAGCCCGTAGTCGAAGACGGACGCTCCGCGGACATACTGGAAAGTGACGGGCACCAGCAGGGTCGGAGCATGGATGCCTCTGCCGAAGATCCGTGTGCCGTCGATGTTGGCGTTCAACACTAGGCCATTCGTGCCAAATTGAAATTCAGTCATGGTGGTAGAGGGAAATTCGCGACGAGCGGTGTGCAGGTGGGCACCCATATTTGGTATTCTAGACAGATGTGCTCCGCGCGACAAGGATTACGGTGAAATGTTATGTTGGAAGCATGCGGGCATGATCCTAGTGTTCGGCGTCACTCTTGTAGGAATTGAAACTCGTCATTGGGCTCAGCCGTCGGAGTTTCGCCGACGCAATTTCCCACGCATCTTTGCTGACCAACCACCGAGCTAGAAGAGGTTGCCGGAAGTGACCTCGGCGAGCCCTTCGAAGCGGACCGTGGATTCGTTGATAGCGAGCTACGGTCTTGCCATTAGCGGCCCATTCCAGCGGGTTTGCGTGGCGTGGTGTCCAGTCGAATTTGCTTCTCCACATTGTGGTAGGAACAATGTCCACGCCGCAATGGTGGAGTAGATTCAGAGCTCCTGCGAACTGTACCAACGGACGATTGCCCTCGGGGTACTGCCGTTCATACCACCTTCCGGCGCGCCACGGAAACGTGCGGGCGCTAATTGTAGTTGGTGGCTTTGATAGCGTCACGCTTGTACCGGGTGATTCGGATTCTTGGTACCACATGAGGAATTCGAAATCTTCAGTAGTGCGATAGAGTTCGAGTTTAGCTGCGACCACAATCTCGTCATCAGGAACCTCGCTAGTGGTCGCTAGCACAAAGCAAACGCGCTCAAGAGTCCGGCAATCGGTCGGGACTCCGTAGCCTGGGTCGAGCAGCTTTTCCGATGGCCAGCTGCCGACATCGCGTGACGGAAGTGGCGATTCTGTGACTATCCACGAGTCCTCGGAATGCAGATAGCCTTGTGCGAACTTCAGCATGGCGTTGCTGGAGAGCGGCTGATTCGCCAATTCCTGTTCGAAGACCTGACTCAAAACAGGCTCGAGTCCCGAGAGGGAGCAATAAAGGTCCCCGTCTGCATGAAGGTTTTCGGGGAACGTTGCGGGTTTCTCTGGGTCCGGCAGATTCAACACGGCCCCAGCGAGTTTGGTCTCCACATTTGAAAGGTCGGACGAAAGCGCGGCTCCGACACGGCGCAATATGCCCTCCGTGGCACCGAAGCGATCGACGAACCTAGACGATCCCACCCTCCGGTCGGGTGTCTCAAGCAGTTCCCGCGGCGGAACAAGAAGTGCACCGTCATCCTTGCGCTGATAATGTGGGTTAGCTGGAAACGGTGGGAGATTTGCGGAACGTGACGACGCTAACATCAGTAGCACCAGCCATGCCTGTAGACGCAGGTGGAGCATTCGTTCGCGTGCGATTGTCTCCAGATCCATCCGGATCGCCTCGATTGCTTTGGGGTAGTCGGCAGCCCAACGCTCCGCGAGAGTGAGTAACCAGCGCCCCTTCCATTCGTCGGCATGCCAGCGTTTGAACAAGTGCGGAATGCGTTCAGGATGGGCGGTGACCCACGCTTGCGTCGCTTGTAAGCCCGATGCGACCACATCAGCGGACCGTGACCCTATGATGATGTCGAGCGATGTCTCAACGGCATCGGCCCAGGTGGATTCAACCTCCGTAAGAGGAATTGTGATCTTCGATATCGCCTCCGTCTTCTGGCCTCCCCGCAGCCAGTGTTCGTGCATATCGCAGATAGCCTCGATTCCGGCGCGCAATTCGACGGCGCCCTGGCGGCTGGCCCGCGCAAGCAAGACGTCGAATAAGTTATCCGTCACCGGTTGCAGCCAACTGCTACCTTTGCCGATTCGGAGATTTGCTGCGTCGATCAATATCCATAGCTGGTCATCGCTTATCAGTTCTGCGATCTTCCGTAGTGCGGAGCTGCTCTGCCGGTCATCATAGTGCCAGGTGCCTCCATACGGCGAGCTCGGTCCCACTTGCGCAAGCACCTTGGAAACGAGGCTGCTATAGCCGGCAGGTCGAGTGAGTTGGAGGTGCTGCACGACTGTCAACGCTGCGGAGGGCAAGATTGTATTCCCGTATTGAACCTCCTTAAGGAAGTCGGCCGCGGTCTGAGTGTCTGGAACGTTGCGGGAATGCGAGTGACTGGAGTCCTCGTTTGGTGGCGGTTCCCGCGTGCTTTGTGGTGATGAGATTCTTGCCAACTTCGCAGCAAGCGCACGACCGCGATCAACGTCGCCCGCATTAGAAATCAGTTCGTCCTTGAGGCTGCGCAGGCGACTAACCGTAAGCGAATCGTGCCAGCGCGACCAACCGAGGGCGAGGCACCAGATTGCCACCGCGACATCGTCGGAGAGCGATGTCGATTGTTGTGCGAATTGGATTGCTCCGTTTACCATACGATTGCGCAGATCGTAAAATCGGTTCTCGCCGTCCTTAGCGGATTCGTCGGCAAGGAGTAGGCGCCGAATGTCATCGGGGCCCGAGCGATAAGCAAGGACGGCGACCAACTCGTCAATTTCGGTGCCGTATTCATTGTCGCAGCCAGCTTCGCGCGCGGATTGACGCAGAGTCAACGCGGTCACGCCGAGATCACGCCAGCATGTCGGCTCCTGTTCGCCCAACGTCCTCAACCAGAGGTAAAGAGGGCGGTAACTGGCGTCTTTATGTCCGCGATAGGTTATGCGTAACCAGCTCGCTCGTGATATGGCTTTTCCCGCAAGATCCGCTTCACCTAGTTCATGGGCGAGTGGGAGCAGTTCGTTCAACGTCGAATCTTTTGAGCCGGTGTCCGGCACCCACAGCCAGCCGTTCTCGCCCAGCCATCGATCGAGCCAAGCTCTCAACTCGCCTGTGTGGCCTGTTCTTTTGTAGAGCTCCCACAGGCTCTCTTTGCGGTCATCGAGACGGAACTTCGGCACGTTTGCTGCGGCTATGAGGAGCTCCTGTTTGTGCGCTTCGCTCAGGCCGACGGCGACGACCACCAACTCTGTCGCGAGACTTCCTGCAAGTGCACGGTGCTCGAAACGCCGAGGCCCACCATGCATCGCCTCACTCCAAAGCGCGGTCGCCGCCTGTCCCACTTCTTTCGCGGGTACCAGTTCACCAGTCACCTGGGGACCCTTCGACTCCAGGGTGGATGCGATACGACCGAGGGTTGCTGCGGCGCGATATAGCGCGATGAAGGACGGCTTCTCTTCCGAGTCCGCGGAATCGCGTTGAGCGGCGTAGACATCTCGCGCGATCGAGCCGGTATCGAGCGCCACCTTCGTCCACCCAAGCGCGCGGGCGACGTCGATGCCACAGAGCACTCTCTCTTCTTCGACTTGAGGAAGGCCGAACTTCGGAGATTGGAGGATCTCCAGCCAGGGATTCGACTTCGTGCCGAGCCCCGCGCGCAGAGAAAGCCACGCCGCACGTACTTTGAATGACCCAGCAAAATGCGAGCGATTTCTAGGCGCGGTTTTGAAGGCCTCTCTTACGAGGTGCCAGGCACCGGCATCAGCAAAGCCAATGATCGCCTTACCGATGCAGCCGTAATAGCGGGGCGGCATGCCGGCATAGGCTCCAGCGATTGTTTTTTCTTTTCCACCGAGCGTGCTGGCATCTATCCAGCCCAGTTCGAATTGGTAACTCAGCTCCTTCGAATTCTCGGATGGCTCATCGCCTCGGGGCGGTACCAGCATGGCCGAACGGAAGGTGCGACCGAACCGCGCGGCCAAACCCGAACGCTGGTTTCGGCCTGCCAGAGGTGCGGGCGTGTCATCGCGCATCTTGGCCAACTCGATGAACAACGCGGAGAGAGTCATTCCTCCAAACCACCGGGCGAGCAGGTCGTGCGCCCGAGGCATTTGCCCCTCCTGAATAAGTGCGTCTGCGTCGTCGAGGACCGACTGCAACTCGTGCATGGTCCAATGTTCTATCGGAGTGACCGTTCCCTCCGAATATAGGAAGGGGGCCTCCGGCTCCGCCGGCGGTTTTTTCGAGTCGAACCATCCGCCCATGCAGCGATCTTCCCATGCTTCCAAGGTCTCGGCGGCACACGTTACCTCGAGCATCAATTGCCAATCTTTCGCGAACGCGGCCTGTTCCAACGCCACGATACACTGGTCTTGCATCTCTTGGTACGTGATGCCGAGCGATGCTGCCTCAAATACCCAATGGAGGGAAAAGACTTTTGGCCACTCGAGGAGTCGGCCGCTCTCGCGCGCGAGGTGCAGCAGGCCCCGGTGGGCTGCAAGACGATTGCTCATCGGCGATCGGTAATAGTCAAAGAGCATACCGACCACCGACCGTCGCACGGGTGGAGAAGCCGCTTCGAGCACTGAATGGAGAAACACACGGACGTCGTTATGACGGACGCGATACCCACCTGGTTCTGCAATGATCAATGGTTCGAGGGTGTCGAGCGATTGCTGCCAAGCGATTTCGCTGCAGCCGACGCCGCTGAAGGCCTGTGCGAACATTTTCGCAGTGATACGCTCGCGTGCGACAAAGAAGAAGCTCGCGAGTGGCAGAGCGATATCGGGACGGCCCTGTGACCTCCCGGTGGCGTGGGACCAAATGCTGTCGTAGTATTCCAAGAGACCATCTTTGAGCCGCCGGCGATTTAGGCGTTTACGAAACTCGTCAATGCTGTGGCAGTGTCTCGATTCGTCCGCCGCGAACACAACCGCCAGTGTGTTTCCGCCGGTTTCTTCGCGCACCAAGCGAACGACAGCGTCACCGCTCGCAGTGGCTAGCTCCGCATTCACAGAGTTGAGCAGCAGGCGGACGTCGTCGTCGTCGAGCTTCCCTACGTCAAGTCGATGCACATCGTCACGATGTGTCGACAGCCAGTGCGGATATTCCGGATACGCGGCCGGCTGTTGACCCGCTACCATTAAGCGAATCCGCCGGTTTGTGAGCTCGTCAGGCGAGGGGAGGGAGTCAAAGAATCCTTTAGAAGCTCTAGGGTCATAACGCGACGCGCGGGCGGCATGGTCTATTCCATCGATTACGATGACAAAGTCGCGGTTGAGTTCGCGCCCAAGTTCATCCGCGATCCGGAGGACGTGATCGCGGGCGAGTCGCCAGGGAATTAGATTATTGCGAACTGGCACGCGGTATTGACGCAATCGGCCCCGGAGGCCCCGGCGCATTTGCGAAAGGAGCGTGTACCACAAACGTTCCGGCTGAATGTATTGGTCAGCGTCGGCGGGGATGATCGGGGACTCGACCGTTATGGGGCGGTAAGCGAAATACCGTAGGCCGACCAGACCCGACAACGATCGCGCCGTGCGTTGTACCGTCAGGCTGCTAACCAGACTAGTTTTGCCCGCACCCGGCTCGCCGCAAAGGAAGACGACCTTCGGTCCTGACCCACTCAGCGCGTCGGTGATTTCATCTAGTGAATGCTTGCGACTCGGAAAGAAGGGCGTCGGCGGCGGGGGCGCCGGTTCTTCGTCGGAAGCTTCGCCCGGAAGCGAGAGCGCTTGTAGGACATCTTCCACCTGCACTGGCCGATTGAAGCGTGAGGTGGTCCACAATCGGAGCCCGTTCGTCAGACCTTGGAAAAGCCCGACAGCCTTCTCCTTAGTCGTGGCGAAGCTGGATTGAAGCATATGCACCAGCCGTTCTTCCAATACCGGTGAGTCCTCTTGCGCGTAGTCGATCTGGAGTGCCGTGAGAAATTCGTGTTGCTCCCGGTCACTGCCGTTCAGTTGGCCGAGCCACTCGCGCCAAGCGGCATTCCATTCCTCCGGAGGCGCGATGGCCGAAATGGTGGCGTTCGTGGCAAGTGTTTCGCGGAGCCAGACGATGAAATTCTTTAACGCCGGTCGCTTGACGCCGGCGGCGGTGGTCGATTCACGATCCCCGGCTTCGCGATTCGTGTAGAGAAAAAACCGAGAATTGCCTCGAGCGTGTCCCATTATCTTCCATGCGTCGAATAGTGAGGAGAGCAGAGATGCGCCGTCTTCTAGCTGAACCAAGGAACCAAAGGTGAGGTTGTGCCCGACTCGGCTGTGCTTCACTTGGTAGAAATGCGTCGAATCGTCGACAAAGCGGACCACCACGTCGTCCCAGCCCTTCAGGCCGTTCCGCTGGAACTCTACCGATGCAATGGTGGTATCGGGATGGAGCATCTCGATGACTTCCTCCAAGCCAACATCCCACTCGTACCAATAGGGATCAGCTTTGCCGGCGCTGGGGTTCATCGACCCACCGAGCATGACAGTCCTCCCACCACGGGCAAGGAATGAGCGCCAAGAGGTCAAAGCACCTGGGTATGAGTCATCGAGTCGGCCCCAATCTTGACCATCTGTCGCGCCCAGTCATGTGACGCAACGAAGCAAGGCAAAGTGTGAGCAAAGAAGCTATAGGGCTGGCAACTGAGGACTAACGCTAATTGACATTTGAGTGAGTCAACGGGTCCTGTCGCTAGGCGCCGAATTATGGCATTTGAGCCAGCATTCGACGCGAACGACGATCCATCTCCGGCTAACGCAGACGCCACCTGACCGGCGGCGACGCGTGTCGCCGAGGCGTCCTCCCCGGTTCGACGAAGTAGCGCGGCCTCTTCAACGCGCACCGACCCGCCCCCCAAGGCCGTCAGCATCTACGCGGGAATGAAGGGGTTCCGTCAGGATCCAACTTTATTGTCTGCCGAGGCCGATCCGGAAGGCCTTCAGTATCCATCTTTATTGTCCGGTAGCCGACTTTATTGTTCGGTTTCCAACTTTATTGTGCGGATACATCAATGGCAGGCGCGGCGTCCGGTCACTCGACGGTGACGGACTTGGCGAGATTGCGCGGCTTGTCGACGTCGCGGCCGAGTTCCGCCGCGATGTAATAGCTGAGGAGCTGCACCGGCACGGCGGCGACGATGGGCAGCACGGCCTCGTGGCAGTCGGGGATGGTGATGATCTCGTCGGCGAGTCCGGCCGGGAGCTCGCAGCCCTCGGTCGCGATCACGATGGTCTTCCCCTTGCGGGCCTTGATCTGCTGGACGCTGGAGACGACCTTGTTGAAAATCTCCCCCTGCGGGGCGAAGAACACGGTCGGGCAGGTTTCGCTGATGAGTGCGATGGGGCCGTGTTTCATCTCGGCGGCGGGGTAGCCCTCGGCGTGGATGTAGGAGATTTCCTTGAGTTTGAGCGCGCCCTCGAGCGCGAGGGGGAAAAGCGAGAGGCGGCCGAGGAAGAGGAAGTCCTTATGGCGCGCATAGCGCTGGGCGATCTCCTTGATGCGCGGAGCCTGCTCGAGCGCCTTGCGCACCAGCTCGGGCGCCTGCTTGAGGGCCTGCACGTACTGCACGCCGTCGCTGTAACTCATGTCCCGCATGCGGGCGACATAGAGCGCTAACATGGCGGCGATGAGGAGTTGCGAGGTGAAGGCCTTGGTGGAAGCCACGCCGATCTCGGGGCCGGCGTGCTGGTAGATGCCGCCGTCGGCCTCGCGCGCGATGGTGGAACCGACCACGTTGCAGATGGCCATGACCTTGTAACCCTTGCGCCTGGCCTCGCGCAGCGCGGCGAGCGTGTCGATGGTTTCGCCGGACTGGCTGATGACGAAAAAGAGCGTCTTGGAATAAAGCGGCGCGTTGCGGTAGCGGAACTCCGAAGAATAATCGACCTCCACCGGCACGCGGGCAAAACGCTCGATCAGGTGTTCGGCGACCAGGCAGGCATGCCAGGCGGTGCCGCACGCGCAGAACTGGAAGCGGTCGATCTGGCGGAAGTCGGCGGGGGTGAGATTGAGGCCGCCGAAGTTGGCCGTGCTCTGATCCTCCGCGAAGCGGCCGCGCATGGCGTTCTCGAGCGCGGTCGGCTGCTCGAAGATCTCCTTTTCCATGAAGTGGGCAAAACGGCCGAGGTCGGCATCCTCGATCGTCCAGGCGACCCGGTCGATGACCGGCGAAACGTCGGTCAGGTCGAGCGTGGTGATCGAGAAGTTCTTCGGCGTGATGTGGACGATCTCGCCGTCCTTGAGGTAGACGACGTTCTGCGTGCGGCTGATGAGCGCGGCGACATCGCTGGCGAGGATGTACTCGTTGTCGCCGACGCCGAGGATGAGCGGTGAGCCCTTGCGCGCGGCGACGATCTCGCCGGGATGTTCGGTGCAGAGGACCGCGATGCCGTACGTGCCCTCGACGTGGTGGAGGGTCTTGCGCACGCTTTCAAGGAAGCGGCTGGTATCCGGCCGCGCGGGTTCCTTCTGGTAGTGGTAGGCGATGAGATTGACGAGCGCCTCGGTGTCGGTCTCCGACGCAAAGGTGTATCCCTTGCCGATGAGGAATTTCTTCATGCCGACGTAGTTTTCGATCACACCGTTGTGCACGATGGCGAACCTGCCGTCGCTGCTGACGTGCGGATGGGCGTTGGCGTCGGTCACCCCGCCATGGGTGGCCCAGCGCGTGTGGCTGATGCCGGTGGTGCCGCTGAGGCGGTGCTGCGCGGCCAGTTTGGTGAGGATCTCCACCCGCCCCGCCTTCTTGACCACCTTGAGCGCATGGTTTTGCTCGACCGCCAGGCCGGCGGAGTCATAGCCGCGGTATTCGAGGCGCTTCAGGCCTTCGAGCAGGATGGCGGAGGCCTTCTGTTTGCCGACATAACCGACGATGCCACACATATGTTGCTTTCTTTAAGCTCGCGATTTTAGGGAGTCTGGCAAAATTTGGGCAAGGTTATTGAGTGCCCGACAAAACGTCCACCCTCCGGGGTCACGGGCAGTGCCATCCCGCGGGGAATCGCGCATCCCGCCGTTGGCGACGGGGGTGATTCTCCGCCAGACCCGGAGTGAGACGACGCGTTGCCGGGCGCTCCCACTTTCCACATTGCCATGAATATCAACCCTAGCGTGCTCGCGGTCATCCTGGGCGGCGGTCGGGGCACCCGCCTTTATCCTCTGACCAAGGAACGCTGCAAACCGGCGGTGCCACTGGCGGGCAAATACCGCCTGGTCGACATCCCGATCAGCAACTGCCTCAACTCGGGCATCAACCGCATCTTTCTGCTCACCCAGTTCAACACGGCGTCCCTGCACCGCCACGTGCAGAGCACCTATCACTTCGATTCGTTCGGCCGGGGTTTCGTCGACGTCATGGCGGCCGAGCAGACCGAGAAGAGCGCCGATTGGTACCAGGGCACGGCGGACGCTGTGCGCCGCAATTTTGTGCACTTCCGTACGCACCCCCACGACTACCTGCTCATCCTTTCGGGCGACCAGCTCTACCGGATGGATTTTCGCAAGATCATCGCGCAGCATATCACCACCGGCGCGGACGTGACGATCTCGGCCATTCCCGTCCCCGCCTCGAAGGTCGAGGGCCTCGGGGTGATGCGCGTGGACGACAACCTGGAGATCAAGCAGTTCGCCGAAAAACCCAAGGAGCCCGCGGTCATCGACAGCCTCGCCATCAGCCCGGCGCTCGCGGCGCGCCTGGCCACGCCCTCGACCGAGAAACGCTGCCTCGCCTCGATGGGCATCTACCTGTTCAGCCGCGACGTGCTGCAGGACGCCCTCGACAACCAAATGACCGATTTCGGCAAGGAGGTCATCCCCAGCCTGCTCGGTCGGAAGCGCCTCTTCGCTTACATGTTCGAAGGCTACTGGGAGGACATCGGGACCGTGCGGTCCTTCTTTGAGGCCAACCTCGCGTTTGCGCAGCCGCTGCCGCCCTTCAATTTTTATACGCACACCACGCCCATTTACACCCACGCACGTTTCCTGCCCGCCACCAAGATCAACCGCTGCAACATTGACTACGTCGTCGTCGGCGACGGCTCGATCATCACCGACACCTCGCTCAAACACTGCATCATCGGCATCCGTTCCATGATACGCGAAGGCTCGTTCCTTGAGGATGTGGTGATGATGGGCGCCGATTTCTACGAGAGCGAGGTGGAGATGAAGGAGAACGCCGCCCGGGGCATACCCAACGTCGGGGTGGGGTACAACTGCCGCATTCGGACCGCGATCATCGACAAGAACGCCCGCATCGGCGACGGCAGCGTGCTCTCGCCCGAGGGCAAGCCCAACGGCGACTACCCGCACGACGTCATGATCCGCGACGGCGTGCTCGTGGTGCCCAAGGGCACGGTCATCCCGCCCGGCACGACGATTTGACGCCGGCCGGCCTGCGTGTCAGCGTGACGGCGGTCAGGAAAACGAAGCACTCACCGCAAGTTTGAACCCCTCAACGGGGGACGCCGCCATGAACAAGATCCTCGTCTGCACCGACGGTTCGGCCTACTCGTTCGTCTGCTACGACTACGCGGCCTGGATGGCGCAGCGCACCGGCGCCTCGCTCGAGATCCTCTATGTCTCCGACCTGCGCCAGTTCGAGGTACCCATGGTCGCCGACCTCAGCGGCAGCCTCGGCGTGCAGCCCTACCAGGCCGTGCTCGGCAAGCTGCAGGAGTTCGAGCAGGAGCGGGCCAAGGCGATTCTCGAGCAGGCCCGGAAGCATTTTGCCGCGAAAGCGCTGCCGGCGGGCGCGACCTTCACGCACAAGCTGGGCTTCCTCGTCGACACGTTCCACGATTTCGAGGCGCACGTCGACCTGATCATGCTCGGCAAGCGCGGCGAGAACGCCAACTTCGCCACCGCGCACCTCGGCTCGACCATGGAGCGCGTGGTGCGCGCCAGCCACAAGCCCTGCCTCGTCACCTCGCGCGCCTTCAAGCCGGTGGAGCGCGCTCTCTTCGCCTACGACGGCAGCAAGAGCTGCCAGAAGGCGCTGGAATTTCTGTCCACCTCGTCGGCCTTCAAGGATCTCGAACTGCATCTCGTGACCGTGGCGGCGCGCAACGAGGAGGAAGCCGCGCTCAAGACCCTGCAGGCCGCCGAGGGCGTGCTGCGCGCCGCGGGGTGCGCGCCGGTGTGCCAGATGCTGGTGGGTGTGGCGGACAACGAGATCAGCACCTACGTGGAGGGGCGGGGGATCAATCTGCTCATCATGGGCGCGTACGGCCACAGCCGCATCCGCCAGCTCATCATTGGCAGCACCACGACCGCGATGATCCGCCGCTGCAAGGTTCCAGTCCTGCTGTTCCGCTGAGGCGGCGGGCTCCGAAAAACGGTAAACCAAGATTTCAAGATTTGCGCTTGACGCCTTTCATGAGATAGTACCTTGTTAGAGCAAGGTAGCTTGGTTGACTCCTATTCATGGGCATTGACGAAAAGTTCACCCCGATCCGGAAGGGACTCCTCGAGTTCCTGCTCCTCAAGATCATCGCCGCGGACAAGGTCTACGTCGCGGACATCCTCAAGCAGCTAAAGGAGACGGAATTTGCCACGCGGGAGGGCACGCTCTACCCGCTTTTGAGCAAGATGCGTCGCGAGAAGCTGCTGGATTACGAATGGAAGGAGTCCGACGCCGGGCCACCCCGGAAGTATTACGAACTCACGGCCCGCGGCCGCGAACGCCTCCGCGAGATCACCGAATATTGGCAGAAAATCAACGGCACCGTAAAGAATCTCGGCCAGCCGTCCGACCCATAACCCCGATCGCACGCTCCGATGAACAAAGTCATTACGATCAATCTCAACGGCAACGCCTTTCAGTTGGAGGAGGGCGGCTACGAAGCGCTGCGCGCCTATCTGGACGGCGCCGCCCGCCGGCTCGAAAATAACCCAGATAGGGACGAAATCATCGCCGACATCGAGCAGGCGATCGCCGACAAATGCCGCGCCGTACTCAGTTCGTACAAGACAGTAATCGGCACCAAAGAGGTCGGCACGATCATCGATGAGATGGGGCCGGTCGAAGACGCTTCAGCGGAGACAGACGCCGCGGCCGGCCAAGCCGGTGATGCGGGGTACGCGCGTTCCGGCTCCACCGAGCCAGAGGCGAAGGGTGCCGCGTCGGTCCGGCGGCTCTACAAGATTCCCAACGGGCACCTGAGCCCCGGCGTCTGTACCGGGCTGGCAGCATATTTCAACGTCGATGTCTCGCTGGTGCGCTTGGTCTTTCTCCTGTTTACTGTGTTCTGGGGTATTGGCTTCGTCGCTTACGTGCTGCTGATCTTCCTCCTTCCCACCGCCAAAACGCCGGCCGAGAAGGCCGCTGCGCAGGGCCCACCCGCCACCGCGCAAGAGTTTATCCGCCGGGCCAAGGAGGGGTACTATGAGGGTATGAAAGCGTTTTCCGACAAACGCGCGCATCGGGAGTGGCGCAGACGGTTCCGCCATGAGATGCGCGGCTGGCGGAGGACGTTCCGGAACGAGATGCGCGAGCATGCGCGCTGGTGGCGGCCGGGCGGCCCGCCGGATTTTCTCCCGGGAATCGGTTCTTGGTTCGCCTTGCCATTCGTTTCGGTCCTGCGGGCGGGTCTGGCGCTGCTCTGGATCTTCGCGCTGGTTTCGTTGCTCGCCACCGGAACGATGTTTGGCGTACCCCCGCCGGGCGGCCTCCCTGTCTGGGCGGCGGTGCTCTGTCTGTTCGTGTTCTATGGTTTTCTCGCCTGGCCCCTCAAAGCCATGCGTCGCGCCTATTACTGGAACGCGGCGGGCGGGCCATTCTGCGCCCCTCCGTTCATCTACGCGTTCGATGCCTTTGTGGGGATCGGGTTCGTGGTCCTGCTCCTCTGGCTGGCCCTGCACCATCTGCCGCAGTTGCATGAAGCCGTCCGAAACATCCCGCCCGTCATCCATCAGGGGGTGGAGGCAGTGAAGGACTGGTGGGGCCGTTGGTAGCGACGCCATCCGTGTTTTCCAGGCGGAGCCATGCTGCATCGCACGCCGTTTACCCTTCCACTGTAACCTGAGAAAAACCAGTGAAGCCCGACTTCAATGGCAGTGATGCCTTTGACGCCAACAGCTTCGTACGCACCCCGGATGGGAGATAAAACTTTAGGCCCACCCGGAGCGCCCTGCGTGTCCGTCACGGGCGCTTCTTCAGCAGGTCGCGGATTTCCTCGAGGAGCACTTCCGTGCGCGGCGCGACGGTCGGCGCCGGGGGCGTGGTGTATTGCCGGCGCAGGCGGTTGATGAGCTTCACAACGACGAACATCGCCCCCGCGATGATGAGGAAGTTGATGAGCGTGTTCAGGAAGACGCCAACATTGAGCGTGACCGCGCCCGCCTGTTTCGCGGCACTCAACGACGCATAGGGTCCGGGCTTCTCCGTCCCGACTTTCAACACGACAAAAAGGTTGGTGAACTCGACGCCGCCGATGAGGAGGCCGATCGGCGGCATGATCACGTCATTCACGAACGAAGTGACGATGGTTCCAAACGCGCCGCCCACGATCACGCCCACGGCGAGATCAACGACGCTTCCCTTCATGGCGAACTCACGGAATTCCTTGAACATGGCGATGGTGATTAAGGGTCAGTGGTTGTGGCATTGCACGGCAAGGCACCGTCCGGTTGATGGATGCTTTTCAAAGGGGCAGGAAACTCACGGGAACAGGCCGCGCTTCTGCTTGGCCTCCGCCACGCGCTGGATGCCGAGCGTGAGCGCCGCGAGGCGGCGGCTGAACTTCATCTTGCGTTTCTGGTATTCGACGCTCGCCTTCGCCTTGTCGAGGATGGCGTAAAGCTTGGCCAGCACCTCGTCGCGGGTCCAGTAGTAGTTCTGCAGGTTTTGCAGCCACTCGAAGTAGGAGACGATCACGCCGCCCGCATTACAGAGCACGTCGGGGATGACCTCGATCTCCTCGCGGGTCTCGAGCACGCGGTCAGCGCCGTTGGTCGTCGGACCGTTGGCCGCCTCGGCGAGGATGCGGCACCGGAGCTTCGGCGCATTGGCCTCCGTGATGACGCGCTCCACCGCCGCCGGCACAAGGACGGTGCAGGGCAGCTCGAGCAGTTGCTCGTTGGTGATCGGCTCGCCGCCGTCGAAGTCGCGCAGCACGCGGTTGAACTGCACGTATTGCAGGGCCTTTTTGACATCAATGCCGTTGGGATTGTGGAAGGCGGCGGTGTGATCGGAAATCGCGATGATCTTCGCGCCATAGTCGGCGAGGGCCACGGCGCTTTCGTTGCCGACGTTGCCGAAGCCCTGGATGGCGGCGGTGACTTGATTCACCGGGATCTTGAAGTCGTCGAGGTAGGCCTTGACCAGGTAGGCCACGCCGCGACCGGTGGCCTCGCGGCGGCCCTCCGAGCCGCCCAAGGAGAGGGGCTTGCCAGTGACGATGGCCGGCTCGACGTGGCCGACGTGGTTGGAATAGGTGTCCATCATCCACGCCATCACTTGGTCATTGGTGCCCATGTCGGGCGCGGCAATGTCGACGTGCGGCGAGAGAAAGGGGATCATCTCCTGCATGTACCGGCGCGAAAGGCGTTCGAGCTCACCCGGCGAGAGGTTGTACGGGTCGACGATGACACCGCCCTTGGCGCCGCCGAAGGGCAGGCCCACCAGCGAGCATTTCCAGCTCATCCACATGGCGAGCGCGGCCACCTCGCCAAGCGTGACGTCCTGGTGGAAGCGGAGGCCGCCCTTGGAAGGCCCGGTGGAGAGGCTGTGCTGCACGCGGTAGCCCTCGAAGACGACGGTGGTGCCGTTGTCGCGCTTGATGGGTAGCGCCACCGCCATGCAGCGGCGCGGGTACTTGGTGCGGTCGCGGATTTCCTCCGGCAGGTTGATGGCATCGGCCGCCTTGTCGAACTGGCGGCAGGCCATGCGGAAGACGTCGGAGTCGTAAAGTTTGGAAACAACAGCCTTGGACATGAGTTGGTAGGGTTGGACCAGGGTTGAGGGTTTTTCTTTGGGACTAATTTGGCGGAAGTTGGCCGCCCTGGCAAACGGCTTCGGAGCGGCGCAGGAAAGCCGGACGGAGTAGAGAGGGAATGTCTTATTAAGCGTTACGTCATGAAGTGACCAATGGCGGGGTAGCGCGGGGCTTCAGCCCGCGCTGCAATAGTCGGGAGTGCGGGCTAAAGCACCGCACTACTCGCATTCTTCAAGCACGCCGGGCCTTGCCCTTGACGCGGAGGGCCGCAAGATGGCGGCGGATGCTATCGCGGCTCTCCAAGCTTGCCTCATGGTTGATACGAAAGGTCGGCGTGGCCGTACTCTTTGTCGTGCTCGGCCTCTGGACGTATGCCTTCCGGCTAGCTGCCCGGGACCCCGTCGATTTCGACCTGCACCGGCTCGAACTGCTGCGCAGGCTCACGGGCGAGCAGAAACATCTGCAGGCGGCGCTGGGCGACGTGAAACTGCGCTTCGCGGGCCTCGAGACCGGGCTGGCCGCGCAGGAGGAGCGTCTCCGTACGGCTGACCGCGCGATGGCGGCCTTGCGCGCCGACGACGCCTGGTGGCGCACCGTGTGGGACAAGCTGTTCGGCGACGCCGACCGCGTCCGCACCAAGGAGGAGCGCCTGGCCCGCCTCGAGCAGATGAAGGCCGAAACGACGGCGCGCGTCGCCGAATTGCGCAGCACCATCATCCGGGCGACCTGGGAGCGGGATGGCGTGGAAATCGACCTTGGACGGGTGAATCGCAACCTGGCCGCAGTGGAGCAGGACCGGTCGAAGACGCTGCACTATCTGAGTCTGGCCTGGCAGCGGAGCCGGTGGTATGTCATCGCCGCACTGGCGGCGTGGTTCCTTGCGCCGGCGCTGTGGCGGCGCCGGCGTCAACCGGGATGATTCAATTCAGAAGCCAGGAAGCCAATTTTGTAGGAAGCCCGCTTGCGGGCGATTTTTCTTCCGTATCGCGCGCAAGCGCGCTTCCTACTTTGCCGACATCGGCATGACCACAGATAGGCGTATTGTGCGTTCATTCATGGCTTCCTGGCTTCTGAATTGCTCCTTGCCTGTGGCTTCCCGGCTTCTGGATTCATCCCTGCATCCCCGGTTGCCATTTCCCGCCTTCCCGGCTTCCTGATCGATCATGGATTTCAAGTTGCACGCCGACTATGCGCCCACGGGCGACCAGCCGCAGGCCATCGAGGCGCTGGTGCGTTCGCTCCAGGCGGGGCAGCGTCACCAGACGCTGCTCGGCGTGACCGGCTCGGGCAAGACGTTCACCATGGCCAGTGTCGTCGCCCGCCTCAACCGGCCCGCGCTCGTCATCTCGCACAACAAGACGCTCGCGGCGCAGTTGTACTCGGAATTCAAGAACTTCTTTCCCGAAAACGCCGTCGAATATTTCGTCAGTTACTACGACTACTACCAGCCCGAGGCGTACCTGCCCTCGAGCGACACCTACATCGAGAAAGACTCCTCCATCAACGAGGAGATCGAGCGCCTGCGCATCTCGGCGACGAGCGCGCTGGTGAGCCGCCGCGACGTGATCGTGGTCGCCAGCGTCTCGTGCATCTACGGTCTCGGCTCGCCTGAGGATTTCGCGGAGCTGCGCATCGAGCTGCGCCGCGGCGCGACGCTTGGCCGCAACCGCCTGCTCGAGCGCCTGGTTGACAATCTCTACGACCGGAACGACTACGACCTCAAGCCCGGCCGCTTTCGCGTGCGCGGCGACGTGGTCGACGTCATGCCCGCCTACCTCGAGCAGGGGCTGCGCGTGGAGTTCTGGGGCGAGGCCATCGAGGCCCTCAGCGAGTTCGATCCGCTGACGGGCGAGGTCATCCGCCCGCTCGAGCAGTTCGACCTCTACCCGGCCAACCAGTACGTCACCACGCGCGGCAAGCTCGACGGCGCCATCGCCGGCATCAAGGCCGAGCTGGAGGAGCGCGTGGCCTGGTTCGAAAAAAACGGCCGCTACCTCGAGGCGCAGCGCGTCCGCATGCGCACCAACTACGACCTCGAGATGCTGCAGGAAATGGGGTTCTGCAGCGGCATCGAGAACTACTCGCGGCATCTCGCGGGCCGCCGGGCCGGCGAGCGGCCGTGCTGCCTGATCGACTTTTTCCCCAAGGATTTCCTGCTGTTCATCGACGAGAGCCACGCGACCGTGCCGCAGATCGGCGGCATGTACAATGGTGACCTCGCCCGCAAGCAGGTGCTCGTGGACTTCGGTTTCCGCCTGCCCTCGGCGCTCGACAACCGCCCGCAGAGTTTCGCCGAGTTCGAGCAGATCACCAGCCAGACCGTCTTCGTCTCGGCCACGCCTGGGCCGTTCGAACTGGAGCGTTCCGCCGTCGTCGCCGAACAACTCATCCGCCCGACCGGCCTGCTCGATCCGGAGATCACTCTGCGGCCGACGAAGGGGCAGGTGGAGAACCTCATCGGGGAAATCCGCGCCGCGGTCGAAAAGGGCGAACGGGTGCTCGTCACGACGCTGACCAAGCGCCTCTCCGAGGACCTCACGGCCTATCTGCGCGAGGCGAAGATCCGCGTGGAATACCTGCATTCCGACATCGATGCCATCGAGCGTGTCGAAATCCTGCGCAATCTCCGCCTTGGCAACTTCGATGTGCTCGTGGGCATCAACCTCTTGCGCGAGGGGCTCGACCTGCCCGAAGTGGCGCTGGTGGCGATCCTCGACGCCGACAAGGAGGGATTTTTGCGCAGCGAGACGAGCCTCATCCAGACCGCGGGCCGCGCCGCGCGCCATGAAAACGGCCGGGTCATCTTTTACGCCGACCAGCTCACCAACTCGATCCGCCGGACCCTCGAGATCACGCGCTACCGCCGTGAAAAGCAGCTCGCCTACAACCGCGAGCACGGCATCACGCCGCGCAGCGTGAAGCGCGCCGCCCAGGCCAGCTTGCACGTCTACGACGGCACCGAGCGCGGCGAGGAGCCGCCGGCGGTGGCCGAAGGCGATGAGGCGGACGTGGCGGCGGTGATCGCCGAGCTGGAGGAGGAGATGCAGGAGGCCGCGGGCAAGCTCGAGTTCGAGCGCGCCGCGGTGATCCGCGACCAGATCAACGCCCTCAAGTCGGGCGACTTCAAGCGGGGCGCCAGGCCGGCGGCATCATCGCCGTCCAAGAAGCGCGGCGGTGGGTCGCGTCCATTACGGAAGAACTACTGATAGGAAGCTGAATATCGGAGGCGCGGCTTGGCGAAATCAATCGGGCGATCGGATATCAGCTCCGAGACAGCGAGAGGTGGCCGCGGCCGCAGCCACCTCTCAAGTTGATCAGGAGGGAATTTCCCCCAGGGGTAGTCGCCCTACGCAGGTTTCACCGGCGTGACGGTCGCCTGCTTGCCGTACACCAGGGCGACCACCATGCCGCAAAGCAGATATTCGACGAGTCCGTAGAGGAACCACTGCAGGGCCATGGAATAGGGGATCGGCATGGCGCCGTACATTCCATACGCCGCCGGAACCGCCATCATCATGCCCACATAAAAACCGTAGCGCAGTCCTTCCACGATGCCCTTCCCCTCGTAGCCTTTCGAGAAGATGAGCGTGAAGAAAAACGCTATGAATAGGTAGACGACGTAGAACAGCCAGACCTTCATCTCTGCCATCGGACGCCACAGGGCCGCGGTCGCCTGATAGGCCGAGGAGAGCAGCAGCAGGTTGACGATGGTCTCACACACCGAGAGCACCACAAACACCGCGACAATACCCAGCCACAATTTCTTGGTCATACGATTTCCTTTCGAGTTGTTGGGGATTAACTGACAGGAAGATGGATTTCAGGGGAAGGGGGGCCGAGGCGAGACGCCCGACGAGTGCAAGGGCGAAACCCAAAACTCAAAACTCAAAACCCAAAACTCAAAACTCAAAACCTTGAGCTCCTCCTACGCCCACTCGGGCGGATTCTGCAGGTGCGGCTTGAGCACGCCGACGCTCGACAGGTTGCGGTAACGCTCCGCGAAATCGAGCCCGTAGCCGACGACGAACTGATCGGGAATCGGGAAGCCGACGAAGTCGGCCTCGAACGCCACCTCGCGCCGGCCCTTCTTGTCGAGCAGCACGCAGGTCTTCACCGAGGCGGGATTGAGCTTCTGGATGAGGTTGACGACGACCGACAGGGTCTTGCCCGTGTCGAGGATGTCGTCGATCAGCAGCACGTGGCGGTTGGTGATGTCGATGGTCAGGCTGTGCACGATCTCCGGCCGGCCGAGGGAGCGGGTGGCGTTGCGGTAGCTCGACACGCGGATGCAATCAAGCCGGATGGGGCGGCGGATCGCGCGCAGCAGGTCGGCGGCGAAGAACAGCGCGCCGTTGATGATGGCGACAACCGTGATCTCCTCCTCGGGATAGGCAGCCGTGATCTCCTCGCCGAGCGTCTTGACCCGCCGTTTGATCATGCGCTCGGAGATGATGATTTCCTTGAGGTCCTGATACGTGGGTAAAACTTGGTTGGTGGCGGGCATGGCGGGGAGGCGGACGGTCCTTTTGATCAGGGGCGCAGGGCGGCGGGTCCCCCACAGCCAAAAGGCAAAACCGCGTCGCTGGCAAATCGTTTACGGCCTGAAGAAACGCGGGTCCCCGGTTTTGTGACAACGAGGAAAACCCAGGCGCCGGTGGTTCGGGCCCGGGGTGTGCGGATTTTCTGCGGAGTTGGAAAGAGAGAAGGCGTTGCACGGCCGTTATTCTTTTGACTTTGCGGAAGCCGGCCGGTTGCCTCGCCCCTCGCGCGGGACAAGCGATGATTTCCATTCAGATCAAGAAGCTGACGAAGCGTTTCGGCCCGGTCGTCGCCCTGCACCATCTGGACCTCACCATCAATCCCGGTGAGCTGTTTTTCCTCCTCGGCCCGAGCGGATGCGGCAAGACCACGCTGCTGCGGTGCCTCGCCGGCTTCTACTTCCCGGAGGAGGGGCAGATTTTCTTCGGCGACGACGACGTAACGCACCTCGCGCCCCACCGGCGCAACACCGGCATGGTGTTTCAGAGCTACGCCCTGTGGCCGCACATGACGGTGGCCGAAAACGTGGCTTTTGGCCTTGAGGAGCGCAACGTGCCGCCCGACGAGATCCGGCGTCGCGCCGGCGAGGCGCTCGAGTCGGTGCATATGGGCCCGTACGCCGACCGCAAGCCCAACCAGCTTTCCGGCGGCCAGCAGCAGCGCGTGGCGCTCGCCCGCGCCCTCGTCGTCCGGCCGCGCTGCCTCCTGCTCGACGAGCCGCTCTCGAACCTCGACGCCAAGTTGCGGCTGGAAATGCGCGGGGAAATCCGCCGCGTCTGCAAGGAGTTCCAGCTGACCACGGTCTATGTGACCCACGACCAGAAGGAGGCGCTGTCGATTTCCGACCGCATGGCCGTGCTCGACGGCGGCCGCATCCTGCAGGTGGGCGCGCCGCACGAAATCTACCGCCGCCCCGCCCGCAAAACGGTGGCCAACTTCATCGGGGAGACCGACTTCATTCCGGGCAAGGTGCTCGCCGCCAGCGGCGGCAAGGCGAGCGTGGAAACCGCGATCGGTCGTTTCGATGGCGTGCTGGGTGATCCGACGCTGCCGCCCAAGGCCGGCACCGAGGTCACCGTATCCATCCATCCGGAATGCTGGGTGCTTGGCCGGGAGGCGAAAGCGCAGAACTGCGTGCAGGGGATCATCGGCGAGGCGGTCTATCTGGGTGAGATGGCGCAGTATGATTTTGTCTGCCCCGGCCTGACCCTGAAAATCGTCGAGTTGAATCCGCGTTTCCTCGGGCCGGCGGCGCAAGGCGAGCTGTATGCCCACGTGGAACCGGAGGACGTGGTGGTGCTGGTAGAGTGATTTCCTCAAGGTATGCGCAATTCATGTAGGAAGGTCGCTTGCGACCGATAAACTCGCCCGCCAGCGGGCTTCCTACACGCTCAACTTAGAACATGGCCAAACGCGCGATCATCCTCCTCGTCCTGGCGGCCACGATCGCCCTGCCGTTTTTTCTGCGGCCGAAAAAGCCGGCGGCGGTGCGGGCGGACGTCACGCTGGTCATCATTACGCCGAACAACGAGGCCATCCGCTACGAGTTCGGGCTCGGCTTCCAGCGCTGGTACAAGCAACAGACCGGCAAGACGGTTTTTGTCGACTGGCGGGTCATCGGCGGCACGAGTGAGATCACGCGCTACCTCGACGGTGAATACACGGCGTCGTTCCAAGACTACTGGACCCACAAGCTCAGGCGCGCCTGGAGCAACGCGGTGGCGAGCGCCTTCGCCAATCCGCGCGTCCGGCCCGGCCCGTCGCCCGAGAAGGACACGCCGGCCGAGGCCGCCCGGCGGGCGTTTCTGGCCTCCGACGTGGACTGCGGCATCGACCTCTTTTTCGGCGGCGGTCCCTATGACTTTGAAAAACAGGCCCAGGCCGGACACCTCCTCGACTGCGGCGTGCTGGAACGGCATCCGGAATGGTTCACCGAAAGCGTCATCCCGCGGTTCTACGCCGGCGAGGAATATTGGGACAAGCAGGGCCTGTGGGTCGGCACCGTGCTGAGCAACTACGGCATTCTCTACAGCAAGGAATCCCTTGCCCGGCTCGGCATCCAGGAGCCGCCGGCCCAATGGGCGGACCTGCAGGATCCGCGCCTGCAGGGCGAGGTGGCCCTCGCCGACCCAACGAAGAGCAGCTCCATGGCCAAGGCGTTCGAGAACGTCATCCAGCAGCAAATGCAGGAACGATTGCTGGACCTGATGGTCGAGGCCGACCGGATATCCGGCCTCGATGAAAAGAAAGCCGTGGCTACGGCGGTCCACGAAGGGTGGATCGAGGGCCTGCGGCGCGTGCAGCTGATCAGCGCCAACGCGCGTTATTTCACCGACTCCTCGCAGAAGGTGCCGATCGACGTGGCCGACGGCAACTGCGCCGCGGGCATGTGCATCGACTTCTACGGCCGGGAGCAGGCGGAGGCGGAGCGGCGCCGCGGCGGTTCGGACCGGCTGGGGTTCGTTGCCCCCTCCGGCGGCACGGTCAGCTCGGTCGACCCGATCGCGCTCCTGCGGGGGGCGAAAAACCGCGCGGTGGCGCTGGCGTTCATCGACTGGGTGCTCTCGCTGGACGCGCAGAAGCTGTGGAATTTCAAGCCCGGCACGCCGGGCGGGCCGGAGCAATACAACTTGCGGCGCATGCCGGTGCGGCGCGACTTCTACGCGCAGGAGGATTGGATGAAGTTTCGCAGCGATCCCGACGTCTCGCCGTTCGAGGAGAAGAACCAGCTGATCTATCATGAGGAGTGGACCGGCGGGCTCTTCCGGGAGTTGTCGTTCATCATCCGCGTCATGTGCCAGGACGACCATCCAGAGCTCGTCGCGGCGTGGCGCGCCATCATCGCGGCCGGAAAACCGGACCAGGCGATGGCCGTGCTGCAGGACATGTCGGCGGTCGACTACGACAAGGCCGCGGGCGAGATCAAGACGGCGCTGGGCTCGAAGAACAAGCTCGAGGAGGTCGCGCTGGCCAAGCGGCTGGGGAAGCTCTTCCGCGAGCAGTACCTGCGCGCGGCGGAGCTGGCGCGCGCAAAGCGATAGCCGGGTCTCACGCCAAGCCGCCAGGTTTTTCCTAATTCCGAAGCCAGGAAACCAGGAAGGAAATCATGGCTTCCTGGCTTCTGAATTCAATCAACCTGCCGCAATTCCCCGGCGGATGCCGCGGAATCGGGCACGCCAAGTTGCGAAGTGCGTGTGCCTACGTCGGCGCCGGCTGCTGCCACGGCTGCGGGTTCCGCTTTTCCATCTGGTTCCCGGGCTTCGCCACCGGCGTGAAACCGAACTGCGCGTACAGTCCGTGGGCATCGCGGGTGGCCAGGGTGAAGCGCCGGACGGTCTGCAGCCGGGGGTGCGACATGGCCGCGCGCATCAGGGCCTTCGACAGACCCCGGCCGCGATGCGGCTCGAGTACGTAGACGTCGCACAGCCAGGCAAAGGTCGCGTAATCGGTGACGACGCGGACCAGGCCGACCTGCTCGCCGGCGGCGGTATATACGCCGATGCAGAGCGAGCCGCGTACCGAGCGTTCAACGAGTTCGCGGGGGATGCCGGCCGCCCAATAGCTGCGCGTGAGATAAGCATGAATGGCGGCGACATCGAGCCGCGCGGGATCGTCGGATATCAGGCAGCCTGCGAAAAGGGTTTCCTCGGGCATATAGACGGAACCGGCCGCGGCCGCTAAAGTTTTGCAAACGCCGCCGCAAAGGCCGCGGGGTCCGGCGCGCCGAAGAACGAGGTGCCGGCCACGAAGGTGTCGGTGCCGGCGGCGCGGCATTCGGCCGCGGTCGCGAGGTCGATGCCGCCGTCGACTTCGAGGCGGAATTTCAGGCCGCGGGAACGGCGCCATTCGGCGATTTGCGCGAGCTTGGGCAGCATGTCGCGCCGGAAGGCCTGGCCGCCGAAACCGGGCTGCACCGTCATCACGAGCACGAGGTCCACCCGGTTGAGCAGCGGCTCGATGGCCGCCGCCGGCGTGCCGGGGTTGAGCACGATGCCGTTCTGGCAGCCGAGCTTTTTGATGCGCGCCAGCGTGCCCGCGTGGTCATAGGACGGCTCGATATGGATGCTGATGAGGCTGGCGCCCGCCGCGGCGAACGGCTCGACGAAGTGCTGCGGCTCGTCGAGCATCAGGTGCACGTCGAAAAAGAGCCGGGAGGATTGGCGCAGCGCGGCGACCGTGCCGGGGCCGAAGGTCAGGTTGGGCACGAAGTGCCCGTCCATGATATCGAGGTGGATCCACGGCAGGCCGAGGCGGTTGACAAGCGCCGCGCTGTCGGCGAGGCGGGCATGATCCCCGGCGAGAATGGACGGGACGAGCAAGGGCGGGAGCATGGAGCAGGGAGAATGGAGAAGGGAGAACAGAAAAGACTCAATCCTCCTTTCACTCCTGCTCTTTCCGCCCTGGTCCCCCGCGCGGCCGCGCGTCACCACACATCAAGCACGGTGTGGGCAACCTTCCCGGCCAGCGCGCCGGCCAGCAGCGGCAGGGCCTGATACTCGGCCTGCAACTGGCCGCTGTCGGTATAGGCATCCTTGGTGACCCTGATCTCGCGGTTGGTGAAAAGCGGCTTTCCGGTGCGGTTGTCGGTGAGGGTGCAGGTGGCGCGCAGGTTGAGCGCAAATTCCCGCGCCAGGCCGGTGTCGACGGAGCTGGCGGCGGCCACCTCGCGCTCATAACTCACCAGCGTGACCCGCAGCGTGGCGTCGGCCGCCTCGGGCGAGGTCACCAGCGTCACGCGGCCGTCCTTCAACAGGGCGTCGCGGATCTCCATGGCGAAGATGGCCTGCGCCTGGGGCAGCATGGCGCGGTTTTCGACCGGCGCCACGTAGAGCGTGGTGAACGCCAGCTTGGTCTTCGTGCCGAGCTGATAGTGCGAACAGGCGGACACCCCCAGCAGGCCGAGGCTGAGGAGAGGAACGAGCGCGGAAACGGGGAGGCGCACCCGGCGGAAGGACCGGTGCTTTGAATTTCCCCGCTGCGCCCGGAATGACATACGAAGGATCCGCGTGTGCGGCGCGGCGCTCAGAAGAACAGGAACCGCTTCTTCTTGGGCGGGGGCGGGGGAGCGGAGGGTTCCTCAGGCGGTTTGGCTCCGGTCAGCTTGGCTTCAACCTTGACGAGCTGAGTGCGGGCACGCAGCGCCACGGACGAGTCGGGATAGTCGGTGATGGCCTCGTTGTAAAAGACCTTCGCCGCTTTGTAGTTGCTGCGATATTTGAAGTAGTAATCGCCGATCCGCAGCTTGCTCTCGGCGAGCACCTGTTTCATCTGGGCAAGGCCCTTTTCCGCGGCGGCGATGTTGGGATCGCCGGGGTAAAGGATCATGAAGTCCTCGTAATAAGTGATGGCCTCCTTGGTGGAGGTCTGATCGTAGTTGGGGCCCTCGACCAGGGAGGCATACGCCTGGGCGAGCCGCAGGTAGGCGTCGGGTGTCAGCAGGCTTTTCGGGTAGGTGTTGATCATGCGGTCCAGCGCATCGATGCTTTCCTCCGGATTTTTGAACATCTGGTGGGCCTTGGCGATGTTCATGAGCGCGAGCGGCGCATACTCGCTGTAGGGCGCGTTGTAGAGGATCTGCTCGAACAGGCCGATCGCTCCTTCGCGGTTCCGGAAGCCGGGGAGGAGGAGCCAGCCGCGGTTGCGCGCCCCATCCAGCAGGGCGGAGGCGATGCGATACTGCTCGCCGATGACCTGGTTGAATTTCGAGGTGCTCGGATAACGCATCACGATTTCCTGGAAGGCCTGGAAGGCCTTCACGTATTGGTGGCGCGCGAGGCGAATGTAGCCGGTGCGGTAGAACGCCTCGGGGGCATAAAGGGAATTGGTGTACCTGCTGGCGACTTTCTTGTAGTTGCTGAGAGCCGAGCGGTAGTGGCGCTTCTCTTCGGCGGCGCGCGCCTTGTTCATCAGCGCAAGCGCGTTGC
>Ga0208563_1000021_pt1:140000-170005 | contig 170005 bp, 133 predicted proteins | sample June2015DPH_17_1_2_FD_184717 | JGI IMG/M metagenome (GOLD analysis project Ga0208563, IMG submission 184717) | Peatland microbial communities from SPRUCE experiment site at the Marcell Experimental Forest, Minnesota, USA - June2015DPH_17_150... | ecosystem: Environmental >... | reverse complement strand
GGCGTCTTCTCCACGGCAGGCCAGCGCTGCAGACCAGCCCAAAGACGCCTTCCGACCGCCAGACTGATCCACCCACAACGCTCCCCGCTCACCTCAACACTCTTCGTACTCCAAGTCCGACAGCCTGTTTATAGAGTCGGTGGTCTCCACAAAACTCAGGTTGGCATAAACGGGTCTTGACTCCCCGACAGGGAAATCTGGTCCAGTTCCCGTGGGCTCAATCTCCGCGCAAACACGCAACGGCACCGTGGTCGGATATTCCCTCTACCTCGGAGTGGATGGTGAGGGACGGAAACAACGACGATTCTTCCGACGCCGGCCCGACGCGGAAAAGTTCCGGGCCGAACGGAACCAGACTTCCCTGCCCGTGGGGGAACTGTGGGAGCGGAGGACTGAAATCCTCTACAATCTTGAACGGCTGCGGGTCGTGCCAACGTCCCTGACCGACGTGGTGACGTTCTACCTCGCCAACGGCGTCCGCCGTGAGACCGCCAAGCTCTCCGCGGTGATGGAGAAGTTCCTGAGCGAGAAGCAGCGGATTGGACGGTCACGCGCTTACGACCAAGCGATGAGGTATGATTTCGGGCGGTTCTTGGAGCACGTCGGGACCGACCGGAGCATCGGAGACATCACGCGGCAGGAAATCACCGACTACGTCTACGAAAAGAACGGACACGTCGGCCCCGTGATGAAGAGGAACCTCCTCACGAACCTCAGCGTCCTGTTCAACTTCGCCGTGAAGGAGGACTGCGTGGAGGAAAATCCCGTGGAGAAAATCGACCGTCCGACCGTCCCGTTCCAGAAACCTCACGTGCTCAGCCCGTCAGACTTCGAGATACTGCTTCGACGGTGTTACGTGAACCATTGGTATGACCGGCTGACGGTCTATGTGCTCGTGGGCTTTTGCGGAATCAGGGTCGAGGAGGCCTCGCGGTTGCGATGGACGAACATCGACCTGCAACGGCAGATTGTGGAGGTTCCCGCGACGGTGGCTCCACTTGGGGCATGGTGGAAGTGGAGGACACCAACGCCAAGTCAGAGACGGTATGGATCAGTGGGGGGATTCCCAAGACCTCCAAGGCCTGTGGCCTGTGCCTGGCCATTCATTGCGGCTGTCCCCTGTATTGCGGCTGTCCCCTGTATAGTAGGAGGTGGGCGGCAGGGAATCATACCAGCGCTTGAGGGAGGCGCAGCCCGACAGACTTAAAAGCAGAACTGCAAGGAGGAGCCGCGTTTTCACTGAAGCATCATTATAGCCATTTGGAAGAACCCCCTCAAGCTTCTCCTGTTACGACCCAAGGGGCTCCCCTTCCATGGCTTTTTCCCACTACCGGAACGTGGTGTCCGAGGAGGACGGGAAGAAATGGTTCGAGATCGTTCCGTAGTAGTGGCGGCGTTGCCGCCGTTCGGAGGCGGGAATCGGGTTGCCGCTGACCCAGGATACTGGCCCTTAAGAAGCATTATCGGCTGAATTAACCTTTCTTATCGAATTGCCTCGTAAACGCTATTTGGGCGGATAAAATATTTCAATGGTCTCCGGCGCTAAAACCCATGAGCGAGCCAGAGCACTTCGAAATATTGGAGAACCACGCTGTTTTTCGGCCAACCGGTGAGGTTTCGCTGGAGCAGGTGGTGCAGCTGGCAAAGGCGGCGGTTGTTTTTGCGCGAGAGCAACACGTTCGGAAGCTCTTGGTGGACATGACCGGTGCTACCGGCTATGCATCGCCGAGCGTAACCGAGCGCTACTATATCGGTAAAGAGTGGGCCCGGGCTGCCGAGTCGAGCATTCGTGTCGCCTGCGTGGCCAGACCAAATGTGATCGACCCTCAGAAGTTCGAGGTCCTCGTCGCCAAGAACGTCGGTGCTGTGGGCGACATTTTTGAATCGGAGGAAGAGGCACTCGCTTGGCTTCTGAGCCGCAAATGAAGACGAAGACAAAAGCACCCAAGGTCTCCGTATCCGCGCGAGCGGTCTTGGCTCGCGTGAATCGACAACTCGCTGCCGAAGGCAGTGTGCTGAAGCGGTGTCGCCAGGATTCACGCAGTCACGACCAATTCGGCGACTACTATATGGTGAACTTGAACTCTAACGACATCTTCAAGATGCACTGTGAGCTTGAAGAGGAGGCGCGGGAACTTGGTGTCTTGGGCGAATGGGAAGTTTTGGCTGAATAGGCCGGAATGAGGGGATCAGCGCCCAAGCGATCCGCGGCTTGAACTCATCCTCGGGGATGTCGGCGAACTTCAGGTGAAGCTCATGGTCGAAGGGTATCGCCGACAAAAGGAGGAGTTCTTGAAGAAAATCCGTCCGGTCATCGACGAGATCAAATCGACGGGTATTTCCAGCCTCACGGGAATCGCCGACTGTCTCAACAGACGGGGTATCCCTACGAGGACCGGAAAATCCCAGTGGTTCCCGTCCACGGTCAAAACCGTGGTTGGCTGAGGATCGTCCGCATCTTCTGAGCAGAGAAGTTGAACGCTCACCACCTGCCAAGTGATCCTTCCACACAGGGAGGACGCATTTTTGTCAGGCATTCCGTATATATCGGACGGATGCTACGTCGCATTGATTGAAATCCGTCCGACACAGACCGGGTGGTGTCCCGGAGATCACGGACATGAAATGGCCAGAGAGAAGACCGTGTCGGTGACGGTCGAGATTTTCACGTTCCACTAATCGGTTGAACCACGCGATGGGACGGGGTACACGGGCTTGGGGATAAGCACACTGTGAGGAGAAAGGCGACACGATGAAGAAAACCCTGATGATACTCGGCGGCGTTTTCGTAGTCATTGTGGTTCTCACTGTTGCAGGCATCGCAATCGTTGCTGTGGAGGGCAAAGGTCTCGACAAGGAGAGCAGGCAATACGTGGATGCAACCGTTCCTGACATCCTTTCCGAGTGGAACATCACAGAGATCCAGAATCGTGCCAGCCCGGAGTTCAAAGCCGCGGTGAAGGGTGAAGACTTGGAAAAGATGGTTCGGATGTTTCGGAGACTTGGCAAGTTCAAGGCGTACAACGGTGCCAAGGGACAGGCGCGGATTTCAGTCACAGCGGGGCAGGGCAAAGTGATCTCGGCTGCCTATGTTGTCAGCGCCGATTTTGACACTGGACCTGCCGAGATAGGAATGTCGCTCATTAAGCATGGCGACCAGTGGCAGCTTCTAGGCATTAGCGTTAACTCCAAGGTGCTTTTGGAGCAGCATGATCCTCCTAACCCGGAGGATCGTGTGCCGCGTTAGTCGAGCACTCGTTCCCCTTGTCGCCAGTGTCGTGTTGAGACGACGGAGACGGTGTGGAGTCTCGACTCAACTCAGTTTGGCATAAGTCCAAACAACGTCGTCCAACTCAGTCGCCAAACGCGGATGTAACCAGACGGTTATTACAGGTCCGCACCAACGCTGTTGGAGCTTTTGTGGATCTGGGTGTCGCGGGTTCGATCCCCGTCGGTCGCCCCATTTTCGATTACGGAGGGGGAATCAGGTTCTTGGGGTCTGGTGTGAGGCGAAGGAGAATCCCCACGGACCTGAGCACGATTGGCATACGGGTTGGCATAAACGGTTGAACCACGCGAAGGGACGGCGTACACGGGCTGTTGGGTAACCACGCTGTTAGCGAATGAAACTACCGGCCCTATTCATCTCACTGTGCTTCGTGCTGGTAACAAGTCGGCAGACTCGACGACCTCCGCTGACACTAGGGCTGCTGATCAGCCTCGGGTGCTAGGACTATCATCATGAGACTTACAACCGTTGCAAAAGCAATAGTCGACAGGATACGGGCTTGGTATAGAAAGGCTCCTCGAAACCAGGCGATTTCAGACATCCTCCGAGGCATCTGGTATTCAGACGTTACAAGAGCAATAGTCGACAAGATATGGGCTTGGGATAACGGTCCTGCGGACCCACGAGACCTGAGGCCAATCTTTTGTCGAGAGGCTCCTTCAAACCAGGCGATTTCAGACATCCTCCGAGGCATCTGGTATTCAGAATTCCCGGATGAGTACCAAGTAAAAACAGGAGGACTGGTTCGCCACTTTGATTTCACCGTCGACGGCCGTGTTAAGTGGGTGCACTCAGTAATTCCTGATGGGCTCAGAAATCGATCGATTCTCGAACTCGGACCCTTTGAAGCATACAATACTTGGCAGATGGAGAAACTCGGAGCGAAGTCCATAGTCGCTATTGAGTCTAACAATCTCAACTTTTTGAAGTGTTTGCTCGTTAAGGAAATTACACGGCTCCAAGCGCGGTTTTTGTACGGCGATTTCGAGCAATATCTGCAGAGATGCGAGGACACCTATGACTTAGTTTGGGCAAGCGGGGTTCTGTATCACCAGACACAGCCCCTCCAAATGATTGACCTGGTAGGTAAGGTGACGTCCAAGGTATTTGTAAGCACACACTATTATCACGATTCCATCGTATCAGATCGGCTGAAGGCGCGGCATTTTATGCCTGAACGAGATTCGGCCGTGGAGCTTCGTGGCTTGCGAGTCCCATTGCACTATCGTTCATACCGCGGAGGCAAACAAGCGGTATTTTCAGGTGGAATCGAGGATTTTAGTTATTGGATAACCAAGGATGACATGTTGGAGTATTTTCACCGGGTCGGCTTCTCGAAGATTACTGTACGCTTGGATGATCCGGTGGCGACAAATGGACCGGTGATCCAATTCTTGGCGGAAAAGGAAGCGCCGACCGGATAGAGAAGGCGTGAATAGCGAAGGGGAACCTCGAACAAACCCCTTCCCCATCCGACCCATGACCCTCATCCCCTCAAATGAAGTTTCAGTGCCGTGTTGAAACGACAGGGACGGTGTGGAGTTTCCACGCAACTCTGGTTGGCATAAGTCCAAACAACGTCATCCCACTCAGTCGCCAAACGCGGACCCAACTAGAACCGGATTAGAGAGAAGCACCAACGGTGTTTGACCATTCTGCTGGACAGCAGAATGGATCTGGGTGTCGCGGGTTCGATCCCCGTCGGTCGCCCCATTTTCGATTGCGGAGGGGGAATCAGGTTCTTGGGGTCTGGTGTGAGGCGAAGGAGAATCCCCACGGACCTGAGTACGATTGGCATACGGGTTGGCATAAACGGTTGAATCACGCGAAGGGACGGCGTACACACCCTGTTGGATAACCACACTGTTAGACGGCTTTGCACGACGATGCTTTTATGACGAAACTAAATTTCCTGAGCGTCTGTTGGGGGCTGCTCGTCCTCGTCTGGTTGGTTTCGACCTTCTCAGTCAAACCAACAAAGGAACGCCAACACTGGGTGGGGCAGCTGGCTACAATTGCCTATCTGACTCTGACATACTTGCTGCTAGCCGAAAAGATTCCTTGGCGTGGCATCAATACGCGCATTTTGCCGAACGAATGGGCCCTCCGTCTTTTGGGCGATATAATTATATTCACAGGGCTTGTGATTTCGATCTGGGCGCGATTGTCGTTGGGAACCAATTGGAGCGTCACCGTGACCTTCCGTGAAGGGCACGAATTGATCCAGCGCGGGCCCTATCGGTTTGTGCGGCATCCGATATACACTGGTTTTTTAATGATGATTGCTGGCACGGCTGTGGTGGTGGGCACCATCAGTGGCCTGACATCGTTGATCATCTGCTTTCTCGGAACGTGGTGGAAACTGCGTAAGGAGGAAGCCTTGCTCATGAAACATCTTCCTGACGTGTACCAGCGTTATAAATCACACACCAAGGCTCTTGTGCCGTTTATATTCTAGGCTCATGCTTGCTCTATTACAGCCGTCTAACCAATCGCTGCAGCCTACGCGGGATGGCGTGGTCAGTTCCGCTTCGCGGTTCACGTCTTTCAGCCCCGCGTGGCTGAACTCTGGACGTTGGCAGAAGAAAGCGCATGAAACACGTTAGGCATACAATCGCCTGTTTTGACCAACACGGCAATCAGCTTAGGCCGGAAAAAGATATACCGGCGCCTGACAGTTTTCCGACTACTGGTCTTGGGCAGGTCGAGAGTTACGTCTCGAGACTGCTCCATTCAACCGCGCGTTTCACCTTTTTGATCATTGCAACGCCCGATGAACAGACTGCGGTCCTCCTTAGTTTCAGAGGCGGAGTTCCGGAAATCGTTATTTGCGTCGATTGGCGTTTGCGACCGGAACTGGAGAGTGGCATCAGAAAGTTTTTTGCTGATCGCGGACTTCTGACCGTTCATGATTATCTTGCTGGCAATGGCGACATTCCCGATGCCACGCGTTGCTTGAGCTATCATCTCTCGCCAGAACCGCAGTTGATCACGGAGCTTACGAGAGACCTTCTCAAGAATATTTATGGTTTGCAGGACGAAGATGCTTTGAACTTCAGTTTTGAAGAGCACAGACCTGCCTAACCAGACCGCAGAGCCGACACCGGCTAGCGGCGCGTGTCACGGTTGATTTCAGTGTCGTGCTGAAATGCCGGAGACGGTGAGGGTGTGGGAGTCTTCCACTCCACCTAACGCAGGTTGGCATACGTCCAAACAACGCCTCCGGCGTTTTCACAGGCCACTAATCGGTTGAATCATGCGAAGGGACGGGGTAGACGCGATGCGGTATAACCACACTGTTGGGCTGAAACTGATGAAATGGCTGTTACTCATCTTAGTCGCGGTGGAGGCTGCTCTCCTCCTACTCAGTCGTTTTCTACCAGCGAGAGAGGTCGAGGTGCACGTTCACAAGACTCACGTCACTTATTACGGTCCAGACAAGCCATCGCACGTGGAGCCATATCCCGAAGAGATCCGGCGAGATAGAATGAAGCCGAGAGTATGGCCCTTGCTCGCACTGAATACAGTGCTCATTGTAGTTGTAGCTCTATTGATGTGTTGGAAAGTCTAACCCGGAGAGTCGTGTGCTGGTTTGAGACGACGGAAACGGTCAGGAGTCTCCACCCAACTCAGGTTGGCATAAATCCAAACAACGCCCCCGGCGTTTTCACTAGCCGCTAATCGGTTGAACCACGTGAAGGGACGGGGTACACGCACTGTTGGATTACCCCCTGTTAGGGGAGGAATCTAAATCACTGATCATCTACCAATCATTCAACAATGAATATACCTGAATACATAACCAAAGAAGAGGTGCGGCGTGTATGCTCCGCGATTGGCATCCGAGATTGGATGGCGCTGACAGAAGCAAAGGTGAAAATCGAGGAGGCCAATGTGATTAAGAAGATCGTTGGAGGCGAGACCCTTGCCATCTCCACGGAAGATTTTCGGGATGGATTGGAGGTCGAGCTAGAGCACGGCTTGGCTTTTTCGGATGCTAATGTCACCAGTAACCATCCCATTCTCACTGGAAAGATCGTTTTGGCCCACCTCAAAGAGACGCTCGACTACTATATTCGGCTCCGCGTTGCTGAAATCGAAGGAGACATGCTCAAAGCCCTTCGCGGCAAAAATTCGGAGAAGCTCATGCTGAAGTATCGGCTATGGGTAACAGCCAGGGCCGAGCTGGCGGAGCGCGAAAGGTCTATTGTAGGATAGAAATGTGCCTAACCTGGAGAGTCGTATGCCGCGGTATCTGGCACATGACCCTTGTTGAACAGGCACACGCGGATCGTCACCAGAGGTTGTTTGAGACGACGGAGACGGCGTGGAGCCTCCACCCAACTCAGGTTGGCATAAGGCCAAATACTGCCGTCCAACTTAGTCGCCAAGCGCGGACCCAACCAGAACAGGATTCGAGAGAAACACATGCGGTGTTTGACCATTCTGCTGGACAGCAGAATGGATCTGGGTGTCGCGGGTTCGTTCTGCTGGGCAGCAGAACGTCGGTCGCCCCATTTTCTTCCGGCTGTGTGGACTGGTTGGGTACGGCCCGGCTTGCTCCCGTCCGCCGGTCCGCCTAGGTTCCGTGACGCATGCAGCGATTCCGGATTGTGACCTTCAACATTGCGCACGGCCGCGGGCTGTCGCCGTTCCAAGGACTGCACGGCCGGCGGCGTTTCGAGCGCAACCTCCGCAAAATCGCCCGGCTGTTCGACGAGCTCGAGCCCGACATTGTGGCCTTGCAGGAGATCGATGAAAACTCGCGCTGGAGCGGCAGCTTCGACCATCTCGATTACCTGAATGCGTTCGCCGATTTTCCCCATGCCGTGTTCGGCGTGAACAACCGCCGCGCCGGCGGCTATCACCTCAACTATGGCAACGCCATCTTGTCCCGCCATCGCATCGCCGCCTGGGAAAACATCAACTTCGGCACGCGCAAAGTCGGCGAAAAGGGCTTTCTTTTTGCCGAGATCGACGTCGGCGGCCGCCTGCTGCCCGTGGTCAATATCCACCTGCACTACCGCTCGCGGGTCCATCGCTTCCGGCAGATCGAGAAACTCATGGAGTACCTCAACGCCAAGCGCGAACACCGCCACGCGCACTGGGCGGTGCCGCCCATCCTCTGCGGCGATCTTAACAATCCTTCCCACCGGCTCGACGCCACCGCCTCGCTCTTCCGCTACTTTTCACTGCAGGGCCGCTACACGCTGCATCCACCGCAGGGGGTGCGCACATTCCCCTCGCCGTGGCCGCGCCGCTCCCTCGATTTCATCTTTCTGCCGCCGACCTGCCGCGCGCTCCACTGCCAGGTCGTGCGCTGCAATCTTTCCGACCACCGGCCCGTGCTGGTGGAGTTCACGCTGAAGTAAGGTGGATCTTCTCCGGCGCTCTGGCGCATGGGGTGATGGCGGGCGGCATCGCGGAGGCGCCCGCCACTTTGCACTCGACCTTCGACCCTCGACTTTCGACTTTTCCCCCGATGGACCGCATCGCCCAGGCCTTTGCCCGCGCCCGCGCCCAACACCGGGCCGCCTTTGTGGCCTATTTGTGCGCCGGCGATCCCGACTTCGACACTTCGCTCGCCGCCTGCCGCGCGGTGCTCGCAAGCGGCGTCGACCTCCTCGAGCTGGGCGTGCCGTTCTCCGATCCGCTGGCCGACGGCCTCACCAACCAGCTCGCCGCGCAGCGCGCCCTCGAGGCTGGCATGACGTCCGCCCGCGTCTTCGAACTGGTGCGCGCCCTGCGCGCCGGCCATCCGGACACGCCGATCGTCTTCTACACCTACTACAACCTTGTCTTCGCCAACGGCGTCGACGCCTATGTACACGCCGCCAAGGCCGCCGGCGTCGACGGCATGCTCACCCTCGATCTGCCGCCCGAGGAGGCCGGCGACATGCTTGCCGCCAGCCGGGCACACGACCTCAAGACTGTCTTCATCGTGGCGCCGACCACCTCCGACCGCCGTCTCCCGAAGATCACCGCCGCGGCGACCGGCTTCGTCTACTATGTTTCGCGCGAAGGCGTCACCGGCATGCGTGACGAGATGGCCGTCGGCATTCCCGAGGCCGTGGCGCGCATCAAGGCGCACACGGCACTGCCCGTGGTCGTGGGCTTCGGCCTTTCGCGCCGCGACCAGGTCAGCCAGGTGGCGCGCTGGGCCGACGGTGTCGTGGTTGGCAGCGCGCTGGTCAACTGCATCAAGGAAAACCTCGGCGACACCGGGCGCATCGTCACGCGCCTGCGCGCGGTCGCGGCCGATCTCGCCGCCGGCACGGCGCGCAGCTGACGTTCAGATGACCTTCGGCCGCGGCAGTTCCAGCGCGGCGATGGCGGCCATGATGCGTTCTGAGGCGTGCTGGTACCGCTCCTTGCCGTCCGCCAGGTTGTCGTAATCACCGGGTAGCAGCGGCCGGCCAAACACCACCGAGACCGGCGTGCCGAGCCGCAGCGGTCCGTGGCGGCCGAAGGCCTCGAACGAGCCGAAAATGCGCGCCGGCACCACCGGTACACCCGTGCGGCAGGCCAGCAGTCCCACGCCGGCCTTGGGCCGCTGCAATTGGCCCGTCGGCGTGCGCGTGCCCTCTGGAAACAGGATGATTCCCTTGTCCTCCCGGAGGGCATGCAAGACACGCCGAATGGCGCTGACGTCCGAGCCGGAGTCCCGGTCCACGGGAATAACCCCGACGGCATCCAGCCACCAGTTCACGACGCCGCCCTTCCAGAGCGTCTTGCGGGCAAAGGCACACATCTGCCGCGGTACGTGGCAGCCGATGATCGGCGGATCGAGCGCGCTGGCATGATTGGCGGCAATGATGCAGCCTCCCTGGCAGGGGATGTTCTCGACGCCGGACACCTCCCCGGGGAAGTGGATGTAGTAAATCGTTTCCACGGCGTAGTGGCAGATGTCGTAAAGGGCGTCCATCCTGACCTTGGGGAAGCTCATGGTGCGGCGAGACGGGCGGCGATGGGCGCGGCCATGGACGCGACGACCTCCTCCAGCGTGAGGCGCGTGCTGTCGATGGCGACGGCGTCGGGCGGGCAGGTGAGGGGCGAAGTCTTGCGCGACGAGTCCAGCCGGTCGCGCTCGTGAATGGTGTCCTGCTGGCCCTGCGCCACGCGGCGGCGGACGCGTTCGGACGGATCGGCGCGCAGGTAGAAGCGGAAGTCCGCGTTGGGAAAGATCACCGAGCCGATGTCGCGCCCCTCCATCACGAGCCCGCGGAACCCGTGGCGGTGCGCCACGCCGACCTGGCTGCGCTGGTAGGGGAGGAGCCACTGCCGCAGCTCGGGTATCGCGGAGAAGAGCGACACATTTTCGTTCACGGCCTTGCTGCGGATTTCCTCGCCCGCCACGCGTCCGTCGATCTCCATCTCGGCGCGGCGGCCGGTGACGCGGGTGCCGAGCTTCAGCGCGGCGAGCGCCGCGCATACCGCCGGCAGGTCGGCGTGGCTTACGCCGCGGCCGAGCAGCTCGGCCGTCACCGCCCGGTAGAACGAGCCGGTGTCGACGTGCAGCAGACGAAACCGTTCGCTGAGCGCGCACGCCGTGGACGATTTGCCCGAGGCGGCGCCGCCGTCGATGGCGACAATGATGAAGTCCTTTGGGCTCACGGGAGGGAATGCGAGTTTTCCCAGACTTGCCCGAGAATCTCAAAGAAATTTGGGAAGGTCTTGGCGCAGCAGCCGGGGTTGCGGATGCGGAGCCACGGCCGGCCGTTGCCGCGGAGGTTATGGCAGCCGAGGATGGCGAAACTCATCGCAAAACGATGGTCGCCATAGGTCTCGATATCGACGTCCGGGGTGAGCGGGCGCGGGGTGACGGCAAGCGCGTCCTCCGTCTCGACCACCTCCTGGCCGAGCCGGCGCAATTCGCGCGCCGCTCCCGCCACCCGGTCGGTCTCCTGCCGGCGCGTGTGGGCGATGCCGGTGATGCGCGTCGGGCCGGCGAGCAGCGGCGCCAGCGCGGCGAGGGTGAGAAAGGTGTCGGAGAATTCACTAAAGTTTTGATCGACGCCCCGGGGTGCCGTGCCGCGATCGAATGCCGCCACCAGCCCGCCGTCGGTGCTCTCGATCGACAGTCCGGCGGCGTGCAGGACGGGAATAAACCGCGTATCCCCCTGCAGGCCGGCACCCGGACCGCGCAGGCCGGGCAGCACGAGCCTTCCGCCACTGACGAGGGGCAGGGAGAGGAAGTAGCTGGCGGCGGTCGCGTCGGGTTCAATGGCGTAAGTTCCCGCGGGCAGATGGTAGGCGGTTCCCTGGTCGATCCGGAAAACCGTTTCACCCACCCGGGTGATCGGATTCTGGTGAAAATGGTCCATCAGCCGGGCGGTCATCTCGACAAACGGCCAGCGCACGCGACCGGCCAGCGTCACTTCCAGCGGCGCCTGGGCGAACGGAGCGACCATGAGCAGGGCGGAGAGCATCTGGCTGCTCTCGCTGGCATCGATGCGCACGGCGCCGCCCCGCAGACCGCGCGCATCGATTTCGATCGGGAGGAAACCCTCCTGGCTGAGGCAGCGGATATCGGCGCCGAGGGAGCGCAGGGCCTCGAGCAGGCCGCGCATCGGGCGCTTGCGCATCGGCGGCACGCCGTCGATCCGGTAGACGCCGCGCGGCGCCGCGGCGCACAGCGCAGTCAGGAAGCGCGCGACGGTGCCGGCGTTGCCGACGAAAAGTTTCGCCGATGGCGCCGGAATCTTTCCCCCCTGCCCGGTGACGCGGATGGCATGAGCGTCATCGACCAGCGCCACGTGAAAGCCCAGCATCTGCAGTGCCGTGACCATCAGCGCCGTGTCCTCGCTGAAAAGCGCGCGGGTGAGGGTGACCGGTCCGTCGCACAGCGCGGCGAGCAGCAGGGCCCGGTTGGTCAGACTTTTTGATCCGGGCAGTGACACCTCCCCGCGTACCGGGCGCGTGAAGGGGGTGATGGGTAGAAGTGCCGGCAAGCTGCTCATGGTTGGTCGAGGGTCGCTTCGGGGGTCATTGCTGCGGGTCGCCGGCCATTACCGGATCAGCGGTAAGCAGTCACCAATCACAAATGCTCACGGCAGCGGTCGGAATTGATCCCGGTACGCCTTGCCCTTTTCAAGGCGGGCGCGGATTTCGACGAAGTCGCGGTTGGCCAGCGCGGTTTGGAAGGTGTGCAATTCGTCCTGGAACTGCCGCAGCGCCCGCAGCACCTCCTCGCGGTTTTGCTGGAGGATTTCGACCCACATGGTCGGGTCGCCCGCGCCGATGCGGGTGGTATCACGCAGGCCGCCGCCGGCGAAGTTGCGCCACGCCGGGTTCTTCTGGGCGAGAAAATGGCACAGGTTCGTGGCGACGACCTGCGGCAGATGACTGATGTGGGCGACGATCTCGTCATGCGCGTCAGGATCGAGCGTCGTCACCTCCGCGCCGAGTTCGTGCCAGAAGCGCACCACGGCGTCGAGGGCGCCCGCGTCGGTCTCGCGCCGGGGCGTGACGAAGCAGGTGCGCTGCTCAAAAAGGGTTTCGGTGGCGTGCTCCCAACCGGTTTTTTCCGAACCGGCCATGGGGTGAGCGCCCACAAAGTGGACTCCCGGCGGCATCGCCGCATGGCAGAGGCGCGTGATTTCGCCCTTCACGCTGCCCACGTCGGTGACGAGCGCGCCCGCGCCGAGACACGGGCCGACCGTCTGCGCCAGCGTGATGATCTTGTCGACCGGCGCCGCGAGCACGACGAGGCCGGCGCCGCGCACCGCCTCCTCCGGTGTGTCCCGCACCTCGTCACACCAGGACTGGGTGCGCAGCCGCACGCGGTTCTCAGACCGGCGCGACCAGAGCACGATGCGGCGCGTAAGAGCACGATGGCGCGCGGCTTTGGCCACCGAGCCGCCGAGCAAACCAGGAGCCAGGATGGTGAGTTGCTCGAACACGCCTTCCACAAAAGCCCCGGCCCGGGGATTGTCGAGCCCGTCGCGGGCCGCCCGGCGGCGGGCGGCGCAAGCCAATATTGCATTGTCATGTCGCGGCCGGTGTAGTCGTATAAATTTATGAACGGAGATCCGGCGGAAAAATCCAAAGCCCGACGGGTGATGATACTCCTCTATGCCTTGATGGCGGTGGGCATTCTCCTCCCGTTTGTGCTCCTGTGGTTCAAACGATGACACCCTGGCGGTCTTCGCTCCGGACATGAACAAAACCCTGCTGCCCATCCGCCTAGTATTCATCGTGCTCTGCGCCGCCGGGGGCTGGCTGGTGTGCTACACGATCCAGGAGTGGGATGATTACCGTTTGCGCGCCACCATCATCGGCCTGCTCATCGGCGTGCTGGTGGTCCTGGTGGACATCATGCTGAAGGGGTTTTCATTGCGGGGGCTTTCGGCGATTACCTTTGGCCTGGCGGTGGGGGCGGTGGTTGCGTTCATCATTTCCAGTTCGCCCCTCTTCGAGTACGGCGACCCGCAGGCGGTGTATCTTTTCCGGCTGGCGCTGTTCCTGATCTGCTCCTACCTCGGCGCAGTCATCGCGTTGCGGGGCAAGGACGAATTCAATCTGGTCATTCCCTACGTGCGTTTTGTGCCCCACGATGTGGACGTCCCGCTGGTCGTGGTCGATACGAGCGCCCTCATTGACGGGCGCGTGGCCAAGGTTTGTGAGGCAGGCTTCATCAACGCGGCGCTGGTCATCCCCCGCTTTGTGCTGACGGAGCTGCAGCACGTGGCCGATTCGGCGGATCCGCTGCGGCAGGCGCGCGGCCGGCGCGGCCTGGAAGTGCTCAACGACCTGCGCCGGATCAAGAACCTCGATCTGCGCATTCACGAGAGCGAGGTCAGCAAGCGGCAGGACGTGGACGCCAAGCTCGTCTTCCTCGCGCAATCGATGCGCGCCAAACTGCTCACCACCGACTACAACCTGGCGAAGATGGCCGAATTCCACGGCGTGCCGTGGCTTAATCTCAACCACCTGGCGGCGGCGCTGCGGCAGGAACTCAGCGTCGGCGACACCATCGAGGTCAACCTGATCAAGCTCGGCAAGGAGGAGGGGCAGGCCGTGGGTTTCTTTGATGACGGCTCGATGGTGGTCGTCAACGCCGCGCGCTCCTATGTGGGCCGGCGCGTGACGGCCGAGATCACCAGCGTGCTGCCCTCGGCCGGCGGCAAGATGGTTTTCGCCCGTTTCGTGGGCGAGGCGTCCTAGCGCCTGGCCGACCGGCTGGTACCGGCGGCGATGCCCAAAGAAAAACCGCACGCCGAGGCATGCGGTTCGTGGTAAACTGAAGCCAATGGGTGGCGCTGGGAATCAGGGCAAAGACGCCCGGCTTATTTGGCGCGCGTGGCCGTCCATTCCCGCTTCATGACCTGGCCGTCGCGGCCGGCTCCCTCGGAGGAGCCTGTGAGAGTGTCGCCGTCGAGTTTGCCCTGATACTTGGTTTCGAACTTGTTGCCGTTGAACTCGCGCACGACGGAAAACGCAATCTGGTCGTCCTTGAACGAAGCGTCGCTGATGGGAGTATCGCCCCGGAAGCCGCTCATGCTGCCGGTAAGCTGGCCATCCTTAAGCTCGAGCTTGAGCGTGACTTCCCTGGGCTGACCGTCACGGCCCGGCACGGACCATTTCCAGGTGCCGGTGGGATCCCCGGCAAAGGCGAGAACGCTGGTGAGGCAAATGGCGGCAAAAGCCGTGGCAATCATTCGGAATAATTTCATGACTGGGAGAGGTTGATTGTAATGTTGGAGATGCAATGACGCCGGGGAGGCTGGCAAGGTTACTCCGTCTCGGGCTCCGAGTTCTTGCGCCAGTCCACGGCCCCAAACCGGCTGCCGCCGAGAAGAGTGTAGACGAGGCTGAACGTCCCTTCCGATTGGTACCGGCTGGGAAAGTGACCGTAGTGGCTGTGACGATGCGACTCGACATATTCGATTCCCACCGCCTGGTGCTGGAACAGCCGAAAAGTCAGGCCGACTTCACCGCGAAAAATCTGCTCCGATCCGGTGCGGTCGTCGGAGCCCGTCCCACTGACGTAATAGTCACGCGCCGTGAAATCGAGCATGGTCCGGCGGCCGAAGATGAAGCGGAGGGCGAGCAACCCCTGGGGCGTCACACCATAGTGGTAGTCGCGCGGGCTGTCGGGCCGCGGAATGGTGCCGGCGGCGCCGAAGCCGACGCCGGCCAGGGCCGATCCCTGCATAGCCACGTGGCGCGAGAGCCACCACTGTTCGGTCGTTCCGAGCGAGACAGCGGTTGAGGAGACGCGAAAAATCGGAGGAGCGATGTAATCGTAACTGCCGTAGAGCCCCCAGATGCCCCGGTAATTGTCCCCGACCTCGTAGTCAGTCCCGTAAAGGAGGCCGCAGACCATGACATCCTGGACAAAGTTGTGTCCGTGCGCACTGGTCTGGGCGGCGAACTCGAACTTGAAGTAATCAAAGGGCCGGTCGTATTTATAACCCGTCTTGCCCGGGAGTCCGTAGTTGAAGGAAAAGTCCAGGATCGCCTCCTTCTGCTTCCGGTCGGTGTAGGCGGACCCTTCGTTGTACAGGAGGTTGTTCGTCTTGATGAGGTCAGTGCTGACGCCCCAGCGCAGGCGCATGAAAGTCGCCGGGTCATGGCTCGGGAACACGGCCTTGAAGCGGTCGCCAAACATGAGGCGGTTGAAGCCGGTCGGAGGAGAGATCATCGCGGCCCCAAGTTCGCGCCAGAATCCCGGATGTTCGCCGCCGCCCTCCAGCAGGAGGCTGGCCATCCGAAACAGCGATTCACCCAGGAGGGTTCCGGCCGTGCCCGTCGTGATCTGGTCATTGATCGAGGGCAGGTCGGTTTCCCCAGCCATTTTCCAGATAAAGCTGCCTGCGTTGCTGTAGGCGAACGACTGCCAGAAGGGGACGCCGGTTGACCGCGCCAAGCCGAACATGATCGAGCCTTGGTAGGGATGGCCGAATTGATTCATGTTGAAGGGATCCGTATCCCAAACCCAGTGCTGTTCGTGCAGGTGCTCCCACGTGCTGCGCAGCGTCGAATCGTAGACGTCGTGCGGGATGGTGATCCGGTCAACGACGCTGAGCGCGGCGAGAAACCCCGGCACTTCGAAGGCCGGAACCACGTAGCTCTTTCCCTCGCCGGTGTTCCAGTCCAGGTCGGCGTCGTGCTTGACGGACGGCGCCACGGTTGGGATCGGGTCCGACGGGGCCGTCGTTTGGGCCCGGACGCCCGCCCCTATGGCGAAGAGCAGGAGGGCTGCGGCGGTGCGGCGAGGTGGAGTGAGGACCGGCCGAAACCGAGTGAACAGGGTGGCGGGGAAGCGCATGATGTTTGGATCGGCGTTCCCGCGGAACATAAAGGTCATGCGGCAGCGTCGCAATGGGGTGTTCGCCCCAGTGGGATTGGGCGCTCCCGCATCACTTTCCGCTTTCGCTCCGCGGATTTCTGCAGCACGTTGGCCGGATGGAATCATTGTGGACTGGCGCGCGCCACGGGCTCCTTCTCATGACTGCGCTGATTGCCTTTCCGGGCTCTGGTCTTGGCTCGGAGCCGGTCACCTCGGCACCGCCGGATTCAATCGCGGCCTCCGACCGCCGACCCGACAACGCGTTCTCCCTGGATACGCTCCGGCTGTTTGCCGACGACACGGTGCACGTGTTCACCGCGCCGACCCGATGGGACGGGGGCGACTGGTTGGCGGCGGCAGTGGCCGGCGGATGTGCGATTGGCACCACCGCCTTCGACCGTTCCATCCGCAACTCCGTCCAGGCCCACCGTTCGGCGGGGCTGGATCGTTTCAGCCGGGATTTTCAGCACATGGGCGCGGACTACTCCTTCGTCGTTCTGGCGGGCTTTGAGGGATACCATTTCCTGGCGGATGACCAACGCTCCCAGGCGGTCTTCGTCGACGGGCTCGCCGCCTCCCTGATCGCGTGGGGTATCATTACACCTGTCCTTAAATATTCCGTCGGTCGCGAGCGGCCGTCCGACACGGCGAATCCCTACCGCTTTCGTCCCTTCACCAATCACAATTCATTCCCGTCCGGCCACACCACCCAGGCCTTCGCCGTCGCGACCGTACTCGTCTCGCACTATCCGGCGTGGTGGATCGAGGTGCTCGCTTTCGGATCCGCCGGCCTGGTGGGCTACTGTCGCGTTGAACAGAATGCGCATTGGACTAGTGACGTCGTTGCCGGCGCGCTGATCGGATGGTCGGTCGCTCGCTCCGTCGTAAAACATAACGACTCATCCAAGGCGCCGAAATTTACTCTCGTTCCCTACAGCAACGGCCGTTCGAGCGGCTTGCTGATCGCCAGGACCTTCTGAGGTGAACTCCGATGAGGCGGTGGCATAGCCGTCATCGCCAACCTCTGGGAGCGTCCCGCCGGCTGCTGGCGCGATCAGCCGTGAAGGAGACAGAAACCCGGATGGGTGACTGCTAGTGATCTTGGGCTTCCCGATGGATGCTGACACGGAACTTGTCCGCAGCGAGGCGTATGTCCGGTCGACGCAGGCGGGAGGGCGTGTCAGCGCCTCCGCCCGGTTCGTTAAGTAATTGGTGGAGCACTCGTGTGAATAGCACAAACCGCGACCCGCTAAACAATTTCTGCGAACGGAGATCTCGGGTGCTAAACTCTCGCTTCGCGGCGCCGCTAAACGAGGCCGGTGTGGAATTCACCACATCCGGTGGATGCGACGTTTCCCGGCTGTTTGGTGGTCCTCCTCTGGGAGTAAGTTTTGAGCCGGAAACTGCGTCGTACTAGCGCGTGCGGCGGCGAAACCGAGCATGGTCCGTTTGTTTTTCAGAGAGGGCGAAGCTGCACCAGCCAGACATCATTCTCGCGCATATCGAAGCGACGGGAGAAGGGGGCCCCGCCTCGCACCTCGACTCTTTCGTCGATGCAGGGTGCTCCGGAACAAGCCTGGCGCAACGTTTCGACCTGAGCCCGCGTGAGTTGCGAAGGCGATCCAAGATCGCGCCAAGCAGTTTGCAGGTCGTTAGCTCGATATCCGACCTTGTAGGCGAGCCAACGGTAGGCCCCTTCAACCAAACCGGAGAGCCTCAGCTCGGCAACCCCCTTCGGCTTGGAGGGATGGTCGGCTCGGTAATACTCTTGGTCAATGACCGAGGGGCCGGGGTTGGTGATGGTGAAGTCCCAGAATAGCGCCTGTACCGCGCCGGTTTTGTCCCGGCAGACAAATGCCGCCGGATCGGAACAACTCGACTCGAGGTCCCCGAGTTGGTTGAGAAACTTGAAGGCAAAATAGGACGGCTTCGGAAGATCCTGGTAGTTGAGCAGCCCGAATCCCCCATGGAGCGGAGTCGTGCGAGGACCGGCCTCTTCAAAGATGTCGGTGAAGGTCCAGTACGACATCGACGTGGCGGAGTCTCCAATGTTTCGGATCTTATCGAGGATGAAGGCCGCGCTGTGATAGCTGTCGTGGATCGGATCGAAGGGGGTGTAAGAACTGCTCCATTCGGTGTAATGAAGTTCCGCCTTGGCAAAGCCTGAATGACTCATCTTGGCCCGGACGCTTTTCACCTCGCTCGTGACGGCATTGCGATCGGGAGAGAACACGGTGCCCGCGTTGCCATTCTCATCGAGATAGCCGCTCATGGTTGCGTAGCTGTGCGTGCTGACGAAATCCAAGGGCAACCCCTTCGCGGCACAATAGGCCAGGGTTTCATCGATCCACCCACTGCCCGCGGTGGCGGGACCACCCACGCAGTAAGTCGCGTCCACCGATTTCACCGCGCGTGCGGTGGTTTCATAGAGCTTGAAGTACTCGGCCCGGGCGATGGGGGCGAACTCTGCTTCGCTCTTGCCCCCGGTCGTCCCTATCCAGAAGCCGGTGAGATTGGGTTCGTTCCAGACCTCAAAGTACCAGGTGCGCACCTCCGGCGCTCCATAACGCTCGGTCACATGGCGGACGAAGGTGGTGATTAACGCCCCCCATTTGGCATAATCCTTGGGTGGAGTGACATTTGCCTTGTACCAAAAGATGGTCTGCGGGCCGCTGGCGAGGGCGCTCGGCATGAAGCTGAGCTCCACGAACGGTTTCATGCCGATGCTCTCGAGGTAATCGAACAGTTCATCGATATACTGCCAATTGTAGATGGGGTGGCCTTGCCTGTCCTCTTGGTAGGCACCCATGTCATCGCAAAAGAGGCCGTGGAAACGGATATAGCGGAACCCGCATTCGGCGTGCGCTTGGCGGAGTTGCCGCCGCCAATCCGCCCGCAATCCTTCGTTGGCGCGCCCGGCCCCCACGCAAAAGTTGTACATGCGACTCATCGGGCCCCGGACCTTGGAGACGTCCGCGTCAATGACACGCATCGGAGGCGTCGGCTGGGCCAGAAGCCCCAACGGGTACAGATACAACAAGAGGAGAAGGAATCTCGTCCGCATGCGAAAAGGAGCGAGAGGCAATTGGAGCCTATGGGGCAAGCATGTCGAGGGCGGATTCGCTGAGCCAGGTCAGATGGCCAACGACCCGGGGGGTAGCCCACAAAACGTGGAGGTTCAGGTGGTGCCGGGGAGCCTGAGCGACGTTGCGCCTCCAACGTTCGGCTAGCTTGGCGTGACGGCCCGGGATTTGGCGCGTCGTTAAACATACCGTTTAGCAAAGGGGCTTGGGTCCCTCGGCTGGCACCAGCCGCTAAACAGCTCGGTCGCCTAACCGTTTAGCCTTTAGCGACTAGGCGCGGCCGTTCGAATCCTATTTGGTGGAGCAGACCGGACTCAAACCGGCGACCTCCTCGTTGCGAACGAGGCGCTCTATCAACTGAGCTACTGCCCCGGCCAAGAAGGGCCGCATTTAGGGCGATGCGCCATGGCGAGTAAATCTCTTTTTTCGCAGGGCGACGCCTTATCTCCGTCACCGCGATATTTCCCGGCTGTCAAGTTGGTCTCCAATTTGCTATTGCCAGACCTTCCGGCTATTCAAGCATCGCCCGGATAGCTCGGAACAATCATATCAAATAGAAAACCAAGGTTAACCAATGAAGAAAACCACAACCAAGAACACCAAGGTCGCCAAAGCCGCGCCCGCCGCCAAGCCGGCTCGCAAGGCGCCCGCCAAGAAGCCCGCGGTCAAGACCACGCGCACCATCATTACGGCCCAGATCGACGTAGGTTTCGGCAATGCGCTCTATGTCCGCGGCGAGGGCCCCGGCCTGAGCTGGGACAAAGGCATCGTCATGGATTGCATCGCCGATGATCAGTGGATCATCACCATCAGCGATGCCACTGTGCCCGTCGTCTGCAAATTCCTGCTGAATGACATCACCTGGTGCGTCGGCAACGACTACATCGTCGAACCTGGTGGCAGCGCCACCTTTGTGCCCGTCTTCTGACGGGCCGGGCACCCGCCGGGCCTTCGGGCGCGGCGGGCTTTAATCCGGGTTGATCGCCAGCAGGCGATCCCGGAGGCTCGCCCCGGTCATGGTCGGGGCGCGGAGCTCGGCCGCCGATACGTGGGTACAGACCAGTTGCACGCGGGAAAAGGGTCTGGGCAGGTAAAAGCCATCCCAGCTCTTGAGCCGCCATGCCGAGGTGAAACGCCCGCCGATCAGCAGTGCGGGCGTTCCCGCCCGTCGGGCCACGACGAACGCGCCGGCCTTGAAGTCATACCTCGGACCGGTTGGGCCGTCGGGGGTGATGCCGATGTCGTAACCCGCGCGCAGCTTGGCAATCAGCGCCATCACGGCTTCACGTCCCAGCTTGTGGCTGGAGCCACGCACGGTGCGCATGCCAACCATGGAGAAAAAAGCATCGAGCCAGGCGCCATCCTGGCTGGCGCTGACCAGGGAGTAGGCGGGCCGGCCCTGCCGGAAACGACGGACGATTTCCGCCGCCAGGAACAGCCGGTTGTGCCAGAGGATGATGGCGACCGGCTCGTCGCGCTTGGTGATATTGCGCAGGTCGTCGGGCGTTAGCTCGAAGCGCAGGGTTCGGCCCCATAGGCGCGCCAGCAGACCCAACGGCCAGATCACGAGCCGGCGCCAGCCCGCGATGTCGTAGATCCGATCGGGGCCGGGATCAGGGTTGTCAGCAATGGTGCTCAAGGCATCCCCCTTGTCGCGCAAAGGCGCGGGCGCGCCAAGCCAATCCTGCGCCTGCCTCGCGCCTGCGCAAACCCGATGCATGGCGCGGTGGGCGGGACTCGAACCCGCGACCGACGGTTTAGAAAACCGTTGCTCTGTCCGGCTGAGCTACCACCGCTTGAAAGCTGTGGCTGACGGGATAACCGTGCCTCCCCGCATCGACAAGGGAAAATCCCATGCCACTCCGCTTCGTCAACGTCACCTGCCCGTCGTGTTTTCAGAGCTTTGAAGTCGTGGCTCCACCGCTGGAGGAACTGCCGGCGGAGCTCGATTATGACTGCGAAATCTGCTGCCGCCCGATGGTGATATTCATCGACGGCGACGGAGACGAAACCCAGGCGGAGGCGCGCGGCATCAACGAATAACGCCGGCCGTGAACCGCCGGTGGGCGCGGCACAAACCGCACTTGACTTGCCTACCTCGCGTTCTACGTTCGCCCTCCTTCCCGGCACGGGGTGGTAGCTCAGCTGGTTAGAGCGTCTGCCTGTCACGCAGAAGGTCGCGAGTTCGAGTCTCGTCCATCCCGCCATCCTGCGCTCCGCTGGAGCTTCGGATGGCATGCCCCAAGGCCTTCGCCCGCTGGGATTGTCGAAAACACAAGCCGATCCAGGTCCGGCTCACTGCCGCATCCCCAAGACCACCTTGGCGAGCATGCGCCGGCGCGCCCAGGGCCCCTTTTTCTTGGCCGCGATCTCGGCATAGAGATCCTCGTCCGTCTCCGGGGGAATGGTTTCCGGGACTCTCCTGCTCAGGTGAGCGGCCTGGGACGGACACGTGGAGACGCACAGACCGCAGCCAATGCACCGGCTCGAGTTGATCCTCGCCGGGCCTTGGGAACGGGGCAGCGTGACCGCGTTGACCTGGCAGCGGGAGACACATTTTCCGCAGTGCGCACACACCGCACCGTCGACTTCCGCGCGAAAGTTGCTGGTCCAAAAGTCGACCGGGTGCGGTAGCGACTTCTGCAGCGATAGCATCCCGCAGCAACAGCCGCAGCACGAGCAGATAAACTCCGGATGCCGGGCGTTCGCGGGTTGCAGAACGAGGCCATCGGCCTCGTTCTGGCGGAGAATCGCCAGCACCTCGTCGCGCGTTACTTCGCGCCCATGGCCCCGGCGCAGGATCATGGCGGCCATGTCGCGGAATCCGAGGCAGGTCTCGAGGCGGGAGGTTTGTTTGCACGGTTTGCTTTTGAGGGCCATGCGCTGGCGGCAGACGCATTTGAGGACGACAAAAGGACCGCGCGACTCCTCGACGAGGGCCCGGATTTGATCGTAGGTGGCGACGTTGTGCTCCACCGGGATGCTCTGGTTGATGGGAATGGTCCGCATCTGCGGAGGGCTGGCGGCCAGCAGCGATGCTCCAAAGCCCAGGGTTTTCGTATACGCGTCGAAAGCAGCCAGGAAATCCGGAGTGGGATCGCCGTCCTGCGCTTCGTACATGCCGACGATCACCGGCAAGACATACCAGTGGCCGACACCGCCCCTTGCTTTCCACCCGATGGCACCCCTTCTGAACATGCTGTCGAGCAGCCGTCCGGTTTGCTCGGCCGAAAACTCGGGGGACGCCCGTTCGACGATCACATCCGTGGGGGTCGGTTGATAGGAAAGGTGCCGGGCCACCTTTGCCTCCTCGGGCGTGAACATCAGCCTGAGAACGCGCAGATCGGCACGTGACCAAACCGCCGGAAATCCCACCGGCTGTTGGTCGAGATGCTGCTGCAAGAGACGGTAGATTCGGGCCTGATCGGTCACCAGCGGCCTCCTTTCGGGGGTTGGTTCTGCGTTCTTTGGTGCGAAGCCCATAACAACAACCCGAAAGGACCGCGAGGCCATTCTGGTTTCAGGAACGGGTTCTGGTCCCACGATCCCGCCCGAATCCGTTGTCGGCAAGTCGGGCCGCCTCCGGGTCCTGGGAAAAACCGCCGGCGCGGCGCACTTTTCACAGGCCGCACCTTGCGCCTTGCCGCGGGCGGGTTTTCGGCGACACTCGCCGCATGGTCAAGATCACCGGAGAATATCAGGGCGATTTGCATTGCGTGGCCACGCACGGCCCGTCGGGCCGCACGCTGGACACCGATGCGCCCGTCGACAACCAGGGCCGCGGCGAGACGTTTTCCCCGACCGACCTGATGGCCGCCGCCCTCGGCACCTGCCTTCTCACCACCCTGGGCCTCGCCGCCCGGCGCCTTGGCCTCGACCTCAAGGGCGCCCGCTTTGAGGTGAGCAAGGAGATGTCGGCCGACGCCCCCCGGCGCATCGTGCGCCTGGCGACGCACGTCTGGCTGCCCGTGTCGCACGATGTCGACCGGGACGACATGCTGGAACGCGCCGCGCGCACCTGCCCCGTGCACAAGAGCCTCTACCCGTCGATCGACGTCCCCATCGTCCTTCACTGGCAGGAGTGAAGGGGGAATGACAGCGGCTGCCGGCATTTAATCCATGCCGGTAAACCGATAGACGGTGTTGAAGATCAGTTGGATTTTTCCGATCCGCACGCGGACCTTGATCTTGCCGTGGCCGGCGTTGGTACCGTCGGGGATGGCGCGGCCCTCGATGCGGCGTTCCGCCCCGGCGAGGTTGTTTGCGTGTCCCGTGAAGTTGACCGTCTCGCCGCGCAGGAGCTGGCGCAAATTTTCGTCGGAGAACCCGATCGAGATATGACCGCGTTCGTTGTAAAAGAAGAAGGGGAACACCTTCGCCGAGTAGTCGGCCGAGTAGACGCCGGCGCGCCGCGTGAAGGGCGGCATGGTGAGGCTGACGCTGCCAATGTAGATCGACGTTTTCGTCGGCTCGATCGTCACCCGGGCATAGCGTCCGCCGAGCGGAACATCGTTCGGCGGCATGGGTTCAGGCGCCGGACCGTCATCTGCGGCAAGGCCGGCGGAAATTAGGGCAACGAAGGCAAGCGCATGAACGGCACGGCGATGCACGCGCCCACTGTGCGGGACTGATTCCGCCGGGCAATCCATCTTTCTAATTGCCCCCTGCCGCGCCCGGAGGATGATCTGGCGCGCATATGGCTACGAAAATTCATGCCACGTGGGGCGGACGTTTTTCCAGGAAACCCTCCGCGCTCATGTTGAAGTTCAGCGAGTCGGTGTCGTTCGACCGGCGCCTCGCCTCCTTTGACATTCAAGGCAGCAAGGCCCACGCGGCCATGCTCGCGCACGTCGGGCTGATCTCCAAAAAGGACCGTGACGCCATTGGCGCGGGGCTGGATAAAATCGGGCACGAGATCGAGGCGGGCAGGTTCCGTTGGAACACCCGGCTGGAAGACGTGCACATGAATATCGAGCAGGCGCTGACGAAGCGCGTGCCCGCCGCCGCCAGACTTCACACCGCCCGCAGCCGCAACGACCAGGTGGCCACGGACATGCGGCTCTTTTTCAAACATGCGTGCGCGGTCCTGCAGGCGAAGCTCCACGGAGCCGGACGCGCGCTGCTGGCCGTGGCCGAGGCGAATCGCGACGTGCTCATTCCCGGCTACACCCACCTCCAGCGGGCGCAGCCGGTGCCGCTGGCGCATCACCTGCTGGCGTGGCTGGAGATGATCGAGCGCGACCACCGGCGCTTGGCCGAGGTGGCCGACCACGCCAACTGGTGCCCGCTGGGATCCGGCGCCGTCGCCGGCACCTCGCTGCCCATCGACCGCGAATTCACCGCCAAGGCGCTCGGTTTTGTCGACCGGCGCGGCCGGCCGCGGGTGACGCAAAACTCCATGGATGCCGTGGCCGACCGCGACGTGTTCATCGAGTTCGCCGCCGCCTGCGCGCTCACCGGCGTGCACCTCTCGCGCATCGCCGAGGATCTCATTCTCTGGGCGAGCGCGGAGTTTGGCTTTGTCGCATTGCCGGACGCGTTCTGCACCGGTTCGTCGCTCATGCCGCAGAAGAAGAATCCCGACGCTTGCGAGCTGCTGCGCGGCAAGGCCGCGCGCCTGCAGGGAAACCTGCACACGCTGCTGACGCTCGTGAAGGGCCTGCCGCTCACCTACAACCGCGACCTGCAGGAGGACAAACCGCCGGTCTTCGACAGTTTCGACCAGACCGCACTCTGTCTCGATGTGCTCGCCGGCATGCTTGCGGGCCTGAAGGTGAAAGCCGGGCGCTGCGCCGCCGCCGTGGCCGATCCCGCGCTGCTTGCCACCGACCTCGCTGATTATCTCGTGCGCAAGGGCGTGGTGTTTCGCGAAGCGCACCAGGCCGTCGGCACCGTCGTCCGGCTGGCCGAGCAAAATTCCGTCCGCCTCGACCGTCTGACGCTCGCACAGGTCAGATCCGTCCACCCGGCCTTCGCCTCCGACTGGACCGGCGTGTTCAACCTGCGCCGCGTCATGGCGAAGCGGAGGGGGACAGGCATGCCCGGCCCGATCCAGCTCCGGCGCCAGTTGGCGCGCTGGCGCAAGGCGCTTGGTTGATTAGCGGTGTCTTCCGGAGTCATGCCCACCATCCGCATCCTGCCCGACCGGGTCGCCAACCAAATCGCGGCCGGCGAGGTCATCGAGCGGCCTGCCGCCGTGGTCAAGGAGCTGGTCGAGAACAGCCTCGACGCCGGCGCCACGCGCATCGAGGTGGAATTCCGCAACGGCGGGCGCGCCTTCATCCGGGTCGAGGACAACGGCACCGGGATGACACGCGACGACGCGCTGCTGTCGCTGGAGCGCCACGCCACGAGCAAAATCACCGAGGCGGCCGATCTCGACCGGCTCACGACTTTCGGCTTTCGGGGCGAGGCGCTGCCCTCCATTGCGAGCGTGTCGCGCTTTGAGCTGCAGACGCGCTGCCCGGGTGACGAGGCGGGCACGGAGATTCTTGTCAACGGCGGCAAGTTCGTGCACGTCCGCGACTGCGGCCGGCCGGTGGGCACGCGCCTGGTGGTCTCGCACCTCTTCAACTCCGTGCCGGCGCGGCGCAAGTTTCTCAAGAGCGACGCCACCGAGAGTGTGCACATCATCCACTGCGTGCGGCTGTATGCGCTCGCCTGCCCGCTGGCGGCGTTCACCCTGATCGAGGACGGGCGCGTGATCTTCCGCTCGCCGGAATGCGCCACGACGGCCGAGCGCGTGGCGGAGATTTTCGGCCGGCAGATCGCGGAGGCGCTGCTGGTCATCGAGGCGACGGAGGCCGGGCTGCGGTTGCGCGGGCTCGTCGGCCGGCCCGGGGTGGGGCGGGCCACGCGACACGAGATGATCACTTATGTGAACCAGCGGCCGGTCGACAGCCGCACGCTCAGCTACGCCCTCATCGAGAGCTACCATGAGGCGATCCCGAAGGGACGCTATCCCCTGGCGTTTCTCTTCCTGGAGATCGATCCCGCAGCGGTCGACGTGAACGTGCATCCGGCGAAGCGCGAGGTGCGCTTCCGCAACGAGGCGCAGGTGCGCGCCTTCGTCATCCGCGCGGTTCTCGAACGGCTGAGAGAACTCGCCATTACGCCAGCCGCAGGGCCGGTCTTGGCAAAGCCCCAGGAGGGGAAGCAAAGTTGGGAAGCACCGGTTGCTCCGGCCGGCACGCCCTCGCCGGCGGAATCCCGAATCGCTGCGCCGTTCCCCGTTTTTCGGCCATTGACCGCACCGGGGCAGACGGTGGCGCCGGCAGCGGCCGTTCCCCCGGCCATTCCACCCGCACCTGCCCGGCCGCAAAACGAGGCGCCCAAGGCAAAACTCGGCTGGCGTTATGTGGGTCTCGCCCACGGGGTCTATGCGCTGTTCGAGACCGACGCGGGCCTCGTGCTGCTCGACCGCCGGGCGGCGCACGAACGAATTTGGTACGAGCGCCTCCGCGAACAGTTCACCGCCGGACGGGTGGGCACCCAGCGCCTGCTGCTGCCCGTCCCCGTCGAGCTCGATGCCATCACGACCGCCCTGCTCCTCGACCGGCTGGCGTTCCTCAACGGCCATGGCTTTGAAATCGCCGAGTTTGGCCGCAATTTCTTCCGCGTTGAAGGCGTGCCCGAATGGATGGATCCCGCCGATGCTGAATCATTCCTGCGCGACCTGCTGGGCGCATTGCGCGAGGGTCTCCTGATGGCGAAAGATGTCGACCTCGCGCGGGACGAGCTGGCGCGACTGGCCGCGGTCCGGGCGGTGCGCCTGCCCGAGGGCGCCAGCGAACCGGAAATGCACTCGCTGGTCACCCAGCTTTTTTCCTGTCGGCAACCCTTGACCAATCCCTCCGGCCGGCCGACTTTTATTGAGTTAAGCCATGGTGAACTCGCGCGACGTTTTCAAAAATAACCGGCCAGACGTTCGCGGGTCGAGCCATGGCACCATGCCCGCTGCATCAGTTTAATCACCCATTTTCATGCCTACCACTGCGACCAGGAAATCCGGAAAAAAAACACCGGGGGCAAAATCCCGCGCAACACCCACCACGGTTGTTGCCGGCCCCGAGGCGTTCAAACAGGCCATCCTGCACCATCTGAAGCACACCCTCGCGCGCGATCCCGGCACGGCCACCGTCGGCAATTGGTGGATTTCCACCGCCATGGCCGTGCGCGATTGCATTCTTGAACGCTTCATCGCCACCCAGGGCGTGCACAACGACGGCAACGTACGCCGGGTCTACTACCTCTCGATGGAATATCTCATCGGCCGTTTGCTGGAGAACAACCTCTATAACACCGGCCTTTACGACGATGCGGTCGCCGCCGTCCGCGAGCTGGGGCTTGATTTTACCGCCCTGCGCGACGCCGAGGAGGACATGGGGCTGGGCAACGGCGGCCTCGGCCGCCTCGCTGCCTGTTTTCTCGACTCGCTCGCCACGCACGACTTTCCCGCCATCGGTTACGGCATCCATTACGAGTACGGCCTCTTCAAGCAGGAATTTGTCAACGGCTACCAAGTCGAGCATCCCGATAACTGGATCATCTTCGGCGATCCGTGGGAAATCGTCCGTCCCGAATACACCCAGCGCGTGCAGCTCTACGGACAGGTCGAGCACGTCTTCGACGATCGCGGCAACTCGCGGCCCCGCTGGGTCGACACCAAGACAGTCCTCGGCGTGCCTTACGACATACCCATCGTCGGCTACGGCACGAAGACGGTGAACTTTCTCCGCCTCTGGGGCTCGAAGGCCACGGAGGAGTTCGACCTCGCCACCTTCAATCAAGGCGGCTACATCGAGGCCGTCCGCGAGAAGGCGGTCGGGGAGAGCGTTTCGAAGGTCCTTTATCCTAACGACAAAACCGAGAACGGCAAGGAGCTGCGCCTCGTACAGCAGTATTTCTTCGTCGCCTGCTCGCTGCGCGACATCATCCGCCGCCATCGCAAGCAGCCCGGCAATTCGTGGGATAACTTCCCCGAGAAGGTCGCGATCCAACTCAACGACACCCATCCCGCCATCGCCATTGTCGATCTGCTGCGCATCCTGGTCGACGAGGAGGATCTGCCCTGGGATAAAGCCTGGCAGATTGTCACACGGACCTTCGGCTATACCAACCACACGCTGCTCCCGGAGGCGCTGGAGCGGTGGAGTGTACCGCTCTTCCAGCGCGTCCTACCCCGCCACCTCCAACTCATCTTTGACATCAACGTGTATCTGATGGAGGCGTGCGAACGCCAGTGGCCCGGCGACAACCAGAAGAAGCGCGCCTGTTCCTTGATCGAGGAGAATGGCGACAAGATGGTGCGAATGGCGCACCTTTCTGTGGTCGGCTCTCATGCCGTCAACGGCGTCGCCGCCCTGCACACCGAGCTCCTCAAGCGCAATCTTTTCCCTGATTTCAACGAACTCTACCCGGGCAAATTCAACAACAAGACCAACGGCATCACGCCGCGGCGATGGCTTCTCCAGTGCAATCCGCGTCTCGCCCGGTTCATTACGGACCACCTCGGCCCCGCGTGGGGGCGCGATCTTGATCAGCTCCGCAAGCTCGAGAAGTGGGCCGGCGACCCGGGTTTTCAGCGCGAGTTCATGGCCATCAAGCAGGCCAACAAGCAGGACCTCGCCGCGGTGATCCGCGCCGAGTGCCATGGGCTTGAAGTCTCGCCCGACGCCATCTTCGACGTGCAGATCAAACGCTTGCACGAGTACAAGCGCCAGCACCTGAACCTGCTGCACATCCTCGCGCTCTACCGCCGGTTACTGCAGAACCCCGGCCATGAGATTGTACCGCGTGTCTTCATCTTCGCCGCCAAGGCCGCGCCCGGCTATGATGTGGCCAAGAACATCATCAAGGCTATCAATTCCGTCGGCGCCCGCATCAACGCGGATTCCCGCATCAACGGCAGACTCAAGGTGGTTTTCCTGCCCAATTATCGTGTATCGCTCGCGGAGAAGATCATTCCCGCGGCCGACGTTTCCGAGCAGATATCCATGGCCGGCAAGGAGGCCTCGGGCACGGGCAACATGAAGCTCGCCCTGAACGGCGCGCTCACCGTCGGCACGCTCGATGGCGCCAACATCGAGATCCGCGAGGAGGTGGGCGATGAAAACATCTTTATCTTCGGCCAAACGCTGGAGAAGGTCGAGGAGCTGCACCGCCAGGGATACAATCCATGGGATTGGTATAACCGCGACGAGGAACTGCACGCGGTGGTCGACTGGCTTGGCTCGAACTACTTCACGCCCAACGAGCCGCCCGGCGTGCTCACCCCCGTGCATCACAGTTTGCTCGATGGCGGTGATCCCTTCATGGTGCTCGCTGATTTCCGTCTTTA